>WBZS01000285.1_pt1 | contig 79951 bp, 65 predicted proteins | sample 5204201 | NCBI WGS metagenome assembly WBZS01 (sample SAMN12344357, study PRJNA552823) | activated sludge metagenome | biome: Activated sludge suspended growth; feature: Nitrification reactor; material: Wastewater; isolation source: activated sludge from nitrification reactor of wastewater...
CTTGCCGACACAACCGGCCAGTCGTATCGGCGAGTTGCTGCCCCATCGCTGGAAATCCGACGCCAGCGCTCGCTGATCTCCGGTCACAAGATTCCGTCAGTCAAGACGGGGTCGCCGGTTGCTTACACTCTGCCGCCTCTGCCAAGCGCATCGTTGCCACCGCCTTTGGGAATCGGTCGTTGCGTGCATGCTATCGACTGCTGATTCGTTGTCGCATCCTCCAAACGGTGGATGCGAAACGTATGCAGCCAGTACGACCGAGGCACATGGGCGAATGCATCGATTCCCGCGCTGAGCGCGGCGTGCGGAACTGACTCGATGTGCGCAACGCGGCAACCGATGCGTCTGGTCAGCTTTACCTTTGGTCTTCAGCGCTGGCTACTGGAGGCTCTTTTGTTCGCGATGCGGCGAGCATCGCTGCCCGGCTCGCCGGCGTTTCCAGACTGATGCGGCCGAGCATGCCATCGCGATAATCCTGCAGCAGCGTCTGCGAGGCTTTGTCGATATCCGCCGCGCCGCCCTTTAGGCGGTAGCCGCGCTGTTGGGCGATGGCACCGATCAGCGCCACGCCGTCCATGCCTTCGATGTCGCATTTGTAGCGCGCGGCGAGCAGCGCCGGATAGCGGGTGAGCAGCAGGTCGGCGAGGAAGGTGGCGACTTGCTCGTCGATCACCGCGTTGCGGCCGATGGCGTGGCTGGCGGCCAGCATGTAGCCGTCGCTGTCATGCTCGATTTTCGGCCACATCAGGCCCGGCGTGTCGATCAGCGTCAGGCGCGGCGACAGGTCGTAGCGATGGGTGATCTTGGTGACGGCCGGCTCGTCGCCGACGTTGGCTGCGCGTCGCCCGAGCAGCGCGTTGATCAGCGTCGATTTCCCGACGTTGGGGATGCCCATCACCATCAGCCGCAGCGGTTTGAGATTGTCCTTGCGATGCGGCGCGAGTGCCTGCGCGGCCTTGGTCACCCGCGCGACATCGGCCGGCTTTTTGCAGGACAGCGCCAGCGCGGTGACGCCCGGCTGCGCGGCGAAATGGGCGAGCCATGCCTGCGTGGCGGCCGGGTCGGCGAAGTCGGATTTGTTCAACAGCTTGAGGCACGGCCGGCTGCGGTGCCGGCGCAGGGCGTGGATCATCGGGTTGCTGCTGGCTTCGGGCAGGCGCGCGTCGAGCACTTCGATGACGACGTCGGTGTCGGCCATCGCCTCGGCGGCCTGCTTGCGCGCCAGCGTCATGTGGCCGGGGAACCACTGGATCGCCATCAGCCAGCGCCCTTCAACTGGTGCAAGGCTGGAAGCCGCGCCGGATGGACATCTCCGGCATGCATGGCCGGAGAGGGCCGTGCAATGGCGCTCTCAGCGATGCCATGCTGTAGACCGCCATTCCATGCGGTCTGCAGGGCAGGTCTCGGCGGGTGGCGCGCGTCATTCCCGGACGTAGGCCTTGGCCTTCGCGGCGCTCTCGGTCTCTTCGTCGCTTTCATAGGGGAAGCGAACATGGCCGAAGCGGATCACCAGCACGCCGAGGGTCAGCAGAAAGATCGCGGCGGCGACGGCGAGCATGCGCAGCTCGGTCATCTCCTTGAGATCGAGGATCAGGTAGCGGGCCAGCGCCACCATCGCGATGTAGAGCGGAAAGCGCACCGGCAACTGGCCGCTGGAAAAGTAGCGGCCGATCATCGCCAGCACTTCGAGATACAGGAACATCAGCAGCAGGTCGGTCAGGGTCACCTTGCCGCGGCTGATCATGATGACGACTTCGTCATACATTGCCACGGAAGTGGCAAAGGCGATCACCAGCAGACCGGCGTACTCGACGCCGTCGAGGCCGAGTCGAAACAGGTGTTTTACGTGTCTGAAGGCCTTGGGGTTGATTTCCATGGTCGGGCGATCCGATAGCAGTTGCGGAAACGGCGTTGCACAAGTGCGGCGGGCGGCACGGCTTGCGCCGCGCCGCCCGCACGGCCGTCGGGGGGCGCCCCGACGGCTTCAGGGTATCACTTGACGATCTGGTTGAGCTCGCCCGACTTGTAGCGCGCGGCCATGGTGTCCAGGCTTACCGGCTTGATCTTCGCCGCCTGGCCGGCGCAGCCGAACGCCTCGTAGCGCAGCTTGCAGATTTCCCGCGCGGCCTTCTGCGCGTCGGCGAGGTATTTGCGCGGGTCGAACTCGCTGGGTTTGCCGAACAGGTGGCGGCGGATCGCTCCGGTCATCGCGAGGCGGATGTCGGTGTCGATGTTGATCTTGCGCACGCCGTGCTTGATGCCGGTGACGATCTCTTCGACCGGCACGCCGTAGGTCTCTTTGATGTCGCCGCCGTTCTTGCGGATGATCTCCAGCCATTCCTGCGGCACCGACGACGAACCGTGCATCACCAGATGGGTGTTGGGAAGGCGCGCATGGATTTCCTTGATGCGGCCGATCGCCAGGATGTCCCCGGTCGGCTTGCGGGTGAACTTGTAGGCGCCGTGCGAGGTGCCGATGGCGATGGCCAGTGCGTCGCACTGGGTCTTCTTGACGAAGTCGGCGGCCTGCTCGGTGTCGGTGAGCAACTGCTCGCGCGTCATCGTGCCCTCGGCGCCGTGGCCGTCTTCCTTGTCGCCCTTCATGGTTTCCAGCGAGCCTAGCACGCCCAGTTCCGCTTCCACCGTGACGCCGATCGAGTGGGCGAAATCGACCACCTTGCGCGAGGTATCCACGTTGTACTCGTAAGAGGCCACGCTCTTGCCGTCTTCCATCAGCGAGCCGTCCATCATCACGCTGGAGAAGCCGGAGCGGATCGCCGCCATGCAGACTGCCGGCGACTGGCCGTGGTCCTGGTGCATGACGACCGGAATGTGCGGATAGGCCTCGATTGCAGCCTGGATCAGGTGGCGCAAAAACGCCTCGCCGGCATATTTGCGCGCCCCGGCCGAGCCTTGCATGATCACCGGGCTGCCGGTTTCGTCGGCCGCCTCCATGATGGCGCGGACCTGTTCCAGATTATTGACGTTGAACGCCGGCAGGCCGTAGCCGTTTTCGGCAGCGTGGTCGAGCAATTGGCGCATCGAAACGAGTGGCATGGCAGTCTCCTCCTTGTGGCACAGCGGTTGGCGGGTTCACAGATTGCTGGCGGCGAGCGTGTCCCATTGCTCGCCGATGCGGACGATCTTGAGCGTATTGGTGCCCCCCGACTTGCCGATCGGCTCGCCGATGGTGAGCAGAATCAGATCGCCGGGTTGCGCGGCGCCGTTTTCGATCAGCACGCATTCGGCATCGCGCAGCACCTCGTCGCGGTCCATATCCTTGTACTGGTGCATCATCAGCGGAAAGACGCCGCGGAACAGGGATGTCTTGTAGCGCGTGCGGATGTCCGGCGTCAGCGCGTAGATCGGCACACCGCAGTTCAGGCGTGACATCCACAGCGCGGTCGAACCCGACTGGGTCAATGCGGCGATCGCCTTGACCTTCAGGTGAAACGCGGCGAACAGCGCTGCCATGGCGATCGACTGATCGATCCGGGTGAATACCCGGTCGAGAAACTCCCGGTGCAGGGCGACTTCGGCGAACTTCTCCGCCTCCAGGCAGATACGCGCCATCGCCTCGACCGTCTGCACCGGATAATTGCCCGAGGCGGTTTCCCCCGACAGCATCACGGCGTCGGTGCCGTCGAGAACGGCGTTGGCCACGTCGGACACTTCGGCACGGGTCGGCGAGGCGTTGCTGATCATCGACTCCATCATCTGCGTCGCCGTGATGGCCAGCCGGTTCAGTTGCAGCGCCAGGCGGATCATGCGCTTTTGCAGCGCCGGCACCGCGGCATCGCCGACTTCTACCGCCAGGTCGCCGCGCGCAACCATGATGCCGTCGCAGGCGAGGATGATTTCCTCCAGCGCGGGAATCGCCTCGGCACGTTCGATCTTGGCGATCAGCAGGGCGTCGGAGCCCGCCGCCTGCAGCAACTCGCGGGCCAGGCGCATGTCAGCCCCCGACTTCGGAAACGATACCGCGACCAGATCGACATTCATCTCCGCCGCGACGCGGATGTCTTCCACGTCCTTGGCGGTCAGCGCAGGCGCCGACAACCCGCCACCCTGGCGGTTGATGCCCTTGTTGTTTGAGAGTTCGCCGCCGTGGCGCACGGTGCAGATGACTTCCGTCTCTTCGACATCGGTGACGTCGAAGACGATCCGGCCATCGTCGAGCAGCAGCACATCGCCGGGTTTGACGTCCCTGACCAGTTCCGGGTAGTCGAGGCCGACCCGCTCAGAATCGCCGAGATCGCACTCCACATCGAGGATGAATTGCTGGCCCGCCTTGAGCAGCACCTTGCTGCCGGCGAACTTGCCGACGCGAATTTTCGGTCCCTGCAGGTCGGCCATGATGCCGACTGTCCGGCCCAGCCCGCTCATGCATTCGCGCAGCGTTGCGACACGTCGGCGGTGGTCGTCAGCCGTGCCGTGCGAAAAATTCAGCCGCACCACGTTGATGCCGGCACGGATCAGCCGTTCGATCGTATCGGGATCACTCGACGACGGGCCGAGTGTCGCGACTATTTTTGTATTGCGTTGCATTGAAACCTCGAATCAGGCGTTCGGGCGCCGCAACGCACTGGGAGTTTGCGGATGAGGCAAACTCCCAGGCGCCCGAAGCGAGAGAACTTCGTAATCAGCTGGTGGAACGCTTTTCAAGTATCTCCACAGCCGGCAAGGTCTTGCCCTCGAGGAATTCGAGGAACGCGCCGCCGGCGGTCGAAATGTAACTAACCTTGGTACCGTACTTGTTGATCGCCGCGATGGTGTCGCCGCCGCCGGCAATCGAAAACGCCTTCGAGGACGCGATGGCGTCGGCGACCGTCTTGGTGCCGTTGGCGAAGGCGTCGAACTCGAAAACGCCGACCGGGCCATTCCATACCACCGTGCCGGCCGCCTTGAGCGCTTCGGCAAGCACCGCCGCGGATTTCGGGCCGATGTCGAGAATCATGTCGTCGTCCGCTACGTCGTCGATGCTCTTCACCGTGGCGGTCGCGGTGGCCGAAAATTCCTTGGCGCAAACCACGTCTACCGGCAACGGTACCTTGGTCTTGGCCATGACCTTTTTCGCCTCATCGACCAGGTCGTGTTCGGCCAAGGACTTGCCGATTTTCTTGCCGGAAGCCAGCAGGAAGGTGTTGGCGATGCCACCGCCGACCACCAGCTGGTCGACCTTGTCGGCCAGGCTGGCGAGGATCGTCACCTTGGTCGACACCTTCGAGCCGCCGACGATCGCAAGCATCGGCCGGGTCGGCTGATTCAGCGCGCGACCGAGCGCTTCGAGTTCGCGCGCAACCAGCGGGCCGGCGCAGGCCACCGGCGCGTACTTGCCCATGCCGTAAGTGGTGGCCTCGGCGCGATGGGCGGTGCCGAATGCGTCATGCACCCAGACATCGCACAGTTTGGCAAGCTTTTGCGACAGTTCGTCGTTCGACTTCTTTTCGCCCTTGTTGACGCGGCAGTTCTCGAGCATTACGACCTCGCCGGGCTTGACATCGAAGCCACCGTCAACCCAGTTCTGCACCAGGCGAACCGGCTTGCCCAGCAGGTCGGACATGCGCTTGGCAATCGGCGCCAAAGAATCGTCGGGCTTGAACTCGCCCTCGGTCGGACGGCCCAGATGCGAGGTGATCATTACGGCAGCGCCGCCCTTGAGCGCCATTTCGACGGCCGGCAGCGAGGCGCGGATGCGCGTGTCATCGGTGATGTTGCAGGCGTCGTCCTGCGGCACGTTGAGGTCGGCACGGATGAACACACGCTTGCCGGCCACGTCGAGATCGGTGAGTCGTTTGAAGGTCATGGCTAACCTCGATTGAAGGCTTGCATTGAAAGAAAAAAGGGGTGCCGAACGGCACCCCTTGCGGATCACTACTTCGACATTACGCGGATCATCTCCAGCACCTTGCAGGAGTAGCCCCACTCGTTGTCGTACCAGGCGACGACTTTGACGAACGTGTCGTCGAGCGCGATGCCGGCGTCCGAGTCGAACACCGAGGTGCAGCTCTCACCGCGGAAATCGGTGGCAACCACCTTGTCCGTGGTGTAGCCGAGCACGCCCTTCATCGGGCCGTCGGAGGCCGCCTTCATCGCCGCGCAGATTTGCGCGTAGGTGGCCGGCTTGCTCAATTCGACGGTCAGGTCGACCACCGATACGTCGGAAGTCGGCACGCGGAAGGCCATCCCGGTCAGCTTCTTATTGAGTTCGGGAATCACCTTGCCGACCGCCTTTGCCGCACCGGTGGAGGACGGGATGATGTTCTCGAGAATGCCGCGTCCACCGCGCCAATCCTTGTTGGACGGGCCGTCAACGGTTTTCTGCGTGGCGGTGGCGGCGTGCACCGTGGTCATCAGGCCGCGCTTGATGCCCCAGTTGTCGTTCAATACCTTGGCAACCGGCGCCAGGCAGTTGGTGGTGCACGAAGCGTTCGAGATCACGGCCTGACCGGCGTAGGTCTTGTCGTTGACGCCGAACACGAACATCGGGGTGTCGTCCTTCGAGGGCGCGGAGAAGATCACCTTCTTGGCGCCGGCGGCCAGGTGCTTCTCGCCGGTTTCCTTGGTCAGGAAGAGGCCGGTGGACTCGACGACGATGTCGGCGCCCACTTCGTTCCACTTCAGTTCGGCCGGATCCTTGACGGCGGTCAGGCGGATCTTCTTGCCGTTGACGACCATGGTATTGCCGTCGACCGAGACGTTGCCCTTGAAGCGGCCATGCACCGAATCATAGGACAGCATATAGGCCAGGTAGTCCGGTTCGAGCAGGTCATTGATGCCGACGATCTCGATGTCGGGAAAGTCCCGCACTGCGGCACGAAACACCATACGTCCGATGCGGCCAAACCCATTGATACCAACCTTGATTGCCATGTCCAGTTTCCCCCAAAAGAAATTACATGATCCGCTTCACCGCGTTCGCTATGTGGTCTGCGGTAAAGCCAAAATGCTTGAACAGTTCGCCGGCCGGTGCCGACTCGCCGAAGCGGTCAAGCCCAATCACTTCCCCCTCGATCCCGACATACTTGCGCCAGCCATCGGTGACGCCTGCCTCTACCGCCACTCGGGGCACGCCGCGCGGCAGCACGGATTCGCGATAGCCAGCGTCCTGCCGGTCGAACACGTTGGTCGAGGGCATCGAAACGACACGTATCTGGATGCCCTGATCGGCCAGCGATTTCTGCGCGCCGATCGCCAATGCTACTTCGGAACCGGTCGCAATGATAACCGCCTGCGGCTTTCCCGTGGACTCCGACAACACATAACCGCCGCGGCAGATGTTTGCGGCGGTTGCGCCATCACGCTTCTGAAACGGCAGATTCTGCCGCGAAAACAACAGTGAAGACGGTCCGTCCGCGCGTTCGATCGCGCACGCCCAGGCGACCGCCGACTCCACGGTATCACACGGACGCCACACGTCCATGTTCGGGATCAGCCGCAGCGTGGCGGGCTGCTCGACCGGCTGGTGGGTCGGCCCGTCCTCGCCGAGGCCGATCGAATCATGCGTGTAGACGAAGATCTGGCGGATTCTCATCAGCGCTGCCATCCGCAGGGCATTGCGCGCGTATTCTGAGAACATCAGGAAGGTCGCCGAATACGGGATCAGGCCGCCGTGCAGCGCGATGCCGTTGCAGATGGCCGACATACCGAATTCGCGCACGCCGAAGTGGATGTAATTGCCGCCGCCGGTTGCTCCGACCGGCTTCGAGCCCGACCACAAGGTCAGGTTGGAGCCCGCCAGGTCGGCCGACCCGCCAGCCAGTTCCGGCAGTTTCGCGGCGAACGCCTCGATGCAGTTCTGGCTCGCCTTGCGGGTGGCGATGGTTTCCGCCTTCTCGTTCACTTTTGCCAGCACGGATGCGACGTGGTCGTTCCATCCTTCCGGCATTTCACCCTTCATCCGGCGCGAGAATTCCGCGGCAAGCGCCGGGTAATGCTTGGCGTACTGTTCGAAATTGCGCTGCCACTGGGCTTCCACTTCGGCACCCTTGCGCCGTCCGTCCCACGCCTCGTACACGTCTTGCGGAATCTCGAACGGAGGGTGGTTCCAGCCGATGTAGGCACGCGCCGCAGCGATCTCGGCATCGCCGAGCGGGGCGCCATGCACGTCGTGGCCGCCCTGCTTGTTCGGCGCGCCGAGGCCGATCACGGTCTTGCAACAGATCAGGGTGGGCTTGGCGTGCTGTGACTTTGCGGCGTTGATCGCGGCATGAATTGCCGCGGCGTCATGACCATTTACGTTCGGGATCACGTTCCAGCCATAGGCCTCGAAGCGCTTCGGCGTGTCGTCGGTGAACCAGCCTTCGACATGACCATCGATCGATATGCCGTTGTCGTCGTAAAAACAGATCAGCTTGCCCAGACCCAGCGTGCCTGCCAGCGAGCAGGCCTCGTGCGAGATGCCTTCCATCAGGCAGCCATCGCCGAGAAATACGTAGGTATGGTGATTGACGATTTCGTGACCGTCGCGGTTGAACTCGGCAGCGAGCATTCTCTCGGCCAGCGCCATGCCGACACCGTTGCTGACGCCCTGGCCGAGCGGCCCGGTGGTCGTCTCCACGCCCGGCGTGTAGCCGTACTCGGGGTGGCCCGGTGTCTTGCTGTGCAGTTGACGGAACTGCTTGAGGTCGTCGATCGACAGGTCGTAGCCGGTCAGGTGCAGCAGCGCGTAGATCAGCATCGAGCCGTGACCGTTGGAGAGCACGAAACGGTCCCGGTCGGCCCACTTCGGATTGTTCGGATTGTGGCGCAGGTGACGATTCCACAGGACTTCGGCAATCTCGGCCATGCCCATCGGCGCGCCGGGGTGGCCGGAGTTTGCCTTCTGCACCGCATCCATGGCGAGCGCGCGAATGGCGCCGGTGATGTTGTTGAAAACCGGTTTCTCGAAAACGCTGACTGTAGACATCAAATGCTCCCGGAAAGCAGGGGAGGCCGGTCGAAGGTCGCGGAAATTATCTCCGAAACCGGTCCTCTTGAACAGGATTGGGGCACGCCGCCGGGCTTGTCGCAGGCCCGGCGGCGCGGTGTATCAAACGGCGCGGGCCTTGCGAGCGTTCTCTGCCAGACGCAGGATCATCGGTGTGAAGATGAGCTGCATCGCCAGGTCCATCTTGCCGCCGGGAACCACGATCGTGTTGGCACGGGACATGAACGAGTCGTGGATCATCGACAGCAGATATCCGAAATCGATGCCGCGCGGATTGGCGAAGCGGATCACCACCAGCGATTCGCCCAGTGCCGGTATCGAGCGCGCGATGAACGGGTTCGAGGTGTCGACCATCGGCACGCGCTGGAAATTGATGTGGGTATATTCGAACTGCGAGACGATGTAGTTGATGTAGTCCGGCATCCGCCGCAGGATGGTCTCGGTTACCGCTTCGGTGGTATAGCCGCGCTGCGTCTTGTCGCGATGCAGTTTCTGAATCCATTCCAGATTGATGATCGGCACCACGCCGATCTTCAGGTCGACATGACGCCCGACATCCACGTTGTCAGTCTTTACCGCACCGTGCAGGCCTTCGTAAAACAGCAAGTCGGTGCCGGGCGCGATGTCCTCCCACGGCGTGAAGGTGCCGGGCTCTTGTTTGTAGGGTGCGGCCTCCTCGTCGTCGTGCAGATACTTGCGCACCCTGCCGCCGCCGCTCTGGCCGTATTCGCGAAACAGCGTTTCGATTTCCTCGAACAGGTTGGACTCGGGCCCGAAGTGGCTGAAGTGGTGATTGCCCTTTTTCGCCGCTTCGGCAATCGCAACTTTCATCTCCTTGCGATCGAATTTGTGAAACGAATCGCCCTCGACGATGGTGGCGTTGATCTTCTCGCGGCGGAAGATCTGCGCGAACGTCTTGGTAACGGTGCTGGTGCCGGCGCCGGAGGAGCCGGTAATCGCGATGACAGGATGTCTGACGGACATGATTTTCCCTTCGATGCAAGAATCGGTTATTCGCCCGAAAACAGCGAGCGTACGTTGAACAGCGGCGACGAGAACTCGCGGTCGAGTCCCTGCGCGTGCTCGTGGTGATAGCGCTCGATGCGCTCGACTTCGTTCTTCGAGCCGAGAATCAGCGGAATGCGCTGGTGCAGACTTTCCGGCTGAACCTCCATGATCCGGTTGCGTCCGGTGGTGGCCCTGCCGCCGGCCTGCTCGATGATGAAGGCGATCGGATTCGCCTCGTACATCAATCGCAGTCGTCCGGACTTGCCCGGATCCTTGCTGTCGGTCGGGTACATGAAAACGCCGCCGCGAGTCAGGATGCGGAACGTCTCCGCGACCATCGAGGCGATCCAGCGCATGTTGAAATCCTTGCCGCGCGGCCCGTGCGTACCCTGCAGGCATTCCGCGACGTAGCGGCTGACCGGCGGCTCCCAGAAACGCGAGTTGGAGGCGTTGATCGCGAACTCCTTGGTGTCCTCAGGGATTTTCATCTGCGGGTGGGTAAGCATGAAGGCGCCGATGTCGCGATCGAGCGTGAAGCCATCGACGCCGTGGCCGGATGTCATCACCAGCATGGTTGCCGGGCCGTAGAGCGCGAATCCCGCGCACACCTGCTCGGTGCCCGGTTGCAGAAAATCCTGCAGCGTCGTCGGCCCTTTGTGGTTTGGCGCGTGCAGCACCGAGAAGATCGAGCCGACCGTGAGATTGACGTCGATGTTCGACGATCCATCGAGCGGATCGAACACCAGCAGGTATTTGCCGCGCTTGTACTTGGAGGGGATGGGCATGAACTCGTCCATCTCTTCCGATGCCAGTCCGGCCAGGTGGCCGACCCATTCGGTTTCGCTGATCATTGCGTCGTTGCTGATGACATCGAGCTTCTTCTGCACCTCGCCCTGCACGTTGACAGCGTTCTCGGCGTGATTGCCCAGCGCGCCGACCAGTGCGCCCTTGTTGACCTGGTTGGCGATGATCTTCATCGCGGTGGTCACCGCATTGATCAGGCCGTTCAGGTCGCCTGTGGCCTGCTCGCCATGCTCGCGTCGAGTCTCGATCAGGTAGCGGGTCAGGGTCTTCAGGTGTCCACTCATGCTGTTCTCCGATTTTGTAATCAACTGTGCATTTACCGCGTCAGACCCATGTACAGCAGTGGCAGACGTTCCGGCAGGCGTTCCACCCGGTCGAGCACCAGATAGCGATTGGCGCCGAAGATGCGCGACACGTACTGGTCGGCTTGCGGATCGAGATTCAGGCAGAAGGTGGATACGCCCCCGCGCAACGCATCCTCGACCGCCTTCTTCGCATCGTGGCGCAGATACTGCGGGTCGCGCACGTCGACATCGGCCGGCTCGCCGTCGGTGAGCATCAGCAGCAACTTCTGCTGCTGCGGGCAGCGTGCGAGTTCGCGGGTGGCGTGGCGGATCGCGGTACCCATCCGGGTCGACTTGCCGCTCTGCATCGCCGCCAGGCGCGCGCGCGGCAGTTCCCCGTACTTCTCGGCGAAATCCTTGAAGCGGAAATACTCGATCTCATGGCGACCGTCGGAGGCGAAGCCGTGCAGCGCGAACGGGTCGCCGATCTTGTCCATCGCGTCGGCCAGCATGGCTGTGGCTTCGCGGGCCATTTGCAGCACGCTCGAGTCGCTGCCGGCGACCTTGTCGTTGGTCGATTCCGACAGGTCGATCAGCAGCAACACCGCGATGTCGCGCACCTTGCGCACATGGCGGATGTTGATTCGCGGGTCGGGCAACTGGCCGCTCTTGAGATCGATCATGGCGCGCACCGCGGCGTTCAGATCGATCTCGTCACCGTCTTCCTGCTTGCGCAGTCGCTGCATGCCTTGCGGCTGCAACGCCTCGATAAGGAATTTCAACCTTGCCACCAGCGGCCGGTGACGCGCAACGATCGCTTCGATGTCGGCCGGATCGCCAGGTTTGATGCGCTTCTCGAGCAGGGTGCACCAGCTCGGTCGTTCGAGCTGGATCTGGTAATCCCACTCCGGATAGTGGTGCGGTTCGGCGGCCGGCTCGCGCCCCTCGCGGGCATTCCAGCTGGTGCCGTCGTCATCGAACAACTCGCTGCCAAGCACCCAGATTTCCTGCGCGTCATCGCCGGCAGTCTCGACATCGACCTCGTTGACGAACTCCATCAGGTTGACATGTTTGACCACCTGCTGCGCCTGCCACGGCGCGGCAGCGGCGAAATCGGCAGCCTCTGCAAACTCCCAGCTAAAACGGTTGTCGTCGCGGTAGGGCGCACCCGGCAAGTCGTTACGCGGATGGTAATGGAGGCCGATGCGCGACAGGTCGTGCGCCAGCGCCACGCCGATATCCCACGACACGTCGTTGCCATCGAGCGCTGCGCAGCGCCCCGCGAACAGCAGTCGCGCCTTGGCGATCAGCGGCGCCTCGTCGCGGTAATCGGGGTCGAGCAATGCGCGGGCGATCCGGTCGAGCCAGTTGCCCACGCTCGCGCTGGCTGCCGGCGTCGCACGGTGCAGCCGGCGCCACAACGGGCCGAGCCCCGGGAAGGCGCGCATCGCCAGGTGTTCGACGCGCGCATCTTCGATCACCGAAATCGCCGCCATCTGCAACGGCGTCAGCGCTTGTGCCGACAACGGCCGTCGGGTGTAAACGAGATGGGCCGCGGCATGGGCGGCGGCGGCGCGATACAGTTCGAGACCGCTGACGCCTTGCCAATCGTCGTAGGCATCGGCCAGATGAACGGTCCAGTTCTCGATGAACGGTCGCCCGCCGTCGCGCGCCTCGTAGTCGGTCGAAGTGGGGCGGAGAAAGAAGTCGCGTCCCCACAGCGCTCGCAGATACATGCCGATGCGCCGCTGCACATCGACCAGCAGCGTACCCTTGCGTTCCTGCTGCAACACCGAAACTGCGTCGGGGCTGGCCAGGGAGAAATAGCGCTCCTGTGCGGCGAAGTCGACACGATGCGCCTGCGCACCCCACAGCGCCCAGCGCCGCAGCCCGCCGAGCGTCAGTTGCCCGAGCAGGACTTCGAGTTGTTCGAGCATCGGGCGCACGCCGCGTGGCGCCTGCGCCAGCAACTGATTGAGGAATGCAAGGTAGGCGCGAAACAGTTCCGCGTCGCCTAGCCGGCGGGCCGCCACCGGCGCGGTTGCCAGCATCAGCGCGATCACGGCGCCGCTGGTTTTCGAGGCCATGCCCAGCGCACCTTGAATCAGGTCGCTTAGCGCATCCTCGCCGATCTCCCGCGCCACACCCGGCGCTTCCTGGATGAAATTGGCCACCGGGTCCGGGCCGCGGCCGAGCGCCTGCAGGGCTTGCGCACCGCGCAGGTACGTTTCCAGACCGTTGCGCGACAGTACGCGCCCGGCCTCGTGCCACGACGCGCGCAGCAAGTCCTGCGCATGCGGTCCGAGATCAGCGTGCAGGTCGGTGTAGTCGTCGAGGTTCATGTTCTCGAGTGAGCGGTGACTGGGAACGGTTTTCGGGGGCAGGCCGCCTTCGCGGGTTTCATGTCGTTCGTCGCCGGTGCTCAGTCACATTGTCAGAAGTAGGTGGTCACCGCGGCATCGAGTGCATCGCGCATGTCGGGATCGTCGGTGATCGGCCGCACCAGTGCTACACGGCAAGCGGTGACTGGCGCGACATCGCGCCGGATGAGGTTGCCGGCGTGGATCAACATGCGGGTCGAGATACCCTCGTCGAGGCCGTGCCCCTTGAGGTTGCGCGCGCGTTCGGCAATCGATACCAGCTTGTCTGCAATCTGCGGCGCGACGCCGGCCTCGTGGGCGACGATTTCGCACTCGACCGCGTGTTCCGGGTAGCCGAAGTCGAGCGCGGCAAAGCGCTGCTTGGTCGATTGTTTCAAATCCTTGAGCAGCGACTGGTAGCCCGGGTTGTAGGAGATGACCAGCTGAAAATCGGCGTGCGCCTGGAGCAATTCTCCCTTCTTGTCTAGCGGCAGCACGCGCCGCGTGTCGGTCAGCGGGTGGATGACCACAGTGGTGTCCTGGCGCGCCTCGACCACCTCGTCGAGATAGCAGATGGCGCCATGGCGCGCGGCCAGGGCGAGCGGACCGTCCTGCCAGCGCGTGCCGCTGGCATCGAGCAAGTAGCGCCCGACCAAGTCCGAGGCTGTCATGTCCTCATTGCAGGCCACGGTGATCAGCGGCCGGCCCAAGCGCCAGGCCATGTGCTCGATGAAGCGTGTCTTGCCGCATCCGGTCGGCCCCTTCAACATCATCGGCATCCGTGCGGCGTAGGCGGCGTCGAACAGGGCGACCTCGTCGGCCAGCGCGCGGTAGTAGGGTTCGCGCTCGATGCGGTATTGCGCGAGCGTGTCGGGGAGGTTGACTTTGGCCATCTGCATCACGTTCACTCCGCTCAATGACGTCACCGGAAGAACCGGAGACTGTTTTCGCTACCGTTGTCCAGCCGGCCGCACCGAAGGCGGAAAAAAGGCCCACCCTTTGGGGGGTGGGACCAAGGATGGCAATCGGGCCTTGCGGCCGTCAAGCCAGAGGGAGCGGCGGACGCACTCGAGGTGCGCCAATTCATTCGGCAGCGGCTGTTACACGGTTTTGCCTCGATAAATCACCATGGAAGCACCCTGGCTCTGCTTGAAGTTGTCGTAGCCGACCAGGCGCACATGGTGGTCGGGGTTTGCCTTGTGGCAGGCCTCGGCCTCGGCAAGGATGCGCGACACATCGCTTTCGCCGAACAGCGGCAGCTTCCACATGTACCAGAAGTGGTCGAAGGCGTTCTGCGGCTCGGTGTGCTCGACGGCCGGATTCCAGCCCCGTTTTACGATGTAGTCGACCTGCGCGCGAATCTGCTCGGTGGTCATGGCCGGCAGATAGGAAAAAGTCTCGAACTTGCGGCTCGCCGGATCGGACAGCCGCGAATGGTAGTCCTGCATTTCGCTCATTGTTGCTCCTTCGTCCCAGTGAGGGTGCCGGGCAAGGGGTGAGGCGAAAGGGGCGTCACCCTTGCGCCTCACGCCTCACCGTATCGCGTTATCGGTGCGCCACGTCGAGCTTGTCGACCGTGTCGAATTCGAACTTGATCTCTTTCCAGGTTTCCATCGCCACCTTGAGTTCGGGACTGGATTGCGCGGCCTTGCTCAACACCGCTTTGCCCTCCTTCTCGATCGGCACGCCCTGGTTGCGCGCTTCGACGCAGGCTTCCAGCGCCACCCGGTTGGCCGCGGCGCCGGCCGCGTTGCCCCACGGATGGCCGAGCGTGCCGCCGCCGAACTGCAATACCGCGTCGTCGCCGAAAATGTTCACCAGAGCGGGCATGTGCCAGACGTGTATGCCGCCCGAGGCGACCGCGAACACGCCCGGCATCGAACCCCAGTCCTGATCGAAGAAGATGCCGCGGCTGCGGTCTTCCTTGATGTAACGCTCGCGCAGCAGGTCTATCCAGCCCAGGGTCGAGGCGCGGTCGCCTTCGAGCTTGCCGACCACCGTCCCGGTGTGCAGGTGATCGCCGCCCGACAAGCGCAGAATCTTGGTCAGCACACGGAAATGGATGCCATGGGTCGGGTTGCGGTCGAGCACGGCATGCATTGCGCGATGGATATGCAACAGCAAGCCGTTGTTGCGACACCAGTTCGCCAGCCCGGTGTTGGCGCAGAAGCCGCCGGTGATGTAGTCGTGCATGATGATCGGTGCGCCGATTTCCTTGGCGTACTCGGCCCGCTTGTACATTTCCTCCGGGGTCGGCGCGGTCACGTTCAGGTAATGGCCCTTGCGCTCGCCGGTTTCCTTTTCCGCCTTCTTGATCGCTTCCATCACGAAATCGAAGCGCTGGCGCCAGCGCATGAACGGCTGCGAATTGACGTTTTCATCGTCCTTGGTGAAGTCGAGACCGCCACGCAGGCACTCATACACGGCGCGGCCGTAATTCTTGGCCGACAGGCCTAGTTTGGGTTTGATGGTGCAACCGAGCAGCGGACGGCCGTACTTGTTCATGACGTCGCGTTCGACCTGGATGCCGTGCGGCGGGCCGCCGCAGGTCATCACGTAGGCGATCGGGAAACGCACATCCTCGAGGCGCAAGCCACGGATAGCCTTGAAGCCGAACACATTGCCCACCAGCGAGGTGAACACGTTGACCACTGAGCCTTCCTCGAACAGGTCGATCGGGTAAGCGATGAAAGCATAGAAGCAACTGTCGTCGCCGGGCACGTCCTCGATCCGGTAGGCGCGGCCCTTGTAGTAGTCGAGATCGGTGAGCAGGTCGGTCCACACCGTGGTCCAGGTGCCGGTGGAGGATTCTGCGGCCACGGCGGCGGCTGCTTCCTCGCGGTCGACGCCGGGCTGCGGCGTGATCTTGAAGCAGGCGAGCAGATCGGTGTCCTTTACCGAGTAGTTCGGTTCCCAGTATGTGTTGCGGTACTCCTTTACCCCGGCGTTGTAGGTTTTGACGGCCATCGTGCACTCCTTTGGTGTGAGCCCGTGATGATTGGCACTGTATCAGTGCGAAACTATAATCTACAGTCAAATGTTTTGATGCTTACGATAAGATGGTTCTTATAAGTGCGGGGGCTATTTTCCTGGAGGCGGCATGCTGAACATTACGTTCCGACAGTTGAAGATTTTCGAATCGGTGTCGCGTCACCTCTCGTTCTCGCGTGCGGCGGAGGAACTCCACCTCACCCAGCCGGCTGTCTCGATGCAGGTGCGCGCGCTCGAAGAGGCCGCCGGTGTGCCGCTGACCGAACAGGTCGGAAAACGTATCCACCTGACTGCGGCCGGCGACGAGATGGCAGGGCACGCCCGCCGCATGGCGCAGTTGTTGCGCGAACTCGAGGAAACCATGGTCCAGTTGCGCGGCGCGCGCGGCGGACGCATCGTCATCGGCATCGTCTCCACCGCCAAGTATTTTGCGCCGCGTATGCTGGCGGCGTTTCGCCGCAACCACCCGCAGGTGGAATTGCGTATCGAGGTGCACAATCGCGAACGGGTGGTGGAACTGCTCGGCGACAACCGGATCGATGTCGCGATCATGGGCCGGCCGCCTCAGGCCTACGAGACGGTTTCCGAGGCCTTTGCCGACCACCCGCTGATCTTCGTCGCCGAGCCGGAGCATCCGCTGGTCGGTCGCGAACGCATCGATCCGAAGGAACTGGCCGGCGAAGCCTTTCTCATCCGCGAGTCAGGTTCCGGCACACGCACCACGATGGAAGACTATCTTCGACAACACGGCATCAAGCCGCGCTCGGCATTCGAGATGTCCAGCAACGAAACCATCAAGCAGGCCGTGATGGCGGGGATGGGTATCGCCTTCATTTCGGCGCATACCTGTGGGCTCGAACTTCAGGCGCAGCGGCTGATGCCGCTGGCGGTTACCGGGACACCGGTACTCCGCCAGTGGTTCGTCGTCCGCCGCGCCGAAAAGCGCGTGCTTCCGGCCCTCAACGACTTCATCAAATTCCTGCACGACGAGGGTGCCCAGCACATCCAGGCACATGTCGCGGTGATGCCGCCGGTGGTCGGCGCGGCGCGGCGCGGACAGCCGCAGAAAGGTCTCGCTACGCGGTAAGCGCCGCCGGCTGCTGGCGCAGCCAATCGGCCCAGGCGCGGAAAGCCCGAGGATCGCCGGCGCCGACCACCGCGCGGCGCCAGATGTCCGCCTGGTCGAAGTCGTCATCATCCGGGGTGCACATCGAACCGCCCGCCTCTTCGAGGATCAGACGGCCGGCGGCGTAATCCCACAGCATCTGTCCGCCGTGCAGGTAAAGATCGAGCCGCCCGGCGGCAACGAAACACCATTCGATCGCACTGCTGCCGAAGTTGCGCTGCGAGTAGTAGGGCGGGCACTTTGCCAGGCGGTCGGCCAACGGCTTTGGCACGCGCTTGAAATCGACGCCGGCCACGCAGTCGGTCAAATTCGCATGTGGCCGGCGCAACGGCAGACGCATGCCGTTCATGTAAGCGCCCTGGCCGCGCTCGGCATAGAACGCTTCGTCGGCAGCCGGATTGTAGACACAGGCAATCTGCGGCAGCGCACCCCGGTAGTAGGCAACCGAGGTGCCGAAGAACGGAATGCCGTTGATGAAGTTGGTGGTGCCGTCGATCGGGTCGATGATCCACAATCCGTCAGTGCCCTGGAGCCACAGCGATCGTTGTTCGGCCTCTGTCATTTCCTCGCCCAGCACCGGGCAGTCGATGATCTGCGGCAGGCGTTGCGCGAGCCACTTCTGTGCGGCGATGTCGACTTCGGTCAACAGACTGCCGTCGGCCTTGCGCTCGCGCACTGCCGTCATGTGGCGCGGCATGATGACTTCCCGCCCCAGCGCACGCAGGCGCTCGACGAGCGCAAGGCAATGCACCGAAACGTGCGCAACACCCGGCCGGCTCACTTCACGACTCGCGCCACTTGATCGAGCAGCCGATCGACGCCGTTTGTTGGCGCGGACCCTGGCCGCTGCGCGCGACTTGCAGCATTGCCTCGAACAGTTCGCGCCGCGCGCCTTCGGGTGTCGCTTCCTTGCGCGAGGCATCGAGCCGTCCCCGATACTGCAGTTCTAGGCCGGCATTGAAGCCGAAAAAATCGGGCGTGCAGACGGCGCCATAGGCGCGGGCGACCGCTTGCGTTTCATCGATGACATACGGAAACGGGAAGCCGTGCTCGCCAGCAACGCGCTGCATGTTGTCGAACGAATCCTCCGGATAGTCGGCCGGGTCGTTCGGCATGACGGCGATAGAGCCGATGCCGTGCGCGGCCAGTTCCCTAGCGTCGCGGACGATGCGCGGGAGAATCGCTTTGACATAGGGGCAGTGGTTGCAGATGAACATCACCAGCAAGCCGTTCGCACCGCGGGCACTTTGCAGCGAGTGGCGATTGCCGTCGACGCCCAACAGTTCGAAGCCGGGCGGACGCCAGCCGAACTCGCAGACCGGGGGGTTGAGGCTGACCATGTGCGCGCTCGTTGTCGAAATCGGGGTTGTCGGATAATAGCACCATGATTCCGCGCTTCTTCTGCAGCCAGCCGATGAAGGTCGGTGCCACGATGGAACTGCCGCAGGAGGTTGCCCATCACGCTTTGCGAGTGTTGCGCCTGCGCCAGGGTGCCGCCATCGTGCTGTTCGACGGCACCGGCGGCGAGTACCGGGCCAGCCTGGTCGACGAGGGTCGCCGCACGAGTGCGCGCATCGAGGCGTTCGATCCGATCGAGCGCGAATCCCCGCTTGCGGTGACGCTGGCGCAGGCGCTGCCTTCCGGCGACAAGATGGACTGGATCATCGAGAAGGCGGTGGAACTGGGCGTCAGCTCGATCGTTCCGCTGCTCGCCGAGCGCAGCGTGGTGCGGCTTGCCGGCGAGCGGGCCGCCAAACGGGTGGTGCATCTGAATGCCGTGGCGCGCGCCGCATGCGAACAATGCGGGCGCAACCGTGTTCCCGCCGTCGAGGCAATCGCCCCCCTGGGCGCGTTTCTCGCGGCCGGTGTTGCGCAAGACGCGCAACGCCTGGTGCTGACGCCGGGCGGCACACGGAATCTCGCCGCGTTGGCGCCGTCAACGCAGGGCGTCGTGCTGCTGGCGGGTCCGGAAGGCGGCTGGTCGGATGCCGAAATGGCGGCGTTCCGCGCCTGTGGCTGGCGCGAGTTGACGCTGGGCCCCCGCATTCTGCGCAGCGAGACTGCCGGGCCGGCGGCACTGGCGGCGCTGCAGGCGCGCTGGGGAGATTTCTGAGGGGCCGTGCGCGACGCCTGCCTTGTCGCAGTTCGCGGCCGGTCATCGGCGCACGCGCCGGCCGGCTCGTCACCGGCGGCCAGCGCAGGCGTCGGATCGGTTAGCATTTCCACATTTTCAAACTTCCGCCGGCGCGGCAACCGGGACAGGCGGGTCAGGTGCAAGGGGGCACAGCGAACCGTTCATGGACTCAACCCGCATATTCGTCTCCTGGGTGCGCAGCGCCGCGCCCTACATCCACGCCTTTCGCGGCCGCACCTTCGTCGTCGCCTTTGCCGGCGAGGTGGCGGCCGGGCCGGCCGCACAGGCGCTGGCGCACGACATCAACCTGCTCGCCGCGCTTGGAATCCGGCTGGTGCTGATTCATGGTGCGCGTCCGCAGATCGACGAGGAAATGGCCCGCCGCGGCCTGACGCCGCGCTACCACCAGGGCCTGCGCGTGACCGATGCCGATGCGCTCGAGTGCGTGAAGGCCGCCATGGGGGTGACGCGCCTGGAGATCGAGGCCCTGCTCTCGCAGGGCTTGCCGAACACGCCGATGGCTGGCGCCTATGTCCGCGTTACCGGCGGCAATTTCATCACCGCCAAGCCGGTCGGCGTGGTCGATGGCGTCGACTTCCAGTACACCGGCGCCGTGCGCCGCGTCATCGCCGAAGAGATACGCGCCGATCTCGAGCAGGAAAACGTGGTGCTGATCTCGCCGATGGGTTTTTCGCCCTCGGGCGAGATTTTCAATCTCGGCATGGAGGAAGTCGCGGCGCAGGTGGCGATGGCATTGAAGGCCGAAAAGCTGGTGTTTCTGTGCGACGTGCCGGGCATCACCGACGGCCGCGGCCGGCTGCAGACGGCGGTGACCGCCGACGAAGTCGAGAAGCTGCTCGGCGGCCGGCGCAAGCTGTCCGAGGATCTCGGGCTTTACCTGCCGTGGGCGGTGAAGGCTGTGCGTGGCGGCGTCAATCGCGTGCACCTGATCAGCGAGGCGCTCGACGGCGCCCTGTTGCTCGAGTTCTTTACGCGCGAGGGCGTAGGCAGCGTGATTACGCGCGATGCGCTGGCGCGCGTGCGCCAGGCGACGGTGGAAGATGTCGGCGCGATCATCGGCGTGATCACGCCGCTGGAAGCAGACGGCACGCTGGTGCCGCGCGGTCGCGAGCGCCTGGAGATGGAGATCGAGCGCTTCTCGGTGCTCGAGGTCGATGACGTGATCATCGGCTGCGCTGCGCTATACCCGTTTTCCAACGACCGCGCCGGCGAGCTGGCCTGTCTTGCGGTGATGCCCGAGTACCGGCGCGAGGGCTATGGCGAAGCGCTGCTGCACCATGTCGAATTGCGCGCGCGCAAGATCAAGCTGCAGGCGTTGTTCGTGCTGACCACACGCACCGCGCACTGGTTCGTCGAACGCGGTTTTGCCGAGGCGGCAATCGATTCGCTGCCGCGGCGCCGACGCGAACTGTACAACTTGCAGCGGCGCTCGAAAGTCTTCATCAAGCCACTGGGCGTGGAGCACGAATGAGGCCGCCAACCCGGGCTGACGTGCAAACCGTGCCGTCCTGCACAGCCGGGATGCCGTGGTAGCTCGTCCGTTGCGGAAGTTCACGCGGACGCTCGGGTTTCGCTTCGCCAGTCTGGTTGCGGCGGTGATCGCGGTGATCGTCGCGCTGCTCACCGCGAACAGCGTGCGCTTGCTCGATCGCAACCTGATCGAGCATCAGAACGAGCGGATCGCCGATCTGCGCCTGCTGCTCAACGCAACCTTGGCCCCCCAACTTGCCGCCAACCGGATCGAACCCGTATTGCAGTCGCTGCGGGCGATCCGCAGCGACGGAGAGATTCTCTACTTCGCCCTGCTCGACCGCGATCAGCGCGTCCTGGCGCTCGAAGGATGGCCTTCGGCAACGCCGCTGCCGCCGCGCGTCGATCGGCTCGATTCGCTTCCCGACAGGGACACGTCGATCGATACCTTCGCCACGCTGACCGACGGCGAGCGCGCGCTCGGCTATGTGGTGTTCGGACTGCCGTCGGAGAGGCTGCACGCGGCCCGGCTGCAGATGTTGTGGCAGAGCATCGCCATCGGGTTGATCGCGATCGGTGTGGCGGCGCTCGCGACATGGCTGGTCAGCAAGCTGGTGACGCGCGAGTTGCGCGCACTGCACCGCGCGGCGACAGCGGTCGGGCAGGGCGACATCGGCACCCGGCTGGCCGTTCGCCGAATGGATGAAATCGGCGAACTGACGTTGGCCTTCAATCGCATGATCCAGGCGCTTGGTGATCGCATGCAGGCGCTGACGAAAAGCGAGGCGCGATTCCATGCGATTGCCGACTACACCTACGGCGTCGAAGCGTGGTTCAGCCCGGGCGGGCGGCTGATCTGGATCAACCGCTCGGTCGAACGGGTCACCGGCTACACCGCGGTCGAATGTGTGCTGTCCGGCGATCTGGTGGAACTGCTGGTCCATCCGCAGGATCGCCGGGCGGCGCAGGAAGCCATTGTCGGTGCCCTGCAGGGCCAGGCGGCGGAGAACTTCGAGATGCGACTGCAACGCAAGGATGGCAGCGTGATATGGGCGGCGCTCAATTGGCAGCCGATATTCGGCCCCGACGGCGAGAACCTCGGCCTGCGGGTGTCGGGCGACGACGTTTCGTCGCGCAAGCAGGCGGAAATCACGCTGCTCAATACGGTGGTCGAACTGCGTCGGGAACAGGCGTTGAAGGAGTACTACTTCAAGCGCAGCGACGAGGAGCGGTTTCGTCTTGCCGCGCTGCTCGACGTGCTCAGGCTGGGCATCCTGTTCGTCGGCAAGGACAAACGGATCGTCTACACCAACCGCGCCTACCGCCAGATGTGGGGATTCTCCGAGGAAGAGGAACTAAGCGGCATGCGCGATAGCGTGCTGCTCGATCGCAAGGACGGCATTTTGGCCGACGGCCAGGCGTTTCGTGGTCATGTCGAGGAAGTCTCCAGGTCGGATGACGTTTGCGCCCCGTTCGAGATGGCACTGCGCGATGGCCGCCTGCTCTCCGGCGTATCCGCGGCGGTGTCCGGTCCGTCGCCGGCCGTGCCTATCGGCAGAATCTGGATATTCGAGGACATCACCGAACAAAGGCGGGTGGCCGAGCAACTGGTCCACCTGGCCGAGCGCGATCCGCTGACCGGTTTGTACAATCGGCGGCGTTTCCACGAAGAACTCGAGCGCAACATCGCCGAGGCCGCGCGCCGGCATACCGAACTCGGCGTGCTGATGATGGATCTCGACGGCTTCAAGCCGATAAACGATGAGTTCGGCCACCATGCCGGCGACGAGGTGCTGGTGACGATCGCCCGCGAGGTCGGCGGCATCGTCCGCCGCAACGAAATGTTCTTCCGGCTCGGTGGCGACGAATTCGCGGTGCTAATGCCGGAGGCATCGGAATTCGAGATGGTCGGTCTGGCGCGGCGGGTGGCCAACCGGATCGGCGAACTGCGCTTTACCTTCGGCGGCGGGCAGGTTTGCCGGCTGACCGCGAGCATCGGCATTGCGTTGTATCCGGTTCACGCACCCGACGGCGAACAACTGGTTGCGCGTGCCGACAGCGCGATGTACCAGGCCAAGGCAGCCGGCAAGAACCACTGGCGCATCTATCGCGATCCGCCTTGCCCCTGAAGCGCAGCCGAACCGGTTCGGTCGGGCGATACTTCCGCTAGAATCGGCGAGTGATCTGCGGCGCGGCCGCAGCCGGTCAACACGTCGCAGGAGAACTCAAGTGGCGCGCATGGTCAATTGCATCAAACTCGGGCGCGAGGCAGAAGGCCTCGACTTCCCGACCTACCCAGGCGAACTGGGCAAGCGGATCTTCGAGAACGTCTCGAAAGAGGCGTGGCAGCAGTGGATCAGGCACCAGACGATGCTGGTCAACGAGAACCGCCTCAACCTCGCCGATGCGCGGGCGCGCAAGTATCTCGCCGAACAGATGGAGAAGCACTTTTTCGGCAATGGCGCCGACGGCGTGCAGGGCTTCGTCGCGCCCAAGGCCTAGCCGCAAAGCACAAGCGCGAACGGGGCGCTTGCGCCCCGTTTCGGCAGGGGATCAACGGCCGCTTCAGGTCGAAGCTTCGCGCACGATCTCATCCACGCCGGTGTGGCGCACGTCGCGCCCCTTGACCAGGTAGATCACATACTCCGAGATGTTCTTGGCGTGATCGCCGATGCGTTCGATGGACTTGGCGATGAACAGAATCTCGATCGAACTCGAGATCGTCCGCGGGTCTTCCATCATGAAGGTGATCAACTGGCGCATGATCGACTTGTATTCGCCGTCGACGCTGGCATCCTCGCGCACCACGTCGGCTGCGGCATGCGGGTCGAGTCTGGCGAAGGCATCGAGCGCCTTGTGCAGCATGTTCGCGGCAGGTTCGGCAGCATGGCGCAACTCGACGCGCGGCACGAATCCGGCATCCGCTTCATGAATGCGCTTGGCCATCTTGGCGATTTTCTTGGCCTCGTCGCCGACGCGTTCGAGGTCGGTGATGGTCTTGATCACCGTCATGATCGTGCGCAGGTCGTTCGCTGCCGGCTGGCGCCGCGCGATGATGTGGCTGCAGGCCTCGTCGAGGTCGACTTCCAGCAGGTTGACCTTGTTGTCGTTGGCGATGACCTGGTCGATCTCGTAAATCTCGCCGCTGGCCAGGCCGGCCATGGCGCGTGCGACCTGCTGTTCGACCAGGCCGCCCATTTGCAACACCTTGGTGCGGATACTCTCAAGTTCGATGTCGAACTGTTTGAACGTGTGTTCGGCCATTTCCATTCCTCGATCCCCGGGGTTCGGCCCAACAGGCTAGCAGCCGGAGATGACAGTTTTATTGCGGTCGTTGCAGCGTCCTCACGCCGTCCGGCCCGCCGATCAGCGCCACATCGGCGCCGCGGCGGGCGAACAGTCCGTTGGTCACCACGCCGACAATGTTGTTGAGGCGGGCTTCCAGTTCCGCCGGCTGCTCGATGCGCAGGCCGTGAATGTCGAGGATCTGGTTGCCGTTGTCGGTGACGAAGCGCCCGCGCAGGCGCGGGTCGAAACCCATCGCCCGCAGTTCCCGTTCGACGTAGCCGCGCGCCATCGGAATCACTTCCACCGGCAGCGGAAAGCGGCCCAGCATATCGACCTGCTTCGAGGCATCGGCGATGCACACGAACGTCCTGGCCACGGCGGCGACGATCTTCTCACGCGTCAGCGCGCCGCCGCCGCCCTTGATCATCGACAGGCCGCCATCGATCTCGTCCGCGCCATCCACGTAGACCGGCAGCTCGCTCACCTCGTTGAGGTCGACCACCGCGATGCCGTGACGCCGCAGCCGCGCCGCCGTGGCTTCGGAACTGGCCACCGCACCGCGGATCAGCCCCTTGGCTGCGCCCAGTTCGTCGATGAAGAAATTGGCCGTCGAGCCGGTGCCGACGCCGATCACCGTACCGGCCGGCACGTGTTCGATGGCAGCGCGGGCGACCGCCTGCTTGAGTTCGTCCTGCGTCATGTTTGGCGTGGGGCGGAAAGACCGTTTGCAGCGGGGAAGTCCGACACTAATTGTAACCTGCCGTTGCCCGGCGGCTCCGGCACTGCGCATTGCCTCGCTGTCCGGTAAAGCGAATAATCAGGCCGTTGTGAACCCCTACAAGGAGTACGAGATGGGTCTGTTGGACGGAATCGCGGGACAGGTGCTGGGCAGCGTGCTCGGCGGGGGCAATCAGGGCGCGCAAGGCGGGGCCGGCGCCGGGCAACTGATCCAGGTGGTGCTGAACATGCTGCAGAATCAGCAGGGCGGCCTGGGCGGGCTGCTGCAGCAATTCCAGCAGGCGGGGCTGGGCGACCAGGCCGCCTCGTGGGTCGGCACCGGCCAGAACATGCCGATCGATGGCGATCAGGTCACCTCCGCACTCGGCTCGGGCACGCTGAGCGACATCGCCAGCCAGCTCGGCATGTCGCAGGGGCAGGCCTCGGGCGCGCTGGCCGGCATCCTGCCGCAACTGATCGACCAGCTCACGCCGCACGGCCAGGTCACCGATCAGCACAACTCGCTCGACGGGCTGGCCGCACTCGCGGGCAAATTGCTGCGGTAGATTCCTTATCCTGGTTGTGCAACACGAAGGGCGCCGATGGCGCCCTTCGTCTTTTCCCCCGACGGTTTCGTCGCCGGCCGTGCCGCGGAGATTCTCGGTGCCGATCACGCTGGAAGCCTCGCCAAATGGCGCTCCCAGGCATGGCATCGCCAGAATGGCCGTGGATAGGCGATGCCAGCCTTGCCTGCCTGCAGAGCGCCATTCCATGCGGTTCGCAGGGCAGGCCTCGGAACGGGCGCGGGCGCCGAGGCTGCCGTGAATCGGCCGAATCCGGCGCCCGCTCCGCAACCCGCCTTGGCCAAGCTGGCCAAGGCGGGTAGAATCGTGACCAGATCGCGGAATTGTGGAGCAGATCATGCAAGTCAACATTCTCGAAGCGAAGAACCAGCTCTCGCGGCTGGTCAAGGCGGCGGCTGCCGGCGAGGAAGTCATCATCGCCAGCAACGGCACGCCGATGGTCAGGCTGGTGCCGGTCGCGGCGGGAATCGGTCTGGGCGGATGGGGCGCATTGAAGCTGCCTGCGCGGGACATCGAAGCGGCCTTCGCGCCGGAAGTCGACGCCGACATCGCCAAGACCTTGCGCGGCGACTGATGCGGTTGCTGCTCGACACGCAGGTCGCCCTCTGGTGGCTCACCGGCAACAAGCGTCTGGCCAAGCCGGTTCGTGCCGTCATCGCGCAATCCGACTGCTATCTGTCGGTCGCCAGCGTGTGGGAAGTCGCGATCAAGTTCCGCCTCGGCAAGCTGCCGCTATCGCCGCAAACCTTCCGCGACGAAATGGCTACCGCCGGCGCAACCATCCAGCCGATCGCCGATGCGCATGCCATCGCCACCGCCGGCCTCGACATCGCGCACAGCGATCCCTTCGATCGGCTGCTGTTGGCGACGGCGCGTGCTGAACGCCTGGTCCTGCTGACTGCCGATGCCGCACTGCTCGCGCAGGGCGGTCCCGACGTGATGAAGGCTGATTGACCGGCGTTGCCACCGGATGGATCCGGCGCAAACCTCGCGCCGCGTGCCAAAGGCGTGCAGCGCGAGACTATTTCTTGCGCATCGGCGGCAAATCCGTACAGACGCCTTCGAACACTTCCGCCGCCATGCCGAGCGATTCGCCGAGGGTCGGGTGCGGGTGGATGGTCTTGCCGATGTCCACCGCGTCGCAGCCCATCTCGATCGCCAGTGCAGCCTCGCCGATCATGTCGCCGGCGTTGGGGCCGACGATGCCGGCGCCGACGATCCGGTGCGTCTCTTCGCTGAAGATCAGCTTGGTAAAGCCGTAGTCGCAGCCGTTGGCGATCGCCCGTCCACTGGCGGCCCAGGGGAACTTGCCGACGCCGATCTTGATGCCCTGCTTCTTCGCGTCCTCTTCGGTGAGTCCGACCCATGCCACTTCCGGATCGGTGTAGGCCACGCCCGGAATCACGCTGGCATCGAAGCTCGATTTGTGCCCGGCGGCGGCCTCTGCCGCGACGTGGGCCTCATGCACCGCCTTGTGCGCCAGCATCGGGTTGCCGATGATGTCGCCGATGGCGTAGATGTGCGGCACGTTGGTGCGCATCTGCTTGTCGACCACCGGAATGAAGCCGCGATCGGTCACCGCCACGCCGGCCTTCTCGGCGCCGATCTTTTTGCCGTTGGGCGTGCGCCCGGCCGATTGCAGGATCATGTCATAGCGCTGCGCCTCTGCCGGGGCGTTGTCGCCCTCGAACCTGACCCACAGGCCGTCGGGCCTGGCGTCCACTGCCACGGTCTTGGTCTTGAGCATGATCTTGTCGAAGCGGTGGGCGTTCTGCTTTTCCCACACCTTGACCAGGTCGCGGTCGGGGCCCTGCATCAGCGCGTCGAGCATCTCGACCACGTCGATGCGCGCGCCGAGCGTCGAGTACACGGTGGCCATCTCGAGGCCGATGATGCCCCCGCCTATTACCAGCATGCGTGCCGGCACCTGGCGCAGTTGCAGTGCACCGGTCGAATCGACGATGCGCGGATCGTCAGGGATGAACGGCAGGTGCACCGGCATGCTGCCGGCGGCGATGATGCACTTGGCGAACTTCACGACCTTCTTCTCGCCGGTCTTGTCCTGGCCGTCGCCGGTGGTGAGTTCGACCTCGACATGATTGGCGTCGAGGAAATGCCCGTAGCCGCGCACCGTCTCGACCTTGCGCGCCTTGGCCATGCCGGCCAGCCCGGTAGTGAGCTTGCCGACCACCTTGTCCTTGTGCGTGCGCAGCTTGTCGATGTCGACTGTCGGCCTCGCGAACTCGACGCCCAGGGCGGCGAAGTGCGAGGCCTCGTCCATTACCGCAGTGACATGCAGCAGCGCCTTCGACGGAATGCAACCGACATTGAGGCAGGTGCCACCGAGCGTCGCGTAGCGTTCCACTAGCACGGTCCTCATGCCGAGGTCGGCGCTGCGGAAGGCGGCCGAGTAGCCGCCGGGACCGGCGCCGAGCACCAGCATTTCGCATTCGATGTCGGCTTTGCCGGCGTAACTGCCGGCTGCGGCAGGGGCGGCTGAAAGCGGCGTGGATGCTGGCGCCTGGGCAGGTGCCGGCTGCGAGGCCGATGCAGCGGGCGTCGCAGCGGCACCTGCCTCGAGCAGCAATACCAGCGTGCCTTGCGAGACCTTGTCGCCGATCTTGACCTTCAGTTCCTTTACGACGCCGCCAGCGGGCGAGGGCACGTCCATGGTCGCCTTGTCCGATTCCAGGGTGACCAGCGAATCCTCGGCCTTTACCGTGTCGCCGGGCTTGACCATCACTTCGATCACCGGCACGTCCTTGAAATCGCCGATGTCGGGAACCTTCACTTCAACGATCTGGCTCATTGTTTGTCCTTGATGAGTTTGACGGCGTGGGTGACGATCGGGCCGCTCGATGCGGTGTCGAATTCCACCCCGGCCGCCACGCCGATCTCGGCGATCTGCGCGGCGGATTTGCTACGGTCATAGGCGACGAGCATCGCGCCGAGGGCGAAGTTGCGACCCGAACCGACCGCCCAGAAACGGTCGTAGGCGAACACCTCCCGGTACGAATACACGCCGTAGATGCCGCTGGAGTTGGCGATCAGGGCGGTGATCTGCGACGACTCGTAGGGATCGTCCTCATCCTCTTTCGGGTTGAGGAAGGCCTGTTCCTTCAACATCGGGTGCAACAGGCGAAAGGTCTCGAACACCTCGCCGCGCGAGCCGAGCCGCACATGATCCAGCTTGGCCAGCAAGTGGGCCAGCACCAGGTGATGCGCCGAACTGCCGCATACGCCGATCCACGAATCGCCGACATGCAGAATCTTGTCGTGCTCGGACTTGTAGTGCGATGCGAGACGGGTATCGCCGAACGTGGTCAGCGATTCCGTGGCAATCGCGACCTGGCCGTTCTTCTTGGCGACGGTGATGGTGGTCATCGGGCGGTGGGGCGTGAGGTGAGGCGTGAGGGGTGAGGGGTGAGGGGTGAGGTGTGAGGGGTGAGGGGTGAGGTGTGAGGGGTGAGGGGTTGGTCAGCGCGCGCAGCGCGCCAGAATCCTGCCCTCACGCCTTCCCCCTCACTCCTAACGTTGTCACAGCATCATGCGCCGCATGTCGGCCAGCAACTCGGCGACATAGACGTTGAACCGCGTCGCCATGGCACCGTCGATCACCCGGTGATCCGCCGTCAGCGACAGCGGCAGGATCAGTCGCGGCACGAAGGCCTTGCCGTCCCACACCGGCTTCATCGCGCTCTTGTTGACGCCGAGTATCGCCACCTCCGGCGCATTGACGATCGGCGCGAAGTAGGTGCCGCCGATGCCGCCGAGGCTCGATATGGTGAAGCAGGCGCCCTGCATCTCGGCCGGGCCGAGCTTGCCGTCGCGCGCCTTTTTCGCCAGTTCGCCGGTTTCCGCGGCGATCTCGAATACGCCCTTCTGGTCGGCGTTCTTCACCACCGGCACCACCAGGCCGTTGGGCGTGTCGGCGGCGAAGGCGATGTGGAAGTACTTCTTGTAGACCAGGCTCGGTTCGCCCCCACTTGCGTCGATGCTGGCGTTGAACTCGGGGAACTTCTGCAGCCCCTTGACGCAGGCCTTGATCAGGAAGGCGAGCATGGTGAGTTTCTGGCCGGACTTCTCGTTCTCCTTGTTCACCTGGAGGCGGAACGCTTCGAGATCGGTAATGTCGGCATCCTCGTGATAGGTCACCGCCGGAACCATCACCCAGTTGCGGGCGAGGTTCTGTCCCGAAATCTTCTTGATGCGCGACATCGGCTTGGTTTCGATCGGGCCGAACTTGGCGAAGTCCACCTTCGGCCACGGCAGCAGATCGAGCCCGCCGCCGAGCGAGGCGCCGGCAGTCGCCGTCGCGCCGCCGGCCGTCTGCGCCATCACGCCCTTGACATAGTTCTGCACATCCTCATGGAGGATGCGGCCCTTCGGCCCGCTGCCGGCGACCTTGGCGACATCGACGCCGAGTTCGCGCGCGAACTTGCGCACCGAGGGGCTGGCGTGGGCTTTACCGGCGGGTGCGGTGGCGACCGGGGCCGCGGCCGACGCTGCGGCGACGGCAGGTGCGGCCGCAGGCGCGGTGGGGGCTGGTGCTGCGGGGGCAGGCGGCGCAGCGGCGGCGGCAGCGGGCACGGCAACCGCGGCGCCGCTCGCGGCGAGGGTGACGATCAGGCTGCCTTGCGAGACCTTGTCGCCGATCTTCACCGCGATCGCCTGCACCACGCCGGCGGTCGGTGCCGGCACGTCCATCGTCGCCTTGTCGGATTCGAGCGTGACCAGGGCGTCTTCCGCCTTCACGGCATCGCCGACCTTGACCATGATCTCGATCACCGGCACGTCCTTGAAGTCGCCGATGTCGGGCACTTTCACTTCTGTAAGGGGGGAGGCGGGAGGGGGGAGGGGAGACGGCGCCGGTGCGGGCTGTGACGCCTCACCCTTCGCCCCCGGCCCCTCACCGCTCGACGCGCCGGCCTCGAGCAGCAATACCAGCGTGCCTTGCGAGACCTTGTCGCCGATCTTGACCTTCACTTCCTTGACGATGCCGGCGGCGGGCGAGGGCACGTCCATGGTCGCCTTGTCCGATTCGAGGGTGACCAGCGAATCCTCTGCCTTCACCGTGTCTCCGGGCTTGACCATCACTTCGATCACCGGCACGTCCTTGAAGTCGCCGATGTCGGGAACCGTTACTTCGATTGTCTGGCTCATTTTCGTCGTCCCGTCCTCAAACCGTAACCGGATTGGGCTTCGACACGTCGAGGCCATACTTCGCGATCGCCTCGGCCACCTTCGCCGCGTCGATCTGGCCGTCGTCAGCCAGCGCCTTGAGCGCCGCCACGGTGACCCAGTTGCGATCGACTTCGAAGAAGTGGCGCAGCTTCTCGCGGGTGTCCGACCTGCCGAAACCGTCGGTGCCCAGCACCACGTAGCGGCGTGGCACGAAGGCGCGAATCTGTTCGGCAAACGCCCTGATGTAGTCGGTCGCCGCGATCACCGGACCGCGGGTGTCCTTCAGGCACTGCTCGACATGCGAGCGCTTCTGCTTGTCGGTCGGGTGCAGCATGTTCCAGCGCGCCGTGGCCTGGCCTTCGCGCGCCAGTTCGGTGAAACTCGGGCAACTCCACAGGTCGGATTCGACGCCCCAGTCGCGCCGCAGCATGTCGGCGGCAGCCATCGCCTCGCGGAAGATCGTGCCGCTGCCCAGCAACTGCACGCGCGGGCCGTTGCTCGCCGCACCCTTGCGGAACGAGTACATGCCCTTGAGGATGTCGGCCTCGCTGCCGGCCGGCATCTCGGGGTGCTCGTAGTTCTCGTTCATCACGGTCAGGTAGTAGTACACATCCTGCTGCTCGGCCACCATGCGGCGCAGGCCGTCCTGCACGATCACTGCGATCTCGTACGAGAAGGTCGGGTCGTAGCTGATGCAGTTGGGAATCGCCGCCGACCAGATGTGGCTGTGGCCGTCTTCGTGCTGCAGGCCCTCGCCATTGAGCGTGGTGCGACCGGCGGTGCCGCCGACCAGAAAACCGCGCGCGCGCATGTCGCCCGCCGCCCAGCACAGGTCGCCGGTGCGCTGCAGGCCGAACATCGAATAGAAGATGTACACCGGGATCATCTGCACGCCATGGGTCGAATACGAGGTGGCGGCGGCGATCCAGTCGGCCATGGCGCCGGCCTCGTTGATGCCTTCCTGAAGAATCTGGCCGTCCTTGGATTCCTTGTAGAACATCAACTGGTCGTGATCCTGCGGCACATACTTCTGGCCCTGCTGGTTCCAGATGCCGATCTGGCGGAACAGCCCTTCCATGCCGAAGGTGCGCGATTCGTCGGGCACGATCGGCACCACGCGCTTGCCGATCTGCTTGTCCTTCAACAGGATGTTGAGGATGCGCACGAAGGCCATGGTGGTCGACACTTCGCGCCCCTCGCCGGAGGCCTTGAGCAACGGCTCGAACGCCGACAGCGCCGGCACCGGCAGCGCCTCGGCCGTGCGGCGGCGCGCCGGCAGGTAGCCGCCGAGTTCGGTGCGCCGCGCGCGCATGTAGTCGAGTTCCTTCGAGCCTTCGGGGAAGCGCAGGTATTCGAGCTTTTCCACCTGCTCGTCGTTCAGCGGCAGCTTGAAGCGGTCGCGGAAGTGCTTGAGCGTGTCCAGCGGCATCTTCTTCTGCTGATGGGTGGTGTTCTGCGCCTCGCCCGCCGCGCCCATGCCGTAGCCCTTGATGGTCTTGGCCAGGATGACCGTCGGTTGCCCCTTGTGGTTGACCGCCGCGTGGTATGCCGCGTACACCTTGAAGGGGTCGTGGCCGCCGCGGTTCAGGTTCCAGATGTCGTCATCGGACCAGTCCGCCACCAGCGCCTTCAATTCCGGCGTGTTGAAGAAGTGCTCACGCACGTAACCGGCGTTCTTCGACTTGAAGGTTTGGTATTCGCCGTCTACCGTCTCCATCATCCGCTTCATCAGGATGCCGCTGCGGTCGCGCGCCAGCAGCGAATCCCAGTGGCGGCCCCACACCACCTTGATGACGTTCCAGCCGGCACCGCGGAAACCCGACTCCAGTTCCTGGATGATCTTGCCGTTGCCGCGCACCGGGCCGTCGAGCCGCTGCAGGTTGCAGTTGATGACGAACACCAGGTTGTCGAGCTTCTCGCGCCCGGCCACGCCGATCGCACCGAGCGATTCGACCTCGTCGGTTTCGCCGTCGCCGAGGAAGGCCCACACCTTGCGCCCTTCGGTGTGCGCCAGACCGCGGTCGTGCAGGTACTTCATGAAGCGCGCCTGATAGATCGCCATCAGCGGCCCCAGACCCATCGACACCGTCGGGAACTGCCAGAAGTCGGGCATCAGCCACGGATGCGGGTAGGACGAAATGCCCTTGCCATCGACTTCCTGGCGGAAATTGTTGAGCTGCTCCTCGGTCAGGCGCCCGAGCATGAAGGCGCGCGCATAGATGCCCGGCACCGAGTGGCCCTGGGCGAAGATCAGGTCGCCGCCGTGCGTCTCGGACGGCGCATGCCAGAAATGATTGAAGCCGATGTCATAGAGCGTGGCGGCCGAGGCGAAGCTCGCGATATGGCCGCCGACGTTGCTGTCCTTGTTGGCCCGCAGCACCATCGCCACCGCGTTCCAGCGGGTGTACGAGCGAATGCTGTGTTCGATGTCGAATTCGCCCGGCAGGCGCACCTGGCGCTCGACCGGAATGGTGTTGATGTACTGGGTCTCGGCGCTGAAGGGCAGGTTCGCGCCGCGCTGGCGTGCCGCCTCGATCAGTTTCTCGATCAGGTAGTGGGCGCGCTCCGGCCCTTCGGCCGCCACCACGGCCTCCAGCGCATCGAGCCATTCCCGGGTTTCCGTGGCGTCGGGGTCGGACTGCAGCAGCACATTGGGTAGTGCGGACATCTGAGTGTCTCCTCGTCAGTGGTAGGGCACAGACCTGCGCGGGGCAAACATGTCCGCTGCCTCGTGGGCAGGGCTCGCATCGCCAACGCAAGCATGGGGGCGCCTTGGGCGCCGTGGTTTTTATGGAGGGTCGGAGCAGCGTACTACGAACCCGGCCCCGGCGGTGAGCGTTGCGCATTATAAAATGCCGTTTTGCAGATTGCAATTGCCGGACAGCCCAGCCGGCCGGCACCGCACCCGCGGCATCCCCGGAGAACCGCATGGAATGGCGATCTACGCGCATCGAAGGGCGGAGAAGTCCAATCCATGCGGCTTCTGGCGATGCCGGCATATGGAACCACGACGGCCGTTCAGCGGCGCGCCAGGCGCTTTCTGTCTTCGTCATAGGCGAACACCACGCGGCCCTTGCGCACTTCGCCGATCACCGCCGACAGCGGGTTGTCGATTGCCTCGTGATCGGTGCGCGAGTACGGCCGCTCGTAGCGCGCGATTACGCCCTCAACCGGCAGGCGCAGATCCTCGAGCGCCTCGCGCAGGCGCGGGCCGTCGGTCGAACCGGCCTGGCGCAGCGCAGCGGCCAGCAGCAGCATCGCGTCATAACCCTGGGCGGCCGCCGGAGGAATGGGAATCCGCTCGCCGGCCCCGCTCATGCGGTAGGCCTCGAGAAACGCCGCATGGCGCGGGTTGGTCGGTTCGGCGATGAAGGTCTGCGGCATCCGCGCGCCCTCGGCATTGGGGCCGGCGCGGTCGATGAAATTGGCCATCGCCAGAGTCCAGCTGCCGATCAGCGGCACGTGCCAATTCTGCCGCGCCATCTCGTTGGCGATCTGCGCCAGTTCCGGTCCAATGCCGTAGGTCAGCACCGCTTCGACGCCGGCACTGCGCGCCCGTCCGACCTGCCCCGACAGGTCGACGTCGCCGACATTGAAGCGCTCGACCACGGTCGCGCGTACCCCTTTGCGTTCCAGGGCGCGCTGCAGATCCTCGCGCCCCAGTTGGCCGTAGTTGGTCGAATCGGCGAGTATCGCGACCCGCCTGGCATGCAGCCGCGTCACCGCTTCCTCGACGATCATCTCCGCCTGGATGGTGTCGTTGGCCGCCGCGCGAAAAACGTAGTTGTCGGCCTGCTGCGGCGACTTGAACTGCTGGGTGACCAGGCTGCCGGTGGCCACCGCGGTCAGCACCGGAATGCGCGCGTCCTGATACACCCTCTGGCTGGCCAGCGCCACCCCGGTATTGACCACGCCGACCACCGCGACAACGCGCTCGTTGCGCACGAAGCTGTTGGCGATCGCCAGGCCACGTTCCGGCCGCGCCTCGTCGTCACGCTCGATCAGCAGGATGTGGCGCCCGCCGATGCCGCCCTGCGAGTTGATCGCCTCGGCCCCCAGCCGGATGCCGCTGCGCATCGACAAGCCCATCGGCGCCGAGCCGCCGGTAAACGGCCCGGAAACGCCGATGCGGATCGGTTCGCGCGCCGGGGTCTGCGCGGCCAGCGGAAGCACTCCCGACCACAGACCCAGCAGCAACGCCGCAAGCATGAATGCACGTGACAAGGCCGGTTCTCCCGTGATGCCGGTGGCCCCGATCGGCGCGCGGCGGAGGCTTTCCGTTCCGAGCATAGCAGTCGATCGTCGCCCGGGAATACGGGTGTTCCCCAATGGCCAGCGCGTCCGGTCAGGCGGATAAAGCCCGGTAGGTCGAGTGGCGCGCCGCTTGCCATCGCGCAGGCCCGGCCGCCTTTGCGCGCCGATCCGGCGCGGGTTATCGTGATCCCCATGCAATCGAATCTGCTGCCAGCCTCGCCCGCCGCAGTCAGCCAGAGCCCGGCACGCGCGCCGCTGGCGCGCGAATGGCTGTGGAACGCGCCTTACCTGGCGGTCGGCGTGTTCGCGTTCGTCATGCTGGCGCTGGTGTGGGGGCTGCAGAAACGCGAACTCGATCTCGAACGCAACACGCTGGCGCGCGACGTGCAGTGGGCCGAACAGACCATGCGGCTGCACCTGCAGGCCAATCAGGAGTTCCTGCTGCAACTGGCCCGCGAGCTGGCCCAGCGCGGGCTCAACGCCGAGGAATTCCAGGTGCGTGCGAGCCAGCACATTGCGAACAACCCTGAACTGGCCAACGTCGCCTGGGTCGATCACGAGGAGAAGATCCTGTGGGCGGCACCGTTCGACACCACCGATTGGCTGGCCGGCCAACGCCTGAACGCCCACCAGGCGTTGGCCTTTGCCAACGCCCGCGATGCGGGCCGGCCGACCTACGGCGAGCCCTACGTCGACGACCGCGGCAAGAAGCAGGTGGAAATCTATGTGCCGGTATTCGACGGGCGCCGCCATCTGGGCGCCACGGTCGGCGTGTATTCGGTAGACGCGATGCTGCGCCATCTGGTGCCGGCATGGTTCACCGACAAATATCAACTGTCGCTGGTGATCGGCGAAGACAACGTGATTGCCGCCAGCAGCGCCACCCGTCCGGTGGACGATGCGCTGGTATACGTGACGCCGATCGAGCCGATCGGCCATGATGTCAAGCTGCGCACCGTCGGCTACCGCACTGCTTCGGATCTGTCGCGCAGCGTGCCGGCCACGCTGATCGTCGGCCTGTCGCTGGTGATCGTCGGCGCGCTGTGGGCGCTGAGCACTCACTTGCGCCGCCGCGTGCAAGTGGAAAAGGAGCGCGACCGCCTGTTCAACCTGTCGCTGGACATCCTTTGCATTGTCGGGCTGGACGGTTCGTTCCGCCGCATCAACCCGGCGTTCGAACGCATACTCGGCTATCCGCCGGATACGCTCAGCGGCACGCCCCTGCTCGATCTGGTGCACCCCGAGGATCTTGCGCACACGGTCGAGCAACTCGAGGCGCTGGCTGGCGGCACGCCATGCGCCTTCGACAACCGCCTGCGCACCATCGATGGCCGCTATCGCTGGCTGTCATGGAGCGCCAATCCGGTGCCCGAGGAGCGGCTGATCTACGCCGTTGCCCACGACGTGACCCAGCGCCGCGCCAACGAGGAGGCGCTGCGCGCGGAGACGGCCTTCCGCAAGGCGATGGACGAATCGCTGGTGGCCGGCCTGCGCGCCATCGACATGGAAGGGCGCATCATCTACGCCAACCCGGCGTTCTGCCGCATGCTCGGGTTCTCCCAAGCCGAGCTGATCGGCATGGCGCCGCCGTTTCCGTACTGGCCGCCCGAAGATCTCGAACAGTGCCAGCGCAACCTGACGCTGACCCTGTCGGGCCAGATCCCCGCCGGCGGCTTCGAGATTCGCGTCATGCGCAAGGACGGCGAGCGCTTCCATGCGCGCTTCTATGTCTCGCCGCTGATCGACAGCAGCGGGCGGCAGTCGGGCTGGATGGCGGCGATCAATGACATCAGCGAACCGCGACGTGCCCGCGCGGCGCTCGAGGCCTCGCAGGAGCGCTTCATCGCGGTGCTCGACGGACTCGACGCCGCGGTGTTCGTGGCCGACGCGCGCAGCGACGAGGTGCTGTTCGCCAACCGCGCCTTCAAGGCGATCTACGGCTTCGAGGTGGTCGGCCGCCGCGCCGAGCAGGTGGCGCCCGGCCTGGCCCCGCCGCCGCCGCAATATGCCACCGATCCACGCCTGCTCGCGGCCGGCGATCTGCCGCGCGATCTGTACGACGGCGAAGTGCAAAATCCGCTGTCCGGTCGCTGGTACCACCTGCGCGAGCGGGCGACGCGCTGGGTCGACGGCCGCGTGGTGCGCATGGCGATCGCTACCGACATTACCGAGCGCAAACAGATCGAGGAGATCAATCTGCAGCAGCAGCAGCGGCTGCAGCAGACCTCGCGCTTGATCACCATGGGCGAGATGGCGTCCAGCCTGGCCCACGAGCTGAACCAGCCGCTGTCGGCGATCGCCAACTACAACATGGGCTGCGTCAATCGGCTGCAATCGGGCGCCTATCGTGTCGACGACGTGCTTGCGGCGATGCAGAAGTCGAGTCATCAGGCCGAACGCGCCGGCAAGATCATCCGCCGCGTGCGCGAATTCGTGAAGAAGAGCGAACCGAACCGCGCACCGGCGCGGCTGGCGGAGATCGTCGAGGACGCGATCGGTTTCGCCGAGATCGATGCCCGCAAGGCGGCGGTGCGCATCGGCAACGATGTGCCGGATGACTTGCCGCCGCTCTACGTCGATCGCATCATGATCGAGCAGGTGGTGCTCAACCTGGTCAAAAACGGTATCGAGGCGATGCAGGAGACGCTGCCCGAGCGGCGCGAATTGCGGGTGTCGGCGCATCTGGCCGATACGCGCCAGGTCGAGCTCGCGGTGAGCGACCACGGCCACGGTCTGCCTCAGGATGCCAACGACAAACTGTTCGCCCCGTTCTACACGACCAAGAGCCAGGGTATGGGAATGGGGCTTAACATTTGCCGCTCGATTGTCGAGTTTCATGACGGCCGCCTGTGGGCGGAAAGCCTGCCCGGCGGTGGCAGCGTGTTCCGCCTGACACTGCCGGTCTACGCGGAGGAATGAGCATGGTGGCCGCACCTGTCAAGCCGGCACACGACCAGCAATGCGTTCACCTGGTCGATGATGACGAAGCGCTGCGCGATTCGCTGGTATGGCTGGTCGAATCGCAGGGATTCCGGGTTGCCGCCTTCGAATCGGCAGAGGCGTTCCTGGCGGCCTGGTCGCCGACGATGAGCGGGTGTCTGATACTCGACGTGCGCATGCCTGGCATGAGCGGGCTGGAACTCTACGAGCGTCTGACCGACATGCAGTCGACGCTGCCGGTGATCTTCATCACCGGCCACGGCGATGTGCCGATGGCGGTCGCCGCGCTGAAAAAGGGCGCGGTCGACTTCATCGAGAAACCGTTCAACGACAAAGACATGCTGCGGCTGATCGAAACCTGCCTGGCGCTCGACCGCGAACAGCGGGAAAAGCGCCTGCACACCGCCGAACTGAGACGGATGATCGGCCTGCTGACCCAGCGCGAACGAGAAGTGCTCGACCTCATCATCGCCGGCAAACTCAACAAGCAGATCGCCGACATTCTGTCGATCAGCATCAAGACGGTGGAAGTCCACCGGGCGCGCGTGATGGAGAAAATGGAGGCGCGCACGCTGGCCGAACTGGTGCAGCGCGTGCTGGCGGTCGACAAGGACTGAGGCGAGATCGTCAGATCTCGACCTGGGTGCCCATCTCGACCACGCGGTTGGTCGGAATCTTGAAGAAGTCGGTCGCGCTCATGGCGTTGCGCGACATCGCGCAGAACAGCCGTTCGCGCCACAGGGCCATGCCGGGCTTGAGGCTCGGGATAACCGTCTCGCGCGAAACAAAGAACGACGTGCTCATCATGTCGAAGGTCAAGCCGCAAGGGGCGCACATTTCCAGCGCTGCCGGGACGTTCGGTTCCTGCATGAAGCCGTATTTGACGGTGACGCGGAAGAATTTCTTCCCCAGATCGACCACCGTAACGCGTTCGGCGGCCGGCACATAGGGTCGGTCTTCGGTGATCACGGTGAGCAGGATGTTGCGCTCGTGCATCACCTGGTTGTGCTTGAGGTTGTGCAGCATCGAAGAGGGGGCGCCTTCGCCGACGCTGGTCATGAATACCGCGGTGCCGAAGGCGCGGTTGGGGACGTCCTCGCAGCCTTCGATCAGCGCTTCCAGCGGCACTTTCTGCCGCGCCATCTCGGTCGTCAGCAGCCGGCGTCCGCGCCGCCAGGTGGTCAGCACGGTGAATGACAGAATCCCCATCACCACCGGGAACCAGCCACCCTGCGGAATCTTGATTGCGTTGGCGAGGAAATAGGCGAGATCGACGATCAGGAAACCGCCGACCGCCAATATCGCCAGCGGTAGCGCCCAGCGCCATTTCAGCACAATGACGAACGCGATCAGCACGGTGTCGATGGTCATGGTGCCGGTCACCGCGATGCCGTATGCCGCCGCCAGGTTGCTCGAACTGCCGAATCCGATCACCAGCCCCATCACCGCCAGATAGAGGGTCCAGTTGGTGAATGGCACGTAAATCTGGCCCTGCTCGCGATCCGAGGTCTGTTTGATCTCCATGCGCGGCAAGAAGCCCATTTGCACCGATTGGCGTGCCACCGAGAATGCGCCGGATATCACGGCCTGGGAGGCGATCACCGTCGCGGCGGTGGCGAGAATCACCATCGGCATTTGTCCCCAGTCGGGCGCCAGCAGGAAGAACGGGTTCTCGATCGCCTTCGGCTCCTGCAGCAGCAGCGCGCCTTGGCCGAAATAGTTGAGCACCAGGGCGGGCAGCACGAAACCGAACCAGGTAACGCGGATCGGGAACCTGCCGAAGTGACCCATGTCGGTGTAAAGCGCCTCGCCGCCGGTGACTGCCAGCACCACTGAACCGAGCGCGAAAAACGCCCTGTGGAAATCGGCCGTGATGAAATGGAATGCGTATGCCGGGTTGAGCGCCGCAAGCACATGCGGCGTGTGGACGATCGACTGGATGCCGAGCACGGCTAGTATCCCGAACCAGGCGACCATGATCGGTCCGAAGGCCATTCCGACCACGCCGGTTCCGTGCTTCTGGATGAAGAACAGCCCGGTCAAGACTACGGCCGAGATCGGCATGACGAATTTGCCGAGTTCCGGGGCGACGATGTTCAGCCCCTCGACCGCGGAGAGGACGGAGATCGCCGGCGTGATCATGCTGTCGCCGTAGAACAGCGCGGCCGCGAATACGCCGAGCAGCGTAATCACCCAACGCAGGCGCTTGTTCTTGCGCGTCAGTTCGGACACCAGGGCGAGCAACGCCAGCGATCCGCCTTCGCCGCGATTGTCGGCCCGCATGATTACCGCAACGTACTTCACCGACACCAGCACCATGATGGTCCAAAACATCACTGAGAGCACGCCCAGGATATTGCCCTCCACCACCGCCAGCGGATGATGGCCGGCGAAAGTCTCCTTCATTGCATAGAGCGGGCTGGTACCGATGTCGCCATAGACGACGCCGATGGCGCCGAGTACGAGTGCCGAAATGTTCTTCTTGGTTGGTTGCGACATGCGTCCTCTTCTCCCTGATTTCGATCTGGTCGTTCCGGTGACCGGTGTGAAGGTCAGCCGGTGGCTCGCCGTTGCGCGGCTCGCGCGGGGCTGACCGGCGAGTTCTGGGTCCGGCTGACGCGCAGCCACGCCTGCATCCCCTGCTGCGCAACAGAATCCCCGCCCGCGCCACCCGCTGCGCGACGATTTGAATGCCACATGGGAACTGACCGGACTGGAACCGCTGCCGCGGCCAGTTTGCGCCCCACTTCGTGACGCGATCTTGACCTAAGTCATAGCAAATTGTCGCAGAGGCAGGGTCGATTTGCGCCGCGCGCCGCTTGCCTCGCAAAACGCCACGGCATCGGCGAAGAAAATCCGGAAATCTGCTTCGTAGCCTGCGTAACCGGTCCGCAACTCTTCCGCGGCGCCGGCCAGCGGATTGGCACGCCTCAGCCGGTATCGCGACATCCGGTCGAGCGCGATGCCGATGGCGTCGATGCAGCGATAGGATGCAAGCCAGTCGTCGCGGCGCATCCCCGGCAGGGCTTGCGCCAGCCTTGGCGGGAGCAGCGTCTGGTTGCCCGTCAGCAGCGCATAGAACTCCGCGGTGAACGCTTCCAGCGGCTGGGCGTAGTAGACGGACCAGTGGCGAGCGAGGAAGTGGTCATAGAACAGGTCCACCATCACGCCCGAAAAACGCCGGCGCAGCACGCTGACCCGTTGCCTGCTGCGGCGGAACGCCGGATGCCGGTCGGCGTAGCTGTCGATGCGCCGGTGTAGCGCGATGCCGCTGACGACTGCGTGCGGGTAGTGCCGGGCAATCGACTCGATCGGTCCCTTGACGAAATCGCCGAGCAATCCGCCGAGCCGGCTGGCCGGCTGCGGGCCGGCGAGAAACGCGTGCGCGAGGTAGTTCATGGAGGACGGCGCGTGGCCGGCAAAGTGTAAGCAAAGATTGCCGACCATTTGCCCGATCGGCGCGAGGACTATAGTACCGAGTAACGCCGAGTGCTGAATCAAGATGATGCCAAGGTGTGTCCGGCGCATGCGTGCATCGAAGGTTTAGCGCCGGGTGTGGCTTACTTTGGTACGGAGAGAGTCATGAAATCGAAATCGATCGCTGTTGCCTTGTGTCTGGTGCTCGCGGGCCTCGCCCCCGGCGCAGCATTCGCTCGTGGCGGCCATGGGCACGGCCACGGTGGCGGACACTGGGGCGTGTTCATCGGCGCGCCGTGGGGGTTTTATTACCCGCCGCCCTACTGGTACAACCCGCCGGTCGTGGTGCATTCCGCGCCGCCGGTCTATATCGAACGCGATGCGGCGCCTGCCGCGCCGGACGAGGATGCGAATTACTGGTATCACTGCAAGCGACCCGAGGGCTACCACCCCTACATCAAGGAATGCCCGGGCGGCTGGCAGAAGGTCGTGCCGACGCCACCGCGATGACATGAAAGCGCCCATCATGCGTTCATTATCCGCTCTGTTCGGCGCGCTGCTGCTCGCCGGCTGTACCACCATCCCGACCGGCCCGAGCATGCTGGTTCTGCCCGGTACCGGTCGCAGCTTCGAGGATTTTCGTGCCGACGAAACCCTGTGTCGCCAGTATGCACAGGAACAGGTGTCCGGCGTGACGCCCGGTCAGGCCGCGGTCGATAGCGGCGTCAAGAGTGCAGCCGTAGGTGCGCTGATCGGTGCTGCCGCGGGCGCAGCGATCAACGGCGGACGCGGTGCCGGCGTGGGCGCCGGGGCGGGCCTGTTGCTCGGCAGCGCGGCGGGCGCAGAGGCCGCCAACACGTCGGGCTATGGCGCGCAACGGCGTTACGACAACGGCTACATCCAGTGCATGTACGCGCGCGGCCACCGCGTGCCGGTAAGCGGCAGCTACACCCCCGAGCGGCCGCGGCCGACGTATTACCCGCCACCTCCGCCGCCGGGCTACGCGAAATGAAAGAAGGCCGGGCGTCGCCCGGCCTTCTGCCATCTGGACCCCTTGGTTGCGCGGGTCTAGTGGGCTGCCTGTACCGCTACTGGAATTATCCACTGCAGGTAGTAGGCCTGCACGTAAGTGATGACGCCGATGATCACTGCAAAGAACAGACTGTGCTTGAGCGTAAAACGGAACAGGTCCGATTCCTTGCCGACCAGCCCGGCGGCGGCGCAGGCCACGGCGATCGATTGCGGCGAGATCATCTTGCCGGTAACCCCGCCGGTGGTGTTGGCGGCGATCGTCAATATCGGATTGACACCGATCTGCTGCGCGGTGACCTGCTGCAAATTGGCGAAAAGCGCGTTGCTGGACGTATCGGAACCGGTCAGAAACACGCCGAGCCAGCCGAGGAATGGCGAGAAGAACGGGAACAGTGCGCCGGTCGCCGCAAATGCCAGCCCGAGCGTCGATGAAACCCCCGAGTAGTTGGCAATGAACGCAAAGCCGAGCACCAGTCCAATGGTGAAAATCGGCGTGCTCAGCTCGACCAGCGTTTCCCACAAGGTGGCAAAGAACGTCTTGATGTTCACGCCCAGTATCACGGCGCTGATGACGGCCGCCAGCAGGATCGAGGTGCCGGTTGCCGACAGCACATCGAACTTGTAGACCGCATCATAGGGTGTCAGCGCCTTGACGATCGGAACGGACTTCATCACCAGCTTGTCGAGGCTGGGGATATGGAAACTGAATATCCACGCCTCCAGCGGTGCGCCCTTGGCGAACAGGCCCTTGAAGGCCGGCAGCGTCCAGATCGTTACCATGACGGTGAGCACGATGAACGGTGACCAGGCCTTCAGAATCTGGCCCATCGTGAATTGCGACCGTGGCAGGGAGGCCGAGGGGGTCGTTCCCGTGCCGGCACCCTGAAACGAAAAGGCGCGTTTCGGCTGCCACACGTAGCGCAGGAACAGCGACAGCACGACCAGGCTCACCAGCGCAGAGGTGATGTCCGGCAGTTCGTACGCCCAGTGGTTGGACGTGAAATACTGCGTCACCGCGAAAGCGAACCCAGCGACGAAGATCGCCGGCCAGGTTTCCTTGACACCTCGCCAGCCGTCCATGATGAACACCAGCCAGAACGGCACGAAGAGCGACAGCAGCGGCAGTTGCCGTCCGGCCATCTGGCCGATCAGGAATGGATCGGTGCCGGTAACCTTTCCGGCAACCGTGATCGGAATGCCCAGGGCGCCGAACGCCACTGGTGCGGTGTTGGCGATCAGGCACAGGCCGGCGGCATAGAGCGGATTGAAACCCAGTCCGACCAGCAGCGCGGCGGTAATTGCCACAGGTGCGCCGAACCCCGCCGCGCCTTCGAGAAAGGCGCCGAAGCAGAATCCGACCAGCACCATCTGCAAGCGCTGGTCGCCGGTAATGGTGAGCACCGACGAGCGGATCACGTCGAACTGACCGGTCTTGACCGTGAGCTTGTACAGGAACACGGCGGCCACGATGATCCACGAAATCGGCCACAGTCCATAAAGGAAGCCGTAGCCGGTCGCGGCCAGCGCCATCGAGGGCGGCATCTGGTACACGATGACTGCAACCGCGATGGCAAGCGCAACGGTGATCAATGCGGCGATATAGCCCTTCATTCGGAAGACCGCCAGGGCGACAAAGAAGAAGACGATAGGGATGGCGGCGACCAGCGCGGACAGCCACAGACTGTCGGCGAGCGGCGCATAGACTTGGGTCCAGGACTGCATAGTGAAACTCCCTTGCGTAGTGGTGATTTGTTGGTGGGTTCAGGTTCTCAATTGCGTGCGTTCCGCGTCCGAACCCTGCGAGCCGGCTCGGCCGGGGAGGGGCCGTCGAGCACTTGCGCTGGCGGAGTCAAAACGAACGCGATGCTGTCGGACATCATTCGTTCCTTGCCACTGAGCAGCGATCGAGCAAATAGACGATGGAACGGTAGTGCCGTCCGCTGTGCAGCGAGAGGCCGATTTCGCAGGTGCGGCTGGTCGAATAGCCGGACCGGCAATCGTCCGGCAGGGCTGCCTTGAGATCGCGCAGGGCGCTGGCGTTCAATTCGGGATGGGTGAAACCCTTGTCGCCGGCCCAGCCGCAACATGAAACGCGGTCGGGAACGATGACCTTATCGACGCAGGCCTCGGCAATGGCCTTGAGCTTGGCCTGCAAGCCCATGTTGATGCTGCTGCAGGTGGGATGAACCGCAACCGTTTCCGCCTGCTTGCGGATAGTCAGCCGCGCCAGCACGACGTCATGGAGAAACTCGGTGATGTCGTAGAGCTTGAGCGAGGCCTGTTCCTCGGCCTTCTTGACCCGAAACGCGCAGGGCGTGGTGTCGAACACGATCGGATCCTGTCCGTTGCGGCTGGCCGCGAGCAGGGCCTGTACGACTTCCCGCCGCTTGGCGTCGGCTTGTTCCGGCAGGCCCTTGCTGTCGAAGGGTTGGCCGCAGCATAGCGCGGCGGCCGCATCGGGCAGCACCACCTCGAAGCCGGCCTTGCGCAACAGCCCGACGGTCTTTACCGGCAGGGAATCCTGCTCGGGATCGCCGCGGGCCGGCCCCATCGTGCGGCTGGCGCAACTGGGGAAATAGACGACGCGCGGCCGATCGGGCGGCCCGTTCCTCTCCGCTGCCGGCATCGCCGACGCGCCCGGCAGGCAAGGATTCCACAATGGCAGGCGCTCGCCAGAGATCGAGCGAATGCCGCGGCTGACGCTGCCCTGCAGCGCATTGCCGAGAAAACCCTGGCTCAACCGGGCGGCGGTCAGGCTGAGGCGGGTGGCGGCGGTCACGCCGCCGAAATGCCGTGCCACCATGCCGCCCACCCATTGTGCGGTGTTGCCGCGCGTCTGGCCGCGCAGTTTGAGCATCATGGTGCCGGTGTTGATGCCGACCGGACAGGTCAGCGAACACAGGCTGTCGGCGGCGCAGGTTTCGACGCCCTGGTAGCGATAGGATGCCTCGATCGCCTGCAGCCGGGCGTCATCGTCGCCGCCAGCCCGCAGGCGCGCCATTTCGCGCAAGCCGACGATGCGCTGGCGCGGCGACAGGGTGAGCGCGCGCGAAGGACAATTGGGCTCGCAGAAGCCGCACTCGATGCACTTGTCGACCAGCGGATCGACCGCGGCCATCGGCTTGATGTTCTTCAGGTGCGCTTCGGGATCGTCGTTGAGAATGACGCCGGGATTGAGCAGGCCGTGCGGATCGAACAGCGCCTTGATCTCCCGCATCAGTTGATAGGCCTGCTTGCCCCATTCGAGTTCGACGAACGGCGCGATGTTGCGGCCCGTGCCGTGCTCGGCCTTGAGCGAGCCGTCGTACTGCTGCACGATCATCTCGCATACGTCGTCCATGAAGCGTTTGTAACGCTCGGTCTCGTCCGGCTTGGAAAAGTCGGGCGTGATGACAAAGTGCAGGTTGCCTTCCAGCGCATGACCGAAGACGATCGACCCGGCATAACCGTGCTTGTCGAACAGGCGCTGCAGGTCCAGCGTCATCGCCGCGAGTTTGGGAACCGGGACCGCGACATCCTCGATGATGACGGTGGTGCCGGTCGCCCGCGCAGAACCGACCGATGGGAACAGGCCCTGGCGGATCGCCCACAGGCGGGTGAATTCCTCCGGCCGGTCGGTGAACTGAAACGGAAACAGCATCGGCATGGCGGCGATCGCGCCGGAGATCGCGCCGACCTGGGCGGCAAGTGCGGCCGAATCCATGGCACGGGTTTCTACCAGCAGGGCGGCGGCGGCTTCCGGCAACGTCTTGAAGTAGTCGGGCATGCCGGGCTTCATTTCGACCGAACGCAGCGACGCGCGATCCATCAGTTCCACTGCCGCCACCGGTTGGCTCTTCAGAGCCGCCACGGCCTCGCAGGCGGTCTTGATGTCGGGGAAGATCATCAGCGCGGTGGCCTTGTGCGTGTGTTCCTCGACCGTCCGGTAGGTGATCTCGGCGATGAAGCCCAGCGTGCCTTCGGAGCCGATCATCAGGTGCTGGAGAATCTCGAACGGGTCCTCGAAATCGACCAGCGCGTTGAGGCTGTAACCGCAGGTGTTCTTGATCTTGAACTTGTTTCGGATGCGTTCGGCAAGCACCGCGTCGGTCCGCGTGCGGCGGCCCAGTTCGGCGATTTGCCCCAGCAGGGCGCGATGGCTGGCGCCGAAGGCTTCGCGGCTGGCGGCCTCGCCGGTATCGAGCAGGGTGCCGTCGGCCAGCATTACGCGCATGCTTTGCAGCGTCTTGTAGCTGTTCTGGGCGGTGCCGCAACACATGCCACTGGCGTTGTTGGCGGCAATTCCACCGACATGACAGGTGTTGATCGACGCCGGGTCCGGCCCGATCTTGCGCCGGTACGGGGCGAGATAGCGGTTTGCGTGGCCGCCGACTATGCCCGGCTGCAGGCTGATCGTCGCGGCACCGTCGCCGATGCGCCAGTTGCGCCAGCCATCGCCCATCTGCAGCAAAACCGAATCGGTCACCGCCTGCCCGGAAAGGCTGGTGCCCGCGGCACGAAACGTCACCGGCGTGGCGTGGGTGTGGGCGAGGCGCAGAATGCGCCGCATCTCGTCCTCGCTGTCCACCCGCACCACCAGCTTGGGAATCAGCCGGTACAGGCTGGCGTCGGTGCCGTAGGCGAGCGTGCGCAGCGGGTCGCTGATCAGTCGCGTTGCCGGTATGAACGCTTGCAGGTCGCGGCGAAGATCGTCATGGGCCGTCGGCAGCATTTGCGGCTACTCCTCCTTCTTATTGTGGCGGCCACGGTGGCCGGCATGGCGCGCGGACTTCTTGTTTGACCGTTCGCACCGTTCTATTGCTTGCAGTCAAGCGTTGGGGTCGAGGGTGGGACTACGGGGCTGGCGGGACGGCGGCGTCGTCCACGATCAACACGATCAATTCCTTCGGCCCGTGCACGCCGAAGGTCAAAACGAGTTCGATATCGGCGGTCTTGGACGGGCCGGAGATCAGCAGGGCGTTGGTCGGCATGTTCTGCGCCCAGCCTTCGCGGCGCATCGCCTCGGCCAGCGAATCGTGGATGTTGCGCGCTTCGAGCACCGCGATATGGATCGCCGGCACCAGCGACATCAGTCGCGGTTCGTTGGCGTCGGGCCAGAGGATCAGGGCGCCCACGTCGGCCAGACCACCCTTGGTCAAGGTGATGCCGGCGTCGATAGCGAACAGGCGCTCCTTGTACTGCTCGACATCCTCCACATAGCCGACCAGCGGCGGCAGGTCGCATTCCCAAGCCGCCTCCAGCGCATCGCCGAGCGCGGTGCCGGGCGCGTAGAGCAGGCCATTGAGTGCGCGCTTGCGCAGGATTTGCTTGAGCGCGGCTGTCCAGTTGCCGACGTCGCTGACCACCACCTCGGCGTGCATCGCCTCCATCAGCCGCTTGAGTTTTGCCACCCGCTCGTCGCGGCTCAGCTCGGGCACCGGTGGCCCGGCAGTATCGGCCACCTCGACGGCGACCTGCGGTGCGTTAGCCCGCAGCCTGGCAAGGATGTTGTCGCGCGCGCTACTCATCGCGGATGCCCTTCTCCTTTGCCAGCACATGGAGACTCTTGGTGGCGAAGGACGGCAAGTCACGCGACTGCGTCCAGTTCCTGACGATTTCCAGCGAACTGAGTCGCGGCAGTTGCGGGCCGACCATGCCCAACAGCTTGGCGTTGAGCGCGTTCATCCACGGCGCCACGTTGCTCAGTTCCCAGCCCTTCCAGGTCATGCTTTCCAGCAGGTTGGCCTTGTAGCCATGGCCCTTCACGGCATGCGGGGAATCGCCCTTGTCGTAGGACTCGCTGCGCAGGCGGCGCAGGATGTCGGTGATCGGAATCTTGACCGGACACACCTCTTCGCAGGCGCCGCAGAAGGTGGAGGCAGTCGCCATGGCGCCGGCATGGTCCAGGCCTTCGATCTGCGGCGTCAGAATCGAACCGATCGGGCCGGGATAGACATAGCCGTAGGCATGCCCGCCGAGCCGCGTGTAGACCGGGCAGTGATTCAGGCAGGTGCCGCAGCGGATGCACTTGAGGGTCGGCCGCAGGTCGGGGTCGGCCCAAATTTTGGAGCGGCCGTTGTCGAGCAGGACCAGATGGACTTCCTTCGGGCCGTCCTTCTCGCCGGGCTTGCGCGGCGAGGTGATCATGTTGAAATAGGTGGTGATCAACTGTCCGGTCGCCGAGCCGGTGAGCAGGCGCAGCAGCGGCGGCACGTCCTCCAGACGTTCCAGCACTTTCTCGATGCCCATGACGGCGATATGCACCGGCGGTGCCGTGGTGCACATGCGGCCGTTGCCTTCGTTTTCCACCAGACAAAGCGTGCCGGTTTCGGCCACTGCGAAATTCACGCCGCTGACGCCGACTTCGCCGGCAAAGAATTTCTGCCGCAGGATCTTGCGCGCGATGGCATTGAGTTCCTCGACCACTTCGGTGTACGGGGTGTCGGGGATCTTCTCGTGGAACAGCCGTGCGATCTGGTCACGGTTCTTGTGGATGGCGGGAACGATGATGTGTGACGGCGTTTCGTGATCGAGCTGGATGATGTATTCGCCAAGATCGGTTTCCAGCGCCTCGATGCCGCGTTCCTCGAGGAAATGGTTGAGGTGCATTTCCTCCGACACCATCGACTTGCCCTTGATCACACGGGTGGCGTTGTGGCGCCCGATGATCTCGAGGCAAATCCCGTTGGCTTGCGCCGGGGTCTCGGCCCAATGCACCTGAATGCCGTTTTCGGTGCACTTGCGTTCCAGTTGTTCGAGCAAATCCGGCAGCTTACGCAAGGCGCGCTGGCGGATGGCGTCGCCGCGGCTGCGCAGTTGCTCGAAGGCCGCCGGATCGGAAAAGAGCGTCCGGCGCCGCATCCCCAACGTATCCATCGCCGCGCGAAGATTGCGCCGCAACTGCCCGTCTTTTAGCGCCTTGGCGAAGTTACGGGGAAAGTCGACGACCACGGGTTCAGCCACCGGTGCGCTCCAGGATGAATTGCGCGACGTGTTTGACCGGGATGGGGCTTCCGCGTTTTTGCAGCGCGCCGCCGATATGCATCAGGCAGCCGCAATCGCCCGAGAGCAGCAGGGCGGCGCCGGTTTGCTCCACATCCGCCACCTTGTCGGCCACCATCGCCGAGGACAGGTCGGCTTGCTTGACGGAAAACGAACCGCCGAAGCCGCAGCATTCGCGCTCCCGCTGCAGGTCGATCAACTCGACATTCTTCAATTGGCGGACCAGAGATTTGGAATACTCGATCACCCCCATTTCGCGCAGCGCGCTGCACGAGGAATGCCAGGTCACCTTGAGCGGATCGCCGCGGTCTTCCAGCCGAACCTGCAACACGGTGACCAGGAATTCGGTCAGCTCGAAAACGCGTGCGGACAAGTGCTGCGCCTCGGCGGCCTGCGGATCGTCGGCGAACAGTTTCGGATAGTGGTGTTTGAGCATGCCGCCGCACGAGCCGGACGGCACGATGACAGGGTAATCCTCGGCGAAGGCCTCGAGCTGCTGCCTGGCCACTTGCCGCGCCTGCTCGGGAAAGCCCGCGTTGTAGGCCGGCTGGCCGCAGCAGGATTGGCGCTGCGGATAGACGACCTCGATGCCCTCGCGGCGCAGCAGCTCGATGCCGGCCATGCCGGCTTGCGGGTAACACAAGTCGATCAGGCAGGTGCCGAAGAAATAGACTTTGGCGGGACGGACGGGCATGACGCGCTAACGCCTCGGATCGCGACGGACCAAACCGTTCGGGCGGGGCAGCCTGTGGCCGACCGGACGGAAAAACGGTTGCTCGAACATGCGGGCTCCTCCCCAGAGGCGCCGGCTTTTGCGGCCGGCTTGCAGGCGCAACTTCGCTTGCCTGTGACGATACGACGCAATCGCCTGCAAGTCTGTTGGGGCTTTCCCCCTTGAGGGAAACCCTGATCGACGCCCGGAAAGCCGCATGGATGCTGGATCTTCGGCATGCACGGCTGAAGAAGCGCATGGATACTGGCTCGCGGGGCAGGCAGATTTTTTCTCCGGGGAACGTGCCCGGAGTGTTCAATTCGGCGCGCTTGGAATAACATCCACCCCTCAAACAAGAACTCGCGTCCGCAGCGGGTCATCGATTCGCCCAACAAATCCGGTTTCGCGCCGCGCGCGTTGCGTCAAGCAAGGCTGCGGCGATCCACAGCGAGGGGAGGATTCATGTTTCAGGTTCGGATACACGGGAGAGGCGGCCAGGGTGTAGTGACCGGTGCCGAGATGCTCTCGATCGCCGCCTTTCTCGGCGGCAAGCATGCGCAGGCATTTCCCAGTTTCGGTTCCGAGCGTACCGGTGCGCCGGTCGTGGCCTTTTGTCGCATGGACGACAAGGAGATTCGGCTACGCGAACCGATCATGCAACCCGACGCGCTGATCATCCAGGATCCGACGCTTCTGCATCAGGTCGACGTGTTCGCCGGCCTGAGCAAAGAAGGATACATACTGATCAACACCAACCGCAGTTTCATCGAGATGGGCCTGGGCGATTTCGTGAAGGATTTCCACCATGATCGCCTGCTCATCGTCCCGGCGACCGAGATTGCCATGAAGCACGTCGGCCGACCGGTGCCCAACGTGCCGTTGCTCGGCGCCTTTGCGGCACTGGGCGGTCTGGTCAGTCTGGATGCGGTGCACGCTGCCATCAACCAGAAGTTCGGTGGAAAGGTGGCCCAGGGCAATATCGCGGCCGCAGACGCGGCGTATCAGTTCGTGGTCGAAGAGAAAGAGGAGGCTGCGCGCCATGCTAAAGCAAACTGAAGGCTCCCGTGCCGTCGCCGAGGCGGTGGCTCTGTGCCGCCCGGAAGTCATCTGTGCCTACCCGATCAGCCCGCAGACGCATATCGTCGAAGGGCTGGGCGAGCTGGTGAAAGCGGGTGAAGTGAAAAACTGCGAGTTCATCAACGTCGAATCGGAATTCGCCGCGATGAGCGTGGCGATCGGTTCCTCGGCGGCCGGCGCGCGCTCTTATACCGCCACCGCCTCGCAAGGACTGCTGTTCATGGCCGAGGCGGTGTACAACGCCTCCGGTCTGGGCCTGCCGATCGTCATGACGGTTGCCAACCGGGCCATCGGCGCGCCGATCAACATCTGGAACGATCATTCCGACAGCATGTCGATGCGGGATGCCGGCTGGATCCAGTTGTTCGCCGAAACCAATCAGGAAGCGCTCGACCTGCACATCCAGGCTTTCAAGCTGGGTGAAGAACTGTCGCTGCCGGTGATGGTGTGCATGGACGGCTTCATCCTTACCCACGCTTACGAACGGGTGGATATGCCGACCCAGGCGCAGGTCGATGCCTTCCTGCCGCCGTATGAGCCGCGCCAGGTGCTCGATCCGAGCGACCCGGTGTCGATCGGTGCCATGGTCGGGCCGGAGGCATTCACCGAGGTGCGCTACCTCGCCCATGCCAAACAGATGCAGGCGCTCGAACTGATCCCGCAGATCGCCACCGAGTTCAAGCAGATATTCGGTCGCGATTCCGGCGGTCTGGTGCGCACCTATCGCATCGAGGACGCAGAAACCGTGGTGGTGGCGCTCGGTTCGCTGCTCGGCACGATCAAGGATACGGTCGACCAGTTGCGCGCCGAAGGCCACAAGATCGGCGTGCTCGGGATCAACTCGTTCCGCCCCTTCCCGATACCGGACATCCGCGACGCGCTGGAAAAGACCCAGCGCGTGGTGGTGGTGGAGAAGTGCTTCGCGGTGGGCATCGGCGGCATCGTCTCGCGCGATGTGCGGATGGCTCTGCGCAATCGCCCGCAACCGGTGCTCACGGTGGTCGCCGGCCTGGGCGGGCGCGCGGTGACCATGGGTTCGCTGCGCAAGATGCTGCTCGAGGCGATGGCCGACAAGCTGGAGCCACTGACCTTCCTCGATCTGGACTGGAAGATCGTCAACAAGCAGCTCGAGCGCGATCGCCAGAAGCGCCGTTCGGGTCCGATTGCCGAAGCCATACTGCGCGATATCGGCGTAGTCGCGGCGAGTCTTTGAGGAGCGACACCAAGATGGAACAGTCCGTCAAGTTCTACCAGACCGGCACCTTCACAGTCGGCAACCGCCTGCTCGACCAGGACAAGCGCAGCGTGCAGGCCAACATGCAGCGCACCAACTCGCTCAATTCCGGCCACCGTGCCTGCCAGGGCTGCGGGGAGGCGCTCGGCGCGCGCTACGCGATCGACGCGGCGATGAACGTCTCCAACAACCAGTTGGTTGCCGTCAACGCCACCGGTTGCCTCGAGGTGTTCTCCACGCCCTATCCCGAGACCTCGTGGCAGATTCCGTGGATTCATTCGCTGTTCGGCAACACCGCCGCGGTGGCGACCGGAATTGCCGCGGCGCTCAAGGTAAAGGGCCGCAACGACGTGAGGGTGGTCGCCCAAGGCGGCGACGGCGGCACCACGGACATCGGATTTGGCTGTCTGTCCGGCATGTTCGAGCGCAACGACGACGTGCTCTACATCTGTTACGACAACGAGGCCTACATGAATACCGGCGTGCAGCGCTCGTCGGCCACGCCTGCGGCGGCGCGCACGGCGACGACGATGCCGGTCGGCCCGGAGCCGGGCAACGTGTTCGGGCAGGGCAAGAATCTGCCGCAGATCGCAATGGCGCACAACATACCCTACGTTGCCACCGCAATCGTCTCCGAGTTGCGCGATCTGGAGTACAAAGTCAAGCGCGCGATGGAGTTCCGCGGGGCGCGCTATATCCACATCTTCGTTCCCTGTCCCCTGGGTTGGGGCACGGCCTCCAACGAGACGATCAAGATCGCCCGTCTGGCCAAAGACACCGGCATGTTCCCGGTGTTCGAGGCGGAGCACGGCGAGGTCGTGAGCGTGTCGAAGATTCGCAAGAGGTTGCCGGTCGAGGATTACCTCAAACCGCAGCGGCGATTCGCGCACCTCTTCGGCAAGCAACCGAGCTATGAGGTGATCGCCAAGATACAGGCCACGGCGGATCGCAACATCCGCAAGTTCAATCTTCTCGAGGAGGGAGCCTAACAATGGACAAGCCGTTTGCAATTACTCTCGATGTCGGCTCCTCGCTCGCCAACCGCACCGGCTCGTGGCGGACAGCGCGGCCGGTGTACCTGGACCGGCTGCCGCCCTGCAACAACCAGTGCCCGGCCGGCGAGGACATCCAGGGCTGGCTGTTTCACGCCGAGTCAGGCGATTATGAGAGCGCCTGGCGGCACCTGACGAAGGACAACCCGTTCCCCGCGACGATGGGGCGGGTGTGCTATCACAGCTGCGAAGACGTCTGCAATCGCGCCAAGCTCGATTCCGCGGTCGGCATCAATTCCGTCGAGCGCTTCCTCGGCGATGAAGCAATCAAACTTGGCTGGAAGCTTGCGCCGCCCGCCGCAGAGACGGGCAAGCACATCCTGGTTGTCGGCGCCGGCCCCTCCGGCATGTCGGCGGCCTATCACTTGCGTCGAATGGGTCACCGCGTCACCGTCCATGACGCCGGCCCGTTCATGGGCGGCATGATGCGATTCGGCATCCCGAAGTACCGCCTGCCACGCGATGTGCTGGACGCGGAAATGCAGCGAGTCGTCGAGCTCGGCGTCGAGGTCAAGCTGAACTCGAAGGTCGAGAACATTCTCGACAGCATGAAAGCGGGCAACTTCGATGCGGCTTTTCTCGCCGTCGGTGCGCACATCGGCAAGCGGGCCTTCATTCCGGCCGGCGATACCGCCAAGATCGTCGATGCGATTTCGGTACTGCGCAGCATGGAAGGCGAAGACAAGCCGATGCTCGGCCGCCGGGTGGTGGTCTACGGCGGCGGCAATACCGCGATCGACGTCGCCCGTACCGCCAAGCGCATGGGCGCCGATCCGATCATCGTTTATCGCCGCACGCGCGAAAAAGCGCCGGCGCACGATTTCGAGATCGAGGAAGCGCTCCAGGAAGGTGTCATGGTCAAGTGGCTGTCAACCATCAAGCAAGCCGGTGAAAGCTCGATCACGATCGAGAAGATGGCGCTCGACGACAAGGGCTTTCCGCAACCGACCGGCGAGTTCGAGACCATGGACGCCGACTCGGTCGTGCTGGCGTTGGGCCAGGACGTCGATCTGGGCCTGCTCGAGGGCGTGCCCGGGCTGGAAGTCAGCGACGGCGTGGTCAAGGTCGGCGCCAACATGATGACCGGACACCCTGGCATATTCGCCGGTGGTGACATGGTGCCGGCCGATCGCAACGTTACGGTTGCGATCGGACATGGCAAGAAGGCTGCGCGCAACATCGATGCATGGCTAAAGGGCGCTACCCATGTGCCGGCGCCGAAACATGAACTGGCGACTTTCGAGCGGCTCAATTCCTGGTACTACGCAGACGCGCCGAAGACCGTGCGGCCGATGCTCGACATCATCCGCAGGCAATCGACCTTCGACGAAGTGCAGGGCGGGCTCGACGAATCCACCGCCCTGTTCGAGGCGCGGCGCTGCCTGTCGTGCGGCAATTGCTTCGAGTGCGACAACTGCTATGGCGTATGTCCGGACAACTCGGTGATCAAACTGGGTCCGGGCAAGCGGTTCGAGTTCAACTACGACTACTGCAAGGGCTGCGGGATTTGCGTTTCCGAATGCCCGTGCGGTGCGATCAAGATGGTGCCGGAAGAGATCTGACCGAGCAGCAAGAAAAAAGCCGCCCAAGCTTTCGCGAGGGCGGCTAGAACCCCTTGCGTAGCAAGGAGGAGGTCAGCCGGTGCCGAACACCTTCAAGGCGTTCAATGCTTGGATTGTAGATAATAAAGCCTCCCGGCTCAAGACAAAAGTAATAGAGAGTTTCCCTAGCTGTCGGCATATGCCGACAATTCGCCTTTCGGAACCGCCGTCCCGCACTACAGGTCAACTCCGGCCGCTGGAGGGGCGGAAGCGCCAAATGGTAGAATCGAGCCTTTTTCCGGGGCTTACGGTATGACCGGTCAAAATGGCGTGGGGGCGCGGCTGATTGACGGCAATGCGCTGTCGCTGAAGTTGCGTGCCGATTTCGCGGACCGTGCCCGCCAGCTTGCGGAACGGGGCGTTCGACCCGGACTGGCGGTGATCCTTGTGGGTGAAAATCCCGCGTCAGCGGTATACGTGCGCAACAAGGTTGCGGCATGCGAAAAGGCCGGGATACGCTCGCTGCGCTTCGACTACCCGGCTGACGTGGAGCCGGCTGCCGTGCTTTCCCAGGTTGCAGCGCTCAATGCCGATCCCTCCGTGCATGGCATTCTGGTGCAATTGCCTCTGCCGCCGCAGTTCAACTCCGAAGCCGTGCTTGATGCCGTTTCGCCGGACAAGGACGTGGATGGCTTCCATGCGCAAAATGTCGGCCTGCTGGCGCAGGGCACGCCGGCCTTCGTCCCCTGCACGCCGTATGGTGTGATGAAGATGCTCGAATCGGAAAGCGTCCCCATCAAGGGTGCCGAGGCGGTGGTCGTCGGTCGCAGCAACATCGTCGGCAAGCCGATGGCGCGTTTGCTGTTGCAGGCCGGGGCGACGGTTACCGTGTGCCATTCGCAAACCCGCGATCTGGCGTTTCATACGCGGCGGGCCGACATTCTCGTCGCCGCCATCGGGCGCCCCCGCATGATCACCGGCGACATGATCAAGCCCGATGGCGTGGTGATCGATGTCGGGATCAATCGTCTGCCGGCTGAACAGGGTGGCAAGCTCTGCGGCGACGTGGATTTCGAGTCTGCGAGGCAAATCGCCGCGCTGATTACGCCGGTGCCCGGTGGCGTCGGGCCGATGACCATCACCATGCTGCTTGCCAATACGCTCAAATCGGCCGAGCGATTTGCCGGGCGATTTTCCGCGTGGGGTTCCGAATGAATGCGAAACCGGTCGATCCGCTGATCGGCATCGTCATGGGCTCCAGTTCGGACTGGAGCACGATGAAGGTCGCGGCGCAGATTCTCGCGGATTTCGCTGTACCGCACGAGTCACGCGTGGTGTCTGCGCATCGAACGCCGGATCTGCTCTTTGAATACGCCGCAGCCGCGCGGGCGCGCGGATTGCGGGCGATCATTGCCGGTGCCGGCGGCGCCGCTCATTTGCCCGGCATGGTGGCAGCCAAGACCACGCTGCCGGTCCTCGGCGTTCCGGTGCAATCCAAGGCGCTGTCAGGGCTCGATTCGCTGCTGTCGATCGTGCAGATGCCCAAGGGCGTGCCGGTGGCGACCTTCGCGATCGGCGAAGCGGGCGCCGCAAATGCGGCTCTCTATGCGATCGCGATGCTCGCCAACGAAGACGAAGATCTTGCCGCCAAGCTCGCCGAGTTTCGTTTGCAACAGGCGCGTTCGGTGCTGGAAATGAAACTTTCTGACCACGAATGATTCTGCCTCCCGCAACGCTTGGCGTGCTTGGAGGCGGCCAGTTGGGCCGCTTTTTCGTTATTGCCGCGCATGAAATGGGTTACCGCGCGCTGGTGCTCGATCCCGATCCACATAGTCCTGCCGGCCGCATTGCCGACGAGCATCTGGTAGCCGCCTACGACGATGCCGATGCGCTTGACCGTATCGGGGCGACCTGCGCCGCGGTGACCACGGAATTCGAGAACGTGCCGGCGGACAGCATGGCATACCTGTCGAAGTATCTGCCGGTGCGCCCGTCGGCCCACTGCGTCGCGATTGCGCAGAATCGAGAACGGGAGAAGACTTTTCTGCGCGACAACGGTTTTCCGGTCGGACCGTTCGCGCTGGTTCGCCGCGAATCGGATATCGATGTTGCCAGCGACGACCTCCTTCCCGGCGTGCTGAAGATTGCGCGATTCGGCTACGACGGCAAGGGGCAGGCGCGCGTTGCATCGCGCGACGATGTTCGCCAAGCCTTCCACCATTTCAAGGGCGAAGCCTGCGTGCTCGAGCGTTTCCTGCCGCTCGACCTCGAAATGTCGGTGGTACTCGCCCGCGGCCACGACGGGCAGTCGTGTTGCTTCACGGCGGCCGAGAACCGGCATCGCCACGGCATTCTGGACGTCAGCATCGCGCCAGCCAGGGTGGCGGAAAGCCTTCGCGGCGAAGCCGAGGCGCTTGCGCTCGACCTCGCGAGTAGGCTCGATTATGTTGGTGTCCTGGGGGTCGAATTCTTTGTCACCAATGGCCGTTTGCTGATCAACGAGATTGCGCCGCGCCCGCACAACAGCGGGCACTACACGATCGACGCATGCACGACCAACCAGTTCGAGCAACAGGTGCGCGTGTTGTGCGGCTTGCCGCTCGGCGATGCCCGGCTGCATACGCCGGCCGCAATGGTGAACCTTCTCGGCGACGCGTGGCATGGCGGCGAGCCACGCTGGAACGAGCTGTTGTGCCAGCCTCGCCTCAAGCTTCATCTGTATGGCAAGCACCATGCTCGGCCTGGCCGCAAGATGGGCCATTTCACTGCGCTCGACAAGGACGTCGATATGGCGGTCGATCTCGCGCTAGCCGCGCGCGGGCGCATCGGGATTGGCGATTGAGTTCTTCGGTTTCCAGGGAGATCGCCCGGGCGGTCGCATTGCTGCGCGCAGGCGAACTCGTTGCGTTTCCGACCGAGACGGTCTACGGGTTGGGTGCGGACGCGCGGAATCCCGCGGCACTGGCCAGGGTCTTCGCGGCCAAGGGCCGGCCGGCTAACCATCCGTTGATTGTCCATCTGCACGATATCCGACACCTGGACGAATGGGCGCAGGAAATTCCCGACAGCGCCTTTGCCTTGGCGAAAGCTTTCTGGCCGGGGCCGCTTACGCTGATCCTGAAGCGGGCATCAAGCGTGTCCGACGCGGTTACCGGCGGACAAGCGACGGTCGGGTTGCGCGTACCCGATCACCCGGTCGCTCTGACGTTCCTGGCTGCTTTCGGTAGCGGTATCGCCGCGCCGTCAGCGAACCGCCATGGACGGATCAGCCCAACTACAGCGGCGCATGTGCGCGACGAACTGGGAAGCCGTGTCTCGATGGTGCTGGACGGTGGCGCCTGCGCGGTCGGCATCGAATCGACGATAGTCGATCTGTCGCGAGGCTTGCCGGTGTTGCTTCGGCCGGGCCGAATCGGCGCCGACCAGATCGCCCGCGTATGCGGGCAGGATCCGGCCATGCCGGCCGCGCCGGATTCCTCGCCGGCGCCGCGCGTGCCGGGTTCGCATGCCGCCCATTACGCGCCGGCCACGCCGCTGCGGATCGTGACAACCGACGGACTGCGCGACTTTCTCGATGCACGATGGCAGGCCGGACATCGCTGTGCGGTGCTGGCGTACTCGCAGCCAAATCCGGCGCATTCGCAGCATCTGTGGCGGACCATGCCCGCTGAACCGGCCGGCTACGCGCACGATCTCTATGCCGCAATGCGCGACGTCGATGCCACGGGTGTCCGATTGATTGTGGTCGAGGCTCTGCCGGGCAGCGAGCCCTGGCGGGCGATTGCCGATCGGCTGCGGCGGGCGGCGGTGGGCAGCGAGGAGATCCGGGACGACGCCCGGCATTGACCATTGCATGTACCGGGCGATGGCTGGGCGCATTGACATACAGATCGTATCGCATGGCCACGGCAGTTGCGTGCAGACTTTGCTGGAGGACATCGGGCGTCCCGGGCATCGAGTCTTCGTCCTGGAGAATCTCGCGCATACCGAGCTTTCGTTCGCGGAGCGCCCAGACGTGGAGATGGTTCGCAACGTCAGTCCGGTGGGATTCGCCGAGAATCACAACCGACTGGCGGCGATGGGCAAGGCGGAGTTCATTGCCGTATTGAATCCCGACCTGCGATTGCCGACTGACGCATTCAGCAGTCTGCTCCCCTACTTCGACGACCCTTCTGTGGGCATCGTTGCCCCGCGAGTGCATTCCGTTGCCGGACAGGTCGAGGACAACGCCAGGCGCGTTGTCACGCCGGCAAGTCTGCTGCGTCGGCATCTGCTGCCCGGCGGGGCAGAGTTGGATTATCCGGATGCGACCCGCCCGTGCGAGCCCGATTGGGTGGCTGGCATGTTCATGATCTTTCGAAGAAGCGTTTTTGAGGAAATCGGCGGGTTTGACCCCGATTTCCGGCTGTACTGCGAGGATGTCGACGTGTGCTTGCGAACCTGGCTTGCGGGCTACAAAGTTGTCTGCGCGCCGAGTTCCGGGGTCGTTCACGCGGCCAGACGCGCCAGCAGGTACAATAGCGTCCACCTGTACTGGCATTTGGCGAGCCTGCGACAGCTCTGGCGTTCCCCGGCTTATCGCAAATTTCTGGGCCGTGCTGCTTAAGATCAATGACGTTGGCTTCAGCTTAAGTGCCGAATTCGTTTCCTTTCCGACTAAGTGACTCAATCGCTACGTTGCAGCAACATCGAACCCGATATCTCCTCAAGGTGAATTGTCGTGTTGCCGATTCTGAATCTTCTGCTGCCTTTGCTGTTGACCGCCGTACTGGTAGATTTTCTTCGCCCTGCTGCCATAAAGGTCGGACTGGTCGATGTCCCTGGCGGGCGCAAGCGGCATATTGGGCCGATACCCTTGGTTGGCGGCATCGCGATCATTTTTGCTTTTTGCCTGTGCGCGTTGCTTTTCCTTGCGATAGTTTCGCCCTATAAGCCCTTGATTCTCGGAATGGCGGTCCTCCTGACCGTTGGAGTCATGGACGACTTGCGCGAACTGGCGCCGCGAAACAAACTATTGCACCAGTTGATTGCCGTCATCCTCATGACCTCCTGGGGAGGATTGTATTTGCGCAACCTAGGGGATCTTTTCGGTCTTGGACCGGTGCTGATGTTTGACTGGGGTATTCCGCTAACCGTGTTTGCCGCGATATCAGTCATCAACGCCTACAACATGAGTGACGGCATCGACGGACTCGCTGGCGGCTGGGGCGTTGTCGGTTTTGCGGCAATGACATACCTCGCCGGCTTGGTTGGGGCCGAGTCGGTTGCCCGACTCAACCTCATTCTCGTGGGATGTCTGGGAGGATTTTTGCTGTTCAATCTTCGTCATCCGTGGCGACGGCAGGCAGTCGTGTTTCTCGGCGATGCCGGGAGTATGACGATTGGCTTTGCCGTGGTTTGGTTTGCCATCGAACTTACTCAGCGCCCGAGCCACTCCTCGGGCGACGTTGTACCCCCGGTCGTAATGCTCTGGGTGCTGGGCCTGCCGCTGATCGATATGTTTGCCGTAACGGTGCGACGGATTGCGCGAAGGCGCAATCCCCTGTTGCCGGATCGGACGCACTTGCACCATGTTTTGCAGCGCGTCGGGCTTTCCGATCGCCGGGTCGTGTTTCTGCTCGTGTCCAGCAATTTGGTACTCGCGGTCGTCGGGATTGCCGCGTGGCGTCTCGGTTCGTCTGAGAGTGCGCTGATGGCTGGATTCTGCTTACTTGCTTTTGGGTATCTTTACGCTGCTCGCCATGCCTGGAGGCTCTGCCGATGGTTGCGGTCCTCTGCGCTTCGCCGTCTGCCCTAGCGGGCTGGAAGTTTGCCGGGCATGCCGGACCGAGTACCGAAGTTGAATTTTCCTGTTGTTTCTGCTTTCTGTAGGAGATCCGAATTGCCATCCAGTCGATTAGGCGCCTTTCGCCGGCTGAGCACGGCCACCTTGCCCGCAATAATAGTTGCCGCGTCGCTTCTGCAGGCTTGCGCGTCAGTGATCGGGAGCGTGGAGAGTCCAGAAGAAATCGTCAGGCTGCGCGCCGAAGCGCGCTGGAAGGCGCTTATTGCCCGAGACTTTGAAACCGCCTATAATTTTGCCACTCCGGCATATCGAAGTGCGATTGATTTGGCGGGTTTCAAGGCGCGGCAGGGTAGCGCGGTCAGTTGGAATAGTGCGCAGGTGGTCAAGGTTTCCTGCCAAGAGTCGTTATGCGAGGCTACCATCAAGGTTGGCTTCAAGGCGGTGCAACGGGGTTACCCCGACATGGACACCGAATTCCCCGAGCGATGGGTTCTTGAAGAGAATCGCTGGTGGGTGCACCAGAAGATGTAGTTACTGGCTGCAGAGGCAATGCGAGTGTTGTTTTTTTGCAACGATTGGCGGCGGGCGTTGGAACCGTTTGTTGTTTTGGAAAAGGGGTTATGCTAGTGTCGCCCCTAGCGTAATTTCTTAATCATGTTGCGCTATCTATTAGGCTAACAAAGGAGTCTTCGATGAAGAAAAAGCTTCTCGCTGTTGGTGTGGCAGCGACTTTGGGTGTGATGTCGGGTGTAGCAGGCGCGGCCATGGAAGTTCAGGCAAGCGGCGTCGGCCACGTTAACGTCCTGCCCTATTACAGTGTCCAAGGCGGGAATGCCACGCTGATCAACATCACCAATACTGATACGCTGAACGGCAAGGTTGTGAAGGTGCGTTTCCGCGGTGTCGAGTTCTCGGACGACGTGTTCGACTTTCAGGTATTTCTGTCGCCGGGTGACATCTTCACCGGTGCGGTGAGCCAAGAAGGGACGAAAGCCAAGTTTGCGACTGTCGACAAGACCTGCACCTTGCCAGCAAGCGTCAATCAACCTTTTGTCGATATCCGACTGCGCGACGACAAAAAGCCGACCGGCACGCTGGAAGGCTACGTTGAAATCATCACGATGGGGGATATCCCCTTCACCGCCGGAACGCCACCTGTTCCAGTGAATGCGCTTGGCACGGCAATCAAGCATGTGAACGGGGTTGCCCCATGTACGGCGGCTACACTGGTTGGCCCGAATCCGCTTGTTCCATGGAGCCACGCACCCGGGCCATTGCCGAACTTCTCGAGCTATCTCGTTCCGCCGACGTCTGGAATCACGTCGTACGCGATCGTGATCAATGTCCCGACGTCCAAGGCGTTCACTTTCCCGGCGACTGCAGTTAGCCCGACTGCGCCGGTTAATTATGTACCTTACTGGCGTCAGGCGAACATCCAGTTCCCGTACTCGGACGCTGTGTCCCATGACCGGATTTTTGACCCGGCCAGCGGCAACGTGAAGATGTACGAGTTCGATCTGCCGGATCTTTCCACGCCTTACGATCCCGCAGCCGCAGGCAGCGCCTTAGCTCAGCGTGACCTCACGTCAGCCGCTTTGCAGCGTCCCGAGGTATATGTAGATTACGTGACGGATACCAGTATTCTGGCTGCGACCGATGTGGTCTTGAGCCAGCCGACCCGCCGCTATTACTACACGTACACGCCGATCACCGAGTCGGTGGCAACCGTGACTGGGGCGGACGGTCTGTATTCGACTCTCAATGTGGCGACCAATCGTATTGGAGTGGGCGACGCCACGTTCTACGATCGTGAGGAACAAACTGCAGTTTCTGGGTCGAGTATCGTGATTTCGCCGAATCCGCCGTCGGCATCCGTCCGGTTCTCGCTGCTCGGCGAGGTTGCAATCATCTCCGTAAACAGCAGCAAGGTGCCGACCGATGCGCTGGGCGGGTCCATTACGTCGCAGATTTATACTGCCCCGAATGGTTTCAGGGATGGCTGGGCAACGTTGAGCACCACGACCAATACGGGAACGCCGGTTGAGCTGCCTGTGATCGGGTTTGAAGCGATCAACGTGTTCAACGGTTCTGTAGGTTCTGCCGGTACCAACTACGGTCTGACCTTGCCGCTGCGTGGTCCGGTTGCTGTGACCCCGCTGAACTGATCGGTTGAAGCGTAGCGGTAGCTTTTCGGGAAGTCTCGTCGACTCATTCATGAGTTGACGAGACGTCTCGGGAGCGTGGGTTGATTTCATCGGAGTTGACAAAGGCGGGCTTGCCCGCCTTTGTTTTTTCCATGTCTTAACTTTATATCCGGCCGGAACTCGATCCCATGCGCCTGATTTGGTCACATCGCGCCCGGAAAGCTGCCTCTGCGTTCTCACTTATTTCATTTACCGTCTGCGCCCTTGCCGCGGCAGACGATGCGATCGTGATCGCACATCCGACCGCGCCATTGACCGAGGCGGACATCGTCGCGGAGATCGCCAGTTGGCCGGCGGCCCGAAGCAGCCAACTGCGAACCAGCCCCGCTCTTGCCGAGAGCCTTGCGCGCGAACTTCATCTGCGCCGACTGGTGGCGGAGCGGCAACGCAAACAGGGTGTCGATCAGTCCGCCCCGGTGGCAGTCGCACTCCGCCTGCAGTCAGAGCGCCAGCTCTTCGATGCATTCCTTCAAGACGTCGATGCGCGTCTCCCGGGCGAGCCCGTGCTCGAAAGACTCGCGGCCGAGGACTACAAGGCCAACCCCGACAAGTTCAGGAGCGGCGAAGAGTTGCGGGTTCGCCACATCTTGATTCGAACCAGTCGGGCGCTCGTCGACCAGGGGCGCGAACTGGCCCAATCGCTGCTGCGCCGTGCCAAAGCGGGCGAGCCTTTCGACGCGCTGGCGCGGGAGTATTCGGACGATGCCGGATCAGCGGAGAAGGGTGGCGATCTCGGTTTCATCGGGCGCGGGAAAACCGTTGCCGAGTTCGAAAAGGCCGCTTTCGCGCTCAGTTCGCCGGGCGATCTTGCGCCGATCTTCGAGTCGCAATTCGGCGTTCATGTCGTGCGATTGGAAGAGCGGCGGCCACCGAAGCCGATGTCGTTCGAGGAAGTGAAGGGCCAGTTGGTCGACGCCATTCGCATGAAACTGAGGAATCAGGCTCGTGCCGACGCTGTCGGTGCATTCCGACCGTCGGAGTGGCAGATAAACCAGCAAGCCCTACGTTCGGCCATCGAGACACGCTGATCCATTTTGTCAGCCATCCACTTTGACATGCAGCGGACCGTGCTGATCTAATCAGGTCATGATTTGGCAGTACTGGAGCAGGCGCTGGCTCTTGATCAGCTTCTTGCGAAGAGAACTTTCCGATCGCTATTCCGGTACGATCGGGGGCAGGCTGTGGGCGCTTGCGCAACCGGTTTTGCTCCTCGCGATTTATAGTTTCGTCTTCCGAAAGGTCTTTAAGGTTTCGTTTCCCGAACTTGAGCACCATAGCTTCGTCGCCTTTGCGGCTACGGCGCTCTGGCCCTGGATGGCGTTCTCCGAAGGCCTTACCCGCGGCACTCATGCCGTTCTTGCCAACGCCAGCTTGGTTCGCAAGGTCAATTTCCCGCAGGAGTTTCTGATTTGCGCGTCGGTGTCCGCATCGTTCGCGATCCACGTTACGGGCTACGTAGCGGTTATCGGCGTTCTGGCCGCCTCGGGAGAACCATTCGTCTGGACGCATCTCCCGGTCGCGCTTCTGGGTTGGGGCTTGCTATATGGTTTTACCATGGGCGTGGCGTTGCTGACCGCAACATTGCAGGTCTTCCTGCGGGATATTGACCACATGTTGGGTCCGACACTTACTGTCCTGATGTATTTGACTCCGATTCTGTACCCTTTGTCGCAGGTGCCGGAAAGCATCTATCCGTTCATGCAAATCAATCCTCTGGTTCATTTCCTGGCGCCAATTCGCAATGCCATGCTGGTCGCCGGCCCCCTGCCGATTGCGATCCTGCTTCCGGCCTTTGCCCTCTGTAGCGCCGCAATGATGATCGGCTGGTTGGTGTTCCAGCGGCTGTCCGACTACTTTGAAGAGTTCATCTGAGACCTCACCCGCGTCGGAGCGGCCAGCGCTAATCCGCCTATTCGGGATCGGCAAATCGTATCCGACTGCCAGCACTGCTCGAGGACGCCTGGCCAGCGTTGTCGAAATCCTTCGTGGGAAATCATTGAGCGAGCGGTTCGATGCGCTGGTCGATATCGACCTCGAAATACGGGCGGGCGAATCTCTGGGACTTATTGGCACTAACGGTGCAGGCAAATCGACCCTCCTAAAGATCATTGCCGGAGTCGTTCGGCCTTCCACCGGCACACTGGAATTGTCTGGACGGCTTAGCGCACTGCTGGAACTCGGTGCTGGATTCCATCCGGAATATTCGGGGCGACAGAACGCATTGTTGGCACTGTCGCTGATGGGCCTCAACGAAAAGGATGCGCGGGCGAAGGTACCTGCCATCCTCGACTTCGCCGACATCGGGGATCACATCGAACAGCCGATCAAGCACTACTCATCAGGCATGGTCGTCCGATTGGGGTTTGCCGTGGCGACCGTAGTGAGGCCCGATATCTTGATCACCGATGAAGTGCTGGCTGTGGGCGACGAGTCCTTCCAGCGAAAATGTATCGCCTGGATGGAGGATTACCTATCCAACGGGGGCACACTGCTACTGTGTGCCCACAGCATGTTCCACATCCAGAAGCTGTGCCAGAAAGCCGCATGGATACATGATGGCCGTCTGCGTCAGGTTGGCGACGCGGAAACCGTTACACGAGACTATCTCGCCTGGCACGATGCGAGAACACCAATTGCGCTTCCGCATGCGGTCGCAAGAACGCAAACAGGCGCGTATGCAATCAGAACGCTTGCGCTCAACGGTGATTCGAACGGCGCCACCGTTGCGATGGGCGGGAAACTACGCGTATCCGGAACGATCTGGTCACCAGACGGCCGCGCACCGACCGTCGCCCTTGGCTTTCTCAAGGCGGACGACACGCCCATTTATGGTCTTTCCTCCGATATGGATGGGCACGCCCTTACGCAGATCAATGGCCACCTGTACGCCTTCGAGATTGAATTGCCGTCGTTGGCATTGTTGCCTGGCAAGTATCAGGTGAGAGGGCATGCAATGGACCCAGAGGGGTACCGCTTGTTCGACGAGATCGCTTTGGAACTGATAGTCGAGGGCAGATCCCGAGAACTTGGGTTGTGTCGTCTGGATCACGCTTGGATAGCAAATTGCGGTGACACCTCGCTTGCCGATTCGAAGCATCGGAATGATCTTGGTTGACGGATGAGTGGAATGGAAAACAGCTTTGAAGTGCTCGGATGGCCACCATTCTGCAGCACCATCGAAGGTGTTGATAGGGCCGGAGCAAGGCTGCGCGCGGGCACCGGCGTGACTGTGTTTCGAACCGCAAATTCCAATCGTAGTGCGGGGATCTTTCTCGGCGATGACGTTATGCTGTTTGACAGGGTCAGGCTCCTTCTTGGGTACGCCGATACGCGTCTGACTATCGGCAGTCGGGTGGCGATCAACAGTGATTGCTATCTATCGGGTGAAGGCGGACTCGAAATCGGTGATGACGTCCTGCTCGGAACGCGTGTACTGCTTTTGTCGGCGGGACACGTCATTCATGGCGGAGACCTCCTCATTTCGCGCAATCCGATCGAAGCTGCGCCGATTACGATAGGTAGAGGCGCATGGATCGGCGCGGGCGCAATCGTGTTGCCAGGTGTCGTCGTAGGGCAGGGCGCGGTCGTGGGAGCTGGTAGCATCGTGACGAGAAACGTCCCGGATCTCGGCGTGGTTGCGGGAAACCCGGCCAGGCTGCTTCACTATCGTCAAATGCCCGACCCGAACCCGGTCGCCGGCCTCGCGGCCGTTGTTTCGCGGCTGATGCGTCGCATAAGATTGCCCGGCAAATGAAAGCTGGCTTGGCCAAAGCAATCGTTGCGGAGCGCGGGTGCGTTGTTACGGACCCAAGCATTCCGGCGTTCTGCTTTGAATTCGCAGCAAACCTTCTTGACGACGAGATTCGGGAAGTGGCCGATACCGATAATGGCCGGCTGTTGCTAATCAGTCGTAAATGGCGTCCGATTACAGACGACTTCGGCCAGCAATTGCTCAACGGTCGCTTCGTCAGATACCTGTTGAGCAAGCGTCCGTCGAACGTCGAGTTCTGGACGGTGTGCGGCGCGACTGTCGACATGGTGCGGTTCGCTTCCTTGTTCGGTTTTCAAACAAGCGTCGCAATACCTTCCCGAGACTTGCTGCCTGCTCCCGGATCGCGCGCAGCCATTTGGCTGACGACGGCAGTGCAAGGTGCGTCGATCATGCACGACGGCGCCTCGAGTGAAGATCGTGATGCGTTCTTGGATTTGATCTCCGAAACTGCTCGCGAGTTGGTGGCAGAGAAACAGTCGGACGCAGATCCACCGCTCGACCGATTGCAGACCGGGTTGGGGTACGAGGCGTACGCGTTTGGCAACCGCGACCACGTTTTGCTATATCGGATGCAAGTGCCCCTCGTCCAGCACTTTCAAGGGTGCCGCCGAGTTCTGGATATTGGCTGTGGCACGGGGATATTTCTTGAGGCGTTGCGCAGACATGGCGTCGACGCTACCGGAGTCGACAGAAACATGTTGTCGGTCAGTTATGCGCGCGGTCTCGGCCATCGGGTCATAGTTTCCGATGTGCTCGACTATCTTGATCGTACCCGCGACACTTTCGACGGTGTGTACTGCTCGCACTTTGTGGAGCACCTTCCAATCGAAGCAGTCGATCGCCTGATATTTCTCGTTTCGAAAATCCTTGAGCCAAACGGGATCGCCTTGTTCGTGTTCCCGGATCCTGAATCGATCCGAAGCCAGTTACTCGGTTTTTGGCGCGATCCGGAGCATGTAAGGTTTTATCACCCGGATCTGATCGCCATGATCGGTGAAACGCATGGTTTGGCCTGTGAGTTTCATAGCCACGATCAATCGGGGCGACGGGTCGTGCACTTCTCAATGGATCCCCCGTTTGAGAAGGAACTTTCCGATGTCAACGCGCTGTGCCATACGACGATCGTTTCCCAAGACTCGCCGTTCAAATCGATGCCGGTATCTCGTTTCGAGCGATTCTTGGGTCTGCTGGGTTTGGCGAGTAGACCGCAAGTCGACAGACTCATGGCTCGGTTGGACAACATGCTTGATGCAGTCTCACGACGGCAACAGGAATTGGAAAGTCGCGAGGAAGTGCTTCGAAACGCAGTCACTACACTCTGGAGCGTCAATCAAACTTGGGCATGGGAAGACAACGCGGTTCTTCGCCTCCGCAAACGGAATTCATGACTGGCGTACCGGCACCTTCATGTCGGGTCGTCGGCTGCCTCCTGAAAGATCGCAGGCTTAAGCCTTGAACGTCACGCGAAACTGGCGCTATTCTGGTTTTGGCAGCCCGGGGGTTGCAAGTGGCACTAGAATTGACCAAGGATTGAAGGAGCGCGTAGCAAGTACGGTTCGCGCCGTCGGGTTGAGTAGCGTGTCAGCGCGCAGGTTCTGCCGGTCTGAAGCAAACCGGGCTGCGGCGCCGATTGCCAAATCGCCCGGGCGGCCCTGCAGTTTTTCGGCGATGGCGAAGTAGGATCTTGTTGATGGCTTCACAGTATTCGCAGTTCTTGTCGGATGCAGTTGTACCAATAGAACTCGACCGTCTGGATTGTGTCGCTGCCAGGCTCAAGGCGGTTGTGCGGTTGGATGCATCGAGCGTCGATGCCATCGAACTGAACGGACGGCAGCGGTGGCAGGGCAAATTCTCCGAGCCGTTTGACCTCAACGCATGCATTTCACCAGCGGACGAATTTTTCGTCTCAATCCGACGCGAATCATTCTGCTACGCGATTGTCGGGAAGACGGTTGGCCGACGCTGGCCGAATTTGGTCACGTCAACTCTTCGTTCACGTTGTACGGGTGGGCATGTTGGTCTTCGGCACTCATGGCGAGAAGTACGCCCGAACGCTAGGAGGAACACTGTGGGGAGATGGCTCTAAGTGCCATCCTTTCGACGAGTCATGCCCGCTTTCTGGCGAAGTGTCCGGATCGACCTTCACCTCGGCGGCGTCCGTGCGTGAAACAGTCATATCGAATCTGGATTGTGGTGGCCTCACCGACTTTTCGGCGCACTTCTGCGGCTTTCAGGATGCCTTCGTGGTGTTTTGCCGATAGGGTATGACGCACAATACAATAGACATAATTGTTCCCGTATATCGGGGGCTCAGGCAAACCCGGCGATGCCTCGAGTCGGTGATCGCGACAATCCCTGCAAGCCATGACGAAATCATCGTGGTGGACGACTGCACTCCCGAGCCCGATCTGGCTCAGTTCATCGATGAATTTGCCTTGCGCGGTCGGGTAACTGTTGTCCGCAACGAAAGCAATCTTGGATTCGTTGCGTCGGTGAATCGAGCAATGCGCATGCACCCCGCTCGAGACGTGGTGCTTCTAAACAGCGATACCGAAGTTGCGAACGATTGGCTGAGTCGCCTTCGGGATGACGCCTACGCTTCTCCAGACATTGGAACGGTAACGCCGTTTTCCAACAATGCGACCATTTGTTCGTATCCCTTCCACGGGTGGCAGGGTGGGGTGCCGGGAGCGCTCGGGCTCGCCACGCTGGACGCACTCTTCGCGCGGGTCAATCACGGGCGGGTCGTCGATATTCCGACGGCGGTCGGGTTCTGCATGTTCATCCGCCGCGACTGTCTCGATATCGTCGGCCTGTTCGATGAGCAGGCATTCGGCCGCGGGTATGGCGAGGAGAACGACTTTTGTCGCCGTGCAGCCGCCGCCGCCTGGCGGAATGTGCTGGCCGCAGACGTGTTCGTCTTTCACCAAGGATCGGTCAGCTTTGGCGACGAGCGATTCTCCCTGATGCGGGCGGCCGAACTTGTACTCCTCGACCGGCACCCCGACTACAACGATCTCGTGCAGGAGCACCTGGCACGCGATCCGGCACGGCAAGTTCGGCATTCTGTGGATCTTGCGCGAGCCCGTGTCGGGCCCTACGAGGCATGTGCCGTACTGGCCGAGCAGGATCTAGAAAGAGCCGCTTTAGTCGACGCACTTCGGCTCACTCGAAGTCTGTGCAGGGGCGATGTTGAAGGAAGCGGGGAAGCAGTAGATCAGCCTCCGCTTGCCGAACCTGTAGTCGGCCCTAGCGCGCAATCATTTAGGCACGGCCTGATGCGGGCGATCGAGCGCATCGAAGATTGTCGTCGCCCGCGTTCATTTGGAACCATGGCGTTTGGCTGGCTGGCACATGCCACCGCGGCATTGTACGCGCGCCTGCTCCGTTGATGCGCCGATGAGACACCTACGTGATTCTCTTGGCTGTCGGTTCCCGAGCGCACTCCGACTTGGCGACGCAGCATGAGCAGCCTTTCCAATGTCGCGGGGAGTCGCGCAGCAAGCAAGATCACGCAACTACACATCAGCCATAGCTGGGGAGGTGGCATTAGCCGATGGATCGCGGACTTCTGCAAAGCAGATTCCGACCGCCACAACGTCGTACTGCAATCGGTGAGCGACCGCAATGCTGCCGCCGTTCGGCTTGAATTGCTCGACCCACTACTGTCGAATCGGCCTCTCGCTGGATGGACGCTGGCTGCGCCAATCCGTGCAACCGACGTCCACAATCCCGAGTATTCGTGGATTCTTCGGGAGATCCTCGATGTGTTCGAGATCAATGTCGTTCTTGTCTCATCGCTGATCGGGCACAGTTTTGACGCACTCGCTATGCGGTTACCGACGGTCCTGATCGCGCACGACCTCTACCCGTTTTGTCCGGCCCTGTTTGCCTGCTTTGGCGAGCCTTGCTCCTCCTGCGGACCGGACAAACTGGTGCGCTGCATGGCGCAGAATCCCTACAACGAGTTCTGGCATAACACGAAGCCCGGCGACTGGATCGCCGTCCGGGAGGGCTACTTAGAAGTCGCCAAGCTGTCGAATTTGCGTCTCGTTGCGCCCAGTCTCAGTGTGCGGGACAGACTCTGCACCTTGTTGCCGCAGTTGCGCCCCGAGGCATGGAAGGTCATTGCGCACGGGATCGATACGGAATTGTTTGCCCGCCCGGGCATTCAATCTGGCGAACCCAAGGCGTCGGCGCGACTCCGTATAGTGATTCCTGGACGATTGCCCCCGCACAAAGGCTTGTTCCTCCTGCGCGACGCGCTGCCGGGGCTCCTCGGCTCGGCAACGCTTCTGTTGCTCGGCTGCGGCAACTATGGCGAGCCCTTTCGCGGCGTGCCGGGCATCGAGGTCATTTCGGACTACGAGTATTCCAGGCTGGGAGAAGCAATCCGACTTTTCGATCCGGACATAGCTTTGCTGCTTTCTGTGCTTCCCGAATCGTTCAGTTATACCCTCAGCGAGATGCTCGCGTTGGGATTGCCGGTCGCGGCCACCAAAGTTGGCGCGTTTCCCGAGCGCATTCAGGATGGTCGCAACGGCCTGCTGTTTGCGCCGGACTCGCGGAGTCTGGTCGAGACGGTCGCTATGCTTGCGACGGATCGGCCTCGCCTTCACTGCCTCCGGAAGCAAGCGCAAGCCTCGATACCGAGACGGATTCAGGATATGGTATCGGACTATCACGCACTTTTCCCGGAACCGGACCGGCCAGACCCGATCGCCGATCCCTCCGCCTCGCGTTCGGCATTGTTGCGTTGGCTGACGAAATTATCGAGCGAACGCCAGCAACTGCAACATGAGAACGCCCGACTCGCCGAGGCCGTCCGGCAAGCGACATTGCGTGCCGACGATCTTGCAGCGAAAGTTGACGAATTGGAGCTCCTTCGCGAAGACTTGAGCCGTGACGTTGAGCGGCTGGCACTCGACAAGGAAGCGATTTATTGTTCCCGATCATGGAGATTGACCGCCCCGCTGAGGTCCGTTACGAATTGGCTATCACGTGACCTCGGGCCGAAAACGCTGTCACCGGCGATCGATCTGAACGGCGCGCCGAAGCAATCTCGGTTGCCAAGTGAGGGCACGATCTCAAGCTGCGCAGTTGGTGCCGACGCAGAATCATGCAAGGCCGCGCGTCGGCGATTGCGCTACGAGATCGGCGTTCCAGACGCTGTGCGAATCGTTGTGGCAATACTGGCCGATTCAGAGCCGGAAGCCGCGAACTGCTTTCTTGAAATGACATCGGCAATTCTCGATTCGCGCAACGACACGGTGTTCGTCGTCTTCCCCGGGTTTGCGCCGGACGTGCAAAGTGGCAAACTCGCACGGGCGTTGCTCAGCGCAACGCGGAAGCTGTTCGTGTTGGATCCAAAGGATCAAGCTTTGGCGACCGAGGGCGCAGATATTGTTTTTCTGAGTAGTTCCGGCAATCGAACGATTTCTAAAATCGAGGCAATTGCGAGCGCTGGAACGGGAGTCGTTGTTCTCGATTCAGCCGGTGGCCCAGGTTTGGGAATAACGCTCGGTTCGGCGCCCGTCTTTTCCGGCACGGATGCCGCTTCCATCGCCGCCGCGATCCTACAATGGTTCAGTACTGATCAGGCTGGACGTAGCACTCGATGACGTCCAGATGCGCATTCGCGAAAGGAACGCCGGCGCCAGTCTGGCTGTTGTTCGCCGCCTCCGTCAGATTGTTTCGCCTCGACGAATGGCCGGGCTTGGGTAGTGTCCCTACGCGGCCTGTCCTCGCGACTTCCTCCGACTCTTCCGGCCTTTCCCGCGTCTGGCCCGCGACACAGGAATGTCAGTGTCCTGTTCACAAGGGCGGAGCCCGAAGCAACAGTGTTGCGCTCTGGTACAATCGAATCTCGTAATGTTGGTGGATCGACAGTGAGTCGACGGCGGACCGTCGAGCGGCGATGACCATGCTTCCGCCCCCCAGAGTGCTTGCCGCCATGACACGGCGACAACTGATATTTCCTCGCTGGGATCTCCGCACGGGGTTTTGATCTCATTCCGTTGGTTTTCCGTTGCCATGACCTTTGATTCGCTGACATTCTTCTGTTTCCTCACAGCAACCCTTGTTGTTCATTGGTTGGTCAGCCCTTGGCACATGCGCAAGTTGGTCCTGCTTGTCGCAAGCTACATGTTCTACGCTGCATGGAATCCCTTTTTTGTATTGCTGTTGGTTACTACTACTTGGTTTGATTTTCTGCTTGCTCGATGGATGGATCAGCGGTCAGACTTACGAATCCGCAAGCGTTTCCTTCTCGCTTCGATTGTCGTAAATCTCGGTGTTTTGGCGTTCTTTAAGTATGCCCAGTTTCTTGGTGACATCGCGATCGACCTCGCGGCACTGGCGGGCGTGCAATTCCATCCGATCAATCTTGGCATCCTTCTGCCAATAGGCATCTCCTTTTACACCTTCGAGAGCATGTCCTATGTCATCGACGTATACAAGCGACGCTTTAAGGCGGCCACTAGCTTGGTCGACTACAGCTTGTTTGTAACGTTCTTCCCCCACTTGGTGGCCGGCCCAATTCTTCGATATCAGGATTTTTCGCCTCAATGTGAACAGCCGAAGGCTTGGAATGCAATTCCGGCCGGACGTGCGTTGGCGATGCTGGCGGTCGGCCTTGCGCTCAAGGTTTGCCTTGCGGATCTCGTGTTTTCGCCTTTGGCAGATCGAGTCTTCGCGGTCGGTGCGCGACCTGACGCAACAGCCGCGTGGGTAGGGGCGGCCGCCTTTTCTCTTCAGGTCTATTGTGACTTTTCGGGCTACTCGCTTTGCGCGATTGGCTCCGCACTGCTTTTTGGATTTCAGTTCCGCACCAACTTTGAGAGTCCCTTTGGTTCCGTGGGCATGGCGGATTTGTGGACCCGGTGGCACATCTCGCTTTCGACGTGGCTGCGCGACTATGTATTCAATCCGTTGGGGGGATACCGGAAGGGTCGCACTTGGGGACATATCAATCTCATCGCCACATTTCTGATTTGTGGGCTGTGGCATGGTGCCGCATGGACATACGTTATTTGGGGTGGCCTTAACGGGCTCTTTCAGGTACTCGAGCGTGTGGTACGCGATCGGATTTGGGATTTCACCAGGGCGAAGGGGATTCCCGCGCGCAGTCTCCTGATGCTTGTCACCTTCTGCCTGTTTACCGTGGCCGTAGTCTTCTTCCGGGCGGCCACTGTTGGCGACGCCGTTCAGATGATCGGCGTGATGATGACTGGTGCGGGCAACGACTCAGCACTGGTACTCTCGGCTAATGAATGCCGACTTGCCATCATCGTGGGGGTGGGTGTGCTCGTCGCCCATCAGATCTCGGCAGGTGTGCGGGGCTGGGAATGGCTCGATGCGGGTCCCATTTGGCGACGGGCCGGCTTAGTCTCGCTGGCACTCGGTTGCGTCGTATTGTCACCTGGGTTCAACCCGGCGTTTATCTACTTTCAATTCTGACAATGAAGGCTCGTGGCTGGCCGTTTGCGTGGTCGATCGCACTGCTCGTCACAATCGGCTTAGTGTTTGGCCTGGAAATCCATTTGAGGCGCTTGGGCTACGTTCCCACGGTTCAGGATGATCCGGATCTTTGGGCACTTGCCTACGAGCGTGTACGCGGCACGCCCGATGCAATTGCGCTTCTCGGTGCATCTCGCATACAGTTCGCGCTGGATCCGGTCATGATCGAGGAACAGACCGGGCGCCCAACCGCGATGCTGGCCATCAACGGACACTATCCCTTGGCGGCCCTGAGGATGTTGGCGAACGACCGCGAATTCCGTGGCATGGTCTTGGTCGGCATCGACTCCCGTGGCCTTAACGCCAAGCATTGGGACATGCAACAGCCGTGGGTGGATCACTGGAATGGCCGATGGTCATCGGCGCGGCGCCTCAATCGACAGCTAACTACTCCGCTACAGAAGCACATGGTCATCGCTCGCTCCCCATTTGCGATTGTCAATCTGTTGCAGAGGCAGATACTCGGATTGGGGTTGCCATTCAACGACTATGTAATTTTGCGGCAGGACCGCGTTGGCTATGTCGACTATCGCCGTACCGACGTGGCGGCCATTCGCCGCCAGCGTATTGTCGATCTGGAACAGTACTACCATGACAATCCTCCGCCGTCGCCGGATGATTGGCTCAAAGTCGCCGCTCCCCTATCGCAATGGGTTGATGAAATAGAGTCGAGAGGTGGCAAAGTGGTTTTCTTTCGTGAGCCAACATCCGGGGAGAGTTTAGCGCTCGATGAAAAGAACTATCCGCGAGAGCGCTATTGGGATGCGCTGGCCGCCCGTCGCTTACTGCCCATGCTCGATTCTCGCGACGAACCCGATCTTTCCGCCTTCAGCCTACCGGATACGTCCCATCTCGACGGCATAGATGTTTCGCCATTCACTCAGGCGTTTGTCAAGGTAATGCAGCGGCGGAAGTATCTGCCCGAGCGCAAGGAAAAGTGATCAATGCCTCCGACTGGCGGCGGGGCGCTAACAAAACCCAACACATGAACTCCATTGGAAACGACCTTACTTCGATTGCAATAGGCCTTCTTGCCCGCGACATGCGCAGCGAGGCGGCTGTGTGTCTTCGCGCCGCATTGCGCCTGGATCCTGGCAATTTGACCGCGCACAACCAATTGGAGCAGCACCGCCTCAACGGCAACTTTTCCGACGCTTTCGACATAGACGCGCAAATTGCGCCGGAAGACGACATTTTTCGGTTTTTCGTCAACCATCCGAGCAGTACCAATCCGATACGCGACTACCTCGCCGATGGCTGGCGCACTCTCGCAGAGCTCCTTTGTCTGCTGGAGTCCATCGATCGTCCTCTTATGCGCTGTACTAGCTTTCTCGAGTTTGCCTGCGGGTTTGGGCGGTTTAGCCGCCACCTTGTTCGCGTGCTTTCGCCGCAGCGCGTGCATGTGTCAGACATCGTGCCGGGCAGTGTCGATTTCCTCAAGACACGACTGGGTCTCGAAGGTTTCTATTCGACGAGTACCCCGGAAGCCCTAGTCGCTCCTCGCTCGTATGAACTGATATTTGTTCTATCGCTCTTTAGTCATCTGCCATTGACTACCTGGACCCGTTGGCTGGTGCGCCTTTACGAAGCACTGGAACCCGGAGGCGTCCTGATCATCTCGACCCATGGAGAAAAATGCGCACGCACGGCAGCGCTTGAATTCCCTGCGGACGGTTTCATGTTTATCAGTTCCAGTGAGTCTAAGGCTCTTGGCGGCGACGAATATGGTTCGAGCTTCACCTCTGCCGCGTTTGTAAGGCAAGTGGTCGCTGAGAGCCTGGCAGGTTCGGTTCTTCATGAATTCCCCGCTCACTTCTGGGGCAATCAGGATGGCTATGCAATCGTCAAGGCGGGTGCGACTCCCGTTGTTGGTTCGAACTCCACGGAAGATGCCTTGGTCAGCTCGGCAAACAGGATTGCTCGTGATGCGCGGTTTCGCGACACCGTTTGGCGGCACTGCGCCTACCGTCGTGACGATGCGGACATTGCTCGCCTCAAGACCGGCATTCATGAAGAGGACCAGATGCTTCGTCACTCGCTCAAACATTTTCACGCAGAGAACCCATCGCTGAGCCAGTACTTCAATGTTGCTCTGCAGCAACACCATGCTGCGCAACAGATTCTGCGGACCTTGTTCGACCGCCCTGGCGAGAAAGTTGATGTGCTCGATTTCGCCTGTGGTTACGGCAGGCTCCTTCGCTTCCTTCGGCTCAGTATTTCGCCTGAACGCATCTGGGCGGCGGAAATCCAACCCGATGCGGTGGATTTCGTCACTCGTGAATATGGTGTGCATGGGCTTCACTCGGAAACCGAGCCCGTCCAGTTCAACCCAGGACGACAATTCGATTTCATCTGGGTCGCCTCCCTGTTTTCGCACCTTCCCGAACGCCTATTTCTGGCGTGGCTCGCGAAACTGCACTGCCTGCTGACCCCCAGTGGCGTTCTTTGCTTCAGCGTCCATGACGAATGCCTGCTGCCACCGGGAATCCCCCTGCCGAAAGATGGGATTCAATTTGTTCCGCACAGCGAAAATGCCGATCTGAGTACCGCCACCTATGGTACGACGTACGTTAACGAAGCATTTGTTGCTCAAGCGGTGAACACGGCGCTTGGCAGCGGTTTTCCCTACTTCCGCATTCTGCGAGGATTGGCGAACGAGCAGGACATTTACGTTGTGCCAGCGGACACCGGTACTAGTCTTAGCGGTCTATACAGCTTTCGCCGGGGCCCGTGGGGTTGGGTCGACGAGCTCAAACTTGGAAAGGCCGGAGAAATCCACCTTCGAGGTTGGGCAGCGTCGTTAGATGATGGCCCGATCGACGCGGTCACGATAACGATTGATGGACGCCCAAACAGGTGCCCTTTGGGCAATTCGCGCGAAGATGTCGCGAGGGCTCTTGGCGACTCAAGATTTTCCACATCGGGGTGGGAATTCACAGGGCATTGTTCCGCAGAGGCGAAAGAGACGTACATCGAGGTTTCCGCTGAAACATCGCGAGGCGAACGGGCGCTGCTGTACGCGGGACCGCTTGGTCTTCCCCCGTCAAGACTTTGATCAGGCCGTGCTTCGCATAGTTCTTCATCAGGGCAATGCTTGCGAGACTGGATGCGCGGGATGCAGGCCACTCAGCACGGTGCAGGGGCGCACCATGGCTCGCGCACCCAGACGCCTCCGGAGTTTGTCATTGGCGTGTAGTACCGCTGCCGCATGCCGGTCGCGGACAGTTGGATCAAACGCAGACTGCGAGGGGAGCCGGTAGTAATGAATCACGCGTGTCTTCAATGTCGAACGCAGCCGCGGTTTGGACTACGGAATCAACCAATCCAAGCGCTCGCGGCAGCGCGTTCCGAGTCGCGGCAATCTCCAACCGGCGATCGACCAGTAGCGTTTCGCCGGCGACTAATGCGGACATCCGTCCGATAGCATGCGCCGCGCATAGCCTGCTCGCCAGAACGAATCGCGGTAGCCCTTCAGCAGCCGCGGATAGCTGAGCGGATCGCGCAGGCTGCCCGGCGGACGGGCTACGTATCGCTCGTCGGCGACATGTCCGAAGCCTTCAACATGCTTCATGTCGCCGAGTGCGATGGCTTCCTCGAGTGTCGGTCGTTCCAGTGCCCGACCAAGCGCATTCACCGCGCCCTCGGGCGGTACGTCGGGCAGGCTTAGCCCGTGCCATCGGGCAAGGTAATCGTTCAGAAATTCCAGGGCGCCGTGTTGAACGGACTGAGCGCGGTCCCAGCGGGTCTGTTCGAACTCGAACTCCGCCAGCAACGGCTCGATGCCTTTCGGCGTTTCCACGAATCGGCGTAGGCTTCCGTGGGGCGCGGAGAACATCCACTCGATGATCTCCACCGACAATTTGACGGTGCGATGCATTCTTGACGGCAGGCCGTACTCGCACAAATAGCCGGCCATGCTCAGACCGAACGCCGCATGCCGCCGTGCTGGCGCGAAGGTGCCGAGGTAGAGTCCCACCGTGCGGGCCTTCGATCCCATGCGCCGGAGCAACGTCTCGACGGCGCGCTGCAGACTCCCGTGCCAACCAAGGTCGATCACTGCAATCAGGTTTCGATCGAGCAGTCCCTGCTCAATGAAGTAGCGCTTCAGCGTGGCGAACTCGGATCGCGCCTGGTCGACAATCCTCGCTTCTAGCGACTGCAGCAGCTTGCGCAGCGAGCGCATTTGGCGCGCGTTGCGCACCAACTCGTCGGGAGAAGAGAAGCCGGCCTGCTCGACTTCGGCCGGATGTCGATCGATATCGATGTCGATGCGCGCGAGGAACTGACGCGCGCTCAGGGTGCTCGTGCCCGTTGTCAGGAACCCGAGGCTATCGTCGTCGACCCGGGTGATCGCCGCGAAGTTGTACGACCGCCGGGATGCGAACAAATACGTCGTCGAGGTGTCGCCGCTCAAGGCCGAACCGCTGGCAAGAATCCGATCGACCGCGCACTTCGTCAGGAATCCGTCCCGTGCAAGAAAGTATGCCCGGGACGCGTCCAGGCGCCGCAGGCGGTCCACCAGCCAGGTTCCGAATCCGGCAAGCAGCGGTCCGCAGTGCCGGTATCCCCAGTCAGCCCAGAAGCCTGCCTCCGAACTGGAATCGGCTGAGTCCGGACTGCAATACTGCCGACTCGCCACCAGGCCCGCGCAGATCGAATGAAACAGCCGTGACTCGAGGCCGGCACGCGGCGAGGGCTGCTTGGCCAGGAGCCGGCGGGCGCCGACTGGGTCGGCCTGCAATCGCGTAGCGACCTTCTCGTAATGCAGGGTACGTATGCCCAACTCGCGCGGAATCCGCAGGTCGCTGTCGGGGTTGTCGCCGATGTGCAGCCAACGCGCGGGCGAAACGCCGCAGTCGCCGAGGAGGCGTCGATACAGGGAGCCCCGCGCCTTGGTCTGGAACCCAGTCGAGGAAACCCGCAGAAACTCGAATTCCGTGTAGCCGGTATGCTCGAGCATCTGGCGGATCACCGACTCATCGAGATACATGTCGGAAAGGAAGCCGGTGCGCTTGCCGGCACGCAAGGCAGTGTCGTGGAGACTGGCAACGAACGGATTGCGGACGTTCTGCGCCCGTTCGATTTGCATCTCCAGGCGCATCAACCGGTCCAGCACGTTGGCATCGACATCCAGCAGGGTGCCGAACAAGGCGTAAATCTCGTCCAGCCGGACTTCCGCCCGGCCTTCCCGTTTCCATGCCAGGCGGCGGGCATTGTGTTCGGCGTTGCGGCGCATGCGTGCAATGTCGATGCGCGCACAGCGCCCGGGCGACAGCAGCCCGGTAGTGCGCGCTGCGTGAGCCAACTGCAGGAAAACGTCTTCCGGGTGAAACACGGCACGCACCAGCGCGGTATCGAATACGTCGAAGGTCACCAGATCGACGTCGTTGAGGAGCGCGGCGAACCGGTCTGCGAACCCGGCTTCGGTCACTCTCTGCTCCGGCCACCGCGATAAAACGGGCTTGCCAGCCAGCGGACCAAGCGGACTCTCGACAGCCTGTCGAGCAGTCGCTCGATAGGATAGATCTGGGC
>WBZS01000286.1_pt1 | contig 79654 bp, 64 predicted proteins | sample 5204201 | NCBI WGS metagenome assembly WBZS01 (sample SAMN12344357, study PRJNA552823) | activated sludge metagenome | biome: Activated sludge suspended growth; feature: Nitrification reactor; material: Wastewater; isolation source: activated sludge from nitrification reactor of wastewater...
GCTTCCTGAAGGGCGGCGGCCGCGAATTCCGGCCGCTGCGTCCGCCCGGAAGCGCCTGGCTTTCCGGCCTCTCGTAGAAAAGGACAGGTATCCCATGTCGATCAAACGTCTCCTTCTCACCGTCGGCGGTCTCGCCGCGCTGGCGGCGGTGCTCACCGGAATGCTGGTCGCCACCGGTTCGGCGCAGTCGGTCGAGGCTGCAGGCGCCGCGGCGACCGATCCGGGGGTGGCCCAATGGGCGATGATTGCCGCCGCACTTGCCGCCGGCATGGCGACCATCGGCGCGGGCATCGCCGTCGCCGCCGTCGGTAGCGCGGCGGTCGGTGCCTTGGCGGAAAAGCCGGATCTGCTCGGCCGCGTCCTCATCATCGTCGGCCTTGCCGAAGGGATCGCGATCTATGGCCTGATCGTCGCCATCCTGATTCTGAACCGCGTGGGATAGGGCGATGAAGGTCGTTTTCATCGGCGACGAACTGACGGCTGCCGGCTTCCGCCTGACGGGAATTGAAACATACTCGCCGCCGGCCGAAAGACGGACGGCAGCGATCGGCGAGGCGACGCAAGGCGCGTCCTTTCTCGTCGTCGTCGGCGAATATGCGGCGTCGGTACCGACAAGGGATGCCGCCGCGGCCGGGCCGCTCGTCGCCGTCATTCCCGACATTCGCGGCCAATTCGGGCCGGCGGACCTCGCCGGAAAACTCCGCCGCACGCTGGGGATCGAGACATGACCACGCTGTCAGGAAGCCAGATTGACCGGTCGCAGGCCCTCATCGACGAAATCAGGGCCGGATGCGCCGGGGAAGAAAAGCACATCCTCGCCGCCGCGAAAGCGGAGGCGGAAACGATCGTGGGCGCGGCGTTTTCCGCGGCACGGCGGCGGGTCACGGCCGAGATCGAGGCGCTGCGCCACGATGCCGAACGCCAGCTTGTGCGCGCAAAGGCGCAAATCGAGACGGAGCGGCGGCTTCGCGACCAGGCGCGCGCCGCCGAAATCCTGCATACCGGCTGCCCGATGCTCATCAACGCGACGGTGGAGCGCTGGCACGACCCTGCCACGAGACGTCAGTGGATCGGCGCGTTCGCCGACGAGGCGCTCGATCGGTTATGGCCGGGCGAATGGACGATCGAGCATCCGGCCGACTGGGACGCGGCGGATGCCGAGGTTCTCGAGCAGCGGCTTCACGAGGCAACCCGGATGCCGGCGCTCAAGCTGGTCGCGTCTGACGAATTTGAGGCAGGGCTGCGCGCGCGCTCCCGCGGCGCCGTTCTCGATTCGACGCCCGAACGGCTGCTTGCCGACAAGGCCGCCACGCAGGCACGCCTGCTCGCCGAGATGCATCGCAAGCCGCCCGCCTCGATGGCCTGTACCCGGGGAGAACGGACATGACGTCCCGTTCGGCGGTGATCCGATGGATCGGAGGCCCGGTGCTGCGTGCCAGTACCGATGACGACTTCCGCGTCGGCGAGGCGATCGAGGTCGGTGCGGCGCGGCTTCCGGGCGAGGTGATCCGCATCAAGGGCACGGATTTCACCGCGCAGGTCTACGAGGATACGACCGGACTGCGCCCCGGAGATACGGTCACCGGGACCGGGGCCGCGTTGTCGATCCGGCTTGGCCCCGGCATTCTCGGGCAGATTTTCGACGGGCTGATGCGCCCTTTGGAGGACGACGGCAACGATGAGGCCTTCGACTTCGTCCCCGCTGTCGAAACCGGTCGGGACGTGAGCGGCGGAAGCGTGTTCGGCTCCATCCCCTCTGGCGCCTTCACGCAGCGTTGCCTGATCCCGCCGACGCTTTCCGGCCGGGTCGAGTTCATCGCCGCGCAGGGCCGGCATGCCGGGGATGCGGTCCTTTGCCGGATCAAGGATGCGATGGGCATGGTCACCGAAGTCGGTTTCTACCAGACGTGGCCGGTTCGCGCGCCGCGTCCCGTCCGCGCCCGTCTGCCCGCCGACGAGCCGATGGTCACCGGCCAGCGCATCCTCGATGCGCTCTTTCCGGTGGCGCGAGGCGGTCGCGCCGGCCTGCCAGGCGGTTTTGGTACCGGCAAGACGGTGCTGCAGGAAACGCTGGCGAAATGGTGCGATGCCGATGTCATCGTCTATGTCGGCTGCGGCGAGCGCGGCAATGAAATGGCGGAGGTGCTGCAGGAATTCCCCGAACTCTCCGATCCGCGTACCGGCCGCAAGTTGATGGAGCGCACCGTCATCGTCGCCAATACCTCCAACATGCCGGTGGCGGCGCGCGAGGCCTCCATCTACACCGCCGTGACCATCGGTGAGTATTTCCGCGACCAGGGCCTCAACGTGGCGCTGATGGCGGATTCGACCAGCCGCTGGGCCGAGGCCCTGCGCGAAGTCTCGGGCCGCCTCGGCGAACTGCCGGGCGAGTCGGGTTACCCGGCCTATCTCGGATCGCGCCTCGGCGAATTCTACGAACGCGCCGCGCGCGTCACCACCCTGTCCGGCGAGACCGGGTCGCTGACCATCATCGGCGCGGTGAGCCCGCCGGCCGGCGACTTCTCCGAACCGGTGACCAGCCACACCAAGCGCTTCGTCTCCTGCTTCTGGGGCCTCGACCGCGAACGCGCGCAGGCGCGCTTCTACCCGGCCATTCACCCGCTCCTGTCCTATTCGGAAGGGGCGGAACAATTCGCCTCCTGGTGGGCCCGCAACGGCAATCCGCGCTGGGTCAGGCAGCGCGAAACGCTGCTCACTTTGCTGGAGCAACAGGCCAACCTGGAGCGCATGGCGCGCATCGTCGGCAAGGATTCCCTGCCGCCGTCGCAACAGCTTGCCCTGTTGTGCGCCGAACTGGTCAACGACGCCTTCCTGCGCCAGTCGGCCTTTTCCGCCGCCGACCGCTACTGCTCGCCTCGCCGTCAGGGCGCGATGCTCGAACTGCTGTTGCATTTTGTCGGCCTGGCCAATGACGCGCTGGCGCGCGGCGTGTCGCCCCAGGCCATCGCCGACCTTCCGGTGCTCAGGCGCCTGCAGCGCATGGGCGAGGAAATCGGCGAGGACGAATTGTCCCGCTTCGACGAACTGCGCGCCAGCGTCGAAAGCGCTCTGGCCGCTCTTGCGGCAAAGGTGTCCCATGCGACCTGAACTGTCCGTCCAGGGAACTGCCACGGCAATCGAGGGGCCGCTTCTCTTCCTGAAGCGCAACATCGACGTCGGGCTCAATGATGCCGTCGAGATCACCGGCATCGACGGTGCCCCCCGATTGGGGCGCGTCGCCGCCCTCGACGATGAGACCATCATCGTCGAGGTGCTGGAATCGACCGCCGGCCTCGGCCTGCGCGAAACCCGCGTGCGCTTCCTCGGCGAACCGGTGACATTGGCGCTCGGGCCAGGCCTGCTCGGGCGCGTTTTCAACGGGGTCGGCAAACCGGCCGACGGCGGTCCGCCGGTGATGGATGCGCGGCGGATGCGCGTCGACGGCAAGTCGATGAACCCGGCGCAGCGCGAACTGCCGCGCGACTTCATCGAGACCGGGGTGACGGCGATCGACCTGATGAACAGTCTCGTGCGCGGCCAGAAGCTGCCGATCTTTTCCTCCGGCGGACTTCCCCACGACCGGATCGCCACCCAGATCGCCCAGAACGCCCGGCTGCGCCGGGCCGATGCCGGATCGTTCGCCATCGTTTTCGTCGGCATCGGCGTTTCGCACGATTCAGCCGAAACCTTCCGCCGGGCCATGCAGGAGTCCGGCGCGCTCGCCCATACCGCGCTGTTCCTCAACCTCGCCGACGAGCCGTCCACGCAACGCCTGCTGACCCCGCGCTTTGCACTGACGGCGGCGGAATACCTGGCTTTCGAGGAAGGACGCCACGTTCTCGTCATCATGACCGACATGACCAACTACTGCGAGGCGCTGCGCGAGGTTTCGGCCAGCCACGGAGAGATTCCGTCGCGCAAGGGTTATCCGGGCTACATGTATTCCGACCTCGCCTCGATCTATGAGCGCGCCGGCTGCCTGTCGGGCGCGCAGGGCACGGTGACGCAATTGCCGATCCTCACCATGCCGGCGGAGGACATCTCCCATCCGATTCCCGACCTGACCGGCTACATCACCGAAGGCCAGGTGGTGCTGGACCGGGCGCTGGACCGCAAGGGCATCTACCCGCCGATCAACGTGCTGCCGAGCCTGTCGCGGCTGATGGACCAGGGCATCGGCGAGGGTTACACGGACCCCGACCATCCCGCGCTCGCCAATCAGCTTTTCGCCTCTTACGCCAAGGCCGTGCGCATTCGCGTGCTCGCCAGCGTCGTCGGCAATGACGGGCTCACGCCGACGGACCGCGCCTATCTGTCCTTCGCCGATCGTTTCGAGAGCGAACTGATCCGCCAGGCCAAGGAGCGCTCGCTTGAGGAAAGCATGCGCGCTGGCTGGGACCTGCTCAGCCTCATGCCGCTGTCCGAACTCGGCCGCGTCTCCGACGAACAGATCAAGGCGCACCTGTCCGGCCCGCGGGAACACGCCGATGCGTGACGTCGCCCCGACCCGCAGCGCCGCGATCGCGCTTTCGGAAGAACGTCAGCTCATGCGCCAGGGCTTCGGCTTCATCGAGGAAAAGCGCATGCTGCTGGCCGCCGAAATCCTGCGGCAGTTGCGGCTTTACGAGGCAGCCCGCGACGAATTGGAGGGTTTGCGCCGTATCGCCGCCGAAGCGTTGGCGCGGGCGGTCGAGCGCCACGGACTTGAGGCGCTGCAAGCCTATCCCGTACCGGCCGTGCCGCCGCAGCCGCCGGCGGTGACGTCCGGCCGCTTCCTCGGCGTCCCGCAGCTCCAGGGCGAGCCCTGGATCCTCCGGCCGGCGATAACGCCACCGGCCATCGATCCCTCGCCGGAGGCCGAAATGTGCCGGGCGGCCTTCGAGCGGCTGCTCGAAGGAACCGCGGTCATCGGAATCCTAGCGGCCAATCTCGAAGCGCTCGCGCTCGAATACCGCCGCGTCGAACGTCGGGCGAAGGCGCTCGAAAATGTTCTTATCCCCGAAGTCGAGGCGACCTTGAAACAGGTCGGCGAACAGCTCGACATCCTTGACCAGGAGGAGGCGGTCCGGGTCCACCATGCCGCGCGCGACCACTAGGTCTCAGGTACCCGGCACGCCGCCCAGATGCGCCAGTAATTCGGCGACATTGCCGGCGGCATATTTCTTCAACAGGTTCGCGCGGTGCGCCTCGACCGTGCGCGGCGAAATCGACAGCAGGCGCGCAATCTCCTTCGATGTCCGCCCTTCGCCGAGATGCATGATGATCTGGCGTTCGCGCGTCGACAGCTGCGTCACCGGCCGCGCATAGGAGAGATCGGCGAAACTCCAGACTGCCTTGGCGAGCGGGTCACCCTCCTCGGTCAGCGTCGTCCCGCGAACACGGCACCAGAACAGCGTACCATCGGCGCGCGCCATGATGCGCTCGTCGGAGTAGCGGCCGGTCTGGCGCAGCGCCTGCACGCCGACGTCGCGGATGCGCACGAACTCCTCGAAGGACGGGTAGAGGATGGCGAAGGATTGGTCGATCAGCGCCTCGCGCTCGAAGCCGAACATGGCCGCGAAGGCCGGATTGCAGGCCCGGATGATCCGCTTTTCCGTCAGCACGATCCCGATGGGCGCCGCCTCGTAGGCGAGACGGTCGAGGTCTTGGTGATTCTGCGGTTCGCCCATGCGTGTTTCTACGATCTTGTCCCGGCCCAGCGCGCGGGGGGATACTAGCAGTACGATCGCCGCCGACAAAGCGCTTGCCGGAGGAAGCGCGCGTGCGTGTCGTGGGAGGATTCTCAAGCATGAACCTGGCCGAATGGCTGGTTCGGGCGGCAACGCTCAACCCGGAAGCACCGGCTCTGTATCACGGCGCGCGCCAGGTGGCCGACTACGCCGGTTTTGCCGCGCGCGCCGCCGCAATCGGCCAGGCGCTGCGCTCCGCGCAAGACGTTTCGGCCGGCGACCGCGTCGTGCTCTTCGCAAAGAACTCCACGGAATATCTCGAGGCGATGTGGGGGTGCTGGTTTGCCGGTGCGGCGGTCACTCCGGTCAACGCCAAGCTTCATGCCCGCGAGGCCGCGTGGATCGTGGAGGACTCCGGAGCCGACGTCGCCTTCGTGTCCCCCGATCTTGCCGCCGGATTGAAACCGTTTCTTCCTGCCCGATGCAGGATAGTTGACTTGGGGTCCGCCGCCTTCGAGGCGATGCGCCAGGGTAACCGCCTGCCGTCGCCTGTCGAACGCGACGGCGAGGACCTCGCCTGGCTGTTCTACACGTCGGGGACGACGGGCAAGCCGAAAGGCGTGATGATCACCCACGCCAACATCCATGCGATGGCGTTTTCCTATCTCGCCGATGTCGACGAGGTCCGTGCCAGCGACGCCGCGCTCTATGCCGCCCCGCTCTCCCACGGCGCCGGCCTTTATTGCGTGCAGCATGTGCTGAAAGCCGCGCGCCATGTCGTGCCCGACTCCGGTGGCTTTGAACCGGCCGAGATCCTTTCGTTGGCGAAACGGTTTCGCGATGTGCACATGTTCGCCGCGCCGACGATGGTCAGGCGCCTGGTTGACCACGCTCGTGTCGCCAGCGAAACCGGCGAAGGCATCCGCACCATCGTCTATGGTGGCGGGCCGATGTATCTCGCCGATATCGTCGAGGCGGTGGACGTGCTGGGGCCCCGTTTCTGCCAGATCTATGGCCAGGGCGAGAGCCCGATGACGATCACGGCGCTACCGCGGGTGCTCGTCGCCGATCGGTCCCATCCGCGCTGGCGCGAAAGACTCGCCTCGGTTGGGCGGGCGCAGTCCTGCGTCGAGGTTCGCGTCGTCGACGAGGACGGGCGTCCGCTGGCGGCCGGAGACACAGGCGAGATCGTCGTGCGCGGCACGCCGGTCATGGCCGGCTACTGGCGCAATCCGTCGGCGACCGCGCAGGCACTGAAGGACGGGTGGCTGTGGACCGGCGACATGGGCGCGCTCGATGCCGACGGCTTCCTGACGCTGAAAGACCGCTCCAAGGACCTCATCATCTCGGGCGGCACCAACATCTATCCGCGCGAGGTTGAGGAAGCGCTGCTCCTCCACCCGGCTGTCCGCGAGGTTTCGGTCATCGGCGCGCCGGACCCGGAATGGGGCGAGAACGTGCTCGCGTTCGTCGTGCCGGCGCCGGGGACAGTCGTTGGCGCGGCCGAACTCGACCGCCATTGCCTCGATCACATCGCCCGCTTCAAGCGGCCGAAGGCGTACCGTTTCGTCGCCGCGCTGCCCAAGAACAATTACGGCAAGGTGTTGAAGACGGAATTGCGCGCCTCGCTCGAGGCCGAAAGGACACCTGCATGACCGACCGATCTCTCGAAGGGCGAACCGCCTTGGTGACCGGCTCCACCCAGGGCATCGGTCTGGCGATCGCCACTGCGTTGGCGGCCGCCGGTGCGCGGGTGGCCGTTCATGGGCTGGCGACGCCGCAGCAGGCGGACGCCGCCCTTGCCGAGGTGAAGGCGGCAGGCGCGCCGGACGTCCGCTTTTTCGATGCCGACATGCGCGATACCCACGCGATCGCGACAATGGTCAAGGCGGTCGAGACCTGGGGACCGCTCGATATCCTCGTCAACAATGCCGGCATGCAGAAGACCGCTTCGCTTGCCGATGTCGATGCGGCGACATGGGACGCCATCCTGGCGGTCAACCTGTCGGCCGCCTTTCACACCATGCGCCTTGCCCTGCCCGCAATGGGCGGTCGCGGATTCGGGCGCGTCGTCAACGTAGCATCGGTCCATGGGCTGGTCGCCTCGAAGGACAAGGGTCCCTATGTGGCCTCGAAATTCGGCCTTGTCGGCCTGAGCAAGGTCGCCGCGCTCGAATACGCTTCGTGCGGTTCGCGTGCGAGCGGCGGCGTCACCGTCAATTGCATCTGTCCGGGCTGGACGGAGACGAGCCTGATCGAACCGCAGGTTGCCGCGCGTGCCGCCGCGATGGGCGGCGACCGCGACGCGGGCGTCGCCGGGCTGCTGGCCGAAAAGCAGCCCTCGCTGCGCATGTCGGATCCCGCCGAAATCGGCGACCTCGCCGTGTGGCTGTGCGCGCGGGCAGCCCACAACATCACCGGAACCGCAATCCCCGTCGATGGCGGGTGGACGGCACAATGAACCAGCTCTCATGAAGGAGGAGTACTGATGAAACGACTGATTTCCGCCTTGGCCGTGTCCGCCGCGATGACCGCGGCCGGCCTCTTCGCCGCGGCTGCTGCCGACGGCGATCCCATCAAGATCGCCATCGTCCACGGCCTTTCCGGTTCGCCGCTCGAGGCATTCTCCAAACAGACCTCGACCGGGTTCAACCTCGGCCTCGAATACGCCACTAAGGGCACGATGGAGGTCAAGGGCCACAAGATCGAGGTCATCGAGAAGGACACGCAGTTCAAGCCCGATGTCGCCCGCGCGGTCTTGGCCGAAGCCTATGGCGATGACGGCGCGCTCATCGCCGTCGGAGGCACGTCCTCCGGCGTGACCACGGCAATGCTGCCGGTCGCCGCCGAGCACCAGAAGATCCTGCTGGTCGAGCCGGCCGTTGCCGACTCGCTGACCGGCAAGGACTCCAATCGCTACGTCTTCAAGACCTCGCGCAACTCGTCGATGGACATGCAAGCCCAGGCGATCGCCCTGAAGCCGGACGCGAACCTGTCGGTCGCCACGCTCGCCGAGGACTACGCCTTCGGCAAGGATGGCATCGCCGCCTTCAAGAAGGCGCTCGAAGGCACCGGCGCGACGATTGTCGCCGAGGAATATGTGCCGCTCAAGACCACCGACTATACCGCCGTCGGCGAGCGCCTGTTCAACGCGCTGAAGGACAAGCCGGGCCGCAAGGTCATCCTCATCTATGTAGCAGGTTCCGGTGACCCGATGGGCGCGCTGGTCGGCATGGATCCTTCCCGCTACGGCATCGAGATCTCGACAGGCGGCCACATCCTCGCGGTGCTGCCGACCTACAAGCGCGTTCCGGGCATGGAAGGCGCCATCTACTACTACTACGACATCCCCAAGAACCCGGTGAACGACTGGCTCGTCGCCGAGCACCAGAAGCGCTTCAACGCTCCGCCGGACTTCTTCACCGCCGGCGGCATGGCGGCGGCCATGGCCATCGTCAAGGCGCTTGAGACCGCTCCCGATCTGGAGACCGAAAGCCTCATTGCGACGATGGAGGGCATGAGCTTCGACACGCCGAAGGGCACCATGACCTTCCGCAAGGAAGACCATCAGGCGCTGCAGTCGATGTACCATTTCAAGATCAAGGTCGACGATGCCGTGGCATGGGCGATCCCGGAACTGGTACGTGAGATCAAGCCGGAAGAGATGAACATCCCGGTCGGCCGCAACAACCAGCAGTGACGCCAATCTCCGCCCGCGCCTCTCCGGCGCGGGCGGCCTTTCCCGGATTTGCCTGCATGACCGCGCCTGCGCTCGAAACCCGCAACCTCACGATTCGCTTTGGTGGCCACGTTGCCGTCAACGGCGTGTCGTGCGCGTTCCGTCCCGGCGAACTGACGGCGATCGTAGGGCCGAACGGCGCCGGCAAGACCACTTGGTTCAACCTCGTCTCGGGCCAGCTTGCGCCGAGCGAGGGAACCATCCTCAAGGACGGCCGCGACATCACCGCTCTTTCCGCCTCGGCGCGGGCGCAGGCGGGAATCGGCCGCGCCTTCCAGTTGACGAACCTGTTTCCGCGCCTTTCGGTGCTGGAGAATGTCCGCCTGGCGGTACAGGCCTGCGCCGGGATCGGACCGCGTCCGCTGCGATCCGTGCGATCATTCACCAACCTCGCCGACAAGGCGATGGCCTATCTGGAGACGGTGCGTCTGGCCGATGCGGCCCATGTTCCGGCGGCCGCCTTGCCGCACGGGGACCAGCGCAAGCTCGAGGTGGCACTCCTCGCCGCGATGGAGCCCGATATCTTCATGTTCGACGAACCGACGGCTGGCATGAGCGTCGACGAGGCGCCAGTCATCCTCGACCTCATCGCCGCGATCAAGAAGGACACGTCGAAGACGGTTCTGCTGGTCGAGCACAAGATGAACGTCGTGCGCGCGCTCGCCGACCGCATCGTCGTTCTCAACAACGGCACGCTCGTCGCCGACGGCGATCCCGAGACGGTGATCGCGTTGCCGGTGGTGCGCGAGATCTATCTCGGCCTTCCGGCGGAGGAGGCGGCATGAGCGACGCCATCCTGCGCCTCGACGATGTCCATACCGACATCGGGCAGTACAACATCCTGCACGGTGTCGGCTTCGACGTGCCGGAGGGCGGCGTGCATGTGCTTCTGGGGCGCAACGGCGCCGGCAAGACGACGACGCTTCGGACCGTCATGGGGCTGTGGACGGCGCGCAGGGGCGCCATCGTTTTCCGCCACCACGACATCACGGCGATGCATACCGCCGACATCGCCCGGCTCGGCATCGCCTACGTTCCCGAAAACATGGGGATCTTCGGCGGGCTCACGGTGGAGGAGAACCTGCGCCTTGCCGCTAACCGCGGCGTCTTCGATCCGGCGCGGCTGAAGCGCATCTTCGAACTCTTTCCGGCTATGGAGACCTTCCGCCACAAATCGGCCTGGGCGCTCTCCGGCGGGCAGAAGCAGATGCTGGCGATCTCACGCGCCATCATCGAGCCGCGCGCGCTGATCCTCATCGACGAACCGACCAAGGGCCTGGCGCCGGCGATCATCCGCGCCATGGTCGCCGCGTTCCGCGAAATCGCCCGTGAGACCACCATCCTGCTGGTCGAGCAGAATTTCATGTTCGCCTCGTCGCTCGGCGACAGCGTCGCCGTCATTGACGACGGCCGTATCGCCCACTCGGGCCGCATGGCCGATCTCGTTGCCGACGAGGCACTCCAGACCCGCCTGCTCGGTCTGTCGCTGGCAGAGCACCAATAGGAGGCGCGCTTGAACCTGTCCGTCGCTACCGGCAAACTGGACGTGAGCATGCTCCCGCTGCTGCTCGTTATCCTCGCGCTGCCGGCCATCGGGTCGTTGTCGTCCTGGGCGACGCTGTCGATTGCCGGTCTGGCGATGGGGATGATGATCTTCATGATGGCATCGGGCCTGAGCCTCGTCTTCGGCCTGATGGATGTGCTCAATTTCGGCCATTCGGCCTTCGTCACCTTCGGCGCGTTCATTGCCGCCAGCACGCTCGCAGCGCTAACGGCCTGGGTCGCGGCCGATTCGCTGACGCTGAACCTCCTTGCGCTCCTCGCCGCGATCGGCGCGGCTGCGCTTTTCGGCCTTGCCGCCGGCTTCGTGTTCGAGCGCGTCATCATCCGCCCGGTCTATCGCGATCACCTGCGCCAGATCCTCATCACCATGGGGGCGCTGATCGTCGCCGAACAGCTCGTGCTGGTCATCTGGGGCGGCAGCCCGGTGTCGGTGGCACGCCCGGCGCTGCTGTCGGGCTCCATCATCGTCGGCGATGTCGCCGTGGAGATCTACCGGGTGTTCGCCGTGGTGCTCGGCCTCACTGTCTACATGGCGCTGCACCTGGTGCTGAACCGTACCCGCATCGGCCTTCTCATCCGCGCCGGGGTCGAGAACCGCGAGATGGTGGAAGCGCTCGGCTTCCGCATCAACCGCCTGTTCATCGCCGTATTCATGGTCGGCTCGGCGCTCGCCGCGGTGGGCGGCACCATGTGGGCGGGCTATCAGGGCCTGATCTCCGGCACGCTTGGTGCCGAGATGATGGTCCTCGTCTTCATCGTCGTCATCATCGGCGGATTGGGCTCCATCCAGGGTTCGCTCGTCGGCGCCCTGCTGGTCGGCTTGCTCGGCAATTATGTCGCCTTCCTGTTCCCGAAGCTGTCGCTGGCGTCCAACATGCTGCTGATGCTGGTCATCCTGCTGTGGCGACCCTACGGGCTGAAGCCCGCGGTGAAACGGTGAGGGGGCGGTCGTGAGCGATCTCGTTTCCCTGCCCTCGACAGCCGCGGCCAGGCGCGGCCGCCTCGCCGTCTATGCCGTTGCCGGCGCCATTGCCCTGGTGCTGGCCTTCGCGCCCTTCCTGTTCGGCGACATCCGTTCCCAGCAGGTGGCGGCCCGCATCTGCGTCTTCATCGTCCTCGTCGCGAGCTACGATCTGCTGATCGGCTACACCGGTATCGTCTCCTTTGCCCACACCATGTTCTTCGGGTTCGGCGCCTATGGCGCGGCGATGGCGTTGAAATCCTTCGGCCCGAGTTGGTCCTCGGTTGTCGTCGGCGGCGCGGCAGGCGTGCTCGCGGCCATCGTGCTGGCGGCGTTGATCGGCGTGCTGTCGCTGCGCGTCAAAGCGATCTTCTTCGCGATGGTGACGCTGGCGGCAGCGTCGGTGATGCTGGTTCTGGCCTCGCAATTCTCCGCCTTCACCGGGGGCGAGGACGGCATGGTCTACAGCGTCCCGAAGGTGCTGACGCCGGCAGCGGTCCTGTTTCAGGGCTCGGACGGAAAAACGCTGAAGATCCTCGGCGTGGCGATGAACGGGAAGATCGCCGCCTACTACTTCGTCTTCCTGTCCTGCCTGGTGCTGTTCTGGCTCCTCACGCGCATCGTCGCCTCTCCGCTCGGCACCGTCCTGGAGGCGATCCGCGAAAATGAATTGCGCGCCGAGGCGATCGGCTACCGCGTCGTCGCTTACCGCACGGCGGTCTTCGTCATCGCGGCGATCGCAGCCGCGCTCGCCGGCATCGTCTGGGCGGTGTGGCTGAGATATACCGGGCCGGAGACAACGCTCTCCTTCGCCATCATGATCGACATCCTGCTGATGGTGGTCATCGGCGGCATGGGGACGATGGTCGGCGCGATCATCGGTGTCGCCGTTATGAGTCTCGCCCAGTTCTACCTGAAGGACCTGATGGAGGCCGCCGCTACTGCCACGGCCGGCGTCCCGCTGCTGCCGGACCTGCTCAATCCCGACCGATGGCTGTTGTGGCTCGGCCTGCTGTTCGTGCTGCTCGTTTACTTCTTTCCGGCCGGTATCGCCGGGACGCTGATGAAAAAGGAAGACCACTGATGACCGTGCCACGCTCGACCTACATCGCTTGCGGGACCCATGAGCTGCACGTCACGGAATGGGGCGACCGGAACAATCCGGCGCTGGTCATGTGGCATGGGCTGGCGCGGACCGGACGCGACTTCGACGAGGCTGCGCAGGCCCTGTCCGATTCCTATTTCGTCATCTGCCCCGACACGCTCGGGCGGGGCCTGTCGTCCTGGGCGCGCGACGTGGCGATCGATTATTCCTACGCTGCCTATGGCAGCCATGCCTTGGCGATCCTGGATCATTACGGTATCGCAACGACGCGCTGGGTCGGCACGTCAATGGGCGGGCTTCTGGGCGTGACGCTTGCGGCAGGACTGCTGGCTGGCCGCATCAGCCGCCTTGTCGTCAACGACATTGGCCCCTGGATTCCGGTCGAAGCCACCGGCCGCATCGCCGACTATGTCGGCAATCCGCCGCACTTCGACCATGTCAGCGAGCTGGATGGGTGGCTGCGCACCAATTACAGGCCGTTCGGCACCAATCCCGAAACCTTCTGGCGTCGCATGGCCGACACTTCGGCGCGGCGCACCGATGCCGGCAAGGTGACGGTCCACTATGATCCGCAGATCGTCACCCAGTTGACCCTGCACCGCGCCGATCTCGACTGCTGGCCGCAATGGGACGCACTGAAAACCCCGACGCTGCTGCTGCGCGGGGCGGAATCCGACGTTCTGCCCAAAGCGGTCGCCGAGGACATGTGCGCCCGCGGACCGAAGCCGCGCCTCGTCGAGTTCGAAGGCTACGGCCACGCGCCGACGCTGGTGGCCGATGACCAGATCGCTGTGCTGCGGCGATTCCTCGGCGAGTAACAGCGTCCCATCGCGAGGAAGCCATCGTCGGATCGACTTGAAGACGCCATCGCCTTTACGTAACGTGAGGTGTGCTGGCCGTATTGGCTGGTCAGGCGATCGGGGGGCGGCCGTGACTGACGACGTGGCAAGTCACTATGGCGGCGATGGCGACCTCTCCAATGCAATTGCCGACAGTCTGCGCCGGGCCGGCAAGGACATGGACAGGCTCACCACGGCCGATCTCGCAACCGTTGACGAGTTTCACATCCGCGCCCGCAAGGCGACACTCGAGGTGGCGCGTTCCCTCAATCTCGCCCCTACATCTCGTGTGCTCGATATCGGCAGCGGGCTCGGTGGACCGGCACGGACGCTGGCCGAGACCGTCGGCTGCCATGTGACCGGCATCGACATCACGCAGGCCTTCTGTGACGCCGTGACAACGCTCAGCGGATGGCTCGGGCTGTCTGACCGGGTCGACTTCCGGCAAGGCGACGCGACCAGCCTGCCGTTTGACGATGCCATGTTCGATGCAGCCATGACCATCCATGTGACCATGAACATTGTCGCCAAGGACAAGGTGTTCGCGGAGGCAAGACGCGTGTTGAAGCCGGGAGGCCGCTTCGTTGCCTATGATGTGCTCCAGGGTGAAGGTGGCGACGTCCAGTATCCGGTGCCCTGGGCGCGCGAGCCCTCCATCAGCCATCTGGCGACGCCCGATGAGATGAAGGCGCTGCTGACGGACGCGGGTTTCAGGATTCTGGAGGTGGAGGATTCAACCGAGGAAGGTCAGCGCTGGTTTGCCGAGATTGCCGGGCATCTGGCGAAGTCGACCCCGGCGGTGACCTTCCAGGCGTTCCTTGGAAACGATTTTCCGGCGATGGCAGGAAATCAGGTGATCAATCTGCGGGACCGACGCATCCGTACGGTCACTTACGTTTGCGAAGCTTGACCGCGGCCGAGCGCGAGCGGTTTGCGCAGCGCAGTTCGCAGTTTCAGTTTTCATGGTTGGTTTTGGCGCACCTGTCGACTTTCAAGGCGAATCCTTTCGGTTCGCTGATTTGAATACCAGTCAGAAGTCGATCCTGCTCAACGGGCATGGAATCGGGCCATGAGCAGCGGCGTCAGATACATCGGGATCTGGTAGCAGCCGATGAAAAGAAGGATCGGATCAGTGATTTCGCGCGGCAGGGCCACCAGGAAAAGCGCGATGTTGCGATTACCCGCGATGATCGAATAGGCCGTCATGTCGCCCTTCAGGGCGGTGCGCGCCAGGAGCAGCCGCGCCAGAACCTGCAGACCGAAATTGGCAGCGAAGGCTATCGCCAGCCACACCGCAAAACTGCCCGGTCTTTGCAGAAGCGTTGGCCCGGCTTCCGACATCAGCCCGATCACCACAATCGCCATGGCGATGGCCGACAGGCCGTCGATGGCGGCGGCTGTTCGCGGCGACGGATCGGGAAGGAAATGATGGCGCAGCAGAAAAGCCCCGCCTGTGGCAGTGACGATGAGCGCGAGCAGCCGAACGGCAGCAGCCAGTACGACGGCCGGGCTTCCCAGCGATGGCGCCAGCAGAAAGACCGGGATCACGGTCAGCGGCAGTAGGGCGGTAGCGACAACGAGCAGGCGCAACGCCGGCGCCGGATTGCCACCCGAAAGGATCGTCAGGTTCGGGCTACCTGAAATCGGCGAAGCCGCCGCCATCAGGATCAGTGCCGTCGCCATCGGCGTACCGGCGATACCGGCCGCATGGAAGGCGCCGATGGCGGCGAGCGGAAGCGCCAGTTGGTAGATAAGGGTCAGCGCGCCGGCGGACCCGAGATCGGCGAGCGCACTGAACGCCTGTCGCGGCCTGATCCTCAGCGCCGCCACGAACATCAACAACGCCACCAATTCCTGCAACCAGTCACGCATCGCCACCGCAAGTCCCGGCAGAGTGATGCCGGCGACGAGGCCCGCGACGAGCAGGAGGCGACCGTAGCGCGCGGCGGCCGCAAGGGTCGCCATGAGCGCATTCACGACAGGCCCCGGATGACGAGGACCAATGCGGCGAACGCGGTCACCGAGAGCAGTGCTGGCCGGTAGCGCCGGTCGAAGCGGCCCCTCAGAGCCCGCGAGGCGAAATAGCCGGCGATCATGCCGGGAACCATCACGCCCGCGAGTTCCGCGTCGCGCAGATGCGCCCAACCCGCGGCGTAGAGGCCGATCAGCGACATGAGGCAACCAACTGCGAAAAACGCGGCCAGCGTCGGTCGCGCCTGCGCCGCCGGGCGGTCCTGATAGACAATGGCGAGCGGCGGCGCGCCGACCGAGGTGATCGTGCCCATGACGCCGGAGACGGTCGCCATGGAGAACAGCCCGCCGCGCGAGAAGGGCAGCCGCCAGCCCGACACCGAAATGACGACGGCGAGCGCCACCATCAGCCCGAAGACGAGGCTGAAGGTCTTGCGGTCGGCCAGCCCGGCGAGGATTGCGGTGGCCAGGACGATGCCGAGCCCGCGCCCGACGGCGCCGAGCCAGACCTCGCGCCAGACGATGGCCTCGCGCTCCCGCGCCGCGCCGATGACCGACGTTGCCAGGCCGATGAATAGCGTCGAGGCCGGCACGAGCTCCGGATCGAGGATCGCCAGAAACGGCGCCGCGGTCAGCCCGAATCCCATGCCCAGGCCGAACTGCACGATGGCCGCGAAGAACACGATTGCCAGCACCGCCGCAAGCAGCCAGGGCGAACCTGTCAGACCCGCAATCCCCATCTCGGCCATCGCGCCCGCCAATGTCTCACTGGCTCGGCCGGATCAGGATGTTTTCCGGCAGCCAGGTCGCCAGGTCCGGGAAAGCGATCAGCACGAACACCATCGCCACCATGATCGCAAACATGGGAAGCGCGGCGCGTGCGATGAAGTTCATCTCGTGCCCGGTCATGCCCTGCATGACGAACAGATTGAAGCCGATCGGCGGCGTGATCTGCGCCATTTCCACGACCACGACGATGAAGATGCCGAACCAGATGATGTCGATGCCGGCCTGCCGGATCATCGGCTCGACGACGGCGATGGTCAGCACTACCGACGAGATGCCGTCGAGGAAGCAGCCGATGACGATGTAGAACACCAGCAGCGCCATCAACAGCTGGAACTTGGTCAGCCCGAGCGAGCCGATCCATTCGGCCAGCGCCCGCGGCAGGCCGGTGAAGCCCATCGACAGCGACAGGAACGAGGCGCCGGCGAGGATCAGCGCGATCATCGCCGAGGTGCGCGTCGCGCCCATAAGGCTCTCGCTCATCGTCTGCATGGTGAGCGATCCCTGCAAGGCCGCGAGGATCATGGCTCCGACCACCCCGATGGCCGCGGCCTCCGTCGCCGTCGCATAGCCCAGATACATCGAGCCGATGACACAGGCGATGAGCATCAGCACCGGAATGAGAAAGCGTGAATTGGCGAGCTTCTCGCTGAATGCCATCGGCGGCTCCGGATCGGGCCGGTACGAGGGCGAGACACGCGAGATCACGCCAACATAGCCCATGAAGAACAACGCCAGCACGAGGCCGGGGAAGATGCCCGCCATGAACAGCTTGGTGATCGATTCATTGATCGTCACGCCGTAGACGATCAGCGTCAGCGAAGGCGGGATCATCAGGCCGAGCGTCGCCGCGCCGGCAAGCGTGCCGATGATCATCCGCTCGGGATAGTTGCGTCGGCGAAGTTCCGGGATCGACATCTTGCCGACCGTCGTCAGCGTCGCCGCCGACGAACCGGAAACGGCGGCGAAAACCGTGCAGCCGACGACATTGGTGTGCAGCAGGCCGCCGGGCAATCGCGCCATCCAGGGCGACAGGCCCTTGAACATGTCTTCCGACAGGCGCGTGCGGAACAGGATCTCGCCCATCCAGATGAACAGCGGCAGCGCCGTCAGCGACCATGAAGAGGCTGAACGCCAAATCGTCGTCATCATGGCGTCGCCGACCGGTCGCGCGGTGAACATTTCCATGCCGACAAAGGCGACGCCGAGCAGCGCGAGGCCTACCCATACGCCGGTGCCGAGCAGCAGGAAGAGGATGAACAGGAAGATGGCAATGGGAGCGATCTCGGCCATGCGTCACTCCCCGTGGCTCTGTTCGATGAAATCGCTGCCGATATTGTCGCGTCCGCGCGCAATGAGCGAGATCAGGTTGTCGGCGAAGCAGATGGCCAGCAGGACCGCCCCGAACGCCATCGGCGCCTGCACCATCCATAGTGGCGTGGCGTCCTGGCCCTGGCTGACATCGCCGAGTTCGCGGGACCAGTAGACGAGCTTGACCGCGTACCAGGCGAGATAGGCCGAGGCCGCCGCCCCGATCGCCAGACACCACAACTCGCCCCAGAAGCGCCGGTCGCCGAGCCAGGTGATGAACAGGTTGACACGGATATGCGCGCCGCGGTTCAGCGCATGCGCGAAACCGAGGAACGAGGCCGAGGCCATCAGGTAACCGGCATATTCCGAAAGTCCGGGTACCGAAACATTGGCCCAGCGCGTCACCATCTGCGCGACGATGACGAAAAGAATGCCGACCAGACAGGCGGCCGCGGTATAACCGGCCGTATCGTAGATCCCGTCCAGGATATGCCTGTAGGCGGGTTTTTTCGAGCGCATCGGTCCCCCCGGGAAGATGCGGGCGCCGGCTGCTGGCGCCCGCCTTTTGTCGCCGGGGCGAACTACATCGCGTTGTAGGCGTCGACGATCGCCTTACCGGCATCGCCGGCCGCGCCGATCCACTCCTTGGTCATCATATCGCCGAAAGCCTTCAGGTCGGCCTTGAGCTGGTCGCTCGGTACCTGCACCTTCATGCCGTTGTCGGCGAGCGTCTTGAGGTACTGTGCCGTCAGTTCCTGCGCCTTCGCCTCGCCGGCCGCCGCGGCCTTCCCGCCGCAGTCCATGATGGTCGCTTTCGAGGCGTCATCCAGCGCGTTGAAGGCGTCCTTGTTGGCGAAGATCGAATTGCGCGGCAACCAGGCCTGCACGTCGTAGAAATGCGTCAGGCTCTCCCACACCTTCGAATCGACGCCCGTCGAACCGGACGAGATGAACGATTCGGCGACGCCGGTCGCCAGCGCCTGGCTGAGTTCGGCCGCTTCGATCTGCACAGGGGTCATGCCGGCGAGTTCGGCGATGCGCGCCGTCGCCGCGTTATAGGCGCGGAACTTGATGCCCTTCATGTCGGTGGCCGAATTGACCTCCTTCTTGAAGTAGAAGCCCTGCGGCGGCCACGGCACCGAATAGATGTAGACGAGGTTCTGCGCGTCGAGCGCCGCCTTGACGGCGTCTCCGGCCGCCTTCCACAGCTTGTCGGAGGCTTCGAACGACGTCGCCAGGAACGGAATGGAATCGACGCCGAACAGCGGATTCTCGTTGGCGTGCGCCGAAAGCAGGCGTTCGCCGATCGGCGCCTGACCGGTCTGGACTGCGCGCTTGATGTCATTGCCGGCGAACAGCGAGCCGCCCGGATGGACGACGATCTCGACCTTCCCGCCCGTACCCTCGGTTACGCATTTGGCGAAAGCCACGCCGTTTTCCGAATGATAGTTCGTGGCCGGATAGGCCATCGGCATGTCCCATTTGTCGGCCAGTGCCGATCCGGCGCTTGCGGCCGTCATCGCCGTCGCGGCGAGCAGTAGAGCGGCAGTCTTCATGTAATCCTCCCGTTGCGTGTGGAGTTGCGTTGTCCTTGTGTCAGTCTCGTCAGTTGGCTCCCTATTGAAACCTTGTTGGCGAAAATGGCGCAAGCGCCATGTTCGGTGATTGTCCTGAAATCATCTGGGCGACGATCCTGCCGGTTTTCGGCCCGCCGGTCAGGCCGACATGATCATGGCCGAAGGCGAGCCATGCGCCGCCGACATTCGGAACCGCGCCGATCACCGGAATGGAGTCCACCATCGATGGCCGATGCCCCATCCATTCGTCCTTGCGCTTCCAGGTGATTCCGGGAATGGCCGCCTGGATGTTGCGCTCCAGCAGCGCGAAGGGCGCGCGCGAAGGCGGCGCATCAAGACCGCCGAATTCGACGATGCCGGCAAGGCGCAGCCGCCCCTCCATCGGGGTCGCCACGAATTTCCCCGACGCGACCATTACCGGTGAACGCGGCATGACGCTCGGTTCCCAAAGGTCGAGGTGATAGCCGCGCTCGCTTTCCAGCGGCGCCTTCACACCGAGCTTCGCCGCGAGCGGCGCCGACCAGACGCCGGTCGCGATCACCGCCGCGTCGCAGGCGATCGTTTGCCCTCCGGCGCGCACGCCCGTCACACGGCCATTGTCGCGCACGACATCGTCAACATCGGCCATGACAATGCGCGCGCCGTTGCGTTCGGCGTGCGCCGCCAGATCCTTGACGTACCGACCCGGGTCGGCAATGCGCCCGTGGTCCTTCAGCCGTACGGCGAAGTTCAATGCCCTGCCATAGGCCGGGTCGTAGGCGTGGAAGGCGTCGCCTTCCAGGAGGTCCCAGTCGAAGCCGAACTCCTTGCGGATCGACCAGCCGAAAGCGTCGCCGCCGAAATGCGCCCGGTTGTCATAGAGAAACAGGTAGTCGGACGGTGAAAGCCATTTTTCCGCGCCCGTGCCACCCGCCAGGGCCATGTGGTCGGCGAGGCTGTCGCCGATCAGGGAATGAAGCGCGGCGGCGCGGTGACGGACTGCGGCGGCGTTGGCATGGCCGAGGTAGCGCAGCAGCCAGGGCATCAATTTCGGCAGATAGCGCCACTTGAGGAACAGCGGCTGGTTCGGGTCAACCAGCATGCGCGGCGCTTTCCAGAACAGCCCCGGCACCGTCACCGGCACGACCGAGCAGGAGGCGAGCACGCCGCCATTGCCGTGCGAGGTGCCTTCGCCCGGCGCCTTGCGATCGATGAGGATGACATCGTGGCCATGCCGCTGCAGCCAGATCGCCGTCGACACCCCGACGATGCCCGCGCCGACAATTGCGACGGTCTTGCGCGTATCGCTCATGCCACCCACTCCGAGACCGGCGCCGCCGCCTCGTGCAGGGGCTGGACAATGATGTCGACAAGGCTCGGCCCGTCATGGGCGAGTGCCTGCTTCAGCACGGGTTCCAGATCGGCCGGATTGTCCACCCGCCACGACTTGATGCCGAAAGCGGCGGCGATCGCGGCATGATCGCTGCGACCGAAATCGACATTGTAGAAGCGTTCGCCGAACCCGGCCTTCTGGCCCGCCTTGATCCAGCCATAGGCCGCATTGGAGAAGACCAGGCAGGTCACAGGCATACGGTATCGCAGCAGAGTTTCCAGTTCCCCGCAGCAGAAGCCGAAGGAGCCGTCGCCCATCGCGGCGACGACTTTGCGGCTTGGCTGGCCGGCGCTGGCGCCCATCGCCGCGGCGAGCGCATAGCCGAGCGCCCCGTGTGCCCGGTTGGATATGAAATGGCGGCCGGCCTTCGGCCAGCGATAATGCGCGGAGAAATACGGGCACGGCGTCCCCGGATCGGCGACGATGATGGCATCGTCGTCGAGCACGCGCTGCAACGTGGCGACGACCCGTTCGGGCCGGATCGGCGCCTCGTCACCTTCGGCGAGCGGCGAAAACGCCTTGAGCTTCGCTTCCCACGCCGCCCGCGCCCGCGCCGCACCGTTCTGCCCGTTCCTTTCCGAATGCCGCTCGACCGCGTCGGCCAAGGCCTCCAGCGCCAGCCGCGCATCGGCGACGATGGCCACCTCGGTTGGATAATTGGCGCCAATGACCAGTGCATCGCTGTCGATGTGGATGATCGTCGTGCCCGGCTTCGGTGAGCGCCAGCGCTCGCTCGTGACCGAGCCGGCGCGGCAGCCGACGAACAGGACGACATCGGCGGCATCGACGGCGGTGCGTGTCGACGGCACACCGCCATTGGAACCGACGACGCCGACGGCCAATGGGTCGGATTCGGCAATGGCGCCCTGGCCCGACACCGAAGTGGCGACCGGCATGTCGAGGGCGCGCGCCAGGCGCAGGAGCGGCGCAGCGGCGCCGGCGGACACGGGGCCGCCGCCGCAGATGATGACGGCCGCCTTGGCTTTGCTGAGAAGGCTCGCCGCTTCCGTGATCGCCGCCGGATCGGGTCCGGCCGGCTCGGAGGGCCAGGTCCGATGGCGCTCCTCGGCCCAGATCTCGCCGGGGTTGACCTTGCCCTTCTGCGTATCGAAGGGAAAGGCGAGATGGACGGCGCCGGGCCGCCCGGTCGTCATGGCGCGGAACGCGGTGCGCACTGCAGCCGGCAACCGCGAAGCCTCGTCGAGCGACGTGTTCCATTTGGTCAGAGGCCTGAACAGCGCCTGCTGGTCGAGTTCGGTCAGCGCATAGCGGCCGCGCGAGGTCGTGGCGACATCGGTGGTGATGGCAAGAATGGGCACCGAACTTTCATTGGCCTCGACCACTCCGGGCAGGATGTAGGTTGCCCCGCCGCCCGAAGGACCCTCGCAAACGCCCGGCCGGCTGGTGACCCGGGCATAGCCGTCCGCCATATAGGCGGCGTGGCGCTCGTCGCGCGTCAGGTAGTGCGTAATGCCGTGATCGAGGCGGGAGAGCGCATCGTAGAAAGGCAGGGTCGTGTCACCGCACAGGCCGAACATATGCGTGACGCCGTGAGCCTGGAGCATGCGCACCATGGCCTCCGCGCCTGTCAGTTCTTTGGTCGGCGTTCCTGTCATCTGTCTCTGCGCTGCAAGCACTGCATCCAAGCCTGTATACAGGACTGAATGTTGAAAGCGGTGCAAGCCTGTGTCAAGAACGCAGAAGGCGAAACCGTGTGGCGCCATCATGAGCGAAGGCCGCGTCGAGGCGCTTTACGTGCGCCTGAAGGAAATGACCGTCAATTTCGGCGTTCGGCCGGGCGAACACCTCAACGAGGTTGCCTTGGCGCGCGCCCTTGATGCCAGCCGTACGCCATTGCGCGAGGCGCTGAACCGACTCGTGGCCGAGCGTCTGATCGAGTTCCGCCCCGGCAAGGGCTTCTTTTGCCGCGATCTCGACGTTCGCTCCATCTATGACCTCTATGAAGTTCGTCAGGCGCTGGAATGCGCCGCCGTGCGCCTTGCCTGCCAGCGCGCAAGCGACGCGGCGATCGCCGCGCTGAAGGATGCGCTTTACGCCAATGGGCTTTCCTGGGTCGGCAAGACCATTCGCGAAGTGACCGAAGCCGACGAAGCGTTTCACGTTGCCATTGCGGAAGCCTCGGGCAATGCCGAATTCGCGCGGCAGCTGCGTCACATCAACGAGCGCATCCGGTTCATCCGCTGGGTCGACATGTCGTCGCGCGTTCTGGAAACCAAGAACGAGCACCGCCGCATCATGCAGGCGATCGAGGCGCGCGATGCCGACACGGCAGCAGAACTGATGAGCGGCCATATCGTCAAGCGCATGGACCAGGTCGCGGCTTCGGTGAAGGAAGGCTACGCCAACATCTATTTCAAGGGGCCGGAAGAGCTGTTCGCCCGGCTGATTACCGCGGAAGGCGCGTGAATGAAGGCGCGCGGGGGCAGATCGGTCTATGGTGCCTCGGTCGGCATATCGATGCTGGAAGCCCGCTTTCCCCGCATCGAAGGCGACATGGGCAATGCGCTGACCTGGCCGTTCCCGGTTCTCTATCGGGTCGTGCGCGGCGCGACACCGGATCTGGTGGTGCGCCGCGGCGCCGAAGGCACGCTCGATGCCTTCATCAATGCCGCAAGAGACCTCGTTCGCGATGGCGCGGACGGCATCACCACCAATTGCGGGTTCCTGTCGCTGTTCCAGCAGGAACTGGCGGCGTCCGTAGGGGTGCCGGTCGCGACCTCCTCGCTGATGCAGGTCGCGCTGGTCAATCGCCTGCTGCCGCCGGAAAAGAAGGCGGGTATCCTGACCATCTCGTCCTCAAGCCTGTCGACCGAACATCTGCGAAAGGCGGGCGTGCCGGACGGAACGCCGATCGGTTCGACCGAGGGCGGCCGCGAATTCACCCGCGTCATCCTCGACAACGAAAACGAGCTCGACGTCGATCTGGCGCGGCGGGACAATGTGGAGGCGGCGCTGGCTTTGCGCGATGCCAATCCCGACCTCGGCGCCATCGTGCTCGAATGCACCAATATGGTGCCGTACGCTGCCGCCATCCGTGCCGCGACGGGGCTGCCGGTCTTCTCCATCTACACGATGGTAACCTGGTTCCAAGCAAGCCTCGAGCCGCGTCCGTTTCCATGAAATCCGGCGTCGTTCGCGCGGATCGTCATGGAAGAAGGCCGGTCAGGGAAAAACCTGCCGACGCCCCAATCGTGCGCACATCTATCGGCTTTCGGAGCCATGCTCCGATATCACACCGCCGCGCGCAGCCGGATCGCACGGCCGGGCGACAGGTGGTTCGCTGCCGCGACGATGGCGTCGGCATCGATGCCAAAATGGCGATGGAGATCGGCGATGGTTCCGGTCTGGCCGAAATGCTCCACGCCGAGTGGCACGGTGCGGTGGCCGGCGACTGAACCGAGCCAGGCGAGCGTCGCCGGATGGCCATCGATCACTGTGATCAGTGTGCAATGGTCGGGCAGACGACCCATCATCCGCTCGATATGGCTCTGCGCCGAGGCATGGCCGCGAGCACGAGCGCGCCGCGCCGCCGTCCAGCCGGCGTTCAGCCGATCGGCCGAGGTGACCGCGAGCACGCCTATGTCGCGGCGGTCGTTGCCGATGCGGCCGGCCGCCTCGATCGCCTCGGGTGCGACGCAGCCCTGATAAACAATGACGACTTCGGCGTTCGGCCCCGGTTCGCGCAGCCAGTAGGCGCCGTCGACCACGCCTTGCGCGAATTCCTTGTCGCGACTCGAACGCATCTGCTCAACCGGCCTTGTCGACAGCCTGAGATAGACCGAGCCTCCGGTCTCGTCGCGCAGCCAGGTGCGTTCCGACGGATCGCCTTCGCCGCTGCGCTGCAGATAGTCGAACGACCAGTTCAGGATGACCGACAACTCGTCGACAAAGGCCGGTTCGAATGCGGCGAGGCCGTCCTGGCTCATGCCGATCAGCGGCGTGCCGATCGACTGGTGCGCGCCGCCCTCAGGCGCCAGCGTGACGCCCGAGGGCGTGCCGATGATGATGAAGCGGGCGTCCTGGTAGCAGGCGAAGTTGAGCGCATCGAGACCGCGCGCAATGAACGGGTCGTAGACCGTGCCAATGGGCAACAGGCGCTCGTCGAACAGCGAGTGGCTGAGCCCCGCGGCGCCAAGCAGCAAGAACAGGTTCATCTCGGCGATGCCGAGTTCGATGTGCTGGCCATGCGGCGAGAACGCCCATTTCTGCGCCGACGGGATATTCTGCTCGCGAAAAAGGTCGGTACGCAGGTCGCGGGCGAACAGGCCCTTGCGGTTCACCCAGCCGCCGAGATTGGTGGAAACGGTGACATCGGGCGAGGTGGTGACGATGCGTTCAGACTGCGCCGAACCGGAGCGGGCAATCTCATCGAGAATCTTGCCAAAGGCAGCCTGCGTCGACTGCGTCGCGTCGTCGAGAAAGACCGGATCCGAAATCTCGACTGGCCTGGCCGCGTAGCGCCGTCGTCCGGCCGAAAAAAACGGGATGCTGTCTAGCCAGTTTTCCAGTTGGCCTGAATCAGCGACGGTGGATAGCCGGTCCCACTCGTTGCCGGGCGCCACGCCCATCTGCCGGCGCAATGCATCCATCTGCGCTTCTGTCATCAGACCGGCATGATTGTCTTTGTGGCCGGCCAGAGGCGTGCCCCAGCCCTTGATGGTATATGCGAGAAAGGCTGTCGGCCGGTCGTCATCGATGGCAGCGAAGGCTTCGGTCAGCGTTTCCAGGCATTGGCCGCCGAGATTGGTCATCAGGTCGGCCAATTCGTCATCGCTACGCCTGGCCAGCAGATCGGCGATACCGGGTTCCGCGCCGATATCGGACGTCAGCCGCTTCCGCCAGGCTGCGCCGCCGCTGAAGGCCAGCGCCGAGTAGAGATCATTGGGGCAGGCGTCGATCCATTCGCGCAGCTTTGCACCACCCGACTCATCGAATGCGGCGCGCTGCCGGACACCGTATTTCAGCCGCACCACGTTCCAGCCGAAGGCGGGGAAGATCGCTTCGATGCGCCGCCACAGGCCTTCGCGGACCACCCCGTCCAGGCTCTGGCGATTATAATCGATGATCCACCAGGTGTTGCGCAGATCATGCTTCCAGCCTTCCTGCAGGCACTCATAGACATTGCCTTCGTCAAGTTCGGCATCGCCAACCAATGCGATCATCCGTCCGTCCGGCCGCTGCTGCGCCCATCCGTGACCCTTCACATAGTCCTGCACGAGCGATGCGAAGGCGGTCAGACCAACGCCGAGGCCTACAGAACCGGTAGAGAAATCGACGTCATCAACGTCTTTGGTCCGGCTCGGATAGGATTGCGTGCCGCCGTAGCCACGGAAGTTTTTCAATTTGTCGAGGGTCTGGTTGCCCATCAGGTATTGCGCAGCGTGGAACACCGGTCCGGCATGCGGCTTGACGGCGACGCGGTCTTCAGGTCGCAACGCATCGAAGTAGAGCGCGGTCATGATCGACACCATCGAGGCACAAGACGCCTGGTGGCCCCCGACCTTGACATCGCCTTCGCCCTTCGGGCGGATGTGGTTTGCGTTGTGGATGGTCCAGCACGACAGCCACAGCAACTGCTGCTCGACGGCTTTCAGTTTCTGGATGTCGGTCGTCATCTCCGCCTCCCGATCGCCAGCGGTCAAGCTGCCATGGCGCTGCTGCCTGGCAGCGCCCCAAGGATGTCGGCAAGGATGTCATCGCAATCCTCCAGCCCGACGGAAAGGCGTACCAGCCCTTCTGAGATGCCATGCTCTTCGCGTTCCTCGCGGGTGTAAGTGGAATGCGTCATCGAAGCCGGGTGCTGGATCAGGCTTTCGGCATCGCCGAGCGAGACGGCGCGGCGGATGAGCTGCAGACGGTTCATCATCGAAAGGCCTGCCGCATAACCACCCTTCAGTTCGAACGCGATCATGCCGCCAAAACCGCCGGTCATCTGGCGGCAAGCGAGTTCGTGCTGGTCGAAGCCGGGTAGGCCCGGATAGTAAATCCTGGCAACCGCGGGATGGCGCTCCAGTGTTTCGGCGATGCGCTGCGCGCTCGTACAATGGCGTTCCATCCTCAGCGCCATCGTCTTCAATCCGCGCAGGATCAGCATGGCGTTGAACGGAGCCATGATCGAACCGGTCATGTCCTTCATGCCGGTGGTGCGGATGGTAGCGATCGTCTCGGCGCTGCCGACCACCATGCCGGCGACGAGGTCGCCGTGACCGCCGAGATACTTGGTCGCCGAGTGGACGACGATGTCGGCGCCAAGCTCGATCGGCCTGGTTAACAACGGCGAGGCGTAGGTGTTGTCGACGACCGTTACGGCGCCGCCAGCCCGGGCGCTTTTTGCGGTCGCCTCGATATCGACCAGGCGCATGTTGGGATTGGCCGGGGTCTCGAAATAGACCACGCGGGTTTTCGGCCCGATCGCGGCCGACAGGTTGGCCGGGTCGGTCATGTCGACATGGGTGATGGTGACGCCGAACTTCGCCAGACCGTGACGCATATAGGCGAAGGTGCAGCCGTAAAGAGTCTTGTCGACGATGATCTCGTCACCGGGCGCGACCAGCGTCCACAGCGCGGAGGTGATTGCGCCCATGCCCGAGGCGGTGGCGAGCGCGGCTTCGGCGCCCTCAAGGTCGGCGACGCGGCGCTCCAGCAGGTCGAGCGTTGGATTCGAGATGCGCGAATAGATGTAGCCTGGCCGTTCGCCGGCGAAGATCTGGCCGCCGGTCTCGGCGGTTTCGAAGGCGAACGTCGAGGTCAGGTGCAGCGGCGGGGTGAGCGCGCCCTCATGGTCCATCGGCTCGTAGCCGAAATGAATGGCGCGGGTGGAAAAGCCGGACTGTGTCTTCGAGGTGCTGCGCATCGTCGTCTCCGTGCATCGGGCTGCACGAGAACCTAGCGCCAAAGCCGTGGTACCAAATTGCGAACTCTGCTATGAAATAGCAAAATATTGGCAGAATTCACCAAGGGGCGGGCAAATGGACACGAAAGATCGCCAGATTCTCCGCGCATTGCAAATCAATGGGCGCCTGACCAACCAGGAACTGGCAGAAATGGTCAACCTGTCGCCTTCGCCCTGCTCGCGTCGGGTCCATGCACTTGAGGAGCGCGGCGTGATAACCGGATATACCGCGTTGGTCGACCAGAAGGCCTACGGTCTGCCGCTGACGGTGTTCATTCGCATCCGGCTGGAACAGCATTCGAAGGAGGCGGTCGCGCGGTTCGAGCAGGGCGTCCGGCGGATTGACGAGATCCTCGATTGCTTTCTGATGACCGGGGTGGCCGACTACCTGCTACGCGTAGTGATCGCCGATCTCGACGCCTATGAGGATTTTGTCCGCAACAAGCTCCATTTGATTCCGGGCATAGCGTCGATCGATACCAGCTTCGCCTACGGCACCGTCAAACAGACCCAGGTCTATCCGGCTCCTTAGGATTCGAAACCGCCCGTTGGGTTTGAAGGAAACGAGGGAGGACGCATGCTGCAGATCGGCAAGACACCGCTCGTACGGCTCGACCGGCTGACCGGACCGGACTGCGCCGAGGTCTGGGTGAAATGGGAGGGCGCAAATCCGACGGGCAGCATGAAGGACCGGATGGCCCTGTCGATGATCGAGGGCGGCGAGGCGCGCGGCGCACTGCGGGCGGGCATGCGGGTCGTCGAATATACCGGCGGCAGTACCGGCAGCTCGTTGGCCATGGTCTGCGCCATGCGCGGTTATCGGGCGCATTTCGTTTCCTCCAACGGGTTTTCGGACGAGAAGCTGCGCACCATGCGGGCTTTTGGCGCCGAGGTCGAAATCATCGAGGCCGAGGGCGGCCGCCTGACGGCCGGTGTCGTCGACCGCATGATCGCCCGCGCCCGGGTGCTGGCCGGCGAACCCGACGTGTTCTGGACGGATCAGGTGAACAATCCCGACAACAAGCGCGGCTACCATGGCATGGCGGAGGAGATCCTCTCCGCGCTTGACGGCCCCGTCGACGCCTTCGTCACCGCGACGGGCGGTGGCGGGTGCATTTCGGGCACCGCGGAAATCCTCAAGGAGCGCAATCCGGCCACACGGATCGTCGCCATTGAACCCGACCAGGTCCGGAACCTCTCCGGCGGGCCCACGAGCGGCACGCACAAGCTCGAGGGAATCGGGCTGTCCTTTGTGCCCAAAATCCTTCGGCGCGATTTGATCGACGAAATCATGCCGGTTACCGATGCCGAGGCCTATCGCGGCGCCCGCGATCTGGCGCGGAAGGAGGGACTTTTGGGCGGCATCACCTCGGGCGCGAATATTTGGGCCGCCTTGGCGCTTGCCCGGCGGCTCGGGCCGGGCAAGCGCGTGGTCAGCGTCATAATCGATACCGGTCTGCGCTACCTGAAGAGCGATCTCTATGCCTGACGCCGGCGGCGGCTCCTGGAGCCGGCTGTCGATACCGCGCAACCTGCTTCCGCAGCTGAGGCGGGCTTTGCGACTATCGGTATGCGGATCCTGGACGTGAGCCCGGACCTCGGGGCGCCCAGTGGGTTTCGCCCATCGTCCGCTCCGGCCGATGTCACACAGTTGTAAAATGATCGGCCTAGGGCTCGCGGCTCCTCAGCAGGCCCGTTTGTCCCGATGCACGATCCTGACCCGCGAACAGACACCGAAATGCGACGCCGGCTGCACCGCGCGCTGGCGTTGGCGCCGGCCGAGGCGATGCGCGAGGCGTGTGCGCCTTTGCGCCCGGCCGACGGGCTGACGTTCCTGCGCGGACCTGAATCCGGCATGGTGATGGCGCGTGGACGGATCGGCGGCGCCGGCGCGGCATTCAATCTCGGCGACGTCAGCCTGACGCGCGCCAGCGTGCGGCTCGGCGATGGCCGCGTCGGTCATGCGGCCCATCTCGGTCGCGACGCCGAGGGCGTGCGCCTGGCCGCGATCATCGACGCGCTGTGGCAGAACCCGGCCCGCCGGCGCGAGATCGAAGCGCAGGTCCTCGCCCCGCTCGAGCGGCTGGTCGCCTCGCAGGATACCCGCCTTGCCGAGGAAACCGCGGCCACCAAGGTCGACTTTTTCACCATGGTCAGGGGCGAGGATTGATGGACGCCGTCGCGGACTTTTCGGGCGGATTCGCCAACCAGGTCATTGATGCGCAGGCCTCGTTCCGGGCCCTGATGGACGCGATGGCGCGTCCTGGCCGCGCAATGCCCCTTTCGCCGGCGCTCGAGCCGCCGCCCGGCCTCGACCGGACCACGGCGGCGGTGCTGCTCGCGCTCTGCGATGCCGACACGCCGGTCTGGTTCGGTCCGGACGCGACCCGTCTTGCCGGTTGGCTGAAGTTCCAGACCGGTGCTCCGGCTGCCGGAACGCCAGACGAGTCAGCCTTTGCAGTTATCACGCATGGCCTTCCGCCGCTCGACCGCTTCGCCCAGGGATCGCAGGACTATCCCGACCGTTCGACGACCATCGTCTTCCAGATCGCTGCTCTCCGGGGCGGTACCCCGCTGCGCCTGACCGGCCCCGGGGTCGACGGAATGGAGACGATTGCGCCTTCCGGATTGCCGACGGATTTCGTGGCGCAGTGGCACGACAATCGCGGCCGTTTTCCGCGCGGTGTTGACATCGTGCTGTGCGCGCCGGAAGCGATCATCGCCCTGCCGCGCAGCGTCACAATCGAAAAAGCGGACGGCTGAACCATGTATGTTGCGGTCAAGGGCGGCGAGAAGGCCATCGATGCGGCGCACCGGCTTCTGGCGGACCGGCGGCGCGGCGACCGCGGCACGCCGGCGCTGACGCTGGAACAGGTCGCGGACCAGCTCGGCCTTGCCGTCGACCGCGTCATGGCGGAAGGCGCGTTGCACGATCGCGAACCCGCGGCGCTGGCCGTCAAGCAGGCGCGCGGCGACCTGATCGAGGCGATCTTCCTGCTGCGCGCCTATCGCACGACGCTGAGCCGCTTCGGTTACTCACGGCCGATCGACACCGGTGCCATGCGGATCGAGCGGCGCATCTCCGCGACCTTCAAGGATCTTCCCGGCGGCCAGATGCTAGGTCCGACATTCGACTACACGCACCGCCTGCTCGATCCGGCGCTCGCGACCGATGCGATCGTTGAGGCGCCCGACCACAAGGCGGCGGATGCCGCCGCGGTCCCGCGTGTGACCGACCTGCTCGGCGAGGAGGGTCTTGTCGAGGCGGATGACTCCACCGCGGACGCCGAACCCGGCGATCTGACGCGCATCGCGCCGGAGTTTCCGATGGGCCGCGACCTGCGCCTGCAGGCGCTGGCGCGCGGCGACGAGGGATGGCTGCTCGCGCTCGGCTACTCAACCCAGCGCGGCTATGGCCGCACGCATCCTTTTGTCGGCGAAATCCGCATCGGCGAGGTGGAAGTGGAGGTCGACATTCCGGGACTGGATTTTCCGGTCGTTGCCGGGCGCATCCGCGTCACCGAGTGCCAGATGGTCAACCAGTTCACGGGATCTGCGAAGGAGCCGCCGCAGTTCACGCGTGGCTACGGCCTTGTCTTTGGCCAGTCGGAGCGCAAGGCCATGGCGATGGCGCTGGTCGATCGCGCCCTGCGCGCCGGCGAATTCGGCGAGGACATCGTCGCGCCGGCCCAGGACGAGGAATTCGTCATCGCCCATAGCGACAATGTGCAGGCGACCGGTTTCGTGGAGCACCTCAAGCTGCCCCACTATGTCGATTTCCAGGCCGAATTGCACCTTGTGCGCGCCATGCGCGCCGAATGGGAGGAATCCGCCGGGACCGGACGCCGGGAGGCCGCAGAATGACCGGACCAATGATTGCTTCCTACAATTTCGCCTATCTCGACGAGCAGACGAAACGCATGATCCGCCGGGCGATCCTGAAAGCGATCGCCATCCCCGGCTACCAGGTGCCGTTCGCCTCGCGCGAGATGCCGATGCCCTATGGCTGGGGCACCGGCGGCGTGCAGGTCACCGCGTCGATCATCGGCCCCGACGACGTGCTGAAGGTCATCGACCAGGGTGCCGACGACACCACCAACGCGGTCTCGATCCGCAAGTTCTTCGCCAAGGTCGCGGGCGTCGCCACGACGACGCACACCGGCGAAGCGACCGTGATCCAGACCCGCCATCGCATACCCGAGGAGCCGCTCGCCGAAGGCCAGGTGCTGGTCTACCAGGTGCCGATTCCCGAACCGCTGCGCTTCCTGGAGCCGCGCGAGACCGAAACGCGCACGATGCACGCGCTGGAAGAATACCGGCTCATGCACGTCAAGCTCTACGAGGACATCGCGCGCCACGGCCATATCGCTACGACCTACGCCTATCCGGTCCGGGTCGAGGGGCGCTACGTCATGGACCCTTCGCCGACGCCGAAATTCGATAATCCCAAAATGCACATGAGCCAGGCTTTGCAGCTGTTCGGCGCCGGGCGTGAAAAGCGCATCTATGCCGTGCCGCCCTTCACCAGCGTCGTCAGCCTCGATTTCGAGGACCATCCGTTCCGTCCGCAGACTTTCGACCGGTCGTGTGCGCTATGCGGAGCCGAAGGCGTCTATCTCGACGAGGTGATCCTCGACGATCGCGGTGGTCGCATGTTCGTCTGCTCCGATACCGATCACTGCGAAACGCGCCAGGCAGAAGGCCATCGCGGCGAAATGGCGGAGGCGGCGGAATGAACAGTCCCGCGCAGACCGCAGCCCTGATCGACGGCGAGGTTCCATTGCTCGCCGTTCGCGATCTGACCAAGCACTACGGCGCACGCATCGGCTGCGCCGGCGTGTCGTTCGATCTTTGGCCTGGCGAAGTCCTCGCCGTGGTTGGCGAATCGGGATCCGGCAAGACGACGCTGCTCAACGGCATTGCCGCGCGAATACCGTTGACGGCGGGCACGGTCCGCTACCGCATGCGCGACGGCGTGCTGCGCGACCTCGCCGATCTCGGCGAGGCCGAGCGCCGGCTGCTGATGCGGACGGACTGGGGTTTCGTCCACCAGAACCCCGCCGACGGACTGCGCATGACCGTATCCGCCGGTGCGAATGTCGGCGAAAGGCTGATGGCGGTGGGCGAGCGCCACTACGGGCGCATCCGCGCCACCGCCGTCGACTGGCTTGGGCGCGTCGAGATCGCGGAAGATCGCATCGACGACGAGCCGCGCGCCTTTTCCGGCGGCATGCGTCAACGCCTGCAGATTGCCCGCAACCTCGTCACCGGGCCGCGCCTCGTCTTCATGGACGAGCCGACCGGCGGGCTCGATGTTTCGGTTCAGGCGCGCCTGCTCGACCTGCTGCGCGGGCTGGTCGCCGAACTCGGGCTGGCGGCGATCATCGTCACCCACGATCTCGCCGTCGCCCGCCTCCTGTCGCATCGCATGATGGTGATGAAGGATGGCCGCGTCATCGAGCACGGATTGACCGACCGGGTCCTGGACGACCCGAAGGCGCCCTATACCCAGCTTCTCGTTTCCTCGATCCTGGCGGTGTAGGACATGGACGCTCCCCTCGTCGTCTCCGGCCTCGCCAAGAGCTTCACCATGCACCTGCAGGGCGGGGTCGTCCTGCCCGTCATGGAAAACGCGTCGTTTGCGCTCGCGGAAGGCGAATGCGCCGTCCTCGGCGGGCCTTCCGGTGCCGGCAAGAGTTCCATCCTCAAGATGCTCTACGGCAACTACGGCGTCGAGGCGGGGAATATCCGCGTTCGCCATCACGGCGAGCACATTGACCTGGCGAATGCCACGCCGCGCGAGGTCCTTGCGGTAAGGCGCGACACCATCGGCTATGTCAGCCAGTTCCTCCGCGTCGTACCGCGCGTCTCCGCGCTCGACATCGTGGCCGAGCCCCTCGTCCATCGCGGCATCGACATCGGGACCGCGCGCGGCCGCGCCGCCGGCCTCCTGCGGCGCCTCAACCTGCCGGAACGGCTGTGGACGCTGCCGCCCGCGACGTTCTCGGGCGGCGAGCAACAACGGGTCAACATCGCCCGCGGCTTCATCACCGACCACCCGATCCTGTTGCTCGACGAACCGACGGCCTCCCTCGACGCGGTCAACCGCGACGTCGTTGTCGCCATGATCGCGGAGAAAAAGGCCGCAGGCGTCGCCATCCTCGGCATCTTTCATGACGCCGATGTGCGTGCGCGGGTCGCCGACCGGGTCATCGACGTCGCCGCATTCGCCCCGGCGCCACAAGCGGCATGACCAGGCTTTCCGAAACGGCCCTCGTTCACGCATCCGCGTCGGTCAGCAATTCGCGCCTTGGCAGCTATACCGAGATCGCGGAGCGCTGCCGTATCGCCGAAACCGAACTCGGCGACTATTCCTATATAATGGAAGACGGCATCGTCTGGTGTGCGACGATCGGCAAGTTCGCCAATATCGCCGCCGCCTGCCGGATCAATGCGCCCAACCACCCCACATGGCGCGCGACCCTGCATCACTTCACCTACCGCGCCGCCGAATACTGGCCCGACGCGTCGGATGACGGCGACTTCTTCCGGTGGCGGCGCGACCAGCGGGTCATCATCGGCAATGATGTATGGATGGGCCACGGCGCAACCGTACTACCCGGCGTGACAGTCGGCGACGGCGCGGCGATCGGCGCGGGCGCCGTCGTGTCGCGCGACGTCGAACCGTACACCATCGTCGGCGGCGTCCCGGCGCGCGTCATCCGCCGGAGGTTCGACGAGCCGACCGCGCGACGCCTCCAGGCCCTTGCCTGGTGGGATTGGGACCACACCCGGCTGCGCGGCGCGCTTGAGGATTTCCGTTCGCTGTCGGTAAACGAATTTCTTGCCCGACATGAAGGCGCGGCCCCGTCCGTGTGAACGGTCACGCAACCGACATTGTTCCTTTAACCGCACGTCATGTTGGCCGCTTAGGCCTACACCCGCGTCCGCAATTCACGGGGTGGGAGCGACATGCTTGAAATCCGCAACGTCACACGCCGCTTCGGACGCAAGACCGCCGTCAGGAAGGTCACACTGACGATAGGCAGAGGCGAGATGGTCGGTGTCATCGGCCGCTCGGGCGCGGGAAAGTCGACCCTGCTGCGGATGATCAACCGTCTCATCGATCCAAGCGAAGGCGAAATCCTCTACGGCGACGACGTCGTGTCCCGCATTTCCGGTGCTGCCCTGCGCCGCTGGCAGCGCGATTGCGCCATGATCTTCCAGCAGTTCAACCTGGTGCCGCGTCTCGATGTGCTGACCAATGTCCTGCTCGGGCGGCTCAATCACCGCTCCACGGCGATGAGCCTGCTGAACCTTTTCTCCCGCGACGAACGCATCGACGCCATCGCGGCGCTGGAGCGGCTCGACATCGCCCATGTCGCGCTGCAGCCCGCCGGCACGCTTTCCGGCGGCCAGCAGCAGCGCGTGGCGATTGCCCGCGCGCTCATGCAGGAACCGCAGATGATCCTCGCCGACGAGCCGATCGCGTCGCTTGATCCGCTCAACGCCAAGGTAGTGATGGATTCGCTGCGGACCATCAACCGAGCCGACGGCATCACCGTGATCACCAATCTGCACACGCTCGATACGGCGCGCGAATATTGCGACCGGATCGTCGGCATGGCGCATGGGGAAATCGTCTTCGACGGCGCCCCGGCGCTTCTGACCCGCCAGACGCTGAACGCCATCTACGGCGCCGATGACGGCGCAATTTCCGAATCGATCACCTCGACCTCGATCGAGTTCACGCCGGTCATGCGGCCGGCGATTGCATCCGAAGGCATGCTCCCCGGCCTGGCGAGCTAGCCTGCGATCGAAGGGCCCGCGTCAAGGGCCTCAATCCGCACAAGGCCGGCGCAGCCGGCGAAACAGGAGAGACGAAATGCTGAAGAAAGCCCTGTTCGGCGCTGCCGCGCTGATCGCCCTCTTTTCGGTCGCGCCGGTTTCGGCGCCCGCAACCGCCGCAGACATGAAGGAATTCCGCGTCGGCATTCTCGGCGGCGAGAACGAAGCCGACCGCCTGCGCAACTACCAGTGCTTCGCTGACCACGTGAAGGAACTGCTCGGCGTCGAGAAGGTGTCGCTGTTCCCGGCGGCCGATTATGACGGCGTCATCCAGGGCCTGCTTGGCGGCACGCTCGATTACGCCGAACTCGGCGCTTCGGGCTATGCCAAGGTTTACCTGGCCAAGAAGGATGCGGTGACGCCGATCCTGACCACGGTGCAGACCGACGGGTCGACCGGCTATCACTCGGTGATGGTCGCCCGCGCCGATTCCGGCATCAAGACGCTCGCCGACATGAAGGGCAGGAAGCTCGGGTTCGCCGATCCGGATTCGACCTCCGGCTATCTCATTCCCTCGGTTACGCTGCCGAAGGACATCGGCATGCCGGTCAAGGACTATTTCGCGTCGACCGGCTTCGGAGGCGGCCACGAGCAGCTCGTTCTCGAAGTGCTCAAGGGCACCTTCGACGCCGGCACGACCTGGGCTTCGGGGGTCGGCGACTTCAAGGACGGCTATACCTCGGGCAACCTGCGCAAGATGGTCGACAAGGGCGTCCTGAAGATGGACGACCTCGTCGAGCTTTGGCAGTCGCCTCTGATCCCGAACGGTCCGCTGGTCGTGCGCGCTTCGCTCGACGATACCGCGAAGACCAAGCTGACTGACTTCCTCATGGATCTGCCGAAGACCGATGCCGCCTGCTTCAAGGCAATCCAGGGTGGCGACTACCAGGGCTTCACCAAGGTGACGCCGGAATTCTACGACGCGATCATCGCAGCGCGCCAGGCGCAGATCGGCGGCTGATCCAGACCGCGAAGGCGAGACGCCGCCGGGACTGGCCGGCGGCGTTTCCCTGCGAGGAGCACCCATGTTGCTGTACACCCAGGCAGATCCGCCGCCCGGCGGCGGCGCGCCGGAGATGATCGAGCGGCATTGGTCGCACCTTGCCGGCCGCCGGCAGCTCTACACCTATTTCGGCTTCGCGCTGCTGTTCGTGGCGATGGGGGAATCCATCTGGTTCGCCAACGAGACGAATTCGGGCAAGTTTTTCGATCGGCTGCCCTATTTCTTCGATTTCTTTCTCGACATGAAGCCGCGCGACTGGCGGGAGCCGTTCCGCGCTTTGTTCGATCTCCCGTCGCCCTATTACGACGGCAGCCTGAAATATGACTATCCGGACGGGCGCGTAGCGCTCTTCGGCGATTTCTATGCGCCGGAATATTTCTACAAGATGCTGGAGACGCTCAACATCGCGCTGCTCTCCACGCTTATCGGTTTCGCTTTCGCCTTCGTCGCCAGTTTCGCCGCCGCCCGCAATCTCGGTGTGCCGGCCCCGGTCGGCTTCCTCGTGCGTCGCCTGCTGGAACTCCTGCGCGCTTTTCCCGAAATCGTGCTGGCCGGCTTCTTCCTCGCCATTCTCTCGCTCGGTCCGATCCCGGCGATCATCGCCGTGTCGATCCACACCATCGGCGCGCTCGGAAAGATGTTCTTCGAGGTGGTGGAGAATGCCGACCTGAAGCCCGAGGAAGGTTTGCGCGCCGTGGGCGCCAACTGGGTGGAACGCGTATGGTTCGGCATTGCCCCGCAGGTCATGCCGAATTTCGTGAGCTATTTCCTCTTGCGTCTGGAAATCAACGTGCGCGCCTCCACCATTCTCGGCGCGGTCGGGGCCGGCGGCATCGGCGAGCAGCTGCGCTTGTCGATCTCGCGCGGCCACTCCGCCAAGACGATCGCCATCATCCTCCTGCTGTTCTCAACCATCGTCGCGGTCGACCAGTTTTCGGCCTGGCTGCGCCGCAGGCTGGTCGGATCGCAGGCGTTCGAATTCGGGAAATGACGCCATGATCGAGACCGATGCGGCGCGGCGCGCCGAAATCGAGGCGCGGCACCCGGAAGCCTTTTCGTCCGGGCGCTGGCAACGCTATTCCGCCGTCGTCGGCGCGGCGGGGATCGCCCTCTACGCCGTCTATTGCTGGTGGTTCTTCTCCATCGGCGCCGTTCTTGGCGCGGCCAACTGGACGCTTGCCTCGAACTATCTCGCCGACTGGGTTTCCTACGAGATCAGGCCCAACATCGCGCTGAAGCCGAACTGGCTGGAAATCACCTATTCGCGCTTTTCGCCGCTCGGCGAGCATCCGAACCCCGACTGGGTGGTCAAGACGGAGCAATCCATCGAGAAATTGCCGGATACGCCGGCTGCGTTCGCTTCATCTGACGGCGGGGTCCAATCCTCGGCAGGGAGTTTCGTTGCGCCGGCCATGGAAAATGTCGGCGGCCAGACCAGGCCGCCGGGCGCCGAAAGCCCGGCCGTCCCGGCCGAACCCGTCCGCTCCGTGGAAGTCGTTCGCGCCGACGTCGATCTTGGCCGCGCGGCGCTGCGGGTTACGCCGGACGCGGTCGTTGTCGTGAACGATGGAGAGGAGTTCCGCTTCCGCGTCAAACGGGGGGTTTCCGTCCTGCCCGAAGGGCCGCTTCCCGTCTGGGCGGAGCAAAGGCGAGAGGGCTCGACCGTCTATCTGACGTTCGGTTGGGACGGACGCGCCGAAATCCAGAATGACGAGGTCGTCGTCTGGAAGCGGTTCTTCGGGTGGAAGAACTTCTTCTTCGACACGACGTCGGAATTCTGGGGAAGGACCAACGCCGCGGTTTTTGTACTGTTTTTCTCGGGCGAGCGTCTCGATCCTACCCGCTCGAACCTCTCGCTCGCCGCCCACGATTTCTGGAACAACCTCGACTGGCAGCATGGCGACGTCTGGGTGAAGCTGTTCCAGACGATCGTGATGGCGTTTGTCGGAACCGTCCTGGCGAGCCTGATCGCCTTCCCGCTTTCCTTCATCGCCGCCCGCAACATTGTCGCGAATCGCCCGCTGAACCAGATCACCAAGCGCTTCTTCGATTTCCAGCGTTCGGTGGACATGCTGATCTGGGCGCTGTTCTTCACCCGCGCTTTCGGGCCGGGGCCGCTCGCCGGGATCGCGGCGATCTTCTTCACCGATACCGGCACTCTCGGCAAACTCTATGCGGAGGCGCTGGAAAACATCGACGACAAGCAGCGCGAAGGCGTCCGCGCCGTCGGCGCGTCGCCGACCCTGGTGCAGCGCTACGGCGTGCTTCCCCAGGTACTTCCCGTTTTCGCCAGCCAGGCGCTGTATTTCTGGGAATCCAATACGCGTTCGGCGACGATCATCGGAGCGGTCGGCGCCGGCGGTATCGGCCTCAAGCTCTGGGAGGCGATGCGGACCAACGCCAACTGGGCCAACGTCTTCTACATGGTCATTCTCATCCTGATCGTCGTCTATGTCTTCGATTCGATCTCCAGCGCTCTCCGCAGGCGTCTCATCCGGCCGGTGGCCGCAGTCTAGCAAGCAAGTTCGTCAAACCGTCATCGAAGCCCGCTACGGAAAGGCCCGCCGCACCGGATCGTGGTCATGCGTTACGCCATCTATTTCACGCCGCCTCCCGCCCATCCGCTGACGCGCTTGGCCAGCAACTGGATCGGCCGGGACACCTTCACCGGCAAGCCGTTGGCGCCACCGCGCATCGCGTCGCTTGAGCCCCGCGACATCGCACTGAAGACCGCGGCGGCGCGCCGATACGGCTTTCATGCCACGCTCAAGGCGCCGTTCGCGCTGGCTCCCGGCCAATCGGAAGTGGAACTGCGCAAGGCCGCCGATGCCTTCGCCATGACTATGCAGCCATTTGTCCTGCCTGCGTTGCAGGTAACCATGCTGGACAGCTTCCTGGCCCTGGTTCCCGCCGCGCCCTGCGAAAGTCTCGACCGCCTGGCCGCCGAAACCGTGATCGCATTCGACCGGTTTCGTGCGCCGCTCACAGAACTGGAAATCGCCCGCCGCCGCCCCGACCAGCTGACCATCCGCCAGTTCCATAACCTGCAGACCTGGGGTTATCCCCATGTGTTCGAGGAGTTCCGCTTTCACTTGACGCTGACCGGCCCTGTCGAGCGGTACGAGGCGGAGGCTCTGGCCGGCGTATTGCGAGACTATCTGGCGCCCGCGTTTGCCGAGCCGGTTGTCGTCGATGCCATCGCGGTCTTCGCCGAGGAGACGGCCGATGCGCCGTTCCGGGTTCTCTCAACGCACCATTTCGACGCCGTCGCAGAGCGGCGTTCCGCCTGAATTTCGAGGTTGTCATGTCGAACGAACTGATCCTCAGAAATGCCCGCCTCGTTCTCGCCGACGAAGTGATCGTCGGCAGCGTGGCCGTCCGCGACGGCGTGATCGCGGCAATCGACGAAGGCCCGTCCTCCGTCGGCATCGACCTTGAAGGCGAGTATCTCATTCCCGGTCTGGTCGAATTGCATACCGACCACCTCGAGAGCCATTTCTCGCCGCGTCCGAAGGTACGCTGGAACCCGCATGCGGCGGTGCAGGCGCATGACGGGCAGATGGCGGCGTCGGGCGTGACCACGGTTCTCGACGCGCTACGCGTCGGACTGGACGAGGACGCCGACCTCAACGCCGACGAGATGCGCCGGCTCGCCGACGCCATTGATACCGGCGCGCGCGCCGGGCGCCTTCGCGCCGATCACTACATCCACCTGCGTTGCGAAGTGTCCGCCCCCGATTGCGCCGACTCCTTCGAGCGCTTCGCCGGCGACGAGCGGCTGCGCATGGTCTCGCTGATGGACCATTCACCCGGCCAGCGTCAGTTCGCTTCCATCGAGGCCTACGCCACCTACTACCAGGGCAAGCTCAAGATGCCGGACGACGAGTTCCGCGCTTTCTGTGCCCGGCGCATGGCGCAATCGGCGGAGTATTCGGCCCGGCACCGGGCGCTGCTGGCGTCCGCTGCGCGCGAACGGGGGATCGTGCTCGCCAGCCATGATGACGCGACGCGGGCTCATGTCGCCGAAGCCGTCGCCGACGGTATCACGGTGGCGGAGTTCCCGACCACCATGGACGCGGCGAAGGCGTCGCGCGACGCGGGCCTCGCCATCCTGATGGGCGGGCCGAACGTGGTGCGCGGCGGCTCGCATTCGGGCAATGTCTCGGCCAGGGCGCTTGCTGAGAACGGGATGCTCGACATTCTGTCGTCCGACTACATTCCCTTTAGCCTGATCCAGTCGGCATTTTTCCTTGGCGAAGTGGTGGACGGCATCAGCCTGCCGCAGGCCATCGCGATGGTGACGCGCCGCCCGGCAGAGGCGGTCGGGCTGACCGATCGCGGCGAAATCGCGGTCGGCAAGCGCGCCGACCTGGTACGCGTTCGCATCGACGAACACGTCCCGGTGGTCCGCTCGGTCTGGCGGGGAGGCGAGCGTGTCGCCTGACGCGGGCGCGTCGGAGGGCCGGCTGATCGTCGTCGTTGGCCCGAGCGGCTCGGGCAAGGACACGTTGATCGCCTGGCTGCGCGCCAATCTCCCGCCCGAAGCTCCTGTCCGCTTCGTCAGGCGGACGATCACCCGCCCGCTCGACGCCGGCGGCGAGGACCATGAGGCGATGACGCCCGACGAGTTCGACGCCGCGACGTCCGGCGGGCAGTTCTGCCTGTCATGGGAGGCCCACGGTCTCAAATATGGCATTCCGGCCGATCTGGTCGAACATGTCGGCCGGGGAGGCATCGCCGTCCTGAACGGTTCGCGCCACGCGCTCGGTCGCCTGCTCGCCGTGTTTCCCGCCGCCCGCATCGCCTCGATCCACGTCGACGCGCAGGAGCGCCGTCGCCGCCTCGCCGTGCGCGGCCGCGAAGATCAGGACGGAATTGCCGGTCGTATCGAGCGGCATGACGGCGACCTGCACCAGCACCGTGTCGATGCTGTCATCGACAATTCCGGCCCGGTCGAGAAGGCGGGGCAGGTGCTGCTCTCGCTGGTTCTGCACGAAAACGGCGGTTCAGAAGCCCTGCGCGCCCTTCCATGAGGTGAGCGCCGACAACCGGGCCGATTTCTTGCTCTGATGGCGGTCCATGCGGCGCAGGATGCCGGCAAGGAAGGCCACGCCCTCGGCGAGGAAGGGCCCCTTGTTGAGCATGACGCATTCGGCCCGCTGGCCCATGGCGGCGTCGGTAATCTCGGCGCGGCTCGGCGCGCCGTTCCTGATCAGCGATTCCAGCACCTGCGTCGCCCAGACGACCGGAACATGCGCGGCCTCGCAAAGCCAGAGGATTTCCTCCTGCACCTCCGACAGGCGCTCGGGCCCGACCTCCATGGCGAGGTCGCCGCGCGCGATCATCACGCCGATCGGGTGGCGGCCGCCGGCGGCGATCAGCAGGCGAGGCAGGTTCCTGACCGCCAGCGCCGTTTCGATTTTCAACAGAAGCGGTTGCCTCTCCCTGCCACCGCGCCGGCGTTCCAACTCGTTGACTAGAAGATCGACGTCAGCGGGGCGCTGCACGAAAGAATAGCCGACGACGTCCGCCTGTTCGGCAATAAAGTCGAGGTCGGCCAGATCCTTCGGCGTCAGCGGACTGATGTCGAGTTCGACCGAGGGCATGTTGAACCCCTTTTCGGGTTTCAGCTTCTCTCCCTTCTCGCGTGCGACAGTCACCTGCAGGTCGACGCCGGTCGCATCGGTCGAAACGACCCGGGCTCCGATCTTGCCGTCGTTGATGTAGACGGGTGAGTCGGCCGACAGTTTCTTCGCGGCCTCCGGGAAGTTGATGGTGAAGCACAGGCTTTCGCCGGCGCAATCGCGTTCGCGGAACGCCAGGCGAAAGACATCGCCGCGAAACAGGCGTTTGCGGCTGACCGACACCGTTTCGATGCGGATCTTCGGGCCGCCAAGATCCATGATCACGGGGCATCGTCGGCCGGTGGCGCGCGCCGCGGCGCGGACATTGGCGATCATCCTCGCCCAGGCGTCGGCGTCGTCATGGGCGCAATTGATCCGGACGCAGGTCGCGCCCGATCCGATCAGCCGGGCGGCAAGCGCCGGATCGTCGGCTGCTTCGCCGGGCAGGGTCGTCATGATTCGCGTTGCCCGACCGCCTGCCGGGTGGCTGCCAAACATGCGCGACTGGCCCGCGGCAATCCGTTCGCTGCCGGCAAGGAACCCAGCGGCGTCCGGCCAGGTCGAGGGGACGCCGGCAAGCCCGTCGAGGCTGGCACCGACGGCATCGAGCGTCTGGCGGATATGAGCCTCCGCCCGGCCGAGTGACGACAGGCCAAGGGCGGCAAGTTCGCCCTGCATGTCGGTCAGGTCCGGGCGTCGAAAGGAAAGGTAGTCGGCAAGATTGCGCGCGCTCGAGAGGAATTCCGCGCGTTCGATGCGATCCTGCCAATTGGCGAAAATACCGTCGCCGTCATCACGAACCCGTCGGATGATTGCGGTAAACTGGTCGCGGGTTCGATCCAACCGAGCCTGCGTATCCGATTGTCCGCCTGTCATTTCTGCCGTCCGTTTCGAACCGAGGCTATACCCTTCCGCCGAACCGGAACAGTTTCGCCATTGGCCGGCTATCGATCCGCCATCTACGTGAATGTCCGATGACAATGTTCACAGCGCCGGCGCTCAAGCCACCCGTATCCAAATCGAAATCAAGGACTGATCTTGCAACCCGATAGTACGACGAAAGTGTTTTCCGGTTCCGTTGCCCGCCGAGGAAATAGGGGCCCCAAAATCAGGGACGCACGATCGGCTATTTCATATGCAATCCGGAATAGCTGCCTTCGAATGCCGGCATTCTCATGCTGGCGGTTGCGATGCGGTCATTTCATTGGGCCGCATTCCAGGTATGTCAATTAACGTATTGAAATTATTGGCGCACCCGGCGAGATTCGAACTCACGACCTTTGCCTTCGGAGCAATTTAACCCACGCATCCGAAAAATGCGATAGGGCACGCTACAGCACGATAAACATCTGAAACAACTGGATGTTTTTCAAATTTGCGCCGAAACCCATATCCGCAATTTCGCTGCGATTTCCTCTTGACTGCTTCCGTGGTGCTTCCGCGGAAGCAGTCCGATTAGCGAAGGATTGGGTGATGGTGAAGCTCACAAAACGGACTGTGGATGCCGCGAAAGCCGAAGCGAAGGACTATTTCATCTGGGACGACGATCTGCCCGGTTTCGGGCTCCGCGTCTTCGCGTCCGGTAAGCGCAGCTATCTCATTCAATATCGCGCTGCCGGACGCACGCGACGCTACACCATCGGCCTGCACGGTATCTGGACGCCGGAAACGGCACGGCAGGAAGCCAAAGTTCAACTCGGCCGTATCGCCGCCGGAGACAATCCCGCCGAAGAACGCCAGCTCGACCACAACGCCCTCACGATCAAAGAACTTTGTGCTCTCTATATTGCGGACCTGAATGCGGGTCTCATCCTGGGCAAGGGCGGCCGTCCCAAGAAATCGACCACGATTGTCACGGATACGGGTCGCATCGAACGTCATATCATCCCTCTAGTCGGTTCCCGACGTGTCAAGGACCTGACTAAAGCCGAGGTGAACAAGCTCATGAAGGACATCATAGCGGGAAAGACGCGCGTGTCGGTCAAAACAAAAAAGCTGCGCGGCAGGGCCATCGTTCGCGGTGGCCCGGGTACCGCGACCCGCACGATCGGTCTGCTCGGCGGGATCCTCACTTATGCCGTCGACGCCGGGATCATCGAAAGCAACCCCACACATGGATTAAAGAAACCAAAGTACGCCGTCCGAACCCGCCGCCTCACCGAGGCGGAATACCGCACGCTCGGCGACGTGCTACGGGAAGCGGCGAGAACCGACAAATATGCCATGACGGTCGAAATTATTCGGCTAATCGCTTTGACTGGCTGCCGCCGCAGCGAGATCATCGGCTTGAAGTGGGAAGAAGTTGATCTCGGCTCCAGTTGCCTTCGCCTCATCGACAGCAAGGAAGGCGATTCTATCCGTCCGATCGGCTTGCCCGTGGTGGAGTGCCTGGAGGAACGCCGAAAAGAGAAAACCGATTGTTACGTGTTTCAGGGTGAGCGCAATGGCGCCGCGTTTGGGAGCTTCCCGAACCATTGGAAACAGATTTTCCAAAAGTCGCCACTCTCCGACGTGACGCCTCACGTCTTGCGGCACAGCTTCGCCAGCATCGGCAACGACCTTGGCTTCACGGAGGTGACGATCGCAGCGCTGGTCGGCCACGCTAAAGGTTCCGTCACCAGTAAATATATCCATACGCTCGATACCGCCCTCATTATGGCGGCCGACACGATCGCCGGCTACATCGAAGGCCTGCTCGACGGGAAGGAATTCAAGCAAACTGCCTACGCGCTCGACCGAGGCTCGCGAAAGGCAGCCCTGGCCAGATTCCTAATGAAAGCCGCTGGCGAGGATGAAGCCAGTCCGCGGGAGCAACGCCCCCTTGCCGCATAGGGCGATCGAAATCGGTGCACGCGTCCGCCAATATTCCATCTTTGCCCTTTGCGGGCGGCGAGCGAGGCCAGCGTCAGACGGCTGGGATGAGCAAAACACAGATGTCGTCCTTCGGCGACATGATCGTTGTGCGAGACTTCGCGCGCGTGACGCTAACCCGAAAATTCTGCCTGGCCTGCGTCATCGCTCCGTCGCGATAGTTGCCGCCGACGATGCGGTCGGGATTCCCGACAATTTCCCCCATCACGCGCTTCGGCCACCCCTCGAAGATTATGACTTCGTCGAACTGCTTACCCTTCGCTTTGTGCATGTTCATCACGACGACGCCTGATTCAGGCTTATGCGCCGTGGCGAAATGCTCCTGAACAAACGCCTGCCGCGTCACCGCGAGGGCGTTTCGATAGCCGCCAAAATCCCGCCAGTCTTGCGACAGGCCCTGGCGGAGCTGCGTACCCCGTTCCAGCAATCGAACATTACGGGCCTCCCTGGCGATTTCGGCAAGCCGTGCGCACCCGCCAGCCTCAAGGACGGCCCTCAACGCCATCCAGTCGGCATCGGGGTCGCCAGTCAGCTTTACCGCCGCGACAGCCTGATGGACCGCAAACGTCGCCTGAAGGACGCTGTTAGCCGGGATCGCCTTGCCCTTGGCGACACAGTCGTTCCACTTCACCAAGGCGGCCCGGAACCGAGCGGCCTCGGACAGGTCTCCCTTGGTCGGCGCCGCCCCACCGCGCCCGTGGAAGAAGCTACATAGAACCTCCACGAACTCGTCAAAGCAGCGATCGTGACTTCGCTGCTGCAGGAGAAACGCGATCACCTCCGCCGCCAGGATCGGCCCTTCCATGTCGACGGCCGCGGTGTGCGCTATTGGGGGCACATTACCGAACGGCTCGCGCAAATTGTCGGAAACGAGGCGGGTCATCCGCTTCGTAGGAACGAGGATGGCGAGCGACCAGTCTTTTCGCCCTGAATCGATGAGCCGCTTTCGCGCCTTCAGCACCTGGGTGACCAACGATGCGAAGGCTTGATTTGGATTGGACGCAAATCCCTCGAAGTCGATCCCCTGATAGGGTTCTTGGCGGAGTTTTCCCGTCAGGAGATGGTTGCCGAACAAGGCAATGTCCGTTCCCGTGCTCCGGTGGTTCTCCCCCGCCAGATCGTGGGTGGACGGGTTAAACGCCGCTATGAAGTGATTGAGGCGCTCCGGGTCCGCGCCGATGAAATCGAAGATCCGCTGCTCGGGATCGGCGAGCGCGATGAGCGTGCTGCTCTTTCCGATCGCCTCGACGGCGCGCCATTGCTCGGCTGAGGTATCCTGAAACTCATCCAGGATGATGAATGGGTACATCGTCGACACCAGGTCGCGGACCTTCGTCGACCCGTGGAGAAGGACCGCCACGCGCTCTGCGAACAGGTCGAAGCAAACCTTCCCCTCCTCGGTCGCCAGGCGCGTGCGCTCGGCCGCTTCCAGCGCGGCCTTCCGCGCCTTTTCGTCGGGCGACAGCTTCGAATGCGCTTTGAACTCGCTGCGGATGACCGAAAGTGCGATTGCCTCATTCGGCGGTGTCAGGATCGTCATCCGACGCGGAAATCCGACGAGGTAGCCGTGCGCTTTCAGGATGCGCCAGAAGAACGAGTGATATGTATCAACTTCGATCGAATTTTTCTCTTCCTTGGTGACCGACTGCTCTTCGTCGATCGCCTCGAATACACGCGATACTGTTGCCCTCGCGAAGCTCAGGAAGAGAATTCGCTGGCCCGGCTTGAGCTTCTTCCGGGCGATCTTCGCGGCCTTCAGGATCGATACCGTGGTCTTCCCGGAGCCCGGCCCTCCAACGACGAGCTGATGGCCTTCGGCCTTCAGGACGTCCTTCTGAGCTTCGGTGAGATCGACCATGGCGCCCTCTACGCGGCAGGCTCAGCGGCGGGTTCATCGCCATCCACGTTCGGACCGGGCGGAGGTGCGGGCGGCGGATCGCAGATGGCCTTGAGCGCGATGCAAACGTCCCGAATCCACGACGGAATTTCGGCCTCCGAGCATTGGGCCAGGAAGTCAGCGATCCCCCAGTTTCCTTTCGACCATCCGAAATACTCCTTCAACGCGGCGACCGCGTTGGCCTTGGGGTCGGGGTATTTCGCAGTCAGGTGCGGCGGCCAATCGAGCTGATCCGCGAAGCGCTCAAGCGCGGCCGCAGTTGTGTTCTTCAGGATCAGATCCTCGATACCCTTCTCCTCGTGCATGAAGAGGCGCTCGACTTGCGCCTCGATGTCCGCCTTCGCTGGATCGGCCTGCTTGTCGCAAAGCCCGAACGTCCGCTTCCCGAGACCCTTGTAGATGCCGGCTAGGTCCGCAATCTGAGTCTCGCTACCTGCGTCGATCACGCAGATGCCCAAGGCTTCCAGCGACGCGTACACGGCGGGCTTCAATTCTGAGAGCCGCCGCGCCGCCACCGGGAAGGCACTCGCCTCGGTCGCGCCTTCCGCGATCAGAACGCGGCGCGACAGCAAGCCTTCGCAAAATCGCGTGCGGAATTCCTGCCGGTAGCGCTTGTGCTTGACGCTGTCGGGCAGAGTGATCTCGGCCTGGGCCAGGACGCCGTCGTTTGCGCGCGAGAGTATGACCGTCTCGTCGAGCTTGAATTCTTCCAAAACGTAAGGCGAATGCGACGTGAAAATTGACTGAGACGCCAGCTTGCGCAGCTCGTGGACGATACGCTTCTGCGCATAGGGCGGGATCGCGGTTTCGACTTCCTCCATCGCGAAGATTACATTCTGCTTGTCCTCGGCAATCTGCGAAAGCATCGCCAGGACCAGCATGTTGATCGTTCCGGTGCCCTGTCGATAGAAGGGCGCGGCGTGGTCGCCATCCCCAGTCGCGATGAACGCGGTGACGACTTTGCGCAGGTGTTCGCGGGTCAGGTTTGAGACTTTGAGGTGGGGCTTCACCCCCCATTCACGCGGCACATACTTCTTCAGCGACTTGTCGATGCTGTCGAGGACGCCAGATATTCCGATCGCCGGATCGCTTGCGACGTCGAAAGCCGCCAGCGTGCCGATGGTGCCCTCCCACATCTGCGGCCGGATTTCTTTGAGCCTGAGAATGATGTCGAGGAGGCTCCCGTGCTCCAGACTCAGAGCCCGCGATCCAGTTCGAATCGATCGCAGGAAGAGGAACCCGCAATGTTGCTTGTCCTTCTTGGAGAAGGGCGTTGGGGTTTCCTCTTCGGTGAGGCTCCGCGAATAGTAGGTATTGCCGACGAAGTCGTCCTCGTCTGGATCGTATGCGCCCACAAACGTGACGCGAAGGGCGGCCTTGATGTTCGCTGCATCGACACCCGCCGGATTTGCAGCGGTATAAAAGGCCCCGGTTGTCACGTCGAGCCACTCGACGCTGCCACCGAACCGCGCCTCTTGCTCCGGCGATAGCCCGGTGATGGTCACTTCGACGACGATTTTCGGCGCCTCCGCCGGCATGGCAGGCTCCGCTTCCACGGCTTCTCCGCCAGCCCCATCTCCGCCGGTCGCGGGAAGATACCTCCCCTCATAGAAGTCGTGCTCGTCCACTGGGGGACGGCGGCTGAGTCGATCGGGCCCGAGCGCCAGATCGATGGCTTCCAGCACCGATGATTTCCCGGTGTTGTTGTCGCCGATCAATACGGCATGGTCCGGCAGCACGAGCTTCGTCGAGCGAATACCGCGGAAGTTCTCAATCGCGACGGAATGGATCTTCACAGCCCCTCCCAAAGTCCGACGTGCGCGCCGGGTAATCGGCCTCTAGCGCCTTTTGGGCACCCAGGGCCGCCCTCTTTGCGCCGCATTGACAAGCATCTATAACTGTCCATATCTGCCCGGTAAAGGAGGGCCGCTCATGTTTGCCTACAATCCCGATAAATTTGCCTCGCTCTACGCGACGGATCTCGGTCAGCGGATCTGGTCGTTTCTGACGACGCCCGAGAATGTCGCACGCCTGGAAACGGCTTCGGAGCTGAGCAAACCGGCCGTGGAAGGCATTGAGGAGCAGCTCCTTGCCGAGTTTCGGGAAGAGGTGCTGGCCGACCGCGTGAAGCAGATGGTTGGTCATATGGTCCGGCAGGTTTTGGAGCAGCGCGATTGGGTGCTCGACCAGAGCGACGTGAAGGTCCAGTCGGTGCCGTTCAGCAAGGCGGCGCGCTATCGTCGCGCCGACTGGATCACCTTTCACGCCTTCCGCAACACGAGCGATCCGCGCGACGTGGTTCTTACCGACCGTCGCCAGAACGCCGCGCTCCCCGAGGACGCCCGCTGGTGCTACTACGCGACCTTCGCCAGCCCCTTGAAGGCCGCAGTCGCATTTGGCGTGCGCGACATCCGCCAGCTCCGCCAGCATGTGCATGCGCACGGCTACCAGCGCGTGCGCATCGAGAGAATGCTGCGGCGGGCATGATGGGGATGCTCTGAAGATGACCGATCTGCCAGCCGCGACCATCGCCGCCGCCGACTTCTACGACCGGCACTATGCTGGCGCCGAACCTATCTTTCTTGAATCCGGCATGAAGCTAACGTTGGGTAGCGGCGAGCGTCCCCGGCATTGCCGCTTCTGCGGCAAGGACGAACCCGCAGTTACCTTCAAGGATGAGGCCCACGCCCTTCCGGCCGCATTCGGCAACACGGGGCTGTTCAGCAACTATGAATGCGATGCCTGCAATCATCTTTTCGGCGAAGGCATCGAGAACCATCTCGGCAACTGGACCAAGCCGATGCGCACGCTCTCTCGGATCAGAGGTCGCAGCGGGGTGCCGACGATCAAGAAGCCCGGTCCAGAAAAGGGTTGGCGCGTCGAATATTCCGGCACGGGATTCCAACTGAAGGAATATGAGGACGAGCCGTTCTTCGAGGTAGACGAGGAGGCCAAGCAGGTCCGCTTCGAGCTTCATCGGGACACTTACATCCCCGTGGCGGCGTTCAAGGGCCTAGTCAAAATCGGGCTAACCCTGTTTCCTGAGGTGGAGACCCAGCACTTCCGCGAAACTTACGAGTGGATTCGCGATCCCGACCACGCGCGTAACTTCGTCGCCCAGTTTCCAGTGTTCCGGACTTTCATTCCCGGGCCGATGCGCAATGACCTCATCGTCCTCATGCTTATGCGGCGTCGCACGGGAATTGATGCGGTCCCCTACGCATTCTTCACTTTCGCCTACGGAAACGAAGTGCTGCAGGTGTTCTTGCCGTCGATCTCACAGGACAAGTGCATCGACGGCAGGACCCTGTCCCTTCCGGCTTTCCCGACGCCGGGCACACCCGACCCTGCACGCTATGGCCTGCCTCGCGTGACCGTCGAGAATCTAACCGGCCGGGAGCCTGTCAAGGGCGAGAAGGTTCCAGCCGTCTTCGGCTTCGACTCCATGGCCGAATCCAAGCCGGGGGACGCCAAGGGCGAGGCCTGACTCAGATGCGCGCTGATATCTTTACTGAAGAAACCATGACCCGGCCACTTTTCGAGGAGCTTACCGGAGATCACGCTCGTGAGGACGAATGGTCCGGCCCACACGCGCTTCGCGATCGGCGGTATGATGCAGGCCAACACCGCCTCCCTTGCCGAAGAATATTTCGCGGCCGCCAATGAGCTGGTCGACGCGATCAAGGAGAAGCGTATTGCCGACTATCAGGTCGGCAATGCAGCGCTATTCCTCTATCGGCACTCCTGCGAACTCATTCTTAAAGCCGCATTGCCCGCTTCCAAGCGAACTCACGATTTGACCGGCCTCACCGACAGCTTCGTAGAAATGGTCAAGAGGAAATATGGGCAAGATATCCCTGCCTGGATCGTGAGGCGAATGAAGGAATTGGCCGCCATCGATCCAAATTCGACCGCATTCCGCTATGGGAACCACGGAACGCCGATCGACGCGGCAGACGCGCCCATTGAGTTCGAAGCCTATGTCAGCCTGTCGCACCTGCAAGCTGCCATGCTGGCGCTCAACACCGCATTGGTTTCTGCGGTCGCGGCGATCAGGCTGGGTCGCGTCACGGATCGGTATCATGACTAAGCCGGCGCACCCGCTCGCGATGGTGGGCAAGCCGCCAGCGATGCTCGTCAGTCAGCGAAATCGGTGAATTCCAGCGGAGTTCTGAGCGCGCCTGCTCGCTGAGGCTCGGCGAGAACTCGGGCCTGCCCTGATCGTCGAAGGTTACGAGCGCGCGATCGAATGCGGCATCCCACAGCGCCGAGAGAAGCAGGCCGTTATGCACGTCAAGCCTTTCCGCGTCGGTCTCGCATTCCGCCCAGGTGATGATGTGAGAGGCGCGAAGTAGGGCTGCGTCGGTGATGCCGGTCAGGGGACAGCGGCCCTGCCAGTAGTCCATCAGCCGGGTACGGAAGATGTCCTGGCCGATCCGCTGCACGACAAGACGCTCGGCCTCTGTGGTCCGCGGCAGATTGGCAACGCGGGTTTCGAATTCGCGCAGCGGCGCGTCAGGAAGGCTGACGCCAAGCGTGTAGACTCGATCGAGCGCTGCGTAGAGTTCGCGCAGTGTCGCGAACGCGTAACGGGCCTTGCCAGGGCCTCGCACATCCGCTGAGGGCGGCTCGAGCTCAGCGACTACGCCAGCATGGTCTACAGCGAGAAACCATCGCCCGTTGGCGCCCTCGGCGGCCAGATAGATAACGCCGTGCGCCGTAGTGGACGCGAATGCTCGCCATCCTGCTTCCTCGCCCAGAACACGACGAAAGCCGTTCTGCGAGGCGGCCTTCTCGCATTCCTCGCGGACCACAAAGGACTGGGGCGTTTCAATCATCGCCCACCTACAGATCGCGCGCCATCAGACGTTCCGACCCAGGCGCTCCCTTCAGGGTCAGCCTCAGCCAAGGATCGCAGCGGAGCTCATCGGGGGGACGGGTGGTGGTCGTCACGATGTACTGAAACGCCGTTGTTCCTGTCATCTCCTCAAGTTCACGCATCAGGCGGAATAGCTCGTCATAGATGCTCAGGCCGAGATCGGCCTCACGGGGGCTATCGTGGACGAGGAATGCGGGGAGGCGCGTCGCGCCCTCGATGCTCAAACAGAGGCAGGCGAGGTCGAAAGCCAATACCTTCAGGGACTCGATGGCGGCTGTACGGCGATCACCATCGACATCGACGGTCAATTGCAGCCTATCGCCGCTCAGCGTCACGGCTCCTTTCGCATTCTCGTTGACCAGGCGACGAATGATGGCCGCGAATTTCTCTGTTATTCGACCGAAGGTCAGGCCCTGCTTGTCGCGGAAGGCCGCAAGCCGCTCCCGTTCTTTGGTCAACCTGTCCTCGAGGTTGCGGAGCCGCTTTCGCACCTCATCTCGCTCAGTCGATAGCTCGGAAAAGCGCTCAACTCCTTCCTTGAGTCGTGTCGCGGCCTGCCAGGCCGACGCGTGTGTGTCGCGCACACTTTCGATAGCTTGAGCCCGCTTCTCTGCCTGCTCGACCCGCTGCCGCGCGAGAGCGGCGGCAGGCTGAAGGGCTTTCAGCCTGGCCTCCAAACCGTCGATCTTTTGCTTCTGATCGCCGATCTCCTGACGCTTCGCGGTGAGCCGCGCCCTGCATTCCGTCTCATTGTGCAGCTTGTGGGACAGGCCGCATTTCTCCGCGAGCGCCCTATCAATCGGCACCTCACAGATCGGGCACACCTGACTGGCCGCATTCTCCGCCGCCGCTGACAGACTCGGAATTTCGCTGGAGAGCAACGTGAGGACCTGCTTCTCGGCCGGCAATTGGGCCTCCAGGCGGATGCGCTCTTCGTCGGTGCGCCGCAGTTCTTCGCGGGCTTCCTGTAATGCCTTTCGGGCCTTTCCAAGTTCCGCGGTGTCACCAGTCGGAAGCTGAGCGGCCGCTGCGAGCCGCTCATCGGCAGCCTTGCGAAACAGCTCCAGAAGCAAGGGCATCTCCGGCACGGTCTGTCCGGCAAAGCCAAGTTGATCAATCAATCGATCGTGGCGTCTGCCGCGATCCCAATCGAGGTACGACGCTTCCCGCTCCGCTGTGGCGACTTCGGTTCGCAGCGCTTCCTCCCCCCGCCGTGTTTGCTGCTCCTCTTCGGTGATCGCCAGAAGGAATGCCCGAAGCGCTTCACGCCGAGGCCCGGTTTCACGTCCACTCGCCGGAAGCGGCGCATCAGAGCCGGATGCCGGGGAACGCCAGTCGAGAACGTCGTCGAAGCGACATTCCTGATCGCGGGTAAGCCAGGCGAGCGCAATCGGCCATGCCTTTTGGTCCGGCTGGAGGCGAGCCAGAGCCGCGATTCCGGGTGTCACGATGGCCTGTTCGATGGCCTCGACCAGCGGGTCAATGCTTGTCGTCGCGCCATCGCCAGCGGCGATCTCATCGAGGTTGCCGTCGGCGATCGCGACATGCCGGCGCCGGATGCCCAGTGGCCGCACGACAGCCCAGCACACGCCGTCGAGCATTACCTCCGCACCGACGATCCCATTCGGAAAGGCGAGCGCGATGCGTTCCCGCTGGGTTTCATCGGCGAAGCGGTGTTCGCCGAGGCAGTAACGCAGCAGGCGGCAGAACAGAGTCTTGCCGCTCCCGTGACCTATGGCGCGCACGCCGCCAGCACTGATGTCATCGAAGCCGTCGGGGGACCAGACGACGTTGAGTCCCTGGCGGAGCTCGAAGTCGCGGATCTTCTGGCCGCCCGGCGCTTCCCAAATCGCCAGGCGGCGCACCCAGAGGCGCGGCCCTTTCAGGCCTGCCGGAACGGTTAGGCTGAGCTTCGGGGGAGCGAAGATCTCATGCTGCTGCGGCATGCGCGATCCAATCCCGAATCTCGTCCGGCATTGAGGTGACGGTCGCATTAAGGTCGAGCGCGGCAAGTGCTCCCAGCACGAATCCTGCCCGGCCGTCCGGCCAACCGGCTGTGTCGAAGGCATCAAGGCCGGGCCCCGGCGCCCATGTTCCCGCCGACAGGTTCTCGATCAGGCGTCCATTGCCGCGATGGTTGGAGACGGCGGTGCCCCAGCCCTGATTGGTGCGCGCCGCGAAGCCAACCACATTACCAGAGCGCGGCTGTGACTCCTGTCCGACCAGGCGTCGCCACTCCCTTGTCCGAGCTTCCGGGAGCAATGGTGTCAGAAGGTGAGGTTCCAGCATCATCGCCGCAGCGAGACGGACGGTTCGACTCGGTGTCGGCCCGTCGATCGCCTTCAGGATCGCAGTCAGGGCAGCGCCGGCGTCATTCGGTTGCTGCGCTGCGCGCATCCAGGCTCCGTCGGGGAGAGTAACTAGAGCCGACTTTTGGACGGTTGGCACTGCAGCTGCGGTCTGGCCCGCGGCGAGTCCAAGATTAACGAATGTCCCGTCAGCCTCCATCCGGTCCCAAGCTTCGAGAACAAGGCGGCGGGTGCGGTATTCGCCGAACAGGCGAGTCTCTTTCTCTTTCAATCCCCTGAAGGTTTCTGACGGATAGCCAACGCCTTTAACCTGGGCCGGGTCGAGCACATATTGTAGCTCTTCTTCGCTGAGGCCGTATTTCTTGGCAAAGAAGGCGTCGAGCTCGGCACGCAATTGGGCGCGGCGATCCTCGTCCCAAGCGAACGGATTGCCGGAATACCCGAGATCCTCCGCCCAAGGCTTCATGGCGTGACTCGTGTAGGTCAACTCCAGCACGCGCGGAGTGACGAAGCCGAGATCGTCGTGGGAGAAATCAGAAGGAGGAAGGACCGGAAGTTGCTCCGCTATGAAGAAATTGAGATGGGTGCCACCTACTTTGTGTCGGGCCGAAAAATCAAAAGACATAGAAGTAAGCATGCCGACAAAAGCTGCCGCGTGCCTTCCATCGACCTCGGCCCCTGGATACCAAATAGGTAGATTGTTGCCGACACCCGCGTTCGGGAATACTCCCCCAACCACCGTCCGCTCGTTGGTCGCATTGGTGATGTCGCGCCACCCCATGAGCCAACGGGGCTGTTTGGCGGCAATCAGCAGTTCAGCGAGAGCGAGCGCATCGTTCGGTCCCTGGGCAATGAGGGTGAGATCGGCTTCCGTCAGCGGTGCGCCACGCTGCATCTCGGTGCCAGCAGCGAGGGTCTTGGGATCGAGTAGGAACCGTTCGGGCGATGCCTTCAGGGTTCCGCGCCAATCCTGTGCGCGGCCGAGAAGTCGGAAGATGTCGGCTTCACGCGCCGGACGCCCTTCAAGGGTGGGAATGGCACCGGCGATCCACGTGACGAGTCCCTTAAGCGCTGCGGCGCGCGCGCCTTCCTCCAGATCGGTGTCTGTCTTTCGGTGTCCTTTTCCGCCTTCGCCGCGGGCCTGTTTGACGGCGCTCTTCAGCGCTGACGGCACGCGGGCGGCGCGCAGGACGACTTCTTCCTCGGGCACCCAATAACGTGGCGACGGCTCGAAATCCGGACTCTGCTTTTCGGCAAGGGTGCAATCACGCGCGCCTTCCTCGTCATCGCTCGCGTCGACGCTGTAAGTCGCCCAGCGATGATCAAAGTGATGGATCATCTTGGCTTCATAGAGCGGCAGGCGGCGCTCAACTCCCGCCGCCGTTTCTCGAATCCAATTCGCCCCCTCCCGCCGCCAACCATCGGGCTCCATCTGCGTCGGAGTACGGAAGAAGCTGGAGTCACCGGACATGTGGAACATCGTTTGGAACGTGATGCCCCAGGGGTTGATATCGCCGCCCTGCTCCCACGGCCGCTCCTCGATCAGCACGGGAGCGCGGGCGTAAAGCTTCGCGGTCAATTCCGCATCGGTGCGGGTTCGGAAAACCGGCACTGTCTTAGTATTTGGATTCACTGCGGCGATTTCTGCCGGCGACAAACTAAAATGTCGCCTCTCATCGGCAAAATCTTCGGCTGTACGAGAAAAGAAGCTGAGAGAAATTTCCGTTGGGCCTGCGCCGGGCGCTGCCAAAGTTAGCAGTGAAAATTTGAAGCGGGCATGACCGATGCGGTCGAAGAAGCCCCGGCCCGTCTGGAAATCATGCAAGCTGATCAACCGGCGTTCATCCACCTGCGCAGCGAAAAAGCTAGCCGTGGTGGAGTCGGTCGCGATAGCGGTTGGCACGATGACGCCTGCCCGACCGCGTGGACCGACCAGACGCGAGAACAGCTCCGCGAAGAGGGCATAGGTATTGACGTCACCCCTACCTGTGAGCGGATAGCGGCCCGATGAGCGAGCAAATTCACTCGCTGCTTCCGCCGTGCGCTTGGCGAAGACGAAATCCCGCCATAAGCGGCCATCCGCGCTGTCAGGATCGGCCGCCTCCAAAGCGTCGATCAGTTTCTGGCGCTCCGCCTTGTTCGGCGCGGCAGCGATCGCCGGCAAGCGCGCGGCGAAGAACTCCTGTTCCGAGAGCTTGATGCGTTCCCACGGCGGATTGCCGATGACGACATCGAAACCACCGTTGCGCTCCATAATCTCGGGAAATTCGATGAACCAGTGAAAGGCGCTAACCTTCTCGGAGGTCAGCATCGCCCCCTCGCGCAGATGCTCCGGGGGAGCCTGACCACCTGCCGCCTGCCACACATGCTCGGTAAGTGGCATGACGTCCGTCCCTGCGGCGCCCGCTGATTTCAGTGTAAAGAACGCCGCCATGTAGAAATTGGCCGAGATATAGAGATCGCTGGCTGTCTTCAGGCGCCGCCAGGCGTCTGACCGGCGGATCGCTTCGAAGCCTCGTGCCTTCGCCTCCACGCTCGCCAAGTCGTCTTGCGCGATCTCCTTCAGCTTGTGATCCTGCTCCGCCAGGATTTCGGGCGGCGACCAATCCTTGAACAGTTGGGGATGACCCTTCGCCCGCTCGCGCTGTTCCTTGTTGAGGCGGGCGTAACGACGGGAGAGCTCCTTGTCGTCTCCGGTCAGGGGCTTGTAAGCCTCGTCCGGCAATCCCTCTCGCAGCATCCCTCGGCCGAACACGCCGATCAGGCTGTCGCCGCAGCGAATCTGCGCATCGAAGAATGCGAGCGGCCGGCCTGGCTCCAGCGCCTCGATCCAGAGAGCGACCTTGGTCAATTCAACCGCCATGGGGTTGCGGTCCACGCCATAGAGGCAGCAGCACGCCACCTCGCGCAACGCATGGCGGAAGTCGGATGCCGAAGGGATGCCATCGGTGCGATGGCGGGCAACGCGGGTGGCAACTCGCCGCGCCGCCGCTAGGAGGAAGTGCCCCGAACCGCAGGCCGGATCGATGATGGTAAGCTTCAGTAGCTGTTCAGCCGGATCGGCAGCGCGGGCTTCCCGCTCATCCAGCACCGGATCGAGTGTGGTGTCGAGCAAGAGCTGCACAAGGCTGTCCGGCGTATAGTAGGAGCCAGTAGTCTTACGCTGATTGCCTTTCTGCTCGGCGGCTTCCGAGGCGAAAGCGAGCGTCCTGCCGTCGTCGCCGAGTTGCGGCTGGAGTTCGAGCAAGGATTCGTAAACCGAGCCCAGCTCCTCCGTCTCCATCGCTCGCCAGTTTACAGGCACCATGCCGGTTTTGTCGGAGAGCCAGGACAGGCGGAACAGCGCTTCCATGAAGGCGCGGTTGCGCAGGCGCGCGGTTTCGAGATACGGCAGCTTGTCCGCGTTGAAAAGACCGCCGAGCGCCGGAAGGCCGAGCGTCTCTTGCCCTCGGGCAAGGCAGCGGAAAATCACCTTGATGCCCTCGTAGCGATCGTGGTGCTTGTCCCATGTCGCTGCGCGCGCCGCTTGCGCCCGAAGCGCAACGAGGCTGTAACCCTCGGCGTAAAGCTTTCGCGCGTCTGGCTTCGCCGTCTCCGGGTGAAGCAAGTTCCGGTCTTCCGCCACCATCAGGAAGATCAGGCGATAGACGAGGCGCAAAAGCTCGTTAAACCACTCGGTCAGACTGAGATCGCCGGATTTCAGCCGGGTAGCGAGGTCCGGATTGGCTTCAAGAAACCCAGACCCGAGCACCCTGAGCGCGGTTTCAACCTGGGCGGCCAACCGGTCGCGAGCAGCCTCGCCTTCGCTGGTGCCGGCGTCCCGCCAGCGCTCCAGCACACAATCCGTTGCTGGCGTGCCAGCGGCGCCGAACCGGGTCCGATGGATCAGTGACCAAAGGACCGCGAAGGAGGCCGCGTCCTCGTTGGTGAAGATCGCGGCAAGGTCAGCTTCGATATAGGCGGGGCGCGTCAATGACGCGTTGTCCCGCATCAGGCGGATGACCGCGCCGTTTGTAACCAAGCCCCAAAGTGCGGCGTCGCTGTCGTTGAGATAATCCTGAAGCGCAAAGGCTGGCGATCGCGAACGATCCGTCGAGAGCGTCGGGCTGCGCCGGTCGAGCTTCTCTTCGGTCGGCGGCACGACAACGACGGGCACGCGCCCGCCGCTCAGGAGCGCAACGGCGCCGTCTGCGGGGGCGAGATCATCAAAGCCGAAAGTTTCAGCCAGGAAGTCGCGCACGAACCGCCGCGTCGCCTCGGCCGAGGGGTTCTGCAGCTTCGCGAAGGCGTCGTAGTGGGACTGGCCAACACGGAAGGCGGTTGAGATTTCCTCGCGGATCGTCAGCCCCTTGCGGATACGGTAGTCCGCTTCGGTCTGCTCGGGCGCCTGCCGGCGATCGATGCTGGCGATCATGGCCGGCCCGATCAGGTTGCCTTCGAGCGTGAGCGACGGCCAGGCCGACATATCGGTGACGGGCTTGCGCGCCATAGCTCAGGCCTCCCCTGGCATCAGCGCAAACAAGCCGATCACGTCCGGCGGCTGCACAGCCTCCACGGTGACACGCGATGCAGAGCCGGAAGCAGCGCGGAGGCGAGCGTGATCCGCCATCAGTTCTTGCGCGCGCGAGCGGACGAAGCTCGCGATCGGGCCTGCGAGCAAGATCGGCAAGTCCTCTTTCGCCTTGGCTATAAACCTGTCGCGCGCGATGGGCGCGAGATCGGCTGTCGCCGGGGCGTTGAGCAGGTCTCGAGCAGCCTCGCCGGCTGCCACAATACGATCGCCCTGGATTGCCGCGAGGGCAGCTTCTTCGGCCAGCAGCAATCGCTCCTTGCGAGCGTGAACGGTCAACTTGAAGCGCACGCGCAGCAGGGCGACGCGGGTCAGTTGCTGAACGGCTGCGCTCGGCCATGCGCCCACCCGGCCGATGCCGAGACTGGACAATGATTCAGGATCAAGCGACGCCTCGACAAGCGCCTCGGCGAGCGTGGCGGTCAGCGGATGCGTCCTTGTCAGCAGTGCCGTGCCGGACGGCGCAGGTTCCGCGGTCGCCAGGCGCACGGATCCAGCTAGGTCCAGCCCAGCCAGACGGTCTCGCAAACCAGCATCCAGTGCTCCGAGATGGGCAAGAAGGACCGCCTTGCGCACTTCGAGCGGAACGCCGAAGCGCGCCATCGCGCGTTCGACGAACATCCGCGCGTCCGCCGGAGAGCCAAGGAGCGCCCGTACCTTCTCCCATTCCGGCGCGACTTCCTGCGGCTTCATCGCATTCTGCGCGAACCGGGCACGGGACCGCTTCTCATTTTCCTCAGCGTCGCGCCAACGCGCCTCCATCGCGCTCGTGCCGTCGTCGAGGCGCAGATCGAGTGTCATCTGGCGGGGCACGCCCCGGCGCAGCATCATCGACGCCATCAAAGCGTCGGTCACCGGGCCGCGTTCATCGGGCAGTGGAACGGTCACGCCCGTCGCTTTGCGGATCTCCTCCGCCTTGCGGAGGATCACATCCAGGACGGCGCCGTCGATCGCGCTGTCGGGCGAGAACATCATGATCGACCGGACCACTTCTGCCGGTTGGCCGAAGCGATCGACGCGTCCTTCGCGCTGCTGATGTCGGGTCGGGTTCCACGACAGATCGTAGTGGACGACGGCATCGAAGAGCTGCTGCAGATTGATCCCTTCGGACAGGCAGTCCGTGGCGACGAGAAGGCGCTGCACTTGTTTCTCGTCGTCCGCCGGCGCCATGTCGGCGACACGGTCACGCCGTTCGTCTGGGGTCAGCACCCCCGTCACGGATTCGATGGTCAGCTTCGGGAACGCCTTGCGCAGCCCATCTCGGACATGCTCGGCCGTTGCGAGGTATCGGCAGAAAACGACGGGATTGGCGCCCTTCTTGATCAGCGGTGTCAGTGCATCCACTAGCGCGGCGAGTTTCGGATCGGGCTCCGCCCCCAAGGCCTCGGCGCGGCGCATCAAGGCGAGCAGTTCCGGATCGGCGTCGAAGGCAGTGCCGGGCTCAAGATCGACGGCGTCTTCGTCGTCGCCGTCTTCGTCATAGATCTGCGGTTCGAGGCGATCGGTCTCGTTGGCGATACGGTTCCGTAGGGCGCTAAGACCGGCGGCCGGCGAAGAGCCGACACAACGCATCAGCGCCAATGTTCCCCAGAATGCCAGGCGCCGTTCCCGTTGCCCGCCTGCCGCGCGCGATACGATGCCGAAACAGTAATCCAGGACTGCTTCCTGGAATTCGAGATGCGCCCTCGACAGCCGGTACGGAAACTCGGTCGTCTCATGCTTCGGGAACGCGCGACTCTCGTGCCATTCCCCGGAGACGAGGTCGATACGGCGACGCTGCACGAAATGCCGCGCTAGGCGCTCGCGATACCGGGCATCCTCGAAACTCATGGACGCAAACGAAGGCTCGATCAGCGAAAGCAGCCGTGCGAACGCTTCTTCGTCACCCGAATGCGGCGTCGCGGTCAGAAGAACCATCCGCCGATCCGGATCACGCGCCAGTCCGGACAGAAGCTCGAAGCGCTGTTGCCGGCCCTGATGCGTACCGACACAAGCGTGCGCCTCGTCAACAATGACGAAATCCGGACAGGCGCGCGCGAAGCCTTCTCGACGCTTTTCCGCCTTGATGTAATCGAGGCTGACGACAGTGTATGGGTAGGCGTTGAAGAGAGTCTGGGCGAGCGGCAGGCCTCTTTCCAACCTGCTTGCGGTGCCGGACGTAACTGCAACGGCATCGATCCCGAACCGGGACTTCAGCTCCCCCACCCATTGCTCGACAAGATGCGGCGGGCAGAGCACGGAGAAGGCATCGACCTCGCCTCGATCCTTCAGTTCGCGCAGGATCAGGCCGGCCTCGATCGTCTTGCCGATGCCGACGTCGTCCGCGATGAGCAAACGCGGGACCGACAGGCGAAGCGCCATCAACAAGGGCACGAGCTGATAGGTCCGGGGTTCGAAGGCGAGTTGCGCGGCGGACCGGAAGGGGCCCGCGCCGCGGCGCAATGTCAGACGCATTGCGTCCGCGAGCAGCGCCGCTTTCGCCTGAACAGTTGTCGTGGCGTCGGTCGGCAGATCGAAACGGGCTGGCTCGACCGGGAGAATCTCAAGCGTCGGGTCGAGGATCACCGTATCGTTCTCGCTGCCCGAAAGCGGGCGAAGAGCCAGAATGCCGTCCTGCGGGGACGGCAACGCCACCCATTCGCGCCCACGGGCGCGGACCAGATCTCCGGGGGCAAAGTTCACCGTCATCGAGACGTCCCTCCGAAGATCGAGATCATTGCGTCGGGCACGCCTGCCGCGGCAGTTCCCGGCAACTCGAACAGCGTCCAGCCCTTGGATTCAGCTTCCTGTCGCGTTGCCTCGGTTAGTGGAGAGACGCAAGCGGCGATGAAGTGACTGCGCCAGGCGAAGCTCATCTCCTGCTCGGAAAAGCAGACAGGCGAGCTATCAGGGGGCGGAAGCCCGGTGTCCTTGAAGGCATTCGCCCATCCTCCACCCTCGGCCGACGCACCCGGCGCTGCCGCAAGCACCACCTGTCCGCGCGCCAGATCGACGAGCATCTGTTTCGCTTCATCGCTCGTCCGGTCGATCAGCTCGTGATCCGGCTGGTTGAAATAGGAGAGCAAGCACCGGTAACACCCGCGCACACAGGCCTCTCCATCGCGGCTGGCGAGCAGCTTGGCGTCGCCTGCCGCGATCGCTTCATCGACCTTCTCGAAATGCATTAGTCTCAGCGCTTCACGTGCCACCTTACTGAGCGCCTGCGGATCCTCGATCAGGCGACTCAAAACGCCGGCGCCACCCTCAGTAGCTTCATAGGCCAGGACAGCGCGCCGGTTGTCGCGGGCGGGCAACGGCTCACCGAGGACCTCGCCTTCCTCCAGTTGGAAGACGACCTCAATGCCTCTCATCAGGGCGTGCTGAACGGTGACGATCGTTTCGGGCGCATAGGCCGTCGGCTCATTGAACCGGAAGAGCAGCGCGTTCTTGTGGTCCCGCACGATCGGGACAATCCGAACCGGCCTCGCGACGTCGGGCGGCACATCGACATCGGGATCTTCGTCGTCGGATTTCGCCCAGTAACCGCTGCGCGGATCGATATAGAAGCCGAAGACCGTCTGGTTTGCTCGTCGCTTCAGCCCTTTGTTGATCCGACTGATCTCGGCGCTGTTGGCGTATTGCAGATTGAGGATCGAGGCGTCCTCGCAGCGGAAATCGGCCTCGGTGATCTGCACTCGGCCGTCGCGTTTCGGCCAAGAAAACACTGTCTGAATATCGAAGCCTTGCCGGACGCGCTCTTCGTCATTCGCCGTGATCCGCTCGGCCGGCGCCGCCTCGACATTGTCTATCCTGAGCGTCCGCTGCACGGGCGTCTCACCAGCCATCGGGCTGTTGCAGGCGTGGCAGCGCTCGACCTCGCCGTCGTGGCAGGCGCCACAGTTCGAGCAGATGAAAATATCCCGGGTGGCGAGTTCCGCCCCGTCACCAGTTCGCACTTCTGGCGGCAACTTCGCCTTCATGACGCGGTAAGCGCGGCCTTCGTGATAGATCAGGCTGCGCGGCCCGAACTCCGAGATTGCCAGGAAACGCGCGCGCTGGAGGAAGGAGCCGGTTTTCCCTTCGCCGGGAATAAAGGCGTAGAGTGGCAACCGGGGGAAATTGTAGCCCGGGAGGAAGCCTTCTGTCGCGAGATAGCGGTAGGAGTAGAAATCCGAGCCGTTCGAGGCCTTGCCCTGTTCGAGAATGGCGATCTGGTCGCTCGCCTGCATCTGCGAGGCTTTGATGCGACGACGGTCCGCGGCCGAGAGACCTGTGATCTCGGAGCGGGCATTGGCCTCGATCAGCTGCGTTCGGGCTGAGTTGTAAAGCTCCCGCCACCGATCGAAGGCGCGATCGAAATCCTGCGGCGCACGCTGGGCGACCGAGGAAACAAAGTCGTCCGGCTCACTCATCCAGACCGGCTTGCGGCCATCCACCGAAGCAAGAATCTGATCGAGAACGCGCTTCATCGGCGCGCGCGTCGCATTCGCCAGTTCAGGCCGGTCTACCACCTCGTGGATCTCCGCCTTTAGCGGGTATCCCGTCTGCGTCAGGTCGAGGATTTCCGGGATGTCTGGAGACAACGCGAGCTTCGCTTCGGTAAGCCAGACTGCGTGCAGGTGCGAGCGGACGAGCTCTTCATTGGTGATGTCGAGGGCAGGAGGGCGAACGACGCCAGCCACCATCTCGTTGCGCCGTTCGAAAAAGTACTGGTCGTGAGGCGATTGGGCCGCGCAATAAGTCACGATGACGGCGGCCTGCCCGGAGCGACCCGCACGGCCCGCGCGTTGAGCGTAGTTGGCCGGTGTCGGCGGCACATTTCGCAGATAGACGGCGTTGAGCGCCGAAATATCGACGCCGAGCTCCATGGTCGGTGAACAGAACAGGGCGGGCAGAAACTGCTCCGACTCGCCTGCCGCCTTAAGATCGACGGCGTTTCTCGCGAGGTTCTCCCGGTCTTCCTTCTCGTGTCGGAAGCGCCACTCGCGCCATTCGCGTTGTCTCTGGGACACCTGAGCCGTGTGTTCACGGCCTTCCAGCCCCCAGAAGCTGCTCTGGCCAACTTTCAGATCGGCGGCGATTTCGTTGTAGAGATCGTGAAAGTAGCGGTTGCCCTGCGCTGCGCCGCTCCGAATGGCTTCACCGGGCACGACACGGACGGCTGATGGCGACAGACGCCACCCTTGCAGATCCTTCTCCAGATCGACGCGCGACACCAATCCCTCCCGCGCGAGGAGGTCCATCAGGCCGGTCATGACCGTCAGGTAATCGTTCTTGCCGAGCTTGATCCCGATGACGCTCTTGCGATTGATAAGGCGTCCGATACGGGAATTATGGCCGGCGCGGACGATCGTCTGTTCCTCCCGCAGGCCCACCTGATCTTTGCCCGGGGCCTGCAGGAACAGGGTCGTGCGGCTTCGGGGCGTCTCCTTGATGTCGATGGTCCAGGGCGCGCGCAGCAGGTTACGGGACTTCTGGGCGACACCTTCGAGAACGGTCGGGTCGAGCGCTTCCGTGCCAACCGCCAGGCCGTCGAGCATCGCGCCAAGGAGTTTCTTCAGCATCACCTTTCGCGCGGGCGCATCCAGTGCTCCGAATTCAGGCCGGATGGCTGCGAGGCGTTCGGCATCTTCCACGATGTCGTCGAGGCCGATGAACTCGACGTCGATGAGCTTGAGAACGGAGAGGCTCGGATTGGTGTAGCGCCATCCCCTGCGCAGGTCCGTCCAAAGCCGATGCGCGAGAACCTTTTGAAGGGAGCGTTGAGCGTCCTCGCGGATCACGGCTCCCGCCTCGGAGTCCAGCATCCAGTGGATGCGCGCATCTCGGTTGGCGGCGGTGAAGCCGAGCGCCCTCACGATCCGTAGACCGAACTCGTCCTCAGTCAAACCATCGTCGCCTGCGTCCAGGACGGCCCGCAGGATCGCGCCGCGCAGGAGGCTGACGAAAAGAAAATCGTTGAAGTGCCCCGCCTGAAGGGCAGCGTCCTGACGATTGTCCGTGAAGCCGAGTAGCTTGCGCTTGTCCGTGGGAACGCCGCTGTTGCGCCTGTTCATCCATTCAAGGGCGGTCGCGACGAGAAGCGTCGTGGCCGAGCTTCGGCCCTCGCCCGACAGGCCCGCCAGTTTTGTGCGCTCGCGCATGCTGGGATGCGGTTGGTCGAGACAGCACGGGCAGAAGCCGAACTTGCCGGGTATGAACCAGAAATTCCTCCCCGATGAGCCGTAGCGCCCGTCCGGGGCGACCGCGACCATCTGAGGCGCTCGCCGTTTCCGATTCGCGCGGAGCCGTTCGACGCCGTTGCGCTCCTCTCGCCAATCCTCGGGATAGGATTCGATCTCGCCCGTGAAGGCGTAATCGGGGTCGCCGTCGCCCGAGGGGGTTAGATAGCCCGCAGCGTCTCCCTCCTGATCATCGAGCGGCGCGTCATCGATGTTCCTTGGCAGGAACAGGGTGCCTTCGGCGTCGTCGGTCTTGGCGACGACATGAACCTCATGTCCGCACTCCCGACAAAAGCGGGTTGGATAGAGGCGATGGCCTGGCGCGCTGGGGTCTTCGAGCTGGCCTTCGAACAGAACATTTCTGGGCTTCTCGGTCAGCGTGGTGAAAACCTCGCCGGCGCCGGAGATGAACTGGTGAAGTTTGAATGCCAGAAATGCACCGGTCCCCAAACCGCCTCGTTCAGTTTCCGCGAGGCTGATACGGGTCAGAAAAGTCTCAAGACTGCTTCGGCAAGTTTCGACGTCTACGCCGCTGTCCTTTGACAGCAGCGCTACGGCCTCTCCAAAAGGAACCGGCTTCTTGCGCTTGAGTTCCTGCGCGTCCTCCAGGCCAATTGCCAGTTCGGTCCACACCGCCAGCGGGTGCTCTTTCAGAACCTCGTCTGTCAGAATATCTGGAAGTGCAGATGTCAGCACAGACGCGAGCTTTGGCCGTGCGTCGTCGAGTTTCAACCGATCATCCGTCGCCCGTCGAAGCGACTCGTCGATGACCGATTCCGGCCCGATGGACGTGCCGAAAAGGCGGGACGCAACGTCCGCCACGGCCTGCGCACGGTTGGCATCGGACCCTTCGCTCGCCATAGTGGCCGAGGTTCCGATGCAGATTGGCGCCTTGTCCGGCGTGCAGCGGTTGCGAAGGCGACGAACGAGGATCGCGACATCGGCACCCTGGCGGCCGCGATAAGTATGCAGTTCGTCGAGAACGATAAAGTCCAGTCCGCTTGCGTTCTCTATAACCTTGGTGTCGAGGCTGTCCTGCCGCGTCAGTAGCAGTTCAGCCATCATGAAGTTTGTCAGCAGAATGTCAGGCGGGTCGTCTGCAATCCGCTGCCGGTCCTCCTGGCTTTCCTGGCCCGTGTAGCGGCGCACGATCGGCTTAATCTCACTGGGCAGGCCGGACTGGGAGATGAACCTTTCGATCTCCTTGATCTGGCTGTTGGCCAGTGCGTTCATCGGATAAACAATGATCGCGGTGGTTCTGCGTGGCCTCCCGGCCTTCCGTGCTCGGACGATGGTATCGACGACCGGCACAAAGAAGCAGAGCGACTTGCCCGAGCCAGTTCCAGTGGTGACCACATAGCTCTGGCCTACCCGAGCCTTCGCGATCGACTGCGCCTGGTGGCGGTGAAATTGTACGGGCGTCGCTCCAAACCGGAATATTCTCCCGGTCGCTTCGTCAAGATCGCCGGAGGCGACGAGAGCGTCGACGGTCGGCCCTTTGAGATATTGAGGGTTTAGGGACAGAAGCGCGTCTGGCCAAAAACGTCCCGCGTCATATTGGCGGTTTATCTCGGCCTTCAGGTCGTCAGAACGAATAGTGCTGAACGACCGTGAGAAGCGGGCATAAGAATCGATGAGACGATGGCCAAATTCGAAGGCTTTCATTGCCAGCGTCACTCCTCAATATTTCTTATTATCACGCAGTTGCTGAGCGCGCCGAATCTCAGTGATTGGTCTACGTGAGGACTCAGTGCCCTCGCATAGGAGGCACTGTGCCGTGCTGGTCGGTATAGCTACTTGGGCGCCTAACGCTTCTCTATACGAATTCATGGCGCCGCCCCCCATAAACACGACAACGGTGCCGCCGCCAGCTTGTCGCCGAACGGCACGAAATCCGCGCTGTCGTAGAGCACAATACCGAAAGCGAACCGGTCTCCGCAGGCCTCGGCCATGGCCCGCAAACCGGCGAAATCGCCGGCTTTCACTGTCGCGCTCGCCTTCACCTCGATCCCGACAATCTTGCCGTCATCGCGCTCCAGCACGATGTCCACCTCACGGCCATCCCGATCCCTAAAATGATGCGGCGTTAGCCGCAGGTTTGATCCGCTCATCAGCTTCAGCACTTCCGAGAACACGAAGCTTTCGAGCAATGCGCCGAACGTGCCGCGATCTGCTTTGATCCTCTCAAAAGTGAGCCCACGCACGGTCGCCAGCAGGCCGGAGTCGAGGAAATGCAATTTGGGCGTCTTGACGATGCGCTTAGGTGTATTGGTGAACCAGGGCGCCACCGTCGCGATCAGGAATACCTGCTCCAGCAGTCCGACATAGCGCTGCCCAGTCTTGTGGGTGACATTGATGCCGGCGGCGAATTGCGAATAGTTGACCAACTGACCGGAGTGCTCCGCCAACAGCCGCACGAATTTCGGAAGCTCGGTCAGTTTTTCGACGTCGGCGATGTCGCGCAGATCGCGGGTCAAAATTGACGTAAGATACGATCGCAACCAATCTTGCCGCCGCCGCTCGTTGTTGCGGCTGATCGCTTCGGGAAACCCTCCTAATAGGACAAGCTCAACCAGATCGTCGCCAACGATCGCGTTCCGCTGGTTTTGGAGTTTTCCCTCAAAGAGGCGCCCCAGGAAGGTCGGCGCCCGGCCTTCGATCTCGGCCCTTGCCAGCGGCAGCATCTGGATGGTCTCCATCCGTCCTGCCAGACTGTCGGCGACCCGAGGTAGGGTCAGCACGTTCGCTGACCCTGTCAGCAGGAAACGCCCCGGCCGGTAGTCTTCGTCCACCGCCTTTTTGATCGCCAGCAGCAGGTCGGGGGCGCGTTGGATCTCGTCGATGATGGCTTGATCCAGGCCGCGGATGAAACCGGCCGGATCGGACTGGGCAGCCGCGAGAGCCGTCTGATCATCCAGAGTGATATAGGTCCGGCCGGCGTCACCCATCTTTCGGACGAGCGTCGTCTTGCCGGCCCGACGCGGTCCCACGATCAGGACCACCGGGGTGTCCGAGAGGGCTTCTTCCGCCCGTCGCTCCACAAACCGTCCGAACATGCCGACTCCGAATCGCAGCGGATTGGGATTATCCGTATCGGCTGATTGGGAGTCAAGTATCCGCCAATTGGGAATTTTGTGGCCGCGATCTGGGAAGCCGAGAGGGGAAGGCTTTCCCCTGCGGTCGAGCCTGGCGTCTCGTCCGACCCCTTCTGCGGGGAGACCCCGCAACGCCCCCTGCGAGTGAGAGTGCGGACAGGTCTTCCGTGACGGGTGGAGTGCCGAGAGAGAGTCTTTCGGCGCCCGTCATGGAGTTGATCCCTATGAACATGCAGGTTCTTGACGCCCGCCGTGATCTCGGCGGCGGCTATAAGGTTGATGTCGCGCGCGGCGAGCGCATCGGCCGGGTTTCGTCCGAATGGTTCTCGCGCCCCGACGACGAGCGCTTCCTGTCCCTCGGTGAGTTGGCCGGCGCGGTACGCGACCGGGCCGAGCGCAGCCGGACCCGCGTGGTGGAAACCGCGCTGATTCATGTCGAAGCCAATCGCTCCGATCCTGAGCGGTTGTCGCTGATCCTACCCGGCGCCAACGCGCCTGTCGCGCCGACACATTGGAGCTTTGGCCAGCTCGCCGCGCAAGTCGGCGCGCCTGCCGCCTATCTGCGTCAGCTTCCTGCCGCTTTGGCCGGCATCAATCTGCAATATGGCCTGACCTCGCATCGCGTCGAGCAGATCAAGACGCTGGAAACAGAAGACGGCCGCGTCGAGCTGCGCGCCGTCACGGGACCGGACTATGGCCGCATCTACGACTACGAACTGGTCGAGGCGGTTCAGCGCATCGCGGGGAATGGGACCGGCGACACACGCTGGAAAGTGCCGGGTGTGCTCGACTGGTCGACCGGCGTCTACAATCCGCGGGTCGACATCACGCGCGACACCACGACGCTCTACGCCTCCGACCGCGATGTCTTCGTCTTCCTGGTCGACGACCTCAATCCCATCGAGGCGGGGCGCTTGCCCGATGGCTCGCCCGACCTCTATTTCCGGGGCTTCTACGTCTGGAATTCAGAAGTCGGTGCCCGAACGCTCGGCATGGCGAGCTTCTATCTGCGCGCGGTCTGCCAGAATCGCAATTTGTGGGGCGTCGAGGATTTCGAGGAAATCACCATCCGCCACAGCAAATACGCCACATCCCGTTTCGCGCACGAGGCGGCGCCGGCGCTACTGAATTTCGCAAACTCCTCGCCCATCCCGTTCATCAACGGCATCAAGGCGTCCCGCGAGCGGATCGTGGCGAGAACCGATGAGGACCGCACCGACTTCCTGCGTCGGTGTGGCTTCTCCAAGGCGGAAACGGGCAAAATCATCGACGCCGTTCTCGCCGAGGAAGGCCGCCCGCCTGAGAGCATCTTTGATTTCGTGCAGGGCATCACCGCCGTCGCGCGCGACAAGCTGCATCAGGACGCTCGTCTCGATATGGAGGCGAAGGCCAAGAAGCTGCTCGATCGCGCAGCCTGATACTCGTGAAACCGGGGATGTGGATTGCCGTATCTCCGGCTTTGCGCGTTTGTGTCTTTCCGGTTTCCCGGATCCGTGGTGCTGCCCTCCAAGAGTGAGAGGGCGGCGCTTCGCTTCGTGACGGAATGAGGTTCGAGAGAGAGGCTCTCGGCGTCCGTCGCGGAGTAAGGAACATGGCGACTGCCATTCAAAAAATAACCCTGTCGTCCTCGCGCGACATCCCCTTGAACAAGTTGGTGCGCAGCCAGGCGAACGTCCGGCGCTTGAAATCCGGCGTCTCGATCGACGAACTGGCCGAATCCATTGCCCGGCGCGGCCTCATCCAGTCGCTGCATGTCCGTGCTGTCCTCGACGCCGACGGCGCGGAAACCGGCATGTTCGAGGTTCCGGCCGGTGGCCGTCGTTATCGGGCGCTGGAGCTGCTGGTGAAGCAGAAGCGCCTCAACAAGACTGCGCTCGTGCCGTGCATTGTGTCCGACGCCAACGGCGACGTGCTGATCGACGAGGTGTCACTGGCGGAAAACATCGAACGCGCGCCCCTCCATCCGCTCGACCAATTTCGGGCATTTCAGGCGATGCGCGACAAGGGCATGACCGAGGAAGCGATCGCCGCCGCCTTCTTCGTCGGCGTCAACGTCGTGAAACAGCGCCTGCGGCTTGCGTCCGTGTCGCCCGCCTTGCTCGACATCTACGCCGAAGACGGCATGGCGCTGGAAATGCTGATGGCCTTCACCGTCAGCCCCGACCATGACCGCCAGGAACAGGTCTGGGAGGCGATCCGCAATGGCTGGCAAAAGGAGCCCTGGCAGATCCGTCGCATGTTGACGGAGACGACGGTCCGCGCATCCGACAAGCGCGCCGTCTTCGTCGGCATCGAGACCTATGAGGCCGCCGGCGGGATCGTGCTGCGCGATCTGTTCCAATCCGACGATGGCGGATGGCTTCAGGATGTCGGCCTGCTCGATCGCCTGGTCGCCGAGAAGCTGAAGGCCATCGCCGACGAGATCGGTGCCGAAGGCTGGAAATGGGTCGAGGCCGCTGTCAGCATCCCCTATGGCGTCACCCATGGCTTGCGGGAGATTTCCGGCACGCCGCTCGAGATGACCGACGAGGGGCAAGCGACGCGCGACGCACTGCAGGCGGAATATGGCCGCCTGTCCGAGGAATATGAAAGCGCCGAGGAGTTGCCGGAGGATGTTGATCAGCGCCTCGGCGAGATTGAGGCGGCGATGGAGGAACTCGACAATCGTCCCGTCCGCTACGATCCGGCCGACATCGTCATTGCCGGCGTTTTCGTCACCATCGACGCCAACGGCAAGCTGGTCGTCGACCGCGGCTATGTCCGTCCGGAGGACGAACGACCTGTCGAGACCGAAGGTGACGGCTCGCAGGAGGTCGGCGTCCATGAAACCGGCGAACCGGCAGCGCCCGTCATCAAGCACGCGGTCGTCACCATCGGCGGCGAAGTCGCGCCAGTCGAGGACGAGGAAGACGACGGCATCAAGCCGCTTCCCGATCGTCTTGTCACCGAACTGACCGCGTATCGCACGCTGGCGTTGCGCGACGCCGTGGCGAGCCATCCCCACGTCGCCATGACGGCCCTGTTGCACAAGCTGGTGTCGGACACGTTCCTGCATCGCTCGGCGACAGGCGCTCTCGAGGCCAATGTCCGGCACATTTTCTTTCCGGTACAGGACGAGGAGTTGAAGGACAGCCCCTCGGCGAAATCCGTCACTGACCGGCACGAACGCTGGGGAGATCATGTTCCTGCCGACGACGAAGCGCTTTGGGATTGGCTCGTCGCGCTCGACGACGCTGGCCGCATGGAGCTGCTCGCCCATTGCGTCAGCTACGGCGTCAACGCGCTCCATGAGAAGCCGAACCCCTATGGCGGCGCCGGCGTCACCGAGCACGCGCTGAGGGTCCGCCTGTCGCAGGCCGATCGTCTGGCGCGGGCGACCCGGCTCGACATGGTCGAGGCGGGCTGGCGGCCGACCGTCGGCAATTATCTCGGCCGCGTCACCAAGGCGCGCATCGTCGAGGCCGTTCAAGAGGGCGCGGGAGAACGGGCGGCCCAGCTCATCGAGCATATGAAGAAAGGCGACATGGCGAAGGAGGCCGAGCGCCTGCTCGCCGACACCGGCTGGCTGCCGGAACCGCTCCGCGTTACCGGAGCCGCTGGCGATGGGACCGTCGCGCCCGCCGATCAAGGTGGCGGTGATGACTCGCTACCCGCTTTCCTCTCCGAGGACGGTGACGAAGAAGGCGCCGCCGAAATCGAGGAGGACGAGAACGCCATGATCGCCGCCGAGTGATCATTCTGGCGGGGAGTGGCGTCATCCGCTCTCCGCCGACCTCGCCAGCCATTCCCACACTTGCCCGGCCTTGCGCCGGGCCTCTTCGTTTCAGGAGCCTGACATGGCTGATTATTTCACTCACTTCTCTTGCCTGCTCGACGTCGGCACGCCCGAGAACGCCGCCCGCGCGCTCGATCTCTACAACGCGCTGTCCGAGGAAAGCGCTTCAGAAGAATCACCTTCCGAAGGGTTTCTACTGTCGATCCAGCCTGAGCACGGCGGGACGAGTCTCTGGATGCGCGATGACGTCACCGGCGATCCCGAGAGGCTGATCCAGTTCGTCAAGCGCTGCGCAACCGAGTTCGGCCTGGCGGGACGTTGGGGTTTCCAATATGCCAACACCTGCTCAAAACCCCGGCTCGACGGCTTTGGCGGCGGCGCGCATATGCTCGACCTCGCCACCGGTGATACCGTGGACTGGATTTACACCGATGGCTGGCTTGCCGAGCTTCTGGACGGGGGCGGCAGCGACGCCTGAACAAAAGCGCCCACCTCACGGTCGGGCGCATTTTTCATGTCCGGCCTTTGTAGAGTGAGAGGTCCGCCGGGACGGGGTGAGTCCGGGCGGTTGAGAGAGAGCGTCGTCCGAGCTTTCCCGTTCCCGCTCTCCCGAGAGTTTCACCCATGAACATCGCTTTGCCCGTGGCCGCTTCGGCCACGCCGGTTGCCCCTGCGCCCGCCATCCTCTCGGCTGCTTCGCACCTTCTCACACACCTCGAACGCGGCGAGCGTGTCGATTCCACGATCCTGCGCGCCGCAATGGAGATCGCCTTCAGGGCGTCAGATGCAGCGGGCGCCTGGGATTGGAAATCCGCCTACGAAGCCTGCGAGGTCGCGACCGTCCTGTTCTTGCGCAAATACGGGCCTGCGCTTTTCCGTAAAGTCGGCACTCCGGCTGCACGTCTTTCAGCACTGTCGAAGATCGTCAACCTTCTGCCGACGCACACCCGCCGTTCCGAGGAAAGTCAGGCGCTTCAGCAATTCTCGACGCCGCTGCCGCTTGGGCTCGCGGCGCTGACGGCGGCGGCCATCACGCCTGATGACATCGTGCTGGAGCCTTCTGCCGGCACGGGGCTTCTCGCCATCCTGGCCGAGATCGGCGGCGGCGCGCCTCTCCTCAATGAGTTGGCTGAGGTTCGTGCCGAACTGCTTGGCCACCTCTTTCCAGCCATTGCCATCACGCGCGTCGATGCGGCCCAGATCGACGACCATCTCGATCTGGCCGCCGTGCCGAGCGTGGTTCTGATGAATCCGCCGTTCTCAGCCCTGGTGCATGTCTCCGGCCGCATGGCCGATGCCGGTTTCCGACACATCGCCTCGGCGCTGAACCGCCTCGCGCCCGGTGGGCGGCTGGTGACGATCACCGGCGCCAATGTCGCACCGGATCTTCCCAACTGGCGCGACGCTTTCGTTCGTCTGCAGGAGCGCGGCCGTATCGTGTTCAGCGCCGCGATCGCCGGTTCTGTCTATGCCAAGCATGGCACGACCTTTCCGACGCGGCTCACTGTCATAGACAAGGCGCCCGCCGACGATCCGACTGCTTTCCAGGACTCGCCGGGCATCGCGCCCGACATCGCAACGCTGCTCGGCTGGATCGAAGCGCATGTGCCGCCGCGACGGCTTGTCAGTTTTCCGGTTAGGTCCGCGCCACGCCTGGCGGCGGCGCCAAAGACCGTGCGCAGCTATCTCGCGCGCTCATCCGCAGCGCGCGCCGCTGTCGCCGCCGATCCCGAAGGCGTCGAACTTGCCTATGAGACGATTGACTGGGCGCCAGCCGAAGGCGCGCATCTGACTGACGTCCTCTATGAGGAATACGGATTGCAGTCGATCCATATTCCCGGCTCTCAGGCTCACCCCACCAAACTCGTGCAGTCGGCGGCGATGGCGAGCGTCGCTCCGCCGAAACCAAACTATCGGCCGGCGCTGCCGGCAAATATCCACGGTCTCCTGTCGGACGCCCAGCTCGAAACCATCATTTATGCCGGCGAAGCGCACGGCGAATTTCTCGCTGGGTCATGGACCGTCGATGCGACCTTCGATGTCGTCCAGGCCGCTTCCGACAATGCCGAGAACGCCGTCCGCTTCCGGCGCGGCTTCATGCTCGGCGACGGCACGGGCTCGGGCAAAGGCCGTCAGTCCGCCGGTATCATCCTCGACAACTGGCTGCGCGGGCGGCGCAAGGCGGTGTGGATCAGCAAATCCGACAAGCTGATCGAAGATGCGCAGCGCGACTGGTCGGCGCTCGGCATGGAGCGGCTGCTGGTGACGCCGCTGTCGCGCTTCTCGCAAGGCAAGCCGATCACGCTTGGCGAAGGCGTCCTTTTTGCAACCTATGCCACGCTACGTTCCGACGACAAGGCCGAGAAGCTTTCGCGCGTCAAACAGATCGTCGAATGGTTGGGCTCCGATTTCGACGGAGTGATCATTTTCGACGAGAGCCATGCGATGCAGAACGCTGGTGGCGGTAAAGGAGAACGAGGCGACGTGGCCGCGTCGCAGCAAGGCCGTGCGGGCCTTCGGCTCCAGCACGCGCTCCCGAACGCGCGCGTGGTCTATGTCTCGGCAACCGGCGCCACCACGGTCCATAATCTCGCCTATGCCCAGCGGCTCGGCCTGTGGGGCGGCGAGGATTTCCCTTTCGCCACCCGCGCAGAGTTCGTCACGGCGATCGAGGACGGCGGCGTTGCAGCGATGGAGGTGCTGGCGCGCGATCTTCGCTCGCTCGGCCTCTACACCGCGCGTTCGCTCTCCTATGACGGTGTGGAATACGAGTTGGTCGAGCATCAGCTCACGGACGAACAGCGTCGCATCTACGACGCCTATGCCGGCGCCTTCGCCATCATCCATAACCATCTCGACGCGGCGATGGAGGCCGCCAACATCACCGGTAGCGACGGGACGCTGAACCGCCAGGCGAAGTCGGCGGCGCGCTCCGCCTTCGAGAGCGCCAAGCAGCGCTTCTTCGGCCATCTGCTGACCAGCATGAAAACGCCGACGCTGATCCGCTCGATCGAGCGGGATATCGAAGCGGGTCATGCTGCGGTCATCCAGATCGTCTCGACCGGCGAAGCGCTGATGGAACGCCGGCTCGCTGAGATCCCGACCAAGGAATGGAACGACGTCCGGATCGACATCACGCCTCGCGAATATGTTCTCGATTATCTCGCCCATTCCTTCCCGGTGCAGCTCTATGAGCCCTTCACCGACAGCGAGGGCAATCTATCGTCGCGGCCCATCTTTCGCGATGGCCAGCCCGTCGAAAGCCGCGAGGCCGTCGCGCGCCGCGATGAATTAATCGAACGGCTCGCTTCGCTCCCGCCGGTCCCCGGCGCGCTCGACCAGATCGTGCAGCGATTCGGCACGGACATGGTGGCCGAGGTGACGGGGCGGTCCCGACGCATTGTCCGCAAAGGCGAACGTCTTGCCGTCGAGAACCGTGCGCCTTCCGCCAATCTCGCCGAGACGGCCGCCTTCATGGACGATTTGAAGCGCATCCTTGTCTTCTCGGACGCCGGCGGGACCGGGCGCAGCTATCACGCCGAACTCTCGGCGCGGAACCGCCGCCTGCGTGTCCACTATCTCGTCGAACCCGGATGGAAGGCCGACACCGCCATTCAGGGGCTCGGCCGCACCAATCGGACGAACCAGGCGCAGCCGCCCTTGTTCCGTCCCATCGCCACCGACGTGAAGGCAGAGAAGCGCTTCCTCAGCACGATCGCCCGTCGCCTCGATACGCTGGGCGCGATCACGCGCGGGCAGCGCCAGACCGGCGGCCAGGGACTGTTCCGGCCCGAGGATAATCTCGAAAGCACCTATGCTCGCGACGCGCTGCGCCAGCTCTATCTCCTGCTGGTTCGCGGCAAGATCGAAGGTTGCTCGCTGGAACGCTTCGAGTCCGCCACGGGCCTCAAGCTGATGGACGCCAACGGCATCAAGGACGAGTTACCGCCGATCACCACCTTCCTCAACCGTCTGCTCGCGCTGACCATCGAGCTGCAGGGCATCCTTTTCACCGCCTTCGAGCAATTGCTCGACGCCAAGGTGCAGGGCGCCATCGCCAGCGGCATCTATGATGTCGGACTGGAAACGCTGACGGCGGAGAGCTTTGTCGTCACGAACCGCAAGACGATCTACACCCATCCCGCAACGGGCGCGCAAACGCGGTTGCTCACCCTCACCGAGCGGCGGCGCAATCGGCCGATGACGCTCGAGGACGCCTTGGCCCATTTCGACGATAGTTCGGCCAAGCTGCTCGTCAACGCCAAGTCGGGACGTACTGCCGTTCAGGTGCCAGCGCCGTCACTCATGTTGGACGACGGTGAGATCGAACGGCGTGTGCGGTTGATCCGGCCCATGGAGCACCATCATGCTTCGTTGAAGATGATGGCGGAGACCCATTGGCAAGATGTTGATCGTTCCACCTTCGCGGCGGCCTGGCAGCGTGAGATGCTCGAGACGCCGCCATTTACCGAGAGCACGATCCACATCGTTGCAGGATTGCTCCTGCCGGTGTGGAAGCGGCTGCCCAACGAATCGACGCGCGTCTACCGGCTTCAGACCGATGACGGCGAGCGCATCATCGGTCGACGCGTCTCTCCAGCCTGGGCGGCGAATACAACTGCGACCACCGGGGCGGCGAAGCTCTCCGCGGAGGACGCCCATGCCGCGCTGATCGACGGCCAGACCATCGTCGATCTTGCCGAGGGCCTCCAACTCCGCCGCGTTCGCGTCATGGGCACTAATCGCATCGAACTGACCGGCTTCACGGAATCGATGCGCGAGCGCCTGCGCGCCTATGGCCTCTTCACCGAGATCATCTCGTGGAAGCTGCGATTCTTCGTTCCCGTCGATGCAGCCGGCGTCGCCGTGCTCGCCAAGCTGCTCGACACCTATCCGGTGACGCGCATCTCCGAACGGGAGGCCGCGTGATGACCCGTCACGATGCTTCCGATCTTGCGCAGCATCTCGGCCGACAGGCGGAGGCGGTGTGCCGTCATTATCTCAGCGCCGGCCGACGCCAGGGCAATTATTGGCAGGTCGGCGACGTGCGCAACACGCCCGGCCGCTCGATGTTCGTGCGGCTGAAAGATTCACCCAAAGGGCAGGCGGGAAAGTGGACTGACGCCGCCACGGGGGAGCACGGCGATCTGCTTGACGTGATCCGCGAGAGCTGCGGCCTGCTCGACTTCGCGGATGTCACCGAAGAGGCTCGACAATTTCTCAGCCTGCCGCATTCCGAAACAGACCCGCCGCTGGGGAAGCGTGCCACCGCGCCGGCGCCATCAGGCTCGGTGGAAGCCGCCCGCAGACTGTTCGGCATGTCGCAACCGATCACGGGCACGCTCGTACATTCGTATCTCCGCAAACGCGGCATTACGGATTTGTGCGGAACCGGAAATCTCCGCTTCCACCCGCGCTGCTATTATCGGCCAGACGAGCATTCGCCGACGGAGACCTGGCCCGCGATGATCGCCGCCGTCACCGACCTTGCCGGCAAGATCACCGGGACGTAATTGCAGGCCAACCTCGGGGCGTACTGCAAAAAGCAACCCCTCGATTCCGCCGGAAACTTGCAATTCGAACCAGCGCCGGCTGTTCGACTACCGGAGGTACCTTGAGGAGTACGAGGAATGGGAGGCCGACACGGTCGATGAACACCTGCGATCACTCGCTCGCATCAGCGCGATATTCGGCCACCGTCCTTTCGAAAGGATCACGATCGAGGATGTCATCAAGCTCAAGGATAAGCTTCGCGAAATGCGCGTTGACTCCGACGAGGGTGACCTGAGCCATTCGACTGTTGCGCATACCCTGTGGCATGGCGGGGCGTTCTTCCGGTGGTTTGCAAAACGCCCCGGCGTCAAAATCGATCCGGATCTGCCCGGCTATTTCAACCTCTCACGCAGAGAGAAGGGTGCGGAAAGCGATGCGGTCAAAGGCACCTGCCTGACCTTCGATATCGTCGTCACCATCTTCAAGGCGATGCCGGCCTCCGGCCCGATCGAACTTCGCAACCGCGCGATCATAGCGATGTTCGCTGTCACCGGCATTCGTATCGCGGCGTTGTCGACGCTGCGCGGCAAGCATGTGAACATGGACACGCGGTGGATCAACCAGAAACCACCCGAGGTCGTCACCAAGTATGGCAAGCACATCCGGACCTATTGCCTCGACCTGGGTCACGGCCTCCTCGACGCGATCAGGCAATGGGCGCGCTGGCGCGCGGACAACGGCTTCGGCGACAACGATGCTTTCTTCCTTCCGGATTGCTATCTCAAATCGAACGCCATCGGCCTGGGTTTCAAACCCGCCTCCGGCGACCCGGCGCTGTGCTGGAAATCGGAGGATCCGGCCCAGCAGATCGTCAAGAATGCGGTAAAACTTGCCGGGTTCGACCCGAACGAAATTTCCTCGCATGATTTCCGCAAGACCATTGATCCGTATCTTGCCAAGCACGGCGACATGAACGTCTTCCAAGAAGTTGCCCTGGAACTCAACTTCGGCCAGACACCGAGGGAGACGATTCGCAAATACTATGCGCGCATGCTCGAATCGGAACGCGAGGCCACCCTCGACGAGCTGTGCCGTCGCGCAACAAGCGGCCGTACGGAGCTGTTGCTGTACCTTGGCTACGAACGGGGCGAGATCAACGAAACAGATCCTGACTACGAACGGGCAAGAAAAATATTCCAATGTTACACTCGATCGAAAGACCGATGACCCTTTCGGGCGAGAAAATAGCCAACGCCGAGAGCTGCCAAAGTTTTTCTGTCCACGGCCGGAATGGGGCCGGAAACGGGCTGTCCGGTTACCGGCGTCGATAGAGCAAATCTAGCATTCCCACTAACCGACCGAAGTGGCATCGACACCGGGGTGAAGGCATTCGGTTGTCAATGAGCACGGAATCGGGACCCTGGTTTTGCACCCAAAAGGGACCCCTGTGACGTCGTAGTCAGGGCGCGAGCACGCGCGTCGACGCGGCTCACTGGTCTTTGGAGTCTGGTAGATCGGCGACAGACCGATCTTGCGCATCAGCCGCCGGACCCGCTTGCGGCCGACGCACCAGCCCTGGCGGCGCAGATGCCGCGCCATCTGGCGCGACCCATACCAAGGCATTTCCATGAACGCCTCGTCGATGATCCGCATCAGTTCGAGGTTTTCGGGGCTCTCGCCCACGGGCTGTCGATAGAACGACGCTCGCGAGATGGAGATCAGTTCGCACTGGCGGCGGATCGAGAGCCGTGGGTGATCAGGATTGATCATCATTCTCCTCCGATCCAGGCTCAGCGATCGAAGGCTTTGGCCAAAAAATCGCGCTCGACAACGAGCTAGCCGATCTTGGCGTGCAGCTTCGTGACCTCGGCTTCCCGGCCGACCTGCGTATCAGAAGCCCTGTCGTCGAACGCCTTGGCCAGATTCTCGATGGCCTGCCGCTTCCACTGCGTGATCTGGTTCGGATGAAGCTGGTGCTTCGTCGCCAGTTCCGAAATCGTCCGCTCGCCGCGGATCGCCTCAAGCGCAACCTTGGCCTTGAACTCGGCCGTAAACCATCTGCGTGTCTTCATGCTGGATCGTCCTTCTCATCGGAAGATCCACCTTATGCCCCTGTCTCGGATACCGGGACCACCTCAGGGAGTGGCAAGGCGGCGCTCGGGGCCCTCTTATACCAACGGCCCTCACAGTTGACCTGTATGAGCCCATTGGCGCATTCCGATTGATGTGATGACGGCGGGCTGGGCGATCAGGCGGTTCCAGGCGTTGCAGGCGGCATCGATGA
>WBZS01000272.1_pt2 | contig 79624 bp, 47 predicted proteins | sample 5204201 | NCBI WGS metagenome assembly WBZS01 (sample SAMN12344357, study PRJNA552823) | activated sludge metagenome | biome: Activated sludge suspended growth; feature: Nitrification reactor; material: Wastewater; isolation source: activated sludge from nitrification reactor of wastewater...
GGCCTTTGTCTCGGACAACTCGCCGGTGTCCTGGCTGTCCAGCGCGCAGCTCTGGGCGGTGGCGCTGGTGGCGCTGCGCCTGGGCGCCGACCGCAGCCTGCCTGTGGTCACGTCGGCGTGGCTGGCCGGCGCGATGCTGCTGCTGGCATGCGACGAGCAGTTCATGTTCCACGAGCACTGGAAATACGGCTGCCACCAATGGTTCGATGCCTGCCGCACGCAGCGATGGCTGACCGAGCTGCCTGTCCTGGCCGTCGCGCTGGCCGGCGCGGCGACGATCGCGCATCTGCACGGCCGGCTGCGCGACCGCACTTGCCGGCTGTGGCTGTGGTCGTCGCTGGCGGCGGGCGGCCTGGCGATCGTGCTGGACCTTACCGGCTGGCCGCCACCGTTGGCGCGCGCGGAAGAGGCACTCGAAGTGCTGGCCGAGGCGCTGTTTGTCGGCAGCTTGCTCGGTTGGCGTGGCGCCGGGCCAGCGGCTGACCGATGCGGGGGCGCGTCGGGTGGCGGCCGGCCGACGGCATAGTCAGGAACACTCGGCCAAGGAGTCGGCGTCGAGCAAAATCCACTCGCCGCCGATGTTGGCGAAGACCGCGCGCACGCCCAGCGTGTCGCCCCCGCTTCCGTCGCGCAGCATGCCCTCCCAGATGGCCAGGTCCGGTACCCGGTCGCCGTCGATGTCCACGTCGTGCATGAACAGCGTGGTGTAGGTGTAGGGCCACGACTCGTCTTTCGGCCGCGCGGGCAGCTTGCGTGCCGCGGTCGAGATGCGCACCTGCCTGAACGGCACCACCTTGGCGACCTGCAGCCACACCAGCGGGTCCTTGACCCGGGGGTAGTCTGGCAGCGCGCGCCGCCGGCCGCGGCTTCAGGGTGAAACCTTCCTCGCACACGGCGTCATAGGTCACGTCGTAGCGCCAGGAAAGCGCTGACTCGCGCATCTGGGCAAGCCCCTTGCGGCCCACCACGTACTCCAGCACCGGCTTGTCCAGGCTGAGCTCGAACGAGCCCAGGTCCCAGTTGCCGCGCACGATGGGGTCTTCGTGGCGCGGATGCACCCATTTCGGGCCACCCAGCACCTTCAGCCGCTCGACGATGCCGAATTGCGCACTCAGTTCCTCGACCGAGCTGGCCGCGGGCGCCAAATCGGCCGCGCGCTGAAAGAAAGAAGGCTGCACCGGGTTCAGCCGTGCGTGGCGAACCAAAGTCGCCACGCCCTCCGGCACCCAACGCCCGCCGGGCAGCGCGATCGGCCCGTTCGCGCCATGCTGCGCCACCGCCTGCTGAATATCCGCCCAGCGCCGCAGCACCGGCCGGCGCTCGGGCGCCGCCACCACGCCGCGCTTCATCAGCTCTTTCATGGCTTCGAACTCGGGGATGGCATAGCGCAGCGGTGGCGGCCGCTTGTCGGCATCCGGGGCCCGCTGGCCCTGCTGGTCGAACTGCCGCGGGTTCTCCTTGGCCTGTTGCTCTGGCGTGAGCATCACGCGCCAGAAATGGTCGCCGGCTGCCTGCAGCCGCTCCATCGACGGCGCGAGCCAGAACGCGCGCAGGGCCGAGTAACGCGGGTTGGGCTCGTCGCGCCCAAGGCTTGGCGACCCGACATCGGCCAGCGACACGGCCTGCGCCGCCAGCAGCGCGCAGGCCAGGAAACCCCGCACCTCAGGCGTCTTCGCCGTTACCTCGCACCAGGCGCCCTGCCTGGACAGCAGCGCCACCTCGGTGTTGACGACCAGCCGGTCGACGATGGCGCCATCCGCCGCGGCCGTTGCGCGCAGGTTGACCCACGACCCCTGAACCCACTGCTTCTCGGCCGCCGCGGCGTGGCCAATGCCCTGCGCCAACGTCAGCGCCAGCGCCGCCGCTGCAACGATGCGGTTCATCTGGTGCCCCTTTTGCCTTGGGAGACTGAGCCTAGGTCGGGCCGCCTGCTGGCAACGCCGCTACTCGGGCTTGCCGGTCGCAATGAACTTCAGCAGGCGCTGCGTCTGCACGGTCAACACCTGGTCCACGTCCGGCGCCAGCTTGTCCAGCCCGGCGGCCTCGGCGCCACTGACGCGGTAAGTCAGGCGCAGGCGCACCACGCCGTCCTGGGCCGAGGTCACCATTGTGAACACGCCGGCCACGGCACGGTCCTGCAGCGGCCCCAGCCAGGCGTTGAGCCGGAGCATGGTGCCGGGCAGCACCGCCAGTACCTGGCCGTGCATCACGCTGGCACTGCCCCAGCGCTCGCACCAGCAGCCACCGGCCTGCAGGTCCAGGCTCATGTTCGTGGCGCTGCCACTGAATGTGTGCGGGCTGCTCCACCAACGCGGCAGTTGGGTGAAGGCTTGGTAGACCTGGGCCGTGGTGGCTTCCACCTCGTGCCGGGTGCTGACCTCGAAACCGGTGGCCGCGCTGCGCACCACATCGGCCCGTACCGATGGGGTGGGACCGATGGCAAGCAGCAGGGCGAACAAGGGCAACGCTGAACCAGTCCGTCGCGGCGCGCGCATCCCCGGGCTCGGCCGCGCAGCGGCGTTGCAAATGCTCGCCATACCAGCGGGTATGGCGGCGCTTTGCGGCTTGCTGAAGATCCCGATCCGGGGCGCGCGCACTCGCGGGGACTTATTCAGCGTTGCACAAGAACGGGCAGTCGGGGCGGGCATGCTTGTCTCACTTCCAGGCGGCCAGCATGCCACCCATCACCGTGTAGGCCAGCACCTGGTGGCCGCTGTTGATCAGCCACAGCTTGGGGCTGCGCTGCTCGAACAAGTAGATCACGCCCAGCGACATCGACACCCACCCCAGCCCCGCGGCCAGGCCGGCCAGGAGACCAAAGCCGAGCGTCGCCTTGGCACCGATGAAGGCGGCCAGGTTGAAGGCCATCACCAGGTTGACGATGGCAGACAGGCAAGGAGACTGATTCCATGCGTTTTCTCCGCTGTGTGGGCGTGACGGCGGGCATGCTGCGTCGCGCCGGCGCAGCTGCGCAAGTGGCACACCGCCGAAACCGCATATGAGCGCCCCGAACCGCGCTGCAGTGCTGCCGCGTCCGCGGCCCGATCCACGGCCCGACGCGGCGTTCGGGCACGGGCCACCCGGCCCTGGCGCACCGCAGGGCGTGCGCTTCGACGACCGACCGCTGATGGTGGTCGGCTCCGTCGCCTTCGGCCTGGCCATCCCATGGCTGACCGGCCTGTACGGCCCGCATCGGCCGCCGCAGCCGTTGTGGTGGGCCGGTCAGGCCTTGGTGTCACCCACTCAGCGAGATCATCCATGCTCAGCCTGCGTTCGTCGTGGACCGCGATGCCAAAAATGCGGTGACGCACCAAGGCCGAGCCAGTCCGGCGCAATGACGCGATAATGCTGCGCGAGTTTCGGGATGACTGCCCGCCACTCCACCGAACTGGAGCGGCACCCGTGCAGCAGTAGGAGCGGGGGGCCTCTGAGCCTTCCTCCACATATGCGACGCGGCGTCCATCGATGTTCATGAATTTCTTGGTCCGCGCAAACGCTGAGGCTGTGCGGTCACGGCCTACAACCCTCGAAGAATCAGGAAGAAACATGCCCGACAGCCATGCCATGGCAAGCCATACTGCGGCCAGCTGGATCATCACGCCAGCTGCCGTTTCGATTCGGGTTTTTTGATGTCTAGGGGCTTTCCTCGGTCTAGCAGGTAGCTGTCCGCATGGCTAGCATAGGCACAATGCAGCAGCTTGGTAGGAAACCCTTGATCATCGGAACGTCACTGGCTACCGCACCAAGTAGTCGAAGACCTTCGATGAAGGCGAAAGGTCTTGCCGTTGCAGCATTGGCGGAAGCGCTTGATGCGAACTTCTTCAAGGCCATTGCCGAACCTGTGCGCCAGCAGATCGTGCTGATCCTGCTGCGGGAGGGCCGGTCCAACGTTCAAGCTGTTGCCCAGCATCTGATCCAGGATCGTTCGGTGGTGTCCCGTCACCTGGCCTTTCTTGAACAGGCAGGTTTCGTTCGCAGCTTTCGCGTTCAGCGATTCACCGAGTACGAACTCGACGGCCCGGCCATCATTGCGAAGCTGGAGCGACTGCTCATGCACTTGCGCACCGCCGCCCAACTGTGCTGTCCGCCTGACCAAGGCTTGCGCTGAACCGTTCGGCATGATCGCTGGCTTAAAACTGCAGCCGCGTCGAGGCGGCGACACGGCTGCGTGCTTTGAAAGCGCCAAACGACGAGATCTCAGGTCCGCTGAAGAGGTCGCCCTGAAGCTGTAACAAATGATTGGGAGAGATTTCCAAGCTCGCCTGCAGCGAGCTCCACGAAGAACCCGTCCGCGTTTCGCGGATGTGCAAGGCACGAGCGGACAGCCGATCTTGAAGCCACTTTCGTTGCACGATTGCACTGACGAAGGCCGTGCCTCTCGTATCGCGCTCTCGCTGCAGGTCGTTCTGCGCGGCGACCTGGCCCGCAATGAACCAGTTGCCTACGCGAAGATCGAGACCAACTCCGAACGTTGCCTGGCGTCGCGCATCGACGCCTGTTTCAACTAACTGCTCCACCGGCGTCAGGCGCGCATAGGCCGCTTCGAGTCGCACGACTGTGGCACCGAAAGGCTTGTCCGCAGAGAAGCCCAAGCTGTCTTGGCGCGACATTGCGCCGTACAGGATCAGGCCGCTACCGCCAACCAAAGGCCGCAGTTCAGGTGCAGATTGCCATCCTCGTATCGCAATCAGATCGGCGTTCCAGCCTTGCCATTCCAAACCATAGCGAGCAGCGAATGTAGTGTTGGCGAGCGAAGCGTTTGGACGCGAAAGGACTATCGGCACACCCTGCAATCGAGCCGGCAATCGGTCCATCGGCACTCGCGGAGCCGCGATGACCTGAATGGTCTGCGATCCGCTCTGCCATTCCATGTTCGCCATCCACGATGCAAGCTTGGCCTCGGAAAGCTCCTCATAGAAGAGATCCTGCTGGTCAACCGCGTTGACGGCGTCGGTGATACGAAGGATGTCCATGCGGCCCCAATTCAACTGCTGGGCGCCTAACGTCACCGTAGTCTCGCTTGCGCGCCAGACCACAGAAAATTCGCGAATCTCGAAATCGGTCCGGCTACCTTCATGCTGATGTAGCGAACGGACGCGCCCCTGAATGCGCAGGTCAACGCCTGGCAAGTCGGCCTGAATACCCTTGTCCTTCCGCAATGGGGGATCCAGTCAGACCCGATGCCTTCAGTCCCCATGTGGCCTCTTCGGCGCGCGCGCAAGAAGTTGCAATCAACGCGGTCCACAAGACGAGTGCACGGGAGCGAACGAACGCCATGTTCAGTCCGAACGCAGGTACCGCTGGGAGACGTAGAAGTCGTCCAGCTTGCCGTCCACCTCGCGCGAGACAGCCGTCAGCCGAGTGACGCGCTTGTTGGCAAGATTGCGCATTTCGTAGACCTGGGGTCGCCAGTAGGAGCCCAGTTTAGTCAACATGCGCACGTCCAGGCGTTTCACCGGCACGCCCGTCTTGTCGATATAGTCCACGCGCACCGGATACATGGAAGCCTTCTCGATCCAGTAGACCTTCTTGCCATAGCCAGATGCGTCTCTCTCGTTGGCGTCGCTGGCAACCGCATTGATGACGTAGCAGCGTTGCTGGTCACCACAGGGCTCATCATCCCTGGAGATCTCGAAGGTGTATGCGTTGGACTTGTAGTCTTCGAAGTCCTCGTGCGTGAACTCGGTTCCCATGAACCAATTGGACTTTTCGGCACCGGCGATGCGCCGAATACGACGCGTCGCGGGTATGTACATCCAGATGTCGTTCACCGGCTTGGCCGTATCGACAATCAGCAGCCCAGTTCCCTGAATAACCGGCGGCGCGGTGAACTTGAACAACGTTGCCTCCGACCCATCGGCCTTCTTGTAGTAGAGCTCGATGTCCCGCGTTTGCTGGACGCTGCCCGAGCCGTCGAGCAACTCCATCCGATACAGAGTCTTTTCGGACTTGCTCTTGATGCGCTGTTCAGATTCCTTGACCAGGCTGTTGCCATCGGCGGCCGCAGTCGCCGATGCCAGTACCATGCAGGCGATTGCCGCCCAGTTGCGCGATGTCATCCGAAGGCCCTCCGACGCAGCGTCGGCACCATGCCGGCGCGAACTATTGCCCTGAATGGCGGAATCGCCGTCAGCGGAAAGAAGATCAGGCTAGGCACCAACACGACCAGAAAGTCCCTTACTGCGACCGTGGTATCGACCTGGAACCAGGCCTGGCTCAGCACATGGTTCAGTCCAAGCGATAGCGCGACGCCAGCCGCCGCGGCGGTCACAGTGCCGATCGCACCGACGGTGGCGACTTCCGCCATGATCATCTTCAGCACCGTCCAATCGGCGAACCCGATCGTGCGCAATGTCGAGTACTCGGGCAAGCGCCGCAGGACACCATACGCGGTGGTCGAGAACAGGAATAGCACTGCCACGGTCAGGCTGAATCCGAACGCGAGATAGACGATGCCCGCTATCTCCTGCAAGTGCTCGACAAATTCACGGACCAAGGTGCTCTTGGAGGTCACCCGGCCGACCCGGTCGAGTTGATATAAGGAATCAAGAGGTCCGAACAGCGCGTCGGTCTTGAGGAAGGCGCCGGTCACCTGGTCGCTCATGTCGAACCAGGCCTGGGCGTCAAGCAGCGGCGCATAGGACTCGCCCGGCAGCACGCCGGAGAAAATGCCGACCACCTTTGCCTCCCAGACCTTGTCGCGCACGTCGAGCGTGATGTCGTCTCCCACTGCCACACCCAGCGTGGTGGCGGTCTTGCGTTCGAGGACGATGGCATTGCGATCGCCAGGCTGAAGCGAACGCCCGGACACCAGGCGCAGTGCGCGGGCGCGGTTCGCTGGATCCATTCCGAGCAGAAACGAAGGCTCGACCTTGTCGCCCCTCTGCACATTGACGGCGCCGCGCAAGTAGGGATCGGTTCGCGTAACCCCATGGGCCTGCTTCAGGGCGGTGAGTTCGTCCGTCCAAATCGGGGTCAGGAAGTCCACCGCCACGTCCCAGTCGTCGGCGGTGAAACGCTTGACGATGCTTTGCTCAAACGATGTCAGCGACACGAAGTAGGACAGCGATGCGCCGAGCGACAACGCCACGGCCATCACCGACATCAGCGCCAGTCCCTTTCCCCGCTGTAGGTTTCGCAAGGCGTAGCGCCATACGACCGATTGGCTGATCCAGCCCATCCCGGCGCTGACCTTCGCCGCCACCATGCCGCTGTCCTGCGTGTTGCCGCGGACGGCTTCTCGTGGCGTCAAGCGCAGGATGCGGCGCAGCGGCACCAACGTTGACAGCGTCAGGACGGCAAGCAATCCGAGATAGCCCGCGATGACCGGACCTGCTCTCAGCGAGAGGTCCGGCTTGGGTAGCCCGAGCGCGCGCGCGTAGTCAGTTCCGAATCCATACAGCATCACGAAGCTCAGCGCACTACCGGACACGATGGAAATCGTCGCGATCAACAGCGCCGGCATCGCGAACGCCACCACGATGTCGCGGGTGTGGTATCCGATCGACATCATCACGCCGATCTCGGCCTTCTTCTCGTCGATCCACTGAATCATCAGGAAGACGGCAATGACGAGCGCGGTAATGACAAAGATCAGCACGATGGCCGGCACGAATATTCTGAACGCCCCCAGGTCCAGTTCCAGGTAGAGGTGGCCAAATTGCCGCTTGAGCGGAAGACTTTCGTCCACCGTGACCTTGTTGCCAAGGGCCTTGAGCGCCGACTGCTCGACGGAGCGAGCGTCGGCCCCGTCCTTGATGTCGACCAAAAGGCTGTTCACCAACTGATAGCCCAGCCGAGGCTGGATCAGGGAATACGGGACGAAGACGACGCCCAGCGATCCCTTGCTGGGAAGAAAGAAGTTGGGGTTCGCGCTATCGATCAGGAACTCGGGCGACATCGCGATGCCGCGGACCGAAAGGTCGTAGTGGTCCTTGCCGATGTTCAGGCGGAATTTGTCGCCGATCTTGTAGCCGTGGTGCTGGGCCATCGACCTTTCGATGACCACCTCAGTGGGGCTCGCCGGGTCGAAGTTGCGGCCTTCTTCGATGCGCAGCTTGTTGACCGTCGGTGCACCCTCGGTGGCCATCATCACGGCGTACAGCTTGGCGCCGGACTTGGTGTCGATATTGCCGGGAAGAACCAGGCGGCGTTCGACTGTGGTGATCCCGTCGATGCCGGCCAGACCTGGAATATTGACCGTGTCTTCCGGCACGATGCGGAGTTCGAGGTCGGCCACGTTCAACTCGCGATACCAGCCGGCACGCGAGTCGAACAGGCTGTCGATGGCACTGTAGACGCCGACGAACATCGCCAGGGCACAGCCCATGATGAGACCGGCAGCGAACAGCCGCCCCTTCATCTTCCAGGCGGCGCGGCGCATCGCCACCAGCAGTTGGCCGGCTTTCATGCGACGAGCTCCCGAACGGCCGCCGGGTGCACCAGCGTGTCTTCCTCCAGGCGACCGTTGCGCAGGATCAGCGTGCGGTCGGTGTGGCGGCCGATGGAGGGATTGTGGGTGACGATGATCAACGCGCTGGCGAATTGCCTGGCCTGGTCCAGCAGAAGTTCTGTCGTGCTGGCGGCAGTCTTGGGGTCAAGGTTTCCGGTGGGCTCGTCGGCCAGTACCAGCGCTGGTCGTTTGACCAAGGCACGCGCGATGGCTACGCGTTGCTGCTCGCCGCCAGAAAGTTGTTCGGGAAATCGGTCAGCCTTTTCGATCAATCCCAGCGAGTGGAGGATTTCTCGCGCGGCCTGCTTACCCTCTTTGGCCGGCTTGCCCGCGGCCTCCCAACCCGTCATGACGTTCTCGAGCGCGGTCAGCGTCGGAATCAGGTTGTAGAACTGGAAGACGAATCCCACCTTCTCGCGTCGATAGCGCGCCAAGCCGACCGCGTCCAGCTTCACGATGTCCTGACTCTCGATCGAGACCTGGCCCTTGTCTGCAGGGTCGATACCGCTCAGGATGTTGAGAAGCGTCGACTTGCCCGTGCCGGACACCCCCAAGATGGCCACCGACTGCCCGCGCAGGATCGACATCTTCAAGTCGGCAAGCACCGGAATGCTGACGCCACCCTGCGAATACGCCTTCGACAGGCCTGAAACCGCAACGACCACTTGCTCATGCTTGGACATGTCCCTGTCTCCTTGGTTGGAACGGACTGCGGTCAGGTCTCGGCAGCATGCCTGACGATGTAGGGGACTTCGACACGCACGGGGATGGCGGGGCGGATCGACTGACAGACTGTGCAATAGTCTTCAAACACGGCGATGCAGCGCGCAATGTTTCTGGATTCCTTGTCGACAACGGGCGCGATCGTCACGTTGATCTGTTTGATCCGCGGATTGCCCTGCTTGTTGGGCGTCACGATGGCGATGGCTTCGGTTGTCAATGCCTGGACGTAGATGCCCGCATGGCGCAACGTCTCGACCAGACTCGCCGACAGGCAGTGGCCAACCGCCATGGCCAGCATCGAAGGCGTGGAGGGCCCAGCGTTGGTACCGACGGGGTCGGGTTCGTCGGTGATGACCGGCACGCCGTGCTTCACGTCGCCTTCAAATGCCTGTGACCTGAACCTGAAGCCTTCGACGAATTCGATGTGGGCGCCAAAGTGGCGCTCGGCCTGGTTACGCATGTGCATGTATGTCCTCCTTCAAAGGTTGGGGTCGGGGCGATGAGGCTGGCATTTCGGGGTGCACCCCCCTGTTCTGCGGCTGCGCCGGCGACAGCTTCCGTTCAAGATACCAGCCCAGGCGCGATCCGGTCCAGCAGACGATGAAGAACAGACTAGCCACCGTCAGGTAGGCCTTCAGCATCTGGCCGGGATGGCGTTCGGCGAAGATGAGACCGGTCTGCATCAAGTCGACGAGCCCGAGCAGGTACAGCACTGAGCTGTCCTTGAACATCGACGTGAAGTAGCTGGCATAGGTCGGCAGCATGCGGCGATGCGCTTGCGGCAGAACGACCTGCAGCCAGATCGCGGCAGTTGACAGACCCAGAGATCGCGCCGCTTCGATTTCGCCACGGGCAATCGACAGGATTCCCGAGCGGATGAACTCGGCTTGATAGGCCGATCCATAGGCACTGAGGGCAATCAGCGCAGTCCACATCGGAGACGGCGTGATGCGCAGCAGAACCGGGATCGAGAAGAAGAACCAGAACAGTACGATCACCAGCGGAACGGACCGAACCAGTTCAATGTAGCCCGCGCAAGCCCAGCGCAGGGCTAGCACCGGGCCCAGTCGACCCAGGGCGAGCACGTGCCCGAGCAGGAAGCTGGTGACGAACGAGATCGAAGCGATCAGGACGTTCAGGCCCAGACCACCAATCAGGCCCTCCGGAAAGGTGCCCACTAGGAACAGGCGCAAAGGGATGGCGTTATCGAACGGCATCGCCCTGCCCTTCTTCGGACATGCGGTTGGCGGCCATCACCCGCGAACGGAAGACGCGTGACAGACCGTAAGCCAGCGACAGCGAAAGGGTCGCATAGATCACCGTGGCGGCCAGCGTGACCTCCAGCCCCTTGAAGGTGATGGATTCGATCTGCTGCGTGGCCCAGGTCAGCTCGGGCAAGGCGATCGCCACGCACAACGACGTGTTCTTGAAGTTGTGGATCAGGCGGTTGGTAATGGCCGGCATCATGGCGCGCAGCGACTGTGGGCAGAGCACGTGCAGGCATTCCTGCCAGACGGACATGCCACAGCTGGCGGCTGCGTCGCGCTGCCCTGTCGGAATCTTCACCATGCCATTGCGCAGGATGTCCGACAGGTAGGCGCCGTTGTCCAATGCCAGTCCCATCACGCCTGCGGCAAATGCATAGCCGCTCCACTCATGCAGGGCTTTGCCGACTGTCTTGGGTAACAACTCGGGCAGCACGAAGTAGAAGAACAGGATCCAGAAGAGGGCCGGCACGTTGCGCACGATCTCGACCAGCGCATTGGCCGGCAACCGCACGACACCCGACGGCCACAGCCGCGCGACCGCAATCAGGGCGCCGAGCACGAACGAGAGACTGCCCGACAGGATCGCCAACGCAACCGTACGTAGCGTGCCGTCGACGATCAGCGAGGCAAACTGCTCCCGCGTAACGAAAGACCAGTCGAATGCGTACTGAAGCATGATGCCGTCCAACGCTACGCAGTCAGGGAATGACCGGCCGCCGGCCGCATCGACATGGCTGCGTGTCTCAGGGTCGACGTGAGCGATGCGCAGCACGACGAATTCTGGTGCAGGTCCACCAGATGGCCCGACTCCAGTGAGACCATCCGGTCGGCTACCTCGTAGGCGAACTTCTGGTCGTGACTGACGATGACCGCCGCGACGTTGTCGCGCTTGAGACGGCGAACCAACTCGGCGATCTGCGTCGTGCGGGCCGGGTCCAGCGCAGAGGTTGGCTCATCCAGCAGCATCACCGAAGGCCCCATCGCCAGGCAGCGCGCCAGGGCCACTCGCTGTTTCTCGCCGCCAGAAAGCTGTGACGGGTGGTGGTTGCCTTTCTCTGCCATGCCCAGCTCGTCCAGCAGCTCGAACGCGCGCCGCTCGGCTTCACCCTTGCTCAGGCCCAGCACCTGGCGCGGCGCAAGGCAGATGTTTTCCAGCGCGCTGAGGTGCTCGAAGAGGTTGAAATGCTGGAAAAGCATCCCGACCCTGCCCTTCAGGTCGCGCGCGCCCTGCCTGCCGGGCCACACCGGGTAGTCGTCGATCGTGATGCTGCCGCCGTCGATGGGCTCCAGGCCGTTGATCACCCGCAGAAGTGTCGTCTTGCCGGCACCGCTGGCGCCACACAGTACCAGCGTCTCGCCTCCTCTGACGTGCAGGTCCACGCCCTTGAGGACATCACGGCCCGCGAGGCGCTTGAATACGCATTTGCAATCGATCATTATTGTTCCCTGGAGCGCAAGAGACTAATCAAACGACCTCCCACCGACTAGTCGGGCCACACCATCGGCATGTCTCCAAATACATCCGGAGGAAGCCGCGGGCGCGCATTCAGCGGCAGCGGGTACTTTCCCTTGGGGCCGAACCACGACTGGTACAGGCGCTCGTAGGTTCCGTCCTTGATTACGGACTGCAACGCGACACTGACGGCATAGCGCCACTTGCTGTCGTTCTGCGGAACCCCGATGGAATACAGACCTGGGCTGTAGCCTGAGCCGACGGCTTCGAAGTCGGCTCCCTCGGCGCCGGCGACAGCGGCGACGATCGGGCTGTCCTGCGTGAATGCGTCGATCTTTCCCTGCTTGAGCGCCAGGAAGCATTCGGCGTTTTTCTGGAACGACAACATCTGCGGCGCGAGAGGTGAGTGCCGCGCCAATTCGGCGGGGGCGGCGGTGAAGGCATTCGAGCCCTGATTGACTCCGATGCGCTTTCCGCCCAGCTGTGCAAGCGTCTTGAAGTGGCCCTTCCTGGCATAGAACACCTTGGCAGTGAACAGGTACGGCGGATCGACGAAGTCGACCTGCTCCTCGCGGCTCAACGTCCGGCTTATGTTGGACAAGGCCATATCGATCTGGCCGTTTGCCAGAAAGGCGATGCGGGTTTTGTTGTTCACCGCGACGCGCTCGACCTTCACGCCCAGTCGCTTGCCGATCTCGTCGCCCAGATCGACATCGAACCCGGTCCACTTTCCCGCGTCGTCCAGGTAGTTCATCGGCGGCGTGTCGTTGCCAGTGCCGATGCGAACAACGCCGACTTGCTTGACCTTGTCGAGCGTCGACTCGGCGAAGGCCCTGCCTTCGACACCCAGAGTGAGGCAGGCCGCGACAACGGTGGCGAACCATGTTGAGCACGGTTTCATGGATCGTTCCTTCAGATGATGGCCAGCTTGCGGTCGACCACCGCTGGCGCCATGGCGATTTCGACGACGTGCGGATGGCTGGCCAGGTCCGCGGCGTGCTTGACGAGGTAATTGCCGATCAGTTTGGAAGAGCGCACGAAACGGTCTTGGCACACGCGCACGGAATCGACCGTGGCGTCTACAAAACCCAGGCCCTTGCGGCGCAGCAAATCGAGCCAGCCGGTCTCGAATTGCCAGTGATGAGTGGCGATCTCCAGATTGACCTGGGCGAAAGTCAGATAGGCACGCTGCCGCGTCGGGATGTCCTTGAACGGTACGATCTCGAAGGCTGCGTAGTAGTAGATGGTCTGTGGCCGAGTCACTTCGAACCACATGTCCCACAGGTCGCGCATGGAAGGCGAGGTGTGTGGGTTCGACACCAGGTTCATGAAGGCACCGTCAGGCAGCCATCGATAGGCCCACTTGAAGGCCTTGCAGAAGGCGTCCTGGTGCAGCACGTTGAGCGGCTGCCTCGGTGCCACCGTGTGGAACGCCGCGTGGTAGCGGTCGCACGCCAGGCGCTCAAGGCCCATCCATTGCTGGTACAGCCCGTAACGCTTGCCGCTGTACCGGCCGGTATCGCTGGTGCCGATCAGGATCGACGGGCGGATGATGACGAAGGGCACGCCCCCGGCCGCGACCAGGCGCTCGGCTTCGCGCTTCGTGCGTGTGTATTGCGTCGGGTCTGACGACGGCTCGGGCAGCAGTGCCTCGGCTGTGACGTGGGACTGATAGCCGGAGCTGTAGGCCGTCGAGATGTAGGTGAAGCGCTTGAGCTTAAGCCGGCGTGCCAAGACGAGCAGGTGCGCGGTGTAGCCGACGTTGACAGCCTGAAGCTTTGCGATGTCGTAGTAGTCCAGGCAGCCTGCACAGTGGATGACCTCGTCCACGCCTTCGAGCTGCGGCGCGAGGTCTGCCACGTCCGCCAGGTCTTCGGGCAACTGCATCTGGTGCAGTCGGCTTTCCACGGCATCGGACCAGCACCCGTGCGACTGCGCTTCCCATTCTTCTACGATCGGCTCTAGCAGCGCCTTTTTGTCATGGACCGAGCGTGTGATGCAGGTGATCTGCGCGGCCGTTTCGCGCAGCAGCGAAGCGACGATGAGCGAACCCATGTAGCCAGTGGCTCCGGTCACGAGAATGTGGTCGGCTCGGAACGCAACAGTGCGCAGAGTCTTGTCCATGGCTCAGGCGCCGAGCGTGGTCAAGGGTTGTTTTTGCAGGCGCTCGGCGATCATCTCGGCGCTGGGCACCCCGCCGTAGTAGGCGACTCGTGCGTTGATGATCAGCAACGGGAAAATCGACAGCCCGTTGGCCTGGAACAGCGTGATCACGTTCTGGATTAGCCGCTTCTGGCTGTCGTCGGCCTGCGATTCCAGCGCGCGCAGGTGGCTTTGCGCAGCAGTGATGGTCTCTACTATGACCGGCCTGTTGTCGCCGCACCGCTGCATCGCATCCAGTAGGTTCTTCTTCAGGCCGTCGTCCTTGGGGCCGGACGTGGCGTCGCAGCAGGAGGCGGAAAGAACACCGATGTTGTTTCTGTCGAGCAGCGCCATGACGGTGCTGGCGTCTGACGTTCCGGTGGCGCAACAGGGCAGGAGCCAGCGGAGCAGGGCGGTTGGCTTTGGCACTTTGATTTCCTTATCAGATAAAGCGTGACGCCCAATCGAGGGCGATGCCGATGACCGTCGCCGAAACAACGATGGCGACGACGTGCGAAACCACCAGCGGCGCCTTGAAGAGCTTGGTCAGCAGGATCATTTCGGGAATGCTGGTACCTGCGGCTGAAACCAGGAACGACGCCACCGGCCCGATTGCGACGCCCTTGGACAGCAGCGCCACGGCAATCGGAATCACCATCGTCGCGTTGATGTAGAACGGCAGGCCGACAATGGCCATCACAACGACCAGGAGCACACCAGGAAAGCGGTGCTGCAACTGGGAGATGGCGTCCTGTGGGACGTAGCCGTAGATCAACGCGCCGACCACGATGCCGAGCGCGAGGTACGGCGCGGAGGCGCGGAGTTCGCTCCAGGCCGCCAGCAGAGCGAACCGGCTGCGCATGGACCAAGGAACCTTCGGTGCGCTTCCGGGCCCGCTGATGCGGACTGCGTCGTCAATGTCGCCGCCTGCACTGGCCAAGCGTACGTAGCGCACCAAACCCATGCGATCGACCAGGATGCCGAAGGCCACGGAGAGAGCGCCGGCGACGAAGAGGAAGGCAGTTGCGATCGCCAGGGAGTACTCACGCAGCAACACCAGCAGCACGCCTTCGTTAATCACAGGCGAAGCAATCAGGAAGGTGAAGCAGACGCCGAATCGCACGCGTGCGCTCAACATGCCCGACAGGACCGGCACAGTCGAGCATGAGCAGAATGGGGTGACAGCGCCTGCCGTTGCAGCCAGCACGGCGCCGGTTTCCAGAGACGTCTTCGTCAGCGCTTCGTTGAGACGGTTCCCCAGCCCCTGCTGCAGCAGCGCCACCGCAAAGGCGATGCCGAAGAAGAGCAGCGCCAGCAATGAGCCCTCGTAGACAACAAACTCGACCATTGCTCTCAAGTCATTCATGGCGCACTCGTTCTCGTTGCAGTGGCGTGCCGCTCAGCAGCAGCTGCCTGCATGGGTACTGCATGCGGGCGGCGCGTCCTGGCGCAGCCGGAGGTCGGCCTTCGGCTGGACGCCATAGCTGGACATGCTGGCGATCAGGGGCATGGTCACCTTGTGGTCGAAGCCGACCATGTCGAGTGTTTCCATGTAGGCATCGAGTGCATCCACACGCAGCATCTCGATGTCGGTCGAGATGCTGTCCAGCCCAATGCCGCCGCAGTCGACCGAGAGTTCGGCGCACAGCGAGTGACAGCTCGTGCTGATCATGCTAAACAGCTCGGGCATGACCTTGTGGTGCGCCCAGACCAGTGCGTCATGCACCGTTTCGGGATCTTGCTCCATCATCGCCTTGATGCGGCGGGCGCCGATGCCCAGATGCTCGATCTCGTCGGCGAGGATCAGGCCCGCGACCTGCGCCGTGTCGGGGTCGGTGTCACGGCCGAGCGTCTTGTACAGGACGATGGCCATTGTCTCGGTCATGAGATCTTGGATGATCAGGCAGGCCGGCAGGTCCTTCTTCTTCACAGCGGTGGAGAAATGGCCGCGGATGGCGCGCCACTGCGGCTCAACGATCTCGGTCTTGACGACATAGTCCAGGCGCTTGCCCAGACTGGCGAGCATCTTGATGTGCTTGGATTCCTCGGTCGCCTGTTTGACAGTCTCGATCTTCGCCTCGGTGTTGCCCATCAGCGGCACCATCTCGGAGTAGTTCTCTACTGCCATGATTTCGCCTGAGATCGTGTTGGACACAATGTAGGCCATGAGGTCGAAGTAGCGCTTGTCCTTGCCGAACCTCGCGGCGCGCGCCTCCGCCGTGGAGGGGTACGCTGCTTCGTTGGAGGTTGTTCCTACTTGTGCCGCTGCTTCCATGGTAGCTCCCGGTAGGTAGAGGTTGAAAATACATGCATGGCTGTGCACGTATGCCCATATTAGCACTGGCGCATCCAGGTTTGCAGCCCAGAAGCTTCCGAAGCGTCCTCAGGAATGGGGAAGTGCGAGATATCTAGCTATGTAGTTAGTGATTCATGAGCGGCGCTCGGCATGAGCGGGGCCGAAGCGTGTGGCCTATGCCGTTGTACGGCATGGACGGCAGTGGCTCAACGTCCGGCGGCCTGGCGACGACCACCGGTGTAATGCCCACCATGTAGGGCAGGCCCAGCTCGCTCAGGCGCTTGCGAAAGGCGGTGTCAATGCCATTGCCCGCGTCGGCCAGCACGCAATGCCGCGGCGCGCCGTCAGCCAACAACGCTTCAATCTGCTGCTGTGGAATCTGAGGCTTGGTAGCAAAGCCCACCTCGGCCGGCACCCCCGCCTAAGGCAACGCTGAACAAGTCCTCGCGCGTCGGTCGTCGGCGCCACCCCGGCGGTCGACGCAAAGCGCTGGCCGAGATGGCCGCACAGGGACCACACGACGCCCCTATGCGCTGCAACTGCGGCACGTAGACGTTGAGGTACATCCGGTTGATGCACTCGCTCTCCAGCACGACATGATCGCGCAGGACGTCGCAGACGCTGTGTGGTGATTTCATGCCCGGTTCCGGTCGTCCACGGGGTCTTCGGACCCCATTGAGCTTCGAGCTCCAAATACTTCCGGGTCTGGCCCAGACGGCTCGACCGGAGCCACCTTACATCGAAGCAAACGGCGCCCAGATCGGGCCCGTACCACTCGTCGGTCTGAGGCGGATCCTCGTTAGCAGGCAGTGTTTGATGCTGCTTATGCAACACGTAAAGCCGCGTCTTTGCCGCCCTGGCGTTGTTGCGAGTCCTCGCGATGCCACTGGGTATCGCTGCGGTTCAGCCTTGCAGGCCGCACAGGGTCTCACGACCCTGTCGCTCGCCAGGCGTAGGCAGCCCACTGGGCTGCCTACGTCCGGGCTCGCCCTGGCCCTTGCCAGGACGACAAATCCATCGGTTTATTAAGTACCGCACAGCATCAAACACTGCACTGGACCAGCCATGCATAGCGTTGAGCACTGCACTGGACTCGTCCGTTGCGCACCCCTGCGCCCCACGGGCAACCCATGCCGCGCCCACCCTGCGCTGAAGTCGCCGCGGACAAGGTCCGCGCGGGATGCCGGCGACCGCCATCCCTGGCGTCGCGTCGGCAAACAGGTCCGCGGGCAGGCGGCCGCAAGTCAGGGCCGGTCGGGGCGAACGGCGTCCAGCCGGCCACGCCTGAAAGCCAGGCCCAGCAGGCCCAGGGCCATCAGCCCCCAGCTGGCGGGCTCCGGCACCGGCAGCGGGTCCACGCCAGGTGTGACGAAACCGCCTTGCGGGTTGGCCAGTCCCACCACGTGCAACGAACCGAAGCGGCCGATCAGCTGCACACTGCCTTCGTTGTTGAAGGCGGCCGGGTGGCAGCAACTGTCGAAGACCCGGAATGCCTGCGGCGCAGCAAGGTCGCCGGCGGTACTGAAGTAGACCCAGTCGGCCTCGGCTTCCTGCCCGGCCAGGGTGCTGTGGTCCAGGCCGGCCGGGGCGTGCACCGCCATCGTCAGCGTGCCGCTGAGCGTGAGGTCATAAGCCGCTCCCGCGGTGGTCTGGGTGCGCAGGTTGAAGTTCAGCACGCTGGGTACGTCGTTCACGCCCGAGTCACTGCCGCCGTACCAGCCACCGTTTTTGAAGTAGAGGGTGCCGAGCACGAAGTCCTGCCCCACCGCGACGCTGAAGCTGGGGTTGGGCTCGAAACGGATCACGTTGGTCCAGGGGTCGGTGGGCGCGGCCCAGTCGTAGCGCAATTCGGCGCGCGCGCCAGCCAAAGGCGCATGCCCGGTGACATAGCCGAAACCGAATGCGTCGGCAGGCACCCAGCCGCCGTCGGGTGTGCCCACCACGCCGTTGACCAGACCGGTGCCGCTCCATTGCGCGGGGTTGGGGGCCTGCGCCTGGGTGCCGGAGCCGATCGGTCCGCTATAGCCTGTGAAGTCGAACAGCACCTGGCCGTTGATCGCGCTGGTCTGCGCAGCGGCCAGCAGCGGTGTGGCCAGCACGGCCGCAGCGATAGCGTGTTGAATGGACATGGGTTCCCCTACAACATGGCGAGCCCAAGGCGGGCACCCCACGATGCTGGCGGAGCCGGCGTCACGTAGGCGTCACGCGCTTGGCCTTTGCTGGCCTCAACCGTGGGGCGCGGCCCGCCGCAACGACACCCCGCCGCTGTCTAGACTCGCCCGTTGCGCACCCCTGCGCCCCACGGACACCCCATGCCCCACCCCGCCACCGGTTTGACGCTTGACGTCGACGCCCGCCGCGCCGGCCAGCGCATCGTCGACGTGCGCGCTGTGATCCCCATCCTCCAGCCAGGCCAGACGTTGCGGCTGCGCCATGTGCGCTATCTGCCCGGCTGCCACGGTCCGTACGGCGAGGTCAGCCACCTGGCCGGGTTGGAGGTGCGCGCCGGTGCGCGCCGGCTGGCGTGGCGCCGGGCGGCGGACGAGGTGCGGGCGATCGAGGTCGATGTTCCGGCCGATGTCGACGAAGTGGAGCTTAGCTACCAGTGGCTGGGCGGCCAGCCCGGCGCTTACTACCCGACGCCGATTGACGAGCGGCTGCTGGCCATTCAATGGGCCAACCTGGTGCTGTACCCGCAAGGCCAGCCGGCGCACGCGCTGGTGGTCAATGCCCGCCTGCGGCTGCCCGACCTGGCGCCCGGCTTGCCATCGGCGCCGGCCATGGGCTGGGCCAGCGCGCTGGCCGGGTCGGTCGACGCCGACGGCTGGATCCGTTTTGCGCCGACCGACCTGGCCACGTTGGTCGATTCACCGGTCTACGCCGGGCGGCACCACCAGGCCTATGCGCTGGATGCCGACGGCGCCGCGGGGCCGGCGACGCTGCACCTGTTTCAGGGCGCCGACGCGGCGCGCCCCGATGCGCGCCAGCTCGCCGCGCACCGCGCGGTGTTCACCCAGGCCGAACGGCTGTTCGGGCCGCGGCCCTGGGCACGCTATGCGCTGCTGGTGGCCAACCTGAAGGGGCTGGAGCAGGACGCGCTGGAGCACTTTGAATCGAGCGAGTTTTCCTACACCGGCGGCTACCTCGACGCCTGGGACCAGGCCGAGCGCAACCGCAGCGACGTGGCGCACGAAGTGGTGCATGTGTGGAACGGCAAGTGGCTGCGGCCGGCCGGCCTGGTGCCGGACGATTTCCATAGCCCGGTCGACCCCGGCCTGCTGTGGGTTTATGAAGGGCTGACGCAGTACTGGGGCTGGGTGTTGTCGGTGCGCGCCGGCATGTGTACGGCGGAGCAGTTTCGCCACGACCTGGCCACCAGCGCGGCGTGGTTCGACGCCCTGCCCGGCCGGCGCTGGCGCAGCCTGCGCGACACGCTGGAAGACCGCCGCATGGGCCTGCCCGACAGCGAGCTGTGGCCGTCGTGGACCCGCGGCTCCGACTACTACGACGAGGCGGCGCTGGCGATCTGGCTGGCCGCCGACCTGCAAATCCGCGAGGCCAGCGCCGGGCAGCGCTCGCTGGACGATTTCGCGGCCGGCTTCTTCGCCCCGGCGGCCAACGCGCGCCAGGTGCAGACCTACACGCTTGCCGACGTGCTGGCCGGGCTGCACGCGGTCTGGCCGCACGACTGGGACGGCTTTGTGCGCCAGCGGCTGGACGCCACCGACCAAGGCCCTGGCCTGGCGGCGACGCTGGCACGCGCCGGCTGGCGGCTGAGCCTGGAAGACAGCGCCAGTGCGCTGCTGCAAGCCGAGATGGACGACGATGGCGTGCTCGACCTGACGCACTCGCTCGGCGCGGCGGTCCGCGCCAACGGCAAGCTCGACCTGGTGCATTGGGGCAGCCCGGCCTTTGACGCCGGCTGGGCGCCGGGCGACCGGCTGGTCGGCATTGGCGACCTGGCCTATGCGCCGGCGGCGCTTGAACAGGCGCTGATCGCCAACCGCGACGGCGCGGCGCCGCTCAAGGTGTTGTGGAAGCGCGCCGGCACGCTGCGCCACGCGCTGCTGGACGTGCGCGGCGGCCCCCGCCACCCACGCCTGCGCCGGATGACCGCCCGGCGCGACTGGCTGGGCGAGATCCTGCAACCCGCAGGAACAGCCTGACAGCCTGACGATCCCCATCTGGTATGGAACTTTGATTGGGTGCCCATCAAGCCCGCACAAACGCATGGTCCATGTGCTGTTCGTCTGCTCTCGGAATCGGCTCCGCAGCCCGACAGCGGAAGACACCTTTGCCAACTGGCACGGCGTCGAGACGGCCTCGGCTGGCACGGATCACCACGCGCCCTCGCCGATTGATGCCGAGGCAATAGATTGGGCCGAGATCATCTTCGTGATGGAGCGTGCACACAGGATGCGAATCACGAAGCGATTCGGGCAGCATGTCAGGAACAAGCGCCTCGTGGTCCTTGGCATCCCCGACGATTACGGGTTCATGGACCCTGCACTCGTCGCAATCCTGCAACGCAAGGTGGGCCCTTACCTGGTCCGTCTCGGTGGTCAGCCACCGCAAGCCGCATGAGCAATCCGGGGGCGCATGAACTGCGCCCGCCGCTGGCCACTGGCCAGCATCGCTTGAGGCTTACTTGGACCGAAGTGACGCGGTTTTCATTGGAGTGATCCGGGTGCGGTCGTTGTACTGAAAGGGGGAGTGCATCGTGTTTTGTGTCGCATACCCTTGTTTTTGCGACACTTTATTTGTCGCATAAAATGCATTGCGACACTTTGTTTGTTGTAATTCCGTCCTGGCCAAAGCGGCCATTTCGTCCAGTTGATATTGGCCGAGTTCGCCGCGTTGCATGTGGGCAATGCCGTGCGCTTTGGCATCCGCCCGCTGGAGTTTGCCGCCTGGCAAGGTCACCGTACAAACAGGGTACCGAAGGCCTGAAGGTGGAATTGGTTCCAAGCCAAGGTCATGGCAACAAAAGGCTTGTTATTCCAGTCGACCCGCCGCCGACCAGCTCCCGCCAATGTTCTTCAACAGCAAATTGGCCGCCTGCAGCTGTCGGTTGCGCAGCGCAAGCAGGCTGGATTCGGCCGCCAGCGCCGCGGTTTGCGCGTTGGCCACGTTCAGGAAGCTGACGGTGCCGGCCTTGTACTGATATTCGGTGATTTCCAAATTGCGCTGCGCGGCCTGCAGCGCGTCTTGCTGCAATTGCAGCTCGGTGCCCAGTTGCGCCAGCGCGGCTAGGTTGTCCTCGACTTCCTGGAAGGCGGTCAATACCGTCTGCCGGTAGCTGGCGGCTGCCGCGTCGGCCTGCGCGCGGGCGGTGTCGCTGGCATGCTGGCGCGCGCCGCCGTCAAACACCGACAGCGCCAGCGACGGGCCGAGCGACCACAGCAGGCTGGACGCCGAGAACAGCGAACCCAGCGTCGGGCCGCGCAGTCCGGCGCTGGCCGACAGCGACAGTTCAGGAAAGTACGCCGCGTCGGCGATGCCGATTTGCGCGTAGGCGGCGGCCACCCGGCGCTCGGCGGCGGCGATGTCGGGCCGGCGCTCCAGCAGGGTCGACGGCAGCAGCGCCGGCAGCGGCGGCAGCGCAGGCAGCACGGCGCTGCGCGCCAGCGTCAATTGCGCCGGTGCCTTGCCCAGCAGCACGGCGATGGCGTGTTCCGACTGCGCGCGCTGGAGCTGGGCGTCGCTGATCTGCGCCTGCACGCTTTTGAGCTGGGTCTGCGCCTGCAGCACGTCGCTGCGCCCGACCACACCGGCGTCGTAGCGCGCCTGGGTCAGCGCCAGCACGCGCTGGCCGGCCTGCGCGCTGCGTTCGAGCAGCGCCTGCTGCGCCTCGGCGCTGCGCAGCGCGAAATAGCTCTGCGTCAGCGTGGCCTGGGCCGACAGCCGCGCCGCGGCCAGGTCGTCGGCGCTGGCCTGCAGCCTGGCGCCGGCCGCTGTCTGCGCCAAAGCCAGCCGGCCCCACAAGTCGACCTCCCAGGCGGCGTTGGCCGAAAGCGCCAGCGTGTTGCTGGTCAGCCTTGCCTCGCCAGCCGCCGGCGCGCCGCTGCGGCTGGCCGCGGCGCCCAGGCCCAGCGTCGGCCAGCGCGCGGCCTCGCTGGCCTGCAGCACGGCGCGCGCGCTGGCCACCTGGGCCAGCGCGATCTGCAGATTCTGGTTGCCGATCACCAGGTCGCGCTGCAGCGCATCGAGCTGCGGGTCGTTGAAGAGCCGCCACCAATCCTGCGGCACCTCGGCCGTGGCGCCGCCGGGCTGCACCGCGGCGGCGCGCTTCCACAGGCCGGCGCCCTCCTTGAACTGCGCCGGCACCGCCAGTGCTGCCGGCGGCGGCGCTTTGGGCGGCGGCGCGGCGCAGGCGGCCAGCAGCGCGGCAAGGGTCAGCAACGCCAGCGCGCGCGCCGGGCGGCGGCGCGGCCACTCGGCATGGGTTCGGAGCGGGCTTGGGTTCGACATGTTGGAGGTCAGGACGCGGCCGTTGTCAGCGTGGCAACCGGTGGCGCGGCGCGCGGCGTGCGGCGCAGGCGGTCCATGCAGACAAAGACCACCGGCGTGGTGTAGAGCGTGAGCAACTGGCTCAACAGCAGCCCGCCGACGATGGCGATGCCCAGCGGCACGCGCAGCTCGGCGCCGTCGCCACTGCCCAGTGCCAGCGGCAGCGCGCCAAACACCGCGGCCAACGTGGTCATCATGATCGGCCGCAGCCGCAGCAGCGCGGCGCGGTAAATCGCCGCGCCGGCGCCCAGGCGGCTGCCGCGCTGCCGGGCGGCGTGCTGCGCGGTGATCGCGAAGTCGATCATCAGGATGGCGTTTTTCTTGACGATGCCGATCAGCAGCACCACGCCGATCAGCGCAATCACCGAGAAGTCGGTCTTGAACAGCCGCAGCGCCAGCAGCGCGCCGACGCCGGCCGAAGGCAGCGTCGACAAGATCGTCACCGGGTGGATCAGGCTTTCGTACAGCATGCCCAGCACCAGGTAGATGGCGACGATGGCCGCGGCGATCAGCAGCGGCTGCGAGGCCAGCGACGACTGAAACGCCTTCGCCGTGCCCTGAAAGCTGCCGCGCACCGACACCGGCGCGCCGGTGCGCAGCAGCGCCTGGTCAACCGCCGCGACCGCCTGCGACAACGACACCCCGGCGGCCAGGTTGAAGCTGACCGTGCTGGCCGGCGTGCCGCCCTGGTGGGCAACCGACAGCGGCGTGGCGGTGGTTTCGATGCGCGCGACGTCGGTCAGCGCCACCTGCGCGCCCTTGGGCGTGGTCAGCCACAGGCTTTTCAGCGTCTCGGGGCTTTGCAGCCACGGCGCGGCCAGCTCCATCACCACGCGGTACTGGTTCAGCGGGTTGTAGATGACGCCGATCTGGCGCTGGCCAAAGGCATCGTTCAACGTGGCGTCGACCGCGGCCATCGACAGCCCCAGCCGGGCCAGCGCGTCGCGGTCGACCACCAGCGAGGTCTGCACGCCGCGGTCTTGCTGGTCGGTGTTGACGTCGGTCAGCTCGGGCAGTTGCGCCAGCGCCTGGCGGATGCGCGGCTCCCAGGTGCGCAGGTCGGCCAGGTCGTCGGCCTGCAGCGTGTACTGCCAGGTGGCGTTGGCCTGGCGGCCGCCGACGCGGATGTCCTGCACCGGCGACAGGTACAAGTTGGCCCCCGGCAGGTGCGCCAGCTTGCCGCGCAGCCGGTTGATGACCTGGTCAACGCCCTCGGCGCGCTCGCCGCGGGGCTTGAGCGCAATGAACATGTTGGCGCTGTTGCGCTGGCCGCCGCCGGTAAAGCCGGTGGTGTGGGACACCGCCGGGTCGGCGCGAACGATGTCGCTGAAGGCGTTGAGCTTGCCCTGCATCGATTGAAACGAGCTGCCCTGGTCGGCCTGCACGCCGCCGACCATCAGCCCGGTGTCCTGCTGCGGGAAAAAGCCCTTCGGGATGGCGACGTACAGCGACAAGTTGAGCGCCACCACGCCGGCCAGCACCGCCAGCGCCAGCGGCTGGTGGCGCAGCACCCAGCGCAGGCTGCGCCGGTAGCCGCGCAGCAGCCAGGCCTGCGCCGCGTCCAGCCAACGGGCCACCGCCGCGCGCGGGCGGCTGCGCGGCGACGGGCGCAGCAGCGCCGCGGCCATCATCGGCGTGGTGGTCAGCGACACCACCATCGAGACCAGAATCGCCACCGTCAGCACCACCGCAAACTCGCGGAACAGCCGGCCGACGATGCCGCCCATCGCCAGGATGGGGATGAACACCGCGATCAGGCTGAGCGAGATCGACACCACCGTGAAGCCGATCTCGCGCGCGCCGCGCAGCGCCGCCGCGCGCGGCGCCATGCCACGCTCGACGTGGCGGGCGATGTTTTCCAGCACCACGATGGCGTCGTCGACGACAAAGCCGGTGGCCACCGTCATCGCCATCAGCGACAGGTTGTCGATGCTGTAGCCCAGCAGGTACATCGCGCCAAAGGTGCCGGCCAGCGACACCGGCACCGCCACCGCCGGCAGCAGCGCCGCGCGCGCGTTGCGCAAGAAGGCGTAGACGACGACGATGACCAGCCCGAAGGCGATCGCCAGCGTGCGCTGCACCTCGCGGATGCTGGCACGTATGGTGGTGGTGCGGTCCATCATCACCTCGACGTTGATCGCCGGCGCGATCGACGCACGCAGTTGCGGCAGCAGCGAGCGCACCGTATCCACGGTCTTGATGATGTTGGCGCCCGGTGACTTGCTGAGCATCAGCAGCACCGCCGGGCGGCCGTCGGCGATGCCGTCGTTGCGCACGTCCTGCACGCTGTCGGTCACCTCGGCCACGTCGCGCAGCCGCACGGGGGCGCCGCCATGCGTGGCCAGCACCAGCGGCGCGTAGTCGGCGGCCTTCATCGCCTGGTCGTTGGCGCCGATCTGCCAGGCGCGCTGCGCGTCCTCCAGCGTGCCCTTGGGCCGGTTGGCGTTGCTGGCGACCACCGCGGCGCGCACCTTTTCCAGCGCAATGCCCCTGGCCGCCAGCAGTTGGGGGTCGAGCGCGATGCGCACCGCCGGCAACGCGCCGCCGCCGATCGACACCTGGCCCACGCCGTCGACCTGCGCCAGCCGCTGCGCCAGCACGGTCGACGCGGCGTCGTACATCTGGCCGCGGCTGAGCATGTCGGAGGTCAGCGCGATCACCATGATCGGCGCGTCGGCCGGGTTGACCTTGCGGTAGCTCGGGTTGCTCGGCATGCCGGTGGGCAGCAGCGCACGCGCGGCGTTGATGCCGGCCTGCACGTCGCGCGCGGCGCCGTCGATGTCGCGGCTCAGGTCAAACTGCAAAGTCACCCGCGTGCTGCCCAACGACGACGACGAGGTGATCTCGCTGACCCCGGCAATCGTGCCCAGCGTGCGTTCAAGCGGCGTGGCCACCGTGGCGGCCATGGTCTCGGGGCTGGCGCCGGGCAGTGACGCCGAGACCGAGATGGTCGGAAACTCCACCTGCGGCAGCGGCGCGATCGGCAGCAGAAAGTAGGCGATCACGCCGGCCAGCGCAACGCCCAGCGTCAGCAGCGTGGTCGCCACCGGGCGGGCGATGAACGGCCGCGACAGGTTCATCGCGCGCCCGCCCCTTGGTCGGCGCTGGCCGCGCCCGGCGCCACGGCGCCGGCACCGCTACCGGTGCCCGCACCCCCGCCACGCAGCCGCGCCGCCAGCGACGCAAAGCCGAGGTAGATCACCGGCGTGGTGAACAGCGTCAACAACTGGCTGACGACCAGCCCGCCGACCATCACCACGCCCAGCGGGTGGCGCAGCTCGCTGCCCACGCCCTGCCCCAGCATCAGCGGCAGCGCGCCGAGCAGCGCGGCCAGCGTGGTCATCAGAATCGGCCGCAGGCGCAGCAAACACGCCTGGTGGATGGCCGCGCGTGGCGACAGCCCGGCTTCGCGTTCGGCCTCCAGCGCGAAGTCGATCATCATGATGGCGTTTTTCTTGACGATGCCGATCAACAGCACGATGCCGATGATGGCGATGATGTCCAGGTCCAGCCGCAAGGCCAGCAACGCCAGCAGCGCGCCCAGCCCGGCTGAGGGCAGCGTCGACAAAATCGTCAGCGGGTGGATGAAGCTCTCGTAGAGCACGCCGAGCACGATGTACATGGTGACGATGGCCGCCAGAATCAGCAGCAGCGTGCTGGTCAGCGAGGCCTGAAAGGCCAGCGCCGCGCCCTGGAAGCTGGTCTCCACGCTGGCCGGCAGCAGCCCGGCGGCTTGCAACGCGGCCTCCTCGGCCTTGATTGTCCGCACCGCGTCGCCCAAAGAGGCGCCGCGCGCCAGGTTGAACGAAATCGTCGCCGCCGGAAACTGCGCCACGTGGTTGACCGCCAGCGGTGCCACGCGCTCGGCAAAGCGCGCCACCGACGACAGCGGCACCTGCACGCCGCCGCCGCCGGCCACGTACAAGGCGTTCAGCGCCTCAGGGCCGCGCCTGAACGGCGGCGCCACTTCCAGCACCACGCGGTACTGGTTGCTTTGCGTGAAGATGGTTGAAATCAGCCGCTGGCCAAAGGCGTTGTACAGCGCGCTGTCGATCGCCGCCACCGTCACCCCCAGCCGCCCGGCGGCGTCGCGGTCGATCTCGACCCAGGCCTGCAAGCCTAGCTCTTGCTGGTCACTGGCCACGTCGGCCAGTTGCGGCAGGCGGCGCAGCCGCTCCAGCAACGCGGTGGTTGAACGGTTCAACTCGGCGCTGTCGGGCGAACTGAGGGTGAACTGGTACTGCGTCTTGGCGATGCGGTCTTCGATCGTCAAGTCCTGCACCGGCTGCATGTACAGCGCGATGCCGGGCACATCGCGCACCGCCTCGGCCAGCCGCTGCGCCACTGCGGCCGCGCTGCCGCTGCGCTCGGCCAGCGGCTTGAGCGCGATCAGCATGCGCCCGGCGTTGAGCGTGGTGTTGGCGCCGTCGACACCGATGAACGACGACACGCTGGCCACCGCCGGGTCGCGCAGGATGCGCTCGGCCAGTTGCTGCTGGTGCTCGGCCATCGCCGCGAACGAGGTCGAGGGCGCGGCCTCGGTGACGGCCTGGATCTGGCCGGTGTCCTGCAGCGGGAAAAAGCCCTTGGGCACCACCGCGTACAGCAGCGTGGTCAATGCCAGCGTGGCGGCAAACACGGCCAGCGTCGCGCCGCGGCGGTCGAGCACCCAGTCCAGCGCACGGCCATACGCGGCAACCGTGCGCTCGAACGCGGCGCCGACCGCGCGCCACAGCCGGCCGTGGTCTTCGGGCCGCTCGCGCCGCAGCAGCCGGGCGCACATCATCGGCGTCAGCGTCAGCGAGACAAAGGCCGAGATCAGGATCGCCACCGCCAGCGTGATCGCGAACTCATGGAACAGCCGGCCGACCACATCGCCCATGAACAGCAGCGGAATCAGCACCGCGATCAGCGACACCGTCAGCGACAGGATGGTGAAGCCGATCTGCCGCGAGCCCTTCAGCGCCGCAGCCAGCGGCGACTCGCCGTCTTCGATGAAGCGCGCAATGTTCTGGCTGCCCGCCAAATCATCACGCGGCGCTGGCGCGCCGTTGGCCGCGGCTGCGCCGCTGCCTGCCCCCTCTTCGAGGTGGCGCTTGTTTTGGCGTACCGCCGAAACATCACGCGGCGGCTGCGCGCCTGAGGCCGCGGCTGCGCCGCTGCCTGCCCCCTCTTCGAGGTGGCGCGTGATGTTTTGGCTTCTCGCCGAAGCATCACGCGGCGCTGGCGCGCCAATGGCCGCGGCTTCGCCGCTGCCTGCCCCCTCTTCGAGGTGGCGCGTGATGTTTTCAATCATGACAATCGCGTCATCGACGACGAAACCGGTCGAGATGACCAGTGCCATCAGCGTCAGGTTGTTGATCGAAAAGCCGACCAGGTACATCACGCCGAAGGTGCCGACCAGTGACAGCGGCACGGCGACGCTGGGGATCAGGGTGGCGCGCGGGCTGCGCAGGAAGACGAAGATCACCGCCACCACCAGCGCAATGGCCAGCAGCAGTTCGGTTGTGACGTCGTCGACCGAGGCGCGGATGGTGGTCGTGCGGTCACCCAGCACGCGCACATCGACCGACCCGGGCAGCGCCGCCTGCAGCGCGGGCAGCAGCGCGCGCACGCGGTCCACCGTCTCGATGACGTTGGCGCCGGGCTGGCGCTGCACGTTCAGGATCACCGCCGGCGTTGCGTCGGCCCACGCCGCCAGGCGCAGGTTTTCGGCGTCGTCGACCAAGGTGGCGACGTCCTGCACCCGCACCGGGCTGCCGTTTTTGTAGGCGAAGACCAGCCGGCCGTATTCGGCGGCACTCTTTAGCTGGTCGTTGGCGTCTATCGTCGACGCGCGCAGCGGGCCGTCAAAACTGCCCTTGGACTGGTTGACGTTGGCGCTGCCGATGGCGTTGCGCAAGTCGTCAAGCGACAGCCCGAGCGCGGCCAGCGCCTGCGGGTTGGCCTGGATGCGCACCGCCGGCCGCCGGCCGCCCGCGATGCTGACCAGCCCGACGCCCTTGACCTGCGACAGCTTCTGCGCCAGCCGGCCTTCGACCAGCTCATGCACGCGGATGATGGGCAACGCAGGCGAGGTTACGGCCAGCGTCAGCACTGGCGCGTCGGCCGGGTTGACCTTGCTGTAGACCGGCGGCATCGGCAAGTCGCCCGGCAGCAGGTTGCTGCCGGCGTTGATGGCGGCCTGCACCTCCTGCTCGGCGATGTCCAGCGACAGGTTCAGGTCAAAACGCAGCGTGATCACCGACGCGCCGCCCGAACTGGTCGACGACATCTGCGCCAGCCCCGGCATCTGGCCGAACTGGCGCTCCAGCGGCGCGGTGACCGACGAGGTCATCACCTCCGGGCTGGCGCCCGGGTACAGCGTGGTGACCTGGATCGTCGGGTAATCGACCTCGGGCAGCGCGGCAATCGGCAGCAGCCGGTAGGCCAGCAGCCCGGCGAGCAGGATCGCCAGCATCAGCAGCGACGTGGCCACCGGCCGCTCGATGAAGATGCGCGATGGGTTCATCGCCGCCCCCACCGCCGGCCGCCGCGCGCCGCAACGCCGCGTTCAGCGTTTTCAGTTCGACTCGCCACGCTGCGCCCGCCGCTGCTGGAAGAAGGCACGGCGCTCGTCGTCGCTCATCGCCTTGATGCGGTCGACCATCTCCGGCGGCACGCGGTCCATCCAGCGCGGGCGCGCGCCGCTGACCGGTGGCGCGGGCGGCTCAGGCGGCAGCGCCAACGTCGAAACAGAAGCCGACGCCGATGCCGGGGCCGACATGGGCTTCAACCCGGCGGCCGCGCCGGAAGCCGCCGCGGTAGCCGCCGCCGGCGCAGCCTGCGCGCCCGCCGCGCTGCTGGCCGCTGCCGACGCGCCGCTGGCCGCCGCCGCGCCACGCCGCGCGCCGCGGCCATCGCCGGCGCTGGCCCTGGCCGGCACGATGACCTCGACCTTGGCGCCGTCGCGCAGCCGGTCGGCGCCGTCGATCACCACCTGCTGGCCCGGCTGCAGCTCGCCCTGCACCGCCGCCCAGCCGGCATCGCTGGCGCCGACACTCACCCGCCGCAGCGCCACCGTGGCGTCGGCGCCGACGACATAGACAAAGCTGCCCTGCGCGCCGCGTTGCAGCGCCGCGGTCGGCACCGCCAGCACGCCAGATTGCGTGTCCAACTGCAAGCGCACGTTGACCGTTTGGTTCGGGAACAGGCGCGCATCGGCATTTGCAAACAGCGCCTTGACCTTCAGCGTGCCGGTGGCCGGGTCGATCGCGTTGTCGGTGCTGGCCACCTTGCCTTCGGCCAGCAGCGTTTTCTGGTCGCGGTCCCAGGCCTGCACCGGCAGCGCCCGGCCGGCGCGCAACTGCTCCCGCACGCGCGGCAACTGCAGCTCTGGCAGCGCAAACACCACCGCCGCCGGCTGCATCTGCGCAATGCTGACCAGGCCGTTGGCGTCCGACGGGCTGACCACATTGCCCAAGTCGGCCTGCTTCAACCCGGACAGGCCGGAAATCGGCGCCACCACGCGGGTGTAGCCCAGCAGCAGCCGGGCGTTGTCGACCGCCGCCTGGTCGGCCTTCAGCGTGGCCTGCAGTTGCTGCACCAGCGCGTTTTGCGTCTCCATTTGCTGGCGCGGCGCGGCGTCCTTGGCCACCAGGTCGCGGTAGCGCGCCTGGTCGACCTGCGCGTTGCGCCACTGCGCCTGGTCACGCGCCAGTTGCGCCTGCGCCTGCGCCAGCGCAATCTCAAAAGCCTGGGGGTCGATCTGCGCCAGCACCTGGCCGGCGCGCACCGTCTGGCCCTCGGTGAAGTAAATCGCCTTCAACTCGCCGGCAACCTTGCTGCGCACCACCGCCGTGTTGGCCGCCACCACGCTGCCCATCGCGTTGACCGCCAGCGCGATGTCGCGCTGCTGCACCGCGGCCACCGACACCGGCTGCACCCGCCCGGCGCCGCCGCCAAAGCCACGGCCAGCGCTGACCCCTGCACCTGAATCAGCACGCTCACCCGCACCCCGCGGCACCGCAGCGGGCGCGCCCGCACCGGCCGCCTCCGGTGCCGCCCGGTGCGTCCACCACCAGGTACCGCCGGCAACAGCCAGCACCGCGGCGGCGATCACGATCGCCCAACCGGCGCCACCGCCTCGGCGCGGGGCCGGCGGTGGAGGTGAGGCAGACAACTTGGCGCGTGTTTCGGAAAGGGGTGGCGGCATGGCGGAATAGCCGCTCCGCGAGGGCAGCCGCGGGCCAACCTATCGGCGTGACCAAGCCATGCCCCCTGCAGCAGCCAGCAGAAAACAACCGCGACTATCGCAGCGCAGTGTTGCTGAAAGGTAGTGGCTGCGAAGGACGTTCCGGCCCAACGGCATGGGCCTCAGCAAAGTCACGCATCAACAGCGCGCTGCCATCGAGACCGAGCCGCACTACCGGAGGCGATCTACGACGAGCTGAAAACGCACCTGCGGCAGAGCCGTCGGGGGCTGCGCAGCAAGACGGCCGAGCTGGTCAGGCAGGAGTTCTACGGCTGGGTGCTGATGCACTACGCGGTGCGCTGGCTGCTGCACCGCGGCGCGGCGCGGCACCGCATGGGGCACTTGCAGCTCTTCCGCCGCGAACAGCCCCTCTCCGGGGCCTTTCCCCCCACAGCGGCCCAGACGCCGCGCACGCTGGTTCAATAGCCTGCTCGACACGGCGGCCACGTTGCGCGCGACACGCACGCTCAACCGGCGATCGCCGCGCATGGTCAAGCGACGCAACTCACGCTACAAGGCCTTCGCCTGGGGAGCGCCGCGGCGCGTACCGATTGACTGCACGCCCGCACCGGCCGACCCGATGCGGCCCGCACCGCGGAGCCGCAGCCGCCGGCAGCGCGCGTGGTCACCGGAGAATCCCGGGGGTGCGTTTTTCATCTAAACAGACAGTATTGGGTTAGACGTCACATTGCCCCCATTGCTCGCTTGATTCGCGTGCATACGGGACCAAGTGCTGCAACAAGGCTCTGGTCCGAGCGGATGGAGTATGTAGCCGCTGTTACGCCAGCCATGTCCGATGGCAGATGCATAGGCACATCACGAGGAAAGACAACAAAGGTTCGAGCGCGACCGAGGATGCCGGTGAACAGGCCGACCTCAAAGATAAGGTTGTCAGGTGGACTGCTCTGCGACGCACCTAGTCGAATAGTCAGGTCGTCTGGGGTCAACACGAGGACGGCGAAGTCATATCGTGCAGCCGTGTCAACGATGCTCTCGATGGCGGTTGATGAGAGAGCAAATGTGCTTTGGTCCCAGACCGTTACTTCCGCGGAGTGCTCCAGTCCGAGCTGAATTGCTTCTGCCACCGGGAGTCCTTCGGTAGAGGATCCAACAAAGACTCGAGGCGGTCCTTTGCGTTCCAGCGACTTAATCAGGGGAACCACAGTCGGAGGTTCGGCCTTGGCGCTGGCTGCCACGAGTTGCGAGAGTAGCGAAAGCGCCTCATCAACTTTCTCATCGAGGGACTTCGTCTGCCGCAGGGCGGCCCGATGCTCGGCCACGGCTCCGGCGAGCTGCGCTTCGAGAGTGGGCCACCATACTTCAAAGCTGCGCTTGAGGCGCTCTTCTTTCAGTGCCTGAGGGCCAAGCTTCGCATTCAAGACGCGCAGAAGCCCGAGGGTGTCCTCGGGTGTGGATTTCGAGATCTGGAACTGCGCAAGGGGACCACTTATGTCGTTGGGCGCAAGATCTATGGCATAGATGCAGACGCGTGCACCTTGCACTTGCTTGCTAATTGCGCCTGCTTCGAAGTTGAGCCAACTAGATTTGAGGTTCTCCGCTGTTAGGCAGATGATGCCCACCTCTACCGCTGCAAGTTGCTCCGAGACTTCTGAGATCCAGCGTGCCCCGGGAGCGATGTCTTGCGAGGAAAGCCAAGGCTCGACTGCCTGCAGGACGCTAGGAATCCAGTCTCGGAGCGATGACGCGATTTTGTGGCTGAGTGCGCCCGACCAGCTGATGAATACTCGCATGATGGTCCGCGTTTGTGACGCCTAAAACGAAGAGCGTTTATCCTCCGCCCAGCCGACGCTGGCAAGGCCAACCGATATTGCCGGCGGCGGGTAAACCACGTTGAACTGAAGCGCCCCGGCAGCCGGTGGCGATAGGGCAATGTAAGTCAGCGAAGGCGCCGTGCAATGCGCGTTAAGCGCGTGGTGGGCGGCTGACCGGCTGCGCTGCGGCTTGGCAACGCTCGGCCGGACGTGGGCGGCGCGGCCAAGCGGGTGGGCAGGCGCCGTCCGAGCGCCATTGGTTGGCCTGCGTGCCGTGCAATGGCGTACGCGCGCAGCCTGGTCCGCGGCGCCTGCGGCTGGCATGGCGCCGGTGTCATCGGTGCGGGCGGGCAGCACTGCATCGTCGGCGCGGCCTGACCGTCGGACGGGCACGTGCTCACGGTTTCGGCGGTCCGCGGCAAGCCTGGGCGCTATGGCGTTGGGGGCCCAGGGCGGCCACTGCGTCTGTCCATGGGTTCAAACCGGCGCGCTGCGCTGGCACGCTGCCGACCACGCGCCAGCGCCAGCGCCCCCCCAGCGTGGCGGCGCAGTGCGCGCAGCGCTCGATGCCAATGGCGGCGACGCGGCGCATGAACTCGCCGACCTGCTCGGCGGCCACGGGGTTGGTCGCCGGCATGGCCAGCAACGCGCGGGCGCGTCGATGAATTTGCCCTTGAACACCTGCGACAGCGCCTGCACCGGGAACAGGAAGCGCTCGCCGCGCGTGGGGCGTAGCCGCAGGGCCTGGCCTTGCGCGTCTCGGCCCAGCGCGCCGCAGGCCATCAGTGCGTGGACATGCACATGGCGACGCAGATCCTGCGTCCAGGTATGCAGCACGAGGCTGAAGGCGCCGGTGCCGCCCAGCCACTCGTTGGAGCAGGTCGACTTGGCGCGCGGCATCTTGCGGGTGGCTGGCTCATCCGGACCGTCATGCTCCGGCCTCGTTGAAGCGTGATGTAGGCGGTGACGCCGGTACGCGGGTCACGCGCCTCACCCCGGGGCGCCATGCCCCAGCCTTTTCCGCCATATCAGCGGCCAAAGCGGCCGCTGAACGATAGGCGGCCGCTGCCATGGGTATCGATGGACCGACAGCGCCGATGTTTCCGGACCTCAGAACTGGGGCGTTAGCGTCAGCTCGGGCAGTGGCGGCACCAGGTCGATAGGCGCGCGGCCATAGGGCAGCACGACCACCGGCGCATATGAGAACACGTCGTCGGCGAATTTGCCCACCGTCTGGTAGGTGGCCAGGCCGCTCAGTCCGGCAATCAAGACCACCGAATAGCGCGGGTTCAACGGGTTGTCGGCGGCGGCCAGCAGCGCGGTTTCGGCATGGCTGTACAACTGGTCGCGCAGCGTGAACGACTGCGGGCCGAACGCCACCGGCAACTGGCCGGCAAAGCGCTGGCTGACGCGGTTGGTGCTGGGCCGGCCAAGCAGCAGCAGGTGGTGGCTGGCCAAGTCGGCGTCGCTGACTTCGTGGTCGGCCTTGATCGCCGGCTGCACATTGTGTTCACGCCGGCGCAACGCGGTCTGCATCACTTTGGCGGCCTCGTGGTTGGCGGTGGCGTCGTCTTGCGTGCCGTAGACGATCAAGGCCTTTTCCAGTTCGTCGTCCATGGTCAGGATGGTGAACGGCGAGCCGTTGCCGCGCGCGGTGCTGCCGAACTTGTCGACCACCACCCGCAGCGGGCGCTGCGCGGTGCGCAGGCTCAGGCTGCGCCGCGTGGCATCGAACACCGCGGTTTGCGTCGTGCTGCCGCCCTCGGTGTCGACCGTCACCGGCACCGCCAGCGCCGGGCCGAGCTGGCGCGTGTCCAGCGTGACCCGGGTTTCCCAGCCCGTGCCGGTGTGGCGGCTGTGCGCGCTTTCAACCGCCAGCTGCGGCAAGCCGGTGCGCTGCAGCCACCAGTCAAAAAACGGCGCCAGCGGCTGCGCGGTGCGTGACTGCAGGAAGGCCTGGAAGTCCTGGCTGGACACTGCACGGCCGGCGTGGCGGCGGCCAAAGTCCTGCATCGCGGCGTCAAACACCGCGTGGCCAATGACGCCGCGCAGGCTGTGCAGCAGCAGCACGCCCTTGCCGGTCACGCGCAGGTACCACGCGGTGTCGCCCATGCGCGCCTGGGTCTGCGCCAGCGGTACATCGGCGCCGCCGCTGCGCACGCCGTAGCCGTACAGCGACCGGTAGTAGGCCAGCTCGACCGCCAGGTCGTCCGCGTCGGCACCGGCCGCAGGCTTGCGCCTGGCGAGCGACTTCTCAAAGGCCAGCACGCGCTCGTAGTTGGCGAAGGCGGTGCCGAGCCAGATGTCGGCGTCGCTGGCCGGCAGCAGCGTGCCGCGCCAGGCCGGCGCGGCCGCCGGCTCGGGCCGCGGGTAGACCGGCCAGCGCAACGCGGGCAGGTGCTGCGGGTCGGGGCGGTCGCTGGCCGGCGGCGCCGCGTTCGCCGGCGGGGTGGGCAGCCCGAGCAGCGTCCACGGGTGGTGGACCAGCGGGCGAATGGCCGGAAACTGCCGCGCCTCCTGCGCGCTGGGCGGCCACACGCCGCCCACCGGCGGCCCAAAGGCGGCCCAGCTTTGCAGCCGCGCGGCCAGCTCGGCGTTGGTGTATTTGGCGTCGACGCCAAACGCCGAGATGATTTCCGGCGTGGTCAGCGCGTCGCGCGCAAACGCCAGGTCCATGCGGCCTTTATCTTGCTGGTACTTGCGCAGCCACACCGTGTCGCGCTTGGACGGCGCGTAGGCCGCGGCCACCGACGGCCGACCGTCGCGCCAGGCGCTGGCGCCCAGCCGGGCGTCCTGCTCCTTGATGTTGTTGTCGCTCCAGTAAAAGCCTTCGGCGCCTTCAAACCACTCGTTGCGGCTGCTGCGGCGCAGCGTGCTGGCGTTGCCCGACAGGGTCAGCAGGGCGATTTCATTGCGCGCCAGGTCGCCCATCACCCACTCGGTGCTGCACAGGCCGTTGTTGTCGCGGCTCAGCAGGGCCACCGCGCTGTCAATGCTGTCGGCGTACTGCTGCGCCTGGCGGATGCGCGCGGCCAGCGAGCTGCCGCCCGGCACCATCGGGCCCTGGTCGAGCGTGGTCTCGGCCAGCAGCATGCCGGCGGCGTTGATCGAGTAGTCCATGCCGCTGTGCATGCCGCCGGGCGTGGTCTGCATCACAAAGCGGTAGCCGGTGCTGGGCTTTACATCCAGCCACACGTTGTAGAAGTTGGCCGGGTACAGGTCGTACATCGTGATGTGGCCGAACAGGATCTTGCCGTCGCTGGTCGCCGGCCCATGGGCGACAAAGGCGTTGCAGCGCTGCGGCCGCTGGCGCTGGCGACGCACCACCTGCAGCGTGCGTGCGCCCTGACGTGCGGTCATGCCGATGGCCGGCGGCGCATCGGCGGTGACCGCCAGCGCCGGGCCGACGGTGTCGATCTCGTTGGACGAATTCAGCGTGATGATGTCCAGCACGTCGAGCCGGCGGCCGCCCACGCGCGCGCCTTCGGCGTTGGCGCCGTCGGCGATGCCGCTCATTTCCTGCATTTGCTCGGACGTGAAGCCGCGGGTGAACAATTGCCGGGCCAGGCGGCGGTTGGTGGCCCAGGCGTGCGCCGGATCGGTCGGGCTCCAGTAGGCCGACAGCGCGCGGATGTAGTCGGCAATCTCGGCCGCCAGCAAATGCCCGTGCTGCAGGCCGCGTTCATACGGCGGGCCTTCGATGTGCACCACCGTCCAGCCGGCCTGCGGATAACGGTAGCCCGCCTGCCAGCGTTGCACGGTGTTCGGGTCGAGCGTGAAGCCGGCCTCATCGCCCGGCGTGGGCAGCGCCGCAGGGCTGGCCGAGGCAAGCCCATGGGCCAGCAGCGCCAGCACCGCCCAGGCACGCCAGCGCCCGGCACGGCATGCCGCGGCCAGCGCTGCAAGCTTGGATCCGATCATCACCCTGGGCCTCCTGGCCGCCACGTTGAACTGCACTGGCCGCCACCGGCCACGGGGTGCCGAGCCCCAGCGCCTACGCAGTCGATGGCTTGCGCGGCGGCGCGACATTCTCAATCACCGCACCGGCGCATCAACCGATCACCCCGGGCGTGCGCGTCGGTGCCGACGCAAGCAGGTCTGTGGTCATCATCGATTGGCACCGCCGCCGAAGCGCTGGCCGCCTTGCGCGGACCGCCGAGGACAATCCGACTTTGTCGAAACCATGGCTGGCGGCCCGAACGGCATCGGCATCTTCGACAAGCTCGCGAATGGCGCGGGCTTTGTCGCGTTCAGCCTGGCCGCGCTGGCTTTGCTCGCAAACAAGCTCACAAACCCTGCGACCAATGTCAGCAGCGCCCCGATTCCAAGTCCGACCCTGGGTGCCCGTTCAACCGAGGCGACGGTCAACAGCAGGCTCATGGCGACCGCACCGGCCGTTTGGCCCACCAGCCGGGCGGTGGCCTGCATGCCGCCTGCGGCAGCGGTTCTCTGCGGTGGAGCACTGAGGAAGATGTTGCGGTTGTTCGGCACCTGAAACATGCCGAACCCCAGACCGCACAGCATGGTGATGGGCACCAGCGGCAACGCGCTGCCTCGCACCGGCCAGAATGCGGCAGCGGCCAGCCCGACCGCAAGACAGGCACCACCCGCGGCGCAAAGCCATGCCGTCGGTACGCGATCGGCGAGCTGGCCGGCCAGCGGGGCCGAGACAGCCACGGTCAGCGGCCATGCTGTCATGTAGAGCCCGGTCATCAGGGTGTCCTGCCCGAGAATTTGCTGCAGGTAAAAGGGCAAGGCCAGCAATCCCATGGACATGCCGGCGAAACAACAGACCGAGGCCAGAACCGATATGCGCAATGGGCCCGCGCGCAGCAGGTCAAGCGGGATCAATGGCGTGTCCTTGGGCATCTCGCGCTGGATCAGCGCTGCCAGGCTGACGGCTGCCGCTGTCAGCAGCGCGGCAGCCACAAGCGGATGCACCACCAGCACTTGCGCGCCGACCACCAGCGACGCGACGACGCTGGCGTTCAGCGCCACACTGAACCGGTCAAGCCGGCGCCCGGTGCCGGCGAGGTCGGGCAATGCACGGCTCGCAAGAAGCACCAACCCACCCAACGGCAGGTTCAATGCAAACAGCCAGGGCCAGTTCGCGCCGGATAGAAGCATGGCGCCAATGGTGGGGCCGGCCGCGGAGGACAGCGCCACGGCGAGCGCATTCCAGCCGATGGCGGCGCCAAGCTCGCGCTTTGGAACCACCAGGCGCAGCAGCGCAACGCCCAGGGCCATGATGGCGGCGCCGCCCAGTCCCTGGACGAAGCGGGCCGCAACCAACCATGGCAGCGACGGGGAGAGTGCGCACAGCGCGGATGTGGCCGTGAACAGCGCCACGCCCCCCGTGAATACACGGCGAAGGCCCAGGCTCTCTCCAAGCGCAGCGCAGGGCAGCAAGCCGATCACCAGGCCCGCCTGATAAGCGGTGATGATCCAGACCGACATGCCCGGCGTCACCTGGAGTGACCGTGCCATGCTCGGCAGCGCCACGTTCGCGATGGCGGCGTCCAGGACCGCGAGCACCATGGCCGCCAGCACGGCCGCAATCGCCACGCCGCGCCGCGGTCCCGGCAGCACAGGTGGGCGCCCGTCGGTCGGCAACGGGGATGTTTTGCTGGCTGCGGTGGCAAGCTCCAGTTGCGTCGGCATCAAACGGCGGCCGATGGCCAGGGTGCAAGGTCCGATCACGCCAGCCCGCCGGTCCAGACGCCGCCCCGCTCAACATACCTGGCCACGCGGTGCTCGTCCTTGTCTTCCTTCTTCAGGTCTCGCTCGGTGAAGCGCAACAGCAGTGCGGGTGCCGTCAAGCACAGCGTGTCGTGGATGTCACCGGGCAGATAGACCTGAACCTGGCCCGGCCGCACACGGGTTGAATCGCGCTTCACCAGCCGAACGCGGCCGTCGGGTTGCGGCAGTCGGGCATAGCTGCCCATTTCGATTTCGCCTTGCTGCAGCGCGTAGATCACCCAGGCCCGGCCGTGGTCGTGGGGTGGCCGGTACAGCCCCAGCGGTTCGGCGTGTGCCAGCAGCATGAACCCGTGCGTTGGGTCGCGGTACAGCGCCTGGTTGGCTGGTGCTTGCTGGTGCAGGGCCGCCAGCCAGTCCTCTGTCGGGGCGGCTTTGAGCAGCGCCTCCAGGTGCCCGCGACACGCGGCGACCACTTCGGTGCTGAGCGGCCCCCAGTCCGACTTGATGCCCTCGATCGACGTTTCCAATGCATTGCGAGTCATGGGCTGTTCCTTGCGTGGCGCCCGGACGAAACCCGTTCAAACGCATGTCCGCAAGATAGCCATTTGCCGGCGCTGGCGGAAGGCGCATGATCTGCACTCACTACATGCATCTCACGCCATGTCGCGACCGTCACGTCTGGCCAGACCCGACCTCAATTTGCTTTTCACCCTGAACGTCTTGCTGGCTGAAGGCAGCGTGGCGCGCGCCGCCCTGCAACTGCACATCAGTCCGTCGGCAATGAGCCGCGCGCTGGCGCGGCTGCGCGAGGCCACGGGCGACCCGCTGTTGGTGCGCGCCGGGCGCGGCCTGGTCGCGTCGCCCCGTGCGCTCGTGCTTCGCGATGCCATCAGCCAACTCGTCCATGACGCCGAAGCTGCCCTGCGGCCCGCGGGACCACTCGATCTCGGACAACTCGATCGAACATTCACGCTGCGGGCCAGCGAGGGCTTTGTGGAGAACTTCGGCGCCAGGCTCTTGTCGTGCCTCACCGGGCAAGCCCCCCAGGTTCGCCTGCACTTTATGCACAAGCTCGCCAAGCACAGCGGGCCGCTGCGCGACGGATCGGTCGATCTGGAAACCGGCGTGGTGGACGACGCCATCGGCCCTGAAGTGCGCGCGCAGGCGTTGTTCCGTGACCGCTACATCGGCGTCGTGCGCGCCGGCCACCCGCTGTGCGCCGGGGAGATCACCCCCGCCCGCTTTGCGGCTGCACGGCATGTCCACGTGTCGCGCCGGGACGGCGACCAAGGCCCCATCGACCAAGCCTTAACCGCGATGGGCCTGCAACGACAGGTCGCCACGATCGTTGGCGGTTTCTCGGCCGCGCTCGCCTTGGCCCGTGCCTCGGACCTGGTGGCCTGCGTTCACGAGCGGCACACCGGGGTTTTGTACACAGGGATGCACAGCTTCACACTGCCGCTGCCGATTGCGCCGTTCACGGTTGCCATGCTCTGGCATCCGCGGCTGGATGGCGATCCTGCCCACCGCTGGCTTCGAGGGTGCGTACGGGGGGTCTGCGGTGAGCTTGCGGCCAGCCACTGAGCCGCGCGCGGGCCCACGGGCAAGTGCCGCGCATCCAAGCCCGCGGGACTGCTGCACTTGGCGGCAATGCCGGTGCGGTCGTCGTCGGGTTGGCACCGCCAACCAGCACCGGCCCTGCCCACACGCCTTGTCGTCCCTGCCCAGTCCTTCCTGGAGACTGCCGGCGTCACTCCTGATGTTGAGCCTGGTGCCATTGGCTGCCGGCGCCGTGAGACTGTTCGGCCTGGCCGGTGGTGCTGACCTCAGCGCCGAGAACGCGCGCTTCGTGGCGATGCCGGTGGCAGTGGTTGTGCACATTTTCGGCGCCACCTTGTTTTGCCTGCTGGGTGCGTTCCAGTTCGATGCGGCCATTCGGCGGCGCGCACCCCGCCTGCATCGCAACGCGGGCCGGGTGGCGGCCATTGGCGGCATGCTGGCGGCGTTGAGCGGCGTGTGGATGACCATCGTCTATCCCATTCCAGCAGCACTTCAAGGCGGCCTGCTGTATGGCGTACGCGTGCTGGTCGGGGTGTCCATGGCATGTGCAATCGCACTGTCGGTTCGCGCCGTCCTGCGCGGACGCGTCGCCCAGCACAGCGCCTGGATGGTGCGTGCCTACGCCTTGGGACAAGGCGCCGGCACACAGGTCCTGGTCATGCTGCCGGTCGCGATGATCGTCGGCGAACCGACTTTCCTCTTCCGCGATGTCCTCATGGCGTCGGCCTGGGGGCTGAACGTGGTTGTCGCGGAATGGGTCATTCGGCACCGCCTGCGGCCAGCCTGACCCGACCAGGACAGAGTCGCGCGTGCCACCCGCTGCTTTCGCCTTGGACTCGGCAAGGCCTTCGCTTTGCATCGACCCCAATTGCTTTCTCGCAGTCTGGCCCCACACTCAGGCACAACCATGAACTGGACCGTTAAATGAACTGTATTTCTTGGCGCAAGCTTGCCGCGCTGGCCACGCTGCTTGTCGCCGCCCAGGCGCAGGCCTACGAGGCCGGCTGGGCGCAGATCCAGGTGGCGGGTGCAACACCGGATGGGCCGATGACGACGGTCGCCCTGTACTACCCGACGATGGCCGCGCCGCGAGCCGTCGCGATGGGGCCGTTCGCAATCAACGCCGCGATCGGTGGTCCTGCGGTCGACAAGGTCAAGGCCTTGATCCTGCTCAGCCACGGCATAGGCGGCACCGAGTTGGGTCATGGCGTGCTGGCGCAAGCCCTGGCGCGCAGCGGCTATCTGGTCGCCGCACTGCGCCACCCCGGTGACAACTGGCAGGACCGATCGCTGATCGAGAAAAGCCCCGAACGCTACTTCGACGAGCGGCCGCGGCAAGCGTCCCGGGTCATCAGCGCGATCCTGGCCGATCCGGCGTGGAAGGCCCGCATCGCCACCGACAGCCACGGGCCGCGCGTGGGTGCGTTGGGGCACTCGGCTGGCGGCTACACCGTGCTGGCGCTGGCCGGTGCCCAGCCGGACGTGTCGCGGATCAGGCGCCACTGCCAGGCCGAAGCGTCTGAAGACCCGATCTTCTGCGGCATTGGCCGCTCTGGGGCCGCGGCGCCACCGTTGCCAGCGGCGATGCCCACGCTCAAGGACGAGCGCGTGCGCGCAATCGTCGCGTTGGCCCCGACCGGTGTGCTATTGACCGCCGAATCACTGGCCTCGGTTCAGCCGGCGACCATGATTTACGAGGCTGAAATGGACCGCTTTCTGGTGCCGCGATTTCACGCCGAGTGGGTCGCCAGCAACTTGCCGGCACCGAACCTGCATCGGGTGCCCAACGCCTGGCACTTCGCCTTCATGGACACGCCCAGCATGCCCCTTCCGAGCCCGGACGGTGACGTCGCCGCGAACCCGCCGGGTTTCGACCGCGCCGCGTTCCTGAAGCAGCTCGCCGTCGAGATCACGGCCTTCTTCGACAACACACTGCGGTAGCCGGTACGGTTCCCGGGTGCGTCCACCATTGCGGGTGGCAGGGGTTGGGCGCCGGCTTCGACCCGCCCATTCCCCGGTTACGCGCCCAGTCTGGCCTGGGTTGGCATTTGGCGTGCGCTGCGCGATGCCCACCCGTCGGTGCCGCCGCTACAGACACCCAATGGTTGGCTGTCCTTGACCCTTGCCCCATCGCAATCGATTGCTGGCCCGGCCGCGCGCTGACGTTCGGCGCGCGACGAGTTACGAGTGTTGGACGAACACGTCAAGCCCAAAAATCAATAGAAACAGCCTACCGGGCCTGCGCTAACCTTTATCGATTCGCGCTCGCCATGGACCTGCAAACCGCCCACACCGACACGGTCCATGACGCCGCCGTGTTCGAACTCGACCTGCTGGCGCGCACCCTGCAGTGCGAGGGCACCACGATAGACCTCAAGCCGCGCGCCTTCGACCTGCTGGCCACATTGGCCGCCGACCCGCAACGTGTCTTCACCGCCGCCGAATTGAATGCCGCGGTGTGGCCCGGCCGGGCGGTGGAAGACACCAACCTGCGCATGCAGGTGCAGTCGCTGCGCCACGCGCTGGGCCGCGACGCGGTGCAAAACCTGCCCGGGCGCGGCTACCGCCTGCTGCATCCGGTGCGGCTGCGCCAGCCGCTGCGCACCGGGGGCAACCTGCCGCTGTGGGACGACAGCCTGCTCGGCCGCGACGACGACCTGAGCGCGCTCGACACGCAGCTCGCCGTGCACCGGCTGGTCACCGTGCTCGGCCCGGGCGGCATTGGCAAGACCCGGCTGGCCCAGCAACTGGCGCGCGGGCGCCTGGCGCTGCACCGCGATGGTGCCTGGTGGGTCGACCTGGCCACCGTGGCCGCCCAGCCGCGCGCCGAGCAGGCAGTGGCCCAGGCGGTGGCCCAGGTGTTGAGCCTGCAAAGCCTGCTCGCCGGCCAGGACAGCGCGGTCAGCCTGCTGCTGCGCCTGCTGTCGGGCTGGCAAGGCCTGCTGCTGCTGGACAACGCCGAGCACCTGTGCGGTGTCGACGGGCCGTTGCCCGCGCTGGTGCAAAACCTGCTCGCCAGCGCGCCCGGGTTGCGCCTGCTGGTCACCAGCCAGCAGCCGCTGAAGCTGCCAGCCGAGTGGGTCTACCGCCTCGGCCCGCTGGCCTTGCCGGCCGAAGGCGACAGCGCGGCGCAGTTGCGCGCCAGCCCGGCGGTGCAACTGCTGCAGCGGCGCGCGCTGACCGCGCAGCAGCACTTCCAGCTCGCCGACGACGAGCTGCCGCTGGCCGGCAGCCTGGTGCGCCAGCTCGACGGCATACCGCTGGCGATCGAAATTGCCGCCTCGCGCCTGCCGGCGATGGGGCTGGAGCTGCTGCATGCCCAGCTCCACCAGCAGATCAAGCTGCTCGACGGCAGCAGCGCGCAGCCGCGCCACCGCACGCTGCAGGCGGCGCTGGACTGGAGCTACGCGCTGCTGTCGCCCGACGAGCAGGTGGCGCTGCGCCAGTTGTCGGTGTTCGCGGCGCCGTTCCGGCTCGACACCGCGTGCGAGGTGGTGGCCTTGCCCGAGCGCTCGACCGGCGACGTGATGCAGGCCGTGCTCGGCCTGGTCGACAAGTCGATGCTGCAACCGCAGCCCACCGCCACGCTGCGCCAGGCGCCGCGGCTGCGCCTGCTGGAAACCACCCGGCTGCACGCCGACCAGGCGCTGCGCCAGCAGGCCCGCGTCGGCGAGCGCGACGGCGCGCTGGCGCGCCACGTGCAGGTCATGGCCCGGCTGGCGCAGCGGGCGCGCGACGACTTCTTTCAGGCCTCCGACACCGGCTGGTGCACGCGCTGGCTGCCCGACCTGGACGACCTGATGCTGGCCTTCGACCGCGCCCACGCCGCCAGCGATGCGGCCGCGGCGGCCAGCATCATCGAAGTGCTGGTGCTGGGCGCCAACATCACTGGCCGGGTCGACCCGGCGCTGCAGCGCGCGGCGGCGTCGCGCACGCTGGCCGAACACGCCGATGCGCTGTCGCGCGCCCGGCTGCTGGGCTGGGGCAACAACTTGCAGACCAGCGGCTCAAGCCGGGCCGAGGCCGCGGCCCGGCGGGTGCAGGTCTGGCGCCAGGTCGACCAGCAGCCGCACGGCCAGCAAGGCCTGTGCGCCGCGCTGGCGATGCAGGCGCTGGGCCATGAGGAGGCCGGCGACCGCGCCGCCGCCGACGCCGTGCTGGCCGAGTGCCGCTTGCTGGAGACCGCCGCCTGGTCGCCGCGTCTGCGCCGGCGCTGCAGTTGGTTGCCGTTGAGCCGCATGGCGGTACTGCGCGAAGACCCGGCGCTGCGCGCGGAGTCCGAATGGCTGAGCCGGCGGCTGGCCGGCGAGCTGACCCACCTGGGCGCCTGGCGCGAGGCCGGCATCGTCGAATGCCACCTGGCGCATCTGGCGCGCCAGCAGGGCAAGTCGCGCGCGGCAGCCGACTTGCTGCGCCGGCTGGCCGCCGACGAAGCCGGGCGCGGCGGCGAGGTCGACGCCGGCATCTACCTCGGCGAAGCCGCCGCCGCGCTGCTTGATGACGTGGCCGCCGCCGCGCCGCCGGCCGGCCCGGTGCCCGCGGCGCGGCAGGCCGCCGGCATGGCGCTTATCGCGCTGCAGCAGGTGGCGCCGCTGCCGGCGCTGGTGCGCCACTTTGTTGACGCGCTGGCGCTGCTGGCCTGTCACCTGGGTGACCCCGCCCAGGCCGCCGTGCTGCTGGCCGGCGCCGAGCGGCTGCGCGCCAGTCACACCTTTGCCCAGGACCCGCTGGCCGCCACGCTGGCCCAGCGCGCCCGCGACGCACTGTCGCGCCAGTTGCCGGCGGCGCGCCAGCAACAGTGCCAGGCCCAGGGCGCGCGCATGGACGCCGAGGCCTTGCGCCAGGACGCGCTGGGCTGGCTGCGCGCCTGGCCACCTGGCGACACTGAAACCGCCTGACGCGCGGCGCACGGCCCGCGCCTCGGCCTGGGCGCCGCAACTGACCCGCCGCGCTGGCGCGCGTTGCCAACCGGCCAGCGCACCGGCGCGCCACCGGGTGCCCACCCGTGATCACCCTCCCCTGCAATCAAGGGGTCGGGCGACGCCGCGGCGTGGTTTTTTACAGCAATTGACAACCTGCTTACACAGACTGCGTGGTCATCGCGTCCGTGCCCGCGGCCAACGTTGGCGCTGGGCCGTGCCTGCCAGGAGACCACCGTGAAGTGCCGCCAATTGCCTTTTTCCTTCGTCTGGATGCTGGCGCTGCTGCTGGCCTTGCTGCAGGCCGCGCAGCCGGCCCGCGCGGCGCTGGCCAGCGTCACCGGCAGCCTGGCCGGGCCACCTGGCGCCACGCTGCAGCCGGTGGTGGTGGACACGCTGGCCGACTTTGAGGCCGCCGATTTGCTGCTGACTTACGACCCGGCGGTGCTGGAGTTCCTGGGCCTGCAGGCCTTGCTGCCCGACACCAGCGCCGTGGCCGGCGCGCCCACCGGAGACGGCACGCGCCAGTCGGTGCAGATCAGCTACGCCATCGGCAGCAGCCCGATCAGTGGCACCGATTTGCAGTTTTTGGCCCTGCACTTCGCGCTGCGCAGCGACGCCCCGTTCGGCCCCAGCAGCGTGCTGTTGGACAGCCTGGACCCGACGATGCTGGACCTGTCGCTGCGCTTCGACATCACCGTGCTGCCGCCGCCACCGGCGCTGCCCACGCCGGGCAGCGCCAGCCTGGCGCTGCTGGCGCTTCTGGCGCTGGCGCGCGTGGCCGCGGTACGCCGCCGGACTTGAGTCGATTCGGCTGACCAGCGCAGCGCCCGCCGCGGCGGCGCGCGTGACCCGGCAGTGGCCGGATGGATGTTCATAGAGGTATTCCATGACCCGTTCCAACACCCCGCGCCAACCGACCCAGCGGCCGCTGCACCACGCCAGCGCCGTCGAGCTGCCACCATCGGCGCCGCGCACGCTGGTGCAGCGCCTGCAGCAGGCCCTGCAGCGGCTGGCACCGGCGCCGCTGCGCACACCGCCGGCGGTGCGGCTGGAAGCGCTGGAGCCGCGGCTGCTGCTGGCCGCTGACGTGGCGGCCTTGAGCCAGGCCGGGGCGTTGACGCTGAACCTCACCAACCAGGCCGACGAGGTGGCGATCACCCAGGTCGCCGATGTGGCCAGCGGCGGCATCGTGGTCGACGTCTCGGTCGGCGCGCTGACCCAGCGCTTTGGCGACGCCGGCACCGCGGTGCTGCGCATCGATGCCGACGGCGGCGCCGGCGACGACCAGTTCACCCTCAACAGCGCGGTCAACGTCCCGCTCGGCCTGGCCGGCGGCGACGGCAACGACCGCTTCACCTTCAACGGCAACGTCAACGCCGCGCTCAGCGTGGCCGGCGGCGCCGCCGACGACCTGATCCAGGTGCACGGCAGCCTGAGCGCCACCACCCAACTGGACGGCGGCGACGGCCGCGACACGCTGGCCGGTGGCGACGACAGCGCCTCGTGGAGCCTGTTGACGCTGGGCGGTGGCACGCTGGGCGTGGGCACCTTCAGCGCCATCGAGGTGTTGCAAGGCGGTGCCGGCGACGACCAGTTCACGCTCGGCGCCAGCGGCGCGCTGGACCCGGCTGCAAACGGCCGCATCGACGGCGGCGCCGGCAGCGACAGCCTGCAGGGCGCGGCGGTCGACACCGAGTGGCGGCTGACCGGTGCGGGCAGCGGCGTGCTGCAGGGCGAACTGCGCTACGCCGACATCGAGGCCATCACCGGAGGCGCGGCGGCCGACCGCTTTATCGTCGCCGAGGGCGGCGGCCTGGCCGGGTTGCTCGCCGGCGGCGGCGGCGCCGACCGGCTGATCGGCGCCGAGATCGACAACACCTGGCGCCTGACCGGCGCCGACAGCGGCACGCTCAACGCCAGCCTGCAATTCAGCGCCATCGCCCAACTGACCGGCGGCCAGGGCGACGACCGCTTTGTGCTGGAGACCGGCGGCAGCGTCAGCGGCGGCGTCGATGGCGGCCTGCGCCGTGACCCCGACACGTCCACTGACACGCTGGACTTCAGCGCGCGCAGCGCCAAGGTCAGCGTCGACCTCGGCGCTGCCAGTGCCACCGATGTCGCCAGCTTCGCCGAGATCGAGGCGGTGGTCGGCTCGGCCAACGCCCAGGACACGCTGCTCGGCATAGGCGATGCCGGCATGAACATCACCTGGCGCATCAATGCGGCCGACGCCGGCACGGTCGGCCGGGTCGACGGCAACGGCACCGTGGTCGGCACCGATTTCTCCGGCTTCGAAAAGCTGCAAGGGCTGGATGAAACCAACGACGCGCTGCTGCTCACCCCGACCGGCAGCTTCAGCGGCCGCTTCATCGGCGGCAGCAGCGCGGGCACCAGCGACAGCATCGCGGTTGACGACGGCAACGCGCTGCAAGTGTTCAACAACGGCACCGCCAACGCCAGCGGCAGCGTCACGCTCGACGGCCGCACGGTGGCCTACGCCGGAATCGACCTCAGCACGCCGATTGCCGGCACGGTGGCCGACCGGGTGATCGACGGCTCGGCGTACAGCGAGGCCATCCACATCTCCGCCGACGCCAGCCAGGCCGGCCACCTGCTGGTGCAGTTCAACGGCGTGGTCTTCGTCGACGGCGGCGGCGCGCGGCGTTCGGACTTCAGCATCACGGCGCCGACCGACTCGCTGACCATCAACGGCCGCGCCGGTGCCGACACCATCACCATTTTTTCGCTCAGCCCGGCCTCGTCGGCCGACCTGAAGGTCTACGGCAGCGTCGGCGGCGCGCCGGCGGCCGAGCCCGAAATCGACAGCGACACCGTGCGCATCGCCGGCCAGGTGCTGACGCATGGCGGCGACGTGCAAATCTTCACCGACAAGTTCACGGTCGACGCCGGCGCGGTGCTGAACACGCTCGAAGACTCGACCGACCGCGCCAGCGGTGGTGGGGTCGAGGTGCGCGCGCGCCGCCTGGGCACGCCGGAGATCGAAAACCTGATGCCGCTGGTCGGCTACCAGAACAAGTCGGTGGCGATAGACATCGGCGACGGCGCCACCATCGAGGCCGAAAGCATTTACCTGATCAGCCAGGCTGAAGACCGCAGCCTGGCCGACCGCTTCGGCATGCTGGTGCCGCTGCAGCAATTCACCGTCGACCCGGCGCTGGCGGCGCTGAACAACCTCACCGCGCTGCCGCTTAAGGTGCTGGTCAAGGGCGCCGAGTCGCATGTGACCATCGGCGTGCGGGCCAAGCTGCTGGCCAACGACGTGATCGGGGTCTATTCCACCGCGGTGGCCGACGCCAGCGGTCAGGCCGCCAGCCAACTGGTGGCGGTGGGCTATGCCCAGGCCCAGGCCGACGCGACGCTGCTGGTCAAGACCGGCGCGCTGATCGAGGCCAAGGGCCCGATCAACCTGACCAGCGACGGCCGCGCCACCGCGGCGATGGACGCCGGCACCGAGCGCCAGAGCCAGGGCGCGGTACCCGGCAGCCGCGGCGGCGCGGTGGCCGCCAGCGTGGCCGCCACCTGGGCCAAGCTGAACTCGACCGCCACCGTCGAGCAGGGGGCGTTGATCCACGGCGGCCGCACGGTCAACGTGCGTGCGCTGGGCGAAGTGGAAAGCGAGGCCGGCGCCGAGAGCGACCTGTACGCCGACGGCAGCGCCGCGCTCGGCATTGCGCTGCAGTTCTCGACCGCCGACGTGCTGACCACGGTGGCCGGCGACGTCCAGGCCGACATGTCGACCCCCGGCGGCGAGGTGGTGAAGTTTGAATTCGACCCCACCGTCACCGACCCCAGCGCGCGCGGCTACGTCGACTACGCCAACGACCGCATCAAGGTCTTCGACAACGACACCGGCGCCTTCAACTGGGTGGTGGTGACCGAAGACACGGTCGACTACTCGCCGCGCCGCGGCAACAGCATCGGCGGGCTGTTTGCCGGCCAGACCTACTACGTCATCAAGCTGGCCGACAACCCGGACACCGCCGATGTCGACGAAAGCCAGTACATCCAGCTGGCGCGCAGCGAGCAGGACGCGATCGACGGCAAGGCGATCGACCTGGTCAACCTGGCCGCCTCGCCGGTCAGCGTCAACACGCGCAGCTTCGACAGCGCCGACATCGTTGGCGACACCATCAACTTCCCCGGCGTGGGCAACACCTTTGAGCTCGGCCAGGCGGTGATTTACCGCGAGCCGGGGCATGCGGCGACCGACCAGTTGGTCGATGCGACGGTCAACGGCGAGAAAGTCAAAGTCTGGCAAAGCCAGGACCCGGCGCTCAACGGCACGCTGTATGTGCCGCTGATCGAAGGCCTGGAGCATGGCGGGCTGTATTACGTCAAGGCCGGCGTCGACCAGTTCAACCAGATCGGTGACCAGCGCCTGGTCTCGGGCCAGGGCATCACGCTGGGCTCGCTGGAAAACGAAACCCGCGGCGGCATCGCGCGTTCCCGGCTGGGCACGGTCACGCCCAACATCAACGGTTTCACGCTCAGCGCGACGCAAATCCTGGACTCGACCTTCCTCACCTTCGGCATCGGCTCCAAGCTCGACGCCAGCGACAGCGCCAGCGCCAACGCCGGTTTCAGCGCCGAGAACGTCGACAAGGCCAAAAAGACCGACGACAAGGGCTGGGCCTGGAAGGACTCGGCGTTCAACAACCTGTTCAACATCGCGGCCAACAAGTACGCACCCAAGGCCAACAGCGCCGGCGCCGCGGCCAAGGCCGAACTACAGGTCGGCGGCGCGGTGGCGTTCTCGTACACCGACCACAAGGCGCAGACGCTGATCAAGGGCACGGCCGACCTGAACTCGGCCGACGACATGGAGCTGACCAGCGACATCACCGAGAACCTGCAACTCAGCGCACAGAGCAACAACGTCGCGCAGCCCGGCAAGACCAGCGGCGGCACCGGCGGCACCGGCGGCACGGGTGGCACCGGCGGCACGGGTGGCACCGGCGGCACGGGCGGCACCGGCGGCAGCGGCGGTACCGGCACCCCGGCGCCCAACACCTCGGCCGACAACAGCGTCAGCGCGGCGTTGATCGTCGGGCTGGAGAACAACTCGGCACGCGCGATCGTCGAAAGCGGCGCCGAACTCGACGCGATGCGCGCGCTGCGGCTGTTGTCGGGCGTCAACTACCCGTTCCTGAGCCGCATCGACACCTATGTGCCGACCTCCATCGGCGGCCTGACCGACCGGCTGGCCACGCAAGGCCTGTCGGGCATCACCTCCTACCTGGACGGCACGTTGGGCCTAAAGAGCAGCCTGCTCAACACCTGGGCGCGCAGCACCACCGAGGCCGCCGGCGTGGGCATCGCCGGCAGCGTCAACGTGCTGGTGTTCGACAACACCGCCGAGTCCATCGTCCACAGCGGCGTGAAGATCAACCAGGACCCGTTCTACCGCCCCGACCCGCGCTTTTACCTGCAGCCCGGTGACCCGGGCTACGACCCGGACTACGCGCCCGAGAACGACAACGACGACATCACCCACAGCAAGAACGCCAACAACGTCGATGAGCACGTGGTCTCGATCGAGGCCACCAACCAGATGCAGTTCGTCGACATGACCGGCGTATTCGGCTTCACGCTGCCGTTCGTCGACCTGAGCACCACCGCGCTGCCATCGTCGGAATCGTTCTCGCTGGGCTCGCTCAGCGGCGGCGGCAGCGCCGGCGGCAGCGGTGGCCGCGGCGGCGTCGGCGGCGCGCTGTTCCTGAAGTTCATCGACAACACCACCCACGCCATCGTCGAGCCCGGGGTCAGCCTGTACAGCGGCCGCGAGTCGGGGCTGAACATCAAGGCCGAAGAGGCCATGGTGGCGATCGACCTGGCCCAGGCCGGCGCCAACGCCGGCAAGTTCGCCATCGGCGGCAGCTTCTCGTATGTGCAGCAGACCAGCGACACGCTGGCCCGGCTGGCCGAGGGCTCGACCATCGAAGGCGGGCGCGTCGACGTCTATGCCGGCAGCCTGGACACCCAGGTCAACCTGGCCGGCGGCGTGGCCAAGAGCAAGGCGGTGGGCGCGGGCATCGCGGTGGCGGTCAACAACACCAACCGCAAGACGCGCGCGGTGATTGGCGAGGACAGCGACAGCGCCGGCACCGGCGCCAACGGCAAGAGCACGATCGACGTCAACGGCTCGGTGACCTCGCGCGCCAGCGTGGCCGGCGGCAGCTATGCCTTTGTTGTCGCCGGCGCGCTGGCCAACACCACGCCCGACAAGCCCGACCCGACCGCCGGCGGCCAGGCCAGCGGCATCAACACCACGCTGGCCAAGGCCAACACCAGCGGCCTGCCCGGTGCCAAGGCGGTGACGCCGGCGGCCAAGGCCGAAGAGTCGACCACCGGGGTCGGGCTGGCCGCCTCGGCCGGCGTGATGCTGGTCACCGACACCACCCAGGCCTCGCTGGCCGATGCCACGGTCAAGGCCGACGCGCTGACGGTGCAGGCCAACAACCTGGCGCGGGTGATCTCCGGCACCGGTGGCCTGGGCATGGCCAACACCAGCGCCGACGGCACCGCGGCCGGGCTGGCCGGTGCCTTGAGCTACAACAAGGTCAACGCGACCACCGACGCCTTCATCCGCGACGCGGCGATCGAGTTGCGGCCGGTCGACCTGGTCGCCGACGCGGTGGTCTTTACCACCGACCGCCGCTTCACGCTGCGCGCCGACAACCGCAGCGACATCTTTGCGTTGGCCGCCGGCATGTCCGGCGCGCTGGCGGTGACGCAGACCGACCCGGGCTCGGGCGGCACCGGCACCGGCACCGGCACCGGCACAAGCTCCAGCAAGGCGTTGTCGCTGGCCGGCTCGGTCAGCCTGAACGACATCGACGCCACCACCCGCGCCCGGCTGGTCGACAGCAGCGTCGCCTTCAAGCACGCCACCGCCGGCAGCGACGCCAACCGCAGCGACGTGCTGGTTTACGCCAGCGACGACTCGCGCATCGTCTCGATCGCCGGCAGCGTGGCCTTGTCCGCGGCTCGCGGCGGCAACAGCGCCAACGGCAGCGCCACCGCGCTGGCCGCCGGCGTGGCGGTTTCGGTCAACAGCATTGCCGGCGCCACCGAGGCGCGCGTCAACAGCAGCACGCTGACCTGGGAAAGCCTGGCCGGCGGCAGCCTGAAGGTGCAGGCGGTGGCCAGCCCGAGCATCGTCAGCTACGCGATCTCAGGCGCGTTGAGCGGCGCGCTCGGCGCCCAGGGCGGCAGCGGCATTGCCGGGTCGCTGGCCGGATCGGGCGCGGTCAATGAAATCCTGACCGACACCCGGGCGGTGATGAGCCAGAGCAGCGCCGACGTTCCCGGCGACGTGCAGGTGCTGGCCGACAGCCGCGGCACCGAGATCCGCGGCGCGGCCGGCGGCGTGGCGGTGGCGATCGGCATCGCACCGGCCGGCGGCAACAGCGGCGGCGGCGCGCTGGGCGCGGGGTTCGCGGTCAACCACATCGGCAACGACAGCAACAGCAACGACACCCAGGCCGAGGTCAATGGCGGCCGCGTCGTCAGCTTTAGCCGCGCCACGGTACAGGCGCAGGGCGACGCGACGATCGAGGTCGACGCGGTGGGCGGCGCCGGCTCGGTCAGCGGCAGCGCGACATCGAACGCCTTCGCCGTCTCGATCGGCGGCTCGGTGGCGGTCAACCAGATCCGCAGCAACACCCAGGCGCGGGTGCGCGAGAAGGCGCTGCTGCAAGGCGCCGCCGGGCTGGACCTGCTGGCCGACGACACCAGCCACATCAGTGCCGACGGCGGCGGCATGGCGCTGGCCGCCTCGGGCGCCAGCACCGGTGCCGGCGCCGCGGTGGCGGTGGGCATCAGCGCGGCGCGCAACGACATCGACGGCAGCGTCGAGGCGGCGGCGGATGACGCCAGCCTGGTCGGCAGCAACGCGGCGATGACGCTGCACGCGGTCGACAACGCGACGATAGACGCGCTGACCGTCGGCGGCGCGCTGGCGGTCGGCGCCGGCGGGGGCGCCGGGGTCGGCGTCGGCGGCGCCGGCGCCGGGTCGGGCAACGAGATCAGCCGCCGCACCACGGCCGAACTGCGCAACAGCGCCAGCGCCACCAGCGACGGCGCGCTGACCCTCGAAGCGCGCGACACCAGCCGCATCACCGCCAACGCCGGCGGCGTGGCGGTGGCCCTGGCCGGCAGCACCGGCACCGCGGCGGTCGGCGTGTCGCTGGGCGTGGCGGCGGCGGTCAACACGATCGAGAACACCGTGACCGCACGCGTGGCCGACAGCCGCGCCAGCGCCGGCAGCGTGGCGCTGATCGCCGACGAAACCGCAACCATCGACGCGCTGGCGGTCGGCGGCGCGGTGTCGCTGGCCGGCAGCAGCAACGGCCCCGGGGTGGCGCTGGCGCTGGCCGGTGCCAGCTCGACCAACACCGTGCGCAACACCGTGTCGGCCAAGGTCGACGGCAGCGGCGCCGGCCTGGACGCCAGCGTGCGCGCCAACGGCGGCAACCTGAGCTTGAGCGCCACCGACAACGCCACCATCATCGCCGACGGCGGCGGCGTCGGCCTGACGGTGGCCGGCAGCGCGACGGTCGCGGTCGGCCTGTCGGTCGGTATTTCGGTGGCCGACAACCATATCGAAGACAAGGTGCAGGCGCTGGCCAACGACGCCTCGCTCAGCGCCAGCCAGGGCAGCGTGTCGCTGCTGGCCGACGCCACCGCTCAGATCCAGGCGGTCAGCGTCGGCGGCGCGCTGGCCATTGGCGCCGGCAGCGGCGGTGCCGGCGCCGGCGCCGGCGGTGTCGGCGCGGCGACCAACTCGATTGGCGGCGAGGTGCGCGCCCAGGCCACCAACAGCCAGCTCGCCGCGACCGGCAGCAACGCCGACGTGAGCCTGAACGCCAACGCCCACGGCACGATCAACGCCAAGACGGTTGGCGCGGCGCTGGCGTTTTCGGTCAGCGCCGGCCCGGCCGGCGCGCTGGCCATCGGCGCCACCATCGCGCGCAACACCATCGAGCGCAGCGTCGGCGCGCTGGCCGACCACAGCACGCTGGCGGCCACCGACGGCGTCACCGTGGCCGCCACCGCCGACGACACGGTGACCGCGCTGGGCGTGGCCGCCACCATGTCCGGCGCCATCTCGCCGACCAGCCTGGCGGTGGCCGGCGCGGGCGCCGAGGTGACCAATCGGGTCGCCAACACGGTGACCGCGGCGATTGATTTCGCCGGTGTCGACGGCGTGCACGCCGGCGGCGAGGTCTTGGTCAGCGCCAGCCAGCGCACCCGGCTCAGCGCCGAGGTCGGCACCGGCGCGCTCAGCTTTGGCGTGGCCGGCGCGTCGATCGGCGTTTCGCTGGCCAACAACACCACCGCCAGCCAGGTGGTCTCGCGCGTGACCAGCAGCGACTTGACCGGCGGCAGCATCCGCATTGCCGCCAGCACCGACGAGGCGCTGCTGAAGACCAACGCCATCGCCACCTCGGTGGCGGTGGCCATTGGCGGCGCCGGCGCCGGCGGGCAGGCGATGGGCACGCTGGGCAGCAGCGCCAGCGCCAGCGCCGGTGTCGGCGCGCGGCTGCGCGCCACCGGCACGGTGCGCGTCGAGGCGACGCAAACTCTGGACGGCAAGAGCAGCGCCACCGGCGTCGGCATCGGCCTGGTGGCCATCGGTGGCGCGGTCGCGCACAGCGACGCCACCGGCAGCAGCCAGGCCAGCCTGCTCGGCGACGTGCTGGCCGCGGCAAAGGTCGAGGTGGTCGGCGGCGCCACGGTGACGCTGGACGCGGTGACCACCGCCGCCGCCGGCGGCCTCGCCGCCGGCAACGGCAGCGAGGCCAAGGCGCGCTCGTCGGTGGCGGTGGGCAGCCGCATTGGCGACGCGGCCCAGGTCACCGCCAGCGGCGACCTGACGGTCGACGCGGTGTCGTCGGTCGACGCCCACGCCAACGCGCAAGGCACCAACGCCGGCGTCGGCGCCTCGGTCGGCGCGTCGGTGTCGGAGGCCACCGTCAACCCGACGGTGCAGGCGCTGGTCGGCAGCGGCGCGGTGCTGCTGGCCGGCGGCAACCTCGGCGTGCAGGCGCGGCACAACAGCGCGGCCAACGGCACGCGCGAGGACAAACGCGCCCGCGCCGAGGCCGATGCCTCGGGCGGCGGGCTGTTCACCGGCAACGGCAGCGACCCGCGCGCCACCTCGGCCGCCGACGTGCTGACCCGCGTCGGCACCGGCGCCAGCCTGACCAGCAGCGGCGGCGACGTCACGCTGCAGTCACTGGCCTACAACGACGCCCGCGCCACCTCGACCGGCAAGAACTACGGCGGCCTGGCGATGGGCTTCAACGACGGCACCAGCAAGGTCAGCAACCACACCCGCACGGTGCTTGGCACCGACACCACCGTCAGCGCCGCCGACGAGCTGCGCGTGCTGGCCGCCAGCATCGACCAGGTGCGCGGCCAGACCACCGGCAGCACCGGCGGGCTGATCGGCCAGTCCGAGGCGCGCCTGACCGCCCGCGTTGCCGATGCCCTGGCCGGCAGCGGGCTGGACGCCGACGGCACCGCGGCGCTGGTCGGCGCCGGCAGCCAGCTCAGCGCCAGCAACGCGCTGAGCGTGCGCAGCACGCGCAGCACGCAGTTGGACTACGGCGCGCGCGCCGACGGCCGCGGCGCCGATGCCGGCGCGGTGGTCGACAACACCTTGAGCGTCGACGCCAGACTGGCCACCGACATCGGCGTGGGCAGCAGCAGCCGCGCCACCGAGTTGCGCGGCAGCACGGTGCAATTGCAGGCGACGCAGACCGACCTCAGCGTCAACACGATAGACACCAGCCAGCGCGCCATCGCCAGCGCGCTGATCGCGGTGCCCAAGGCGACCACCACGCTGAACACCACCGCCAGCGCCACGCTGACGCTGCGCGGCAACACCCAGGTGGTGGGCTCGGACAGCGTCGAGCTGGACGCCAGCCACACCACGGTCGACACCGCGGCGGTGGCCATCGCGCAGGCCGAAGGGCTGGGCGCCGACGCCACGCCCAAGGCGACCAACCACCTGGCGGTCACCACCCATGTCGACGCCCAGGCCGGCAGCCGCATCCGCACCGCCGACCTGCTGGTGCGCGCCAACGCCGACACCAGCCCGGTCTACACCGCCAGCGCGCAAAAGACCGGCGACGCGGCGATCAAGACCGGAACGCCGACCGAAACGCGCTCGGTGTCGTACCTGCGCAGCATCGACTTCAACGCCGCGCTGGTGGTGCAAGGCGCCGCCAACCCCGAGCTGGTGGTCGAGGCCGACGGCAGCGTCAGCCGGCAGAAAAACATCACCGTGTTGAGCAACGACGCCAACGGCATCCAGCTCGGCAAGATCGTCAACGATGGCCGCCTCGACGGCAGCCTGCACTTCGAAGTCGCCACCAGCACGCTCGACACGCTGACCGCGGCACAAAAGGCCAGCGGCGCCTACGGCACGGTGACGACACTCAACCGCCTGAGCGGCACGGTCGACCTGGCGTTCTCGCGCAGCGTCGAGCGGGTGGCGATCACCAACCACAGCACGCGCACGCTGATGCTGGACGACATCCAGCCCTTGAACCCCAGCGGCCAGCCGGGCCAGAACGTGGTCAAGGACGCGCAAGACAGCTCCGGCTTCACCCTCAACACCCGCACCATCGCCGGCAGCAGCACGGTGACGGTGCGCAACACCGCCACCAGCGGCGGCGCCGACATCGTGCTCGGCGGCCGCATCGCCAACGCCAACGGGCCGACCGAGATCGAGGCCGCCGCTGGCAGCATCCACACGGCCTACGAGCCGGCGGTGGCGATCGACAGCCAGTCGGTCACGCTGCACGCCGCGACCACGGTGGGCCGCCCCAGTTCGGCGCTGCGCATCGACAGCCGAAGCGGCGTCACGGTGCAGGCCGGCACCGGCATCTACCTGGGTGAAACCGCCGGTGACCTGAACCTGCTGCAAGCCGATGGCGGCGCCACCGGCCGGGTGGTGCTGACCGCCGCCGGCAGCATCCTCGATGCGGCGACCGGCGCCGCCGCGGTGATTCGCGGTGGCTCATTCGCCTTCAACGCCCAGGGCGGCAGCGTTGGCAGCGCCAGCCGCGCGCTGCGCCTGCGCGGTGCGGCCGACCCGATTGCGCTCGACGCGCAGGCCGCGACCGGCATTGACATTTCCAGCGGCCAAGGCCTCGCGGTCGGCACGGTAAGCAGCAGTGGCGGCGACGTGCGGCTAACGGTCGATGACGGCCCCACCGCCGGCCAGGACGTGCTGCTTGGCGCGACCAGCGTGCTCAGCGCCGATGCCGGCAGCGTCGACCTGCAGGTCGGCGACCATCTGCTCGCCGACCCCGGCAGCCGCATCGCCGCCGGCGGCAGCATCCACATTCGGCTGGACGCACACGACGCGGCCAACCCCGACGTGGCCCAGGACGGCGGCTCGCTGCTGCGGCTGCAGGGCGGCCTGAAGGCGACCAGCGTCAACGCCCTCGGCGGTGCCGATGGCGATGTGTTCGTACTGCGCGCGTCGGCCGCCGGCATGCCGGTGACGCTGGACGGCGCCGGCGGCGACGACGTCTTCGTGCTCGGCAGCCGTGCCGACGTCGCCAGCGACGGCACGTTCAGCGCCGACGGCAGCGTGCTGCAGGGGCTGGGCAACGTGAATGTGGCGGGCGGCGACGGCCGCGACCGGCTGCTGCTTGACGCCAGCGGCGCGACCGGCCCGCTGGCCGGCACGCTGGGCGCCGACACGGTGTCCGGGTTGGGCCTGGCCGCGCCGCTGGGCTACAGCGGCATCGAAAGGCTAGCCCTGCGGCTGGGCGACGGCAACGACACGCTGCAGGTCGGCGGCACCAGCGCCGAAACTGATGTCTTCACCGGCGCCGGCGACGACCGCATCAATGCCGGCAGCGCCGCCGGCCGGCTGGATACGCTGGCCGGGCTGCTGACCATCGACGGCGGCGACGGCCACGACAGCGTGCAGGCCAGCGACGCCGGCAACACCGCCGCCGCCAGCGGCCGGCTCGATGGCGACCGCCTGACCGGCCTGGGCATGGCCGGCGGGTCGACCAGCGGCGGCATCAGCCTGGCCGCGGTCGAGGCGCTGGACCTGGCACTGGGCAGCGGCGCCGACGCGCTGCAAATCGCCGCGGTCGGCACGCCGACCCTGGCCATGCGCGCCACGGTGGACGCCGGCGGCGGCGCCGACGCGATCACCGTCGGCGACGACCTGCGGCGGCTGTACGGCGACCTGGTGCTGCAAGGCGACGGGCTGGACACCTTGACGCTGGCGACCACGGTCGACAGCCGCCTGACGCTGGACCGCAGCGCCGCCGGCCACGGCGTGCTCAGCGGCAGCGACCTGCCCGGCACGGTGGACTTCGGCGCGCTGGCGCTGCTGCACGTGCAGCAGGGCGACGGTGCCGACCGGCTGCGCGTGCGCGAGACCACCGCGGCGCTGCGGATCGACACCGGCGGCGGCGACGACGCGGTGCAGATCGACCACAGCGCGCACCCGATCAACCTGCAACTCGGTGCCGGTCTGCGCGACCAGGCCACCGTGTTCGACGCCGGCGCCGCGTTGACCATAGACGGCGGCAGCGACGGTGAAGACCGCGTCACCGTGCAGCGCGGCGTGGCACCCGACGGCAGCCCGGTCACCGACGCGCAGACCAGCGGCCGGCTGCAGGGCAGCACGCTGGCCACGGTCAGCGGCCTCGGCGCCGGCGCGATCAGCGTGCAAGGCGTGCAGACGCTGGCGGTGCAGCTCGGCAGCGGCAACGACGTTTTCACCGTCGACCATGCGCTGGCCGACTTGCAGGTGCAAATCGACGGCGGCGCCGGCGACGACCTGGTGCAGGTGCGCCAGGTGGCCCCCAGCGGCGCCGCCGGCCGCACCACCGTGGGCGGTGGCGCGGGCGACGACAAGGTCAGCGTGGTGGTGGCCGATCGGCCGCAGGCCGACCAGTTCGCCACGCTGAACCAGGGCAGCGGCGTCGAGCGGCTGCAAATGGACAACCGCGGTGCGACCAGCGCCACGCGCTGGCAGGTGGTCTACGGCGGCGCCGAAGGCGACCAGTTGCAGGCCGACATTGGCGCCGGCGGCGATTTCGTCTCGGTGCTGCCGGTGGCCGGCGCGGCCGAGGTGCAGTTGCTTGGCGGAACCGCCGGCGCCGACGCGGTCGGTGTGCTAAGCGGCTACGCCAGCGACGTCAAGGCCGTGGTGGCCGGCAACCGCATCGAGCTGACCGCCGGCCAGACCGTGCTGGCGCCGCTGGGCTTTCGTACGCTGGACTTGAACAGCGTGTCGATCGACTTCGACGGCAACCTCTCCTCGCCGACGCTGTACGCCGAAGACGGCTTCCAGATCCAGGGCACGCAAACGCTGGTGCTCGACCGCGTGGTCGGCCCATCGCTCGGCGGCGGCGGCCAGCTCACGCTGCGCAGCAGCAACGGCAGCCCGTTCGCGCTGTACAGCCTGGACCTGCTACTGCCCGAAGGCGCGGCGGCGCAGGACATCGTGGTCAACGCCGTGACCCAAGACGGCCGCACGCTGCCCAGCGTGGCCCGGCTGGGCACCGCCACGGTCGCGGGCAGCGGGCGCTTTCAGCGCGTCGAGCTGCCCGCCGAGTACACCATGCTGGCCTCGGTCAGCCTAAGCCTGGGCGCGGCGCGGCTGGACCACGTCGTGCTGCAGGTGCAGCCGCTGACCGCGGCCGCCGCCACGGCGCTGACTTCGCCCAGCACGACACCGACCTTTGCCGGCCCGGTGAACGTGGTCTTTCGCAGCGACAGCGGCGTGATCGACATCGACGCCGACCGCAACGGCAGCTACGAGCTGCATGTGGTGGGCGTCGGCCAGGCGCTGCCTAACGCGAGCTACAGCCACCAGTTCAACGGCACCAGCGTCTACACCGAGCAACTGGCCAACGGCATCACCCAGTTCCGCTTTGCCGGTGACCTGGTGCTGCCCGACAACAGCCTGGTCAGCGCCAGCGGGGCGCGCGGCGTCTCGCTGTTCGCGGGCAACGATGTGCGCGTCGGCCAGAACGTGCGCTTTGACTTCAGCGCGGTCAACACCCAGGCCGGCGCGGGCGGCGGCAGCGGCGGCGGCGCGACCACCAACTTCGGCTTTGGCGGCACGGCCGGCATGGGCGGCTTCGGCGGCGCGCAGGACGTGATCTTTGCCGACGGCCGGCGCTTTACCGACGTCGGCGGCGTCGGCGGAACCGCCGGCAGCGCCGGCAACTTCAGCGCCGGCGGGTCGGGCGGCACTGGCGGCACCGGGCCCAGCGGCGGCACGGCGTTTGCGGCCGGTTCGGGCAGCGCCGGGCACGCCGGGCTGGCCGGCGGCAGCGGCATCAACGGCGGCACCGGCGGCAGCGCCGGCAGCGCCGGCAGCGCCGGACTGGTTGACGCCAACGGCAACGCCGGCGCCGGCGGCAGCGGCGGCGCCGGTGGCTTTGGCGGTGGCGGTGGCGTTTCCCGCGGCGGCGGCGGCGGCGGCGGCAAGGTCGGCGTCAGCGGCGGCGACGGCGTCAGCGGTGCCCAGGGCGGCGCCGGCGGTGGCGGACAGGCCGGCGCCAACACCGGCGCGAGCACGCTGATCAGCGGCGGCGGCGGCGGCAGCGCCGGTGGCGGTCAGGGCGGCGGCGCCGGCGGCACCGGCAGCGGCGGCACCGGTGGCCGCGGCGGCACCGGCGGCGGTGGCGCCGGCGGCGCCGGCGGCACCATCAAGCTGGTGGCAACGCAAATCAGCGGCCTGGTGCCGCAGGTCAACACCAGCGGCGGCAGCGGCGGCAGCGGCGGCAACGCGGGCGCGCGCGGCGCCGACGGCCGCCTGCTGGTCGGCGCCAACGCCGGCGGCGCCAGCAGCTACGTCACCGGCGCCAGCGGCGCGCGCACCAGCGTGATCAACGGCATGCTGGCGCCCAACCTCTACCTGGCCGGCAGTCCGTCCACGCCCTACATCGCCGGACTGCCCGGCGGCGCGGCCTTGTACGGCACGCAAAACGGCGTGCTGGCCAGCGAGGGCATACGCAACGACGCCGGCAGCGCCGACCAGGACCTGCTGTTCACCGGCGAGGCCTTGCTGGCCGATGCCTGGAGCGGCAGCTTCCAGCACACCGCCACGCCCGGCCAATACCAGGCCAGCGTGAGCGGCAGCATCGCCAGCACCACCGACCGCGACCTGTACCAGGTCTGGCTGGACGCCGGCGACGTGCTCAACGTCGACCTGCGCGGCCGCGACAGCAGCGGCGGCACGCTGGCCGACCCCTACCTGCGGCTGTTCAACGCCCAGGGCGCGCTGGTCAGCGCCGACGACGATGCCGGCGCCGGGCTGGACGCGCGGCTGGCCTACACCGCCGGCGCCAGCGGCTTTTACACGCTGGCCGCCGACGGCCTGATCGACAGCGTCGGCAGCTACACGCTGCAGGCCACGCAGGCCCGCGCCAATCCGGCCGGCGCACGCGAGCTGCAGGGCCTGCTGTCCAGCGCCGACCTGTTGCGCGTGGCCGGCAACGCGCCGGCTGGCGCGCTGGCGGCGGTCTACCGCATGGACCTCGGGCTGGCGCTGGGCGGTTCGGCCCAGGCCGCCGACTACGCCGGCTACGACATGCTGGTCTTCATCAACCTCAGCGACCAGGCGCTGGCGGCGCCGGCAATCGGCGTTTCGGTCAGCGCCAATGGCAGCGCGGTGGCCACCCGGGCGCTGGGCAGCGCCGGGCTGGCGACCGACGTCGCCTTTGGCGGCAGCGGCGGCGCCACGCCGCTGGCCAGCCTGAATGCACGCGGGCTGTGGGTCACCCTGGTGCCCAGCGGCGCGCAAACGGTCACCGCCTCGGTCACCGGCCCGGGCGGCAACACCATCAGCGTGACCAAGGCGCTGAACAACGGCGACATCCCGGCCTACCTGAGCGCCGCGCGACCGGCGCTGGCCGACCAACAACTGGCCGGCACGCAGGACGTGCTGCTGTCGGCCGACGGCCAGACCGCTTACGCGCTGAGCCCGGCCGACCAGGCGCTGGTGGTGCTGAACGCGCAGGACTTGTCGCAACGCCAGTTGCTGCAGCCTGCGGAGCTGCGCAACCCGACCGACCTGGTGCAGGCCAGCACCGGCGGCCCGCTGTACGTGGCGAGCGCCGGGCTGGACCAGGTGCTGGTATTCGCGGTCGACAGCGCCGGCAACCTGGCCGCGCCGCAAACCGTCGGCGCCGCCGCCGGCACGCTGAATGCGCTGGCCACCGATGGCTCGGCGCTGTACGGCGTTGGCACGGGTGGCGCGTCAAGGTGGACCCGCGCCGCCGACGGCAGCCTGTCGGCCCCGGTGTCGCTGTCGGCCGCGGCCGACGCCCGGCTGGCCGGGCTGACCGACGTCGCGGTCAGCGCCGACGGCAGCCGTTTGCTGGCGGTCAGCGCCACCAACGCCCGGCTGCTGCTGCTTGACAGCGGCACGCTGGCGGTGGCCTCCGAATTGACCGACGCCGCGCTGGCCGGCGCCAGCAGCGTGCTGGTACACAGCGATGGCCAAGGCGGCGACCTGGTCTACGTCACCGCGCGCGACAGCGCCGCGCTGTCGGTGTGGCACCGCAGCGCCGGCAGCGACTCGCTGCAGGCGGTGCAGACGCTGCGCCACGGCGAAGGCGGCGTGCAAGGCCTGCTCGGCGCCAGCGCGGCGCTGATCACCGCCGACGGCCGCTACCTGGTCACCGCGGCGGCGACCGCCAACCAGTTGGGCGTCTTCGAGCGCCTGGGCGACGGCACGCTGCGCTTCGTGCAGGTGCTGCGCAACGCGGTCGGTGGCGTCGACGGCCTGCTGGCACCCGCCGGCCTGGCCGGCAGCGCCGACGGCAGCCGCGTGCTGGTGGCCAGCGCCGGCGTCGGCAGCCAGCGCGGCGGCGTGCTGCAGTTGAACAATCTGGCGCTGGGCGTCACCCTGCCCGAGCCGCGCGTGTCGCTGACCACCTTTGCCGCGGTTGAATCCACCGCGCTGCAAACCGGCGCCGGCAGCGACACGCTGACCGTGCAGGCCGCCCCCGGCACCGCGACGCTGCGCATAGACAGCGGCGCCGGTGCCGACACGGTGACCCTGAACGACGCCGCGGCAAACACCGTGGTGCGGCTGCGCGCCGGCAACGACAGCCTGCTGCTGCGCTCAGCCAGCGTCGGCACGCAGACCACGGTTTTCGCCGGCGAAGGCGACGACACGCTGACGGTCGACCAGTTGCCCACCGGCGCGGTCGCCAACCTGTTGGGCGAAGAAGGCCGCGACACGGTGGTGGTCGCCGGTGCCCGGCTGGCCGACGGCTCGCTGCTCAACGCGTCGGGCGGCGACCCGACCGTCGCACCGGGCGACACCTTGGTCTTTGACCCGCAAAACAGCAACCCGCTGACGCCCAACTTCAGCTTCACCGCCGGCGGCAGCGCCGGCAGCGGCAGCCTGCAGGTGACCAGCCTGGACGGCAACGCGGTGGCCCGCGGCCGGGTGTCCTACGTCGGCTTCGAAAACGCGCCGGTGGTCATTGCCGCGCCCATCGTCAGCCTGACCGCGCCGGCCAGCATTCGCGAAGGCCAGTCGCTCGCGCTGCAGGCCAGCGCCGTTCCGCTCGGCCTGAGCGGGCGGCTGCGGGGTGACTTCAGCTGGGACATCGACGGCGACGGCAACTTCGGCGACGCCTATGGCGCCAGCCTGACGCTGAGCTGGGCGCAGTTGCAGTCGTTCGGCATCGTCGACGGCCCGGCCAGCGCGCGCATTGCGGTGCGCGCCACCAACGAAGACGGGCTGACCGGCGAAGCCAGCCGCGTGCTGCAGATCCTGGACACCGCGCCGACGCTGCACACCGCGGTCACCAGCGGCGCGCCGGTGGTGGGCACGCCGGTGGTGCTGGCGTTCTCGGCCACCGACCCGGGGCGTGATGCGATCGGCGAATGGCGCATCGACTGGCGCGACGGCAGCACCCAGGTACTGGGCGCCGGCTCGGCCAGCGCCAGCCACGTCTACACCACGCCGGGCAGCTACGACGTGGTGGTCAGCGCGGTCGACGAGGAATCGGCGCCCCAGGCCGCGGCCAGCACCACCCAGCGCGTGGTGGTGCAGGCCGGCGCGGCCCAGGTCCACGCCGGCAGCGCCGACTACGCGGTCGCCGAAGGCGGCAGCGTGCAGCTCGCCGCCGATGTGGCGGGCAGCCCGACGACGCTGCGCTGGTCGATCAACGGCAGCGCCTTTGATGGGACGGTCAGCGGCGCGGCGCCGCTGCTGGACTGGGCCACGCTGCAAAGCCTGGGCGTCAACGACCAGGGCCGTTACAGCGTGCGGCTGCAGGCCGGCTACGCCGACGGCAGCGTGGTCGTCAGCGACGCGCTGGCGCTGGTGGTCAGCAACACCGCGCCGACCGGCGTGTTCGGCGCCAGCGCCAGCACGGTCGACGAGGGAGGCAGCGCCCAGGTCGGCTTTGCCAGCGCGGCCGACCCCGCGGCGGCGGACACCGCGCGCGGCCTGCGCTACAGCTTTGACTTTGACAACGACGGCGTGTTTGACATCGTCGACAGCGCCTTGGCGATGGTCAGCGTGCCGGCGGCCTGGCTGCGCGACGACGCCAGCCTGACCGTTCGCGGCCGGGTCAGCGACACGGCCGCTGCCGGCGCCGCCGACCCAACCACCGGCCACACCGACTACCTGACCACGCTGACCGTGCGCAACGTGGCGCCGACGCTCAGCCTGCAGGGCGACGCCAACGCCACCGAGGGCACGCCCTACCGGCTGCGGCTGGCGGCCAGCGACCCGGGCAACGACAGCGTGCGGCGCTGGACCGTGGCCTGGGGCGACGGCAGCACCGACACGGTCGACAGTGCCAGCGCCGACCTGTTGCACACCTATGGCAGCGATGGCCCGCGCACGATTGCGGTGACCGCGGTCGACGACGACGGCAGCTACCACGCCAGCCTGGACCTGGCGGTGGCCAATGCCGCGCCGAGCATCAGTGGGCTGAGCGCGGCCGCGGTGACCGAAGGCGGCCTGGCGTTGCTGCGCGGCCAGGTGGCCGACGCCGGCAGCGCCGACGCGCTGACGTTGGCCATCGACTGGGGCGACGGCAGCGCGCCCGAGCAGGTGGCGCTGGACCCCGGCAGCACCGCGTTCGAGCTGGCGCACCGCTTCGTCGACGACGCCGGCCCCGGCGCCAGCAACACGCTGCCGGTGACGGTAACGGTCAGCGACGGCCAGGCCAGCGCCAGCGCGCAGACCACGCTGCGGGTGGACGACAGCGCACCGGCGCTGACGCTCGGCCTGCTGGCGTCGACCATCGACGAAAACGGTGTTGCGCAGTTGCGCATCGGCCTGGCCGATGCCGGCGTGCTGGACAGCCAGCGTCTGGTCATCGACTGGGGCGACGGCAGCGCGGCCGAGGTGGTCGACGTCGCCGCCGGCGTGCCGGTGGCCAGCTTCAGCCACCGCTACCTGGACGACGCGCCCAGCGCCACCCCGGCCGATGCCTACCGGGTGCAGGTGCAGGCCACCGACAAGGACGGCCTCACGGCCAGCGCCGAGACCACGCTGACGGTGGCCAACCTGGCGCCGGCGGTGGCCTCGCTGCAAGTGCAGAACACCAGCTTGAGCGCCAGCCAGCGCGACGTGGTGCTGGACGGCAGCTATGGCGACCTGGGCACGCTGGACAGCCACACGGTGGAAATCGACTGGGGCGACGGCAGCCACAGCGCCGCGCAGGTCGACGCGCAGGCCGGCCGCTTCAGCGCCAGCCACCATTACGCGACCACCAGCTCGGTGCAGGCCTTCAGCATCGTCGCCACGCTGCGCGACGACGACGGCGGCAGCGCCAGCGCGGCCATCGACAGCACTGGCGGCGTTGTCAACACCCCGCCGCTGGCGGTCGACGACGCGGCCGCGCTGGACGAGGACAGCAGCGTGCGCATCGACGTGCTGGCCAACGACAGCGACGCCGACGGCGACCCGCTGACCGTGCAACTGGTGCAGGGGCCGCTGCACGGCAGCGTGCAGTTCAACGCCGACGGCAGCGTGCAGTACACGCCGGCGGCCGACTTCAACGGCAGCGACAGCTTCACCTACCGCGCGGCCGACGCAGGCAGCACGTCCGACCCGGCCACGGTGCGAATCAGCGTGGCCCCGGTCAACGACGCGCCGGCGCTGGCGCCGTTGTCCAACGCGGTGCTGGACGAAGGCACGCAGGTGCAGATCCAGCTCCAGGCGTACGACGCCGACGGCGACGCGCTGACCTACACCGTCAGCGGCGGCGCGGGCAACGTGCAGGCCAGCGTCGACGCAGCCGGTCTGCTGACGCTGCGCGGGCTGGACGGCACCGCCGATGTGTCGCTGACCTTGGGCGCGAGCGACGGCACGCAGTCGGCCAGCCAGGCGCTTGCGGTGCAGGTGCGCAACGTCGCGCCGACGCTCAGCGTCAGCGGCCCGGCGCAGGTCGCCGGCGGCACGCCGCTGGTGGTCAACCTGGGCTACGCCGACCCGGGCGCCGACAGCGTGTCGCGCTGGGAAATCGACTGGGGCGACGGCCAGGTCGACACCCTGGCCGGCAACGCGGCCCAGGCCAGCCACCTCTACGCCGCCAGCGGCGGCAATTTCAGCGTGCAGGCGCGCGCGGTCGACGACGACGGCACCTGGTCGGCGGCGCCGCTGCCGGTGCAGGTGGCGGCCGCCACGCTGCAAGTGGTCGACTTCACGCCCACCGCCACCGGCTTTGCGCTGCGCTTCAACCAGGCCTTCGACAGCGCGCGCATCGGCCTGTACGGCGCGGGTGACGGTACGGTCGACGTCGCGCTGCGCGGCGACAGCCGTGGCGAGGTGCGTGGCTCGCTGGTGTTCGATGCCGACGGCATGGGCCTGCGCTTCATCGCCACCGGCGGCGTGCTGGCGCCTGACCAGTACAGCGTCACGCTGGCCAGCGGCGCGAACGGCTTTGTCGGCGCCAGCGGCGTGCTCGACGGCGACCGCGACGGCAGCGCCGGCGATGCCTACCGCGCGCGTTTCAGCGTCGCGCCCGGCGCCAGCGTGGTGCTCAGCCTGCCCGACGTGATGCGCGGCCCGCGCCAGCCGGTGGACGTGCCGGCCGACGGTCAGGGCCTGCCGGTCAGCATCACCAGCGCCGGCGGGTTGCGCCAGTGGCAGTTCACGCTGGCCTACGACCCGGCGCTGCTGAGCCTGGTCAGCGCGCGCGCGGCCAGCGCGCTGCCGCCCGGCAGCACGGTGCAGATGCAGCAGCAGCTTGGCGCCGATGGCCGCATGCTGGCGCAAGTCAGCGTCGAATTGCCGGCCGGCGCCACGCTTGCGGCCGGCACGCTGCGGGTGGTCGACCTGCTGGCCACGGTGCCGGCCAGCGCGCCCTACGGCGCCCAGCAGGTGCTGGACCTGACGCTGACCCAGCTCGACGGCGCCGCGCCGGCCGCCGGCCGGGCGCGCGACGACGACGCGCTGCAGGTCGCCGGCTACTTTGGCGACACCGACCGCAGCGGCGGCTACACGGTCGACGACGTGATCCTGTTGCAGCAAGCGGTGGTGCGCACCCTGCCCGGCTTTGCCGCCTGGCGCAACACCGACCCGGTGGTGGTGGCCGACATCGCCGGCGGCGGCACGCTGAACTCGCTCGACGCCAGCCGCCTGCTGCAGGAGCTGAACTTCCTGCAAGGCCGCGGCAGCACCGACCGGCCCGAGATCCCGCCGATCCCGCCGATCCCGTCCCCGCCGCTCAGCACCACCGCGCCGGTTGCCACCGTCGCGGCGCTGGCCGCGCCGCAGGCGGCGTCGTTGCCGCGGGTCGACCTGTCGGCGCCACCGGCCAGCAGCGTGGCGCTGGCCGGAAGCGGCCAGGACTGGCTGCGCGACTACCTGGTCAGCGCAGCGCAGCCGGCCAAGGCCTCGCCGAACGCGGCGCTGCGCGTCACGCTGCCGCCGCGGGTCAGCCCGGCGCTGGTCACCCCGGCGCAGGTCAACCCGGCGCTGGCGGTGGCGCTGCGCTAAGGCGATGGTGCAACGCAGCGCACCCCGCACCGGGCCGGCCGCCGCGGCGGCTGGCGACCGGCTGGCATGGACACCGCGATGTCGCTGACCCAGCCCGACAGCTTCGCTGACGCCGGTCTGCCGCCGGGCCACGACGGCGCTGGCGTGCCCGGCGCGCCGGTGTGGGCCTTGGGCGAGGCCCAGATGGCCCGGCTGTGGGCCGAGTTCGGCGCCACCGGCGCGCAGGCCCAGTGGCTGGAGCACTGGCTGGCGCTGCTGTGCCACCAGGTGGAGGGGGTGCGCGCGGCGCTGCTGCTGCTGGCCGCCGAAGAGGCCAACACCTTTACCGCCGGCGCGGTGTGGCCCGACAGCCAGCGCGACATGGCCTACTTGGCGCCGCTGGCGCAGCAGGCGCTGGCCGAGCGCCGCGGCCTGGTGCGCGCCACGCCGGGCGAGGTGCCCGCGGCGCTGGCCTGCGTGGCCTACCCGCTGGAGGTGGCGGGCGAACTGAAGGCGGCGGTGGTGCTTGACCTGCAGCCGCGCCCGGCGCCGCGGCTGCAGCAGGCGCTGCGCCAGGTGCACTGGGCCATCGCCTGGCTGATCGACTTGTTCCGCCAGCAGGTGCTGGCCGAGCGCGAGCGCGCGCTGGCGCGTGTGAATCTGGTCAACGCGGTGCTGGCCACCGCGCTGCAGGAGCAAGGCCTGCAGGCCAGCGCGCTGGCGGCGGTGAACCTGCTTGCCCAGCGCCTGCGCTGCGACCGCGTCAGCCTGGGCTTTGACGACGACGGCACGGCGCGGCTGGCGGTGGTCTCGCACAGCGCGGGTTTTGACCACCGCACCCAGCTCTCGCGCCTGCTCGGCGAGGCGATGGACGAGGTGCTCGACGCTGGCCAGCCGCTGGCCTTCCCGGCCCAGGGCGACGCGCAACTGCTGGCCGCGGCGCAGGCCCGGCTGGCCGCGCAAAGCGAGGCGCGCGCGGTCTACAGCGTGCCGCTGCCCGGCGCCGCGCGCGCCGGCGGCGGCGCCAGCCCGGGCGGCGTGCTGGTCTTCGAACGGCTGGCCGGCGAGGCCTTCGACGACGGCGAGCGCCAGACCTGCGAGGTCGCCGCGCAACTGCTCGGCCCGGTGCTGGCGCTGGCGCGCGACAACGAGCGCGGCCTGCCGCGCCGCGCCTGGGACGCCACCCACGCCGCCACGCAACGCCTGTTCGGCCCCGGCCACCCGGGGCTGAAGATGCTGGCCACGCTGGGGCTGCTGCTCGGCGCGTTTTTTCTGCTGGCCGACGGCAGCCACCGCGTGGCGGCGCGCACCGTGGTCGAGGGCGAGGTGCAGCGCGCCACGGTGGCGCCGTTCGACGGTTTTCTGGCGCAAAGCCTGGTCCGCGCCGGCGACACGGTGCAACCCGGCCAGCCCATGGCGCGGCTGGACGACCGCGAGCTGAAGCTGGAGCAATCGCGCTGGTCGGCCGAGTTGAACCAGGCCCAGGCCCGGTTGCGCCAGGCCCAGGCCAGCGGCGACCGCGCGGCGATGAACCTGTTGTCGGCCCAGGCCGGCCAGGCCCAGGCCCAGCTTGACCTGGTCGAGGCCCGGCTGGCGCGGGTCACGCTGCGCGCGCCGTTTGCCGGCGTGGTGGTCTCGGGCGACCTGCGGCAGTTGGTCGGCACGCCGGTCGAGCAGGGCCGGCTGCTGTTTGAAACCGCGCCGCTGGACGCCTTTCGCATCGTGCTGCAGGTCGACGAACGCGACATCGGCTGGCTGGCCAGCGGGCAACGCGGCACGCTGGTGCTGGCCGGCCTGCCGGCGCGGCCGCTGGACTTCACCGTGCAGCAAATCAGCCCGCTGGCCAGCGCCGACAACGGCCGCAACCTGTTCCGCGTCGAGGCCCGCATCGACGGCGACAAGCTGCCGCCGCTGCGCCCCGGCATGGAAGGCGTCGGCAAGGTCAACGTCGGCCAGCGCCGCCTGCTGTGGATCTGGACCCACGAGCTGGTCGACGGGCTGCGCCTGGCGCTGTGGCGCTGGCGGCCGTGAGCGCATGACCGGCGCGCTGCTCAGCCCGCTGTGGTTCCGCGTGGCCGAGCTGCGCCCGCGGCTAAAGCCCCAGTTGCGGCTGCACCGCCACCACTACCGCGGTCGGGTCTGGTTCGTGCTGCACGACCCCGGCTCGGGGCAAAGCCACCGTTTCAGCGCCGGCGCGCGGCTGCTGCTCAACGGCATGGACGGGCAGCACCGCATCGACGACATCTGGCAGGCGGCGCAGCGCCAACTGGGTGAAGGCGCGCCCAGCCAGGACGAGTTGATCGGCCTGCTCGGCCAGTTGCACCACGCCGACATGATGCAGTGCGACGTCACGCCGGACGCGGCCGAGTTGTTCCAGCGCGGCCGCCAGCGCACGCGGGCCAAAACGCGCCAGGCCTTTGGCAACCCGATGGCGCTGAAATTTGCGCTGTTCGACCCGCAGCGCCTGCTTGATGCGCTGCTGCCGCTGCTGCGCCCGCTGTGGAACCGCTGGGGCCTGCTGCTGTGGCTGGCGCTGGTCGGCAGCGCCGGCACGCTGGCGCTGATGAACCGCGCCGAGCTGGCGGCCAACGTCACCGACCGCGTGCTGGCCGCGCACAACCTGCTGCTGCTGGGCCTGCTGTTTCCGCTGATCAAGCTGGCGCACGAGCTGGGCCACGGCGTGGCCACGCGCATGCGCGGCGGCGAGGTGCACGAGATCGGCGTCATGCTGCTGGTGTTCATGCCGGTGCCCTATGTCGACGCCTCGGCGGCCAGCACCTTCAGAAGCCGCTGGGACCGGGCGGTGGTCGGCGCCGCCGGCATGGGCGTGGAGCTGGCGCTGGCCGCGCTGGCGATGTTCGTCTGGGTGCTGGTTGAACCCGGCTTTGTGCGCGCGCTGGCTTTCAACACCATGCTGGTGGCCGGCGTGTCGACGCTGGTGTTCAACGGCAACCCGCTGCTGCGCTACGACGGCTACTACATCCTGGCCGACCTGCTGGAAATGCCCAACCTCGGCCAGCGCGCCAACCGCTATGTCGGCCACCTGGTCGAACGCTTTGCCTTCGGCCTGCCGGACACCGACCCGCAGGCCAGCGGCCGCGCCGAGCGGCTGTGGCTGGCCGGCTACGCGCTGGCCTCGTTTGCCTACCGCATGCTGGTGGCGGTGGCGATCGCGCTGTTCATCGCCGGCGAGTTCTTCGTGGTCGGCGTGCTGCTGGCGCTGTGGGCGGCGACCGCGATGATCGTGCTGCCGGCCGCGCGCACGCTGGCTGTGCTGCTGCGCTCGCCGCGGCTGCAGCCGGTGCGCCAACGCGCCTATGCCGTCAGCGCCGCGGCCGCCGCGCTGCTGGCGCTGGCGCTGTTTGCGCTGCCGGTGCCGCTGCGCACCCAGGCCGAAGGCGTGGTCTGGTTGCCCGAGCAGGCGCTGGTGCGCGCCGGCGGCCAGGGTTTTGTCTCGCAGTGGCTGGCCGCGCCGGGCAGCCTGGTGGCTGCCGGCGCGCCGGTGGCCCAGCTCAGCGACCCGCTGCTGGACGCGCAATGGCGCGTCGCCCGCGCCCGCCAGGCCGAGCTGCAGGCGCGCTTCGATGCCTTGTTTGTGGTCGACCGCACCCAGGCCGAGCAAATGCGCGGCCTGCTGGCCCAGGCCGCCGACGAGGCCGCCGCGCTGCACGAGCGGCAGCAGCGCCTGGTGGTCACCAGTCCGGCGGCGGGCCGCTTTCTGGTGCCGCGCGCGGTCGACCTGCCCGGCCGCCTGCTGCGCCAGGGCGAGTTGCTCGGCCACGTCGTCGACCCGGCGCGGCCCGACGCCGCCGCGGTGGTGCGCGTGGTGGTGCAGCAGGACGACATCGACCGCGTGCGCCACGACACCCGCGCGGTGTGGCTCAAGCCGTCGTGGCAGCCCGAGCGCAGCGACCGCGCCCGCGTGCTGCGCGAAGTGCCCGCCGGCGCCGCCGAGCTGCCCAGCCGCGCGCTGGCCACCGCCGGCGGCGGCCAGTGGGCGCTTGACCCGCGCGACCCGCACAGCCTGCGCACGCTGGAGCGCAGCTTTCAGCTTGACCTGGCGCTGCCACCCGACCTGGCCACGCCGTATGGCGCCCGCGTCCATGTGCGCTTTGACCACGGCCGGCTGCCGCTGGCGCAGCAGTGGGGCCGCGCGCTGCGCCAACTGCTTCTGAGCCGGTTTGCGGTGTAGCCATGTCGGCCCGGCTGCTTGAACTCAACGCCGCCGAGCTGTCGGTGCGCGCCGCCTACCCCGAGCGGCGCGAGCCCGAGCCGCCCTGGCACGACCGGCTGGCGCAGGCGCTGCACGCCCGCGTGCTGCGGCCGCTGGCCAGCCGCGTGCGCGCGCCGGCGGCGGCGCTGGCCCGCGTGCTGCCGCCGCTGCAGGCGCATGCCGGCGCGCTGGCCGCGGCCGACCCGGCCACGCTGGCGGCGCGCATTGCCGCGCTGCGGCTGCGCCTGCGCCGCCAAGGCCTGGCGCTGGACGCCGCGGCCGAGGCCTTGGCGGTGGCCAGCGAATGCGCCCGGCGCACGCTGGGCCTGCGGCCCTACCCGGTGCAGCAGATGGCGGCGTGGGCGCTGCTGCAGGGCCGGCTGGCCGAAATGGCCACCGGCGAGGGCAAGACGCTGGCCGCCGGGCTGGCCGCCTGCTGCGCCGCGCTGGCCGGCGTGCCGGTGCACGTGGTCACGGTCAACGACTACCTGGCCGAGCGCGACGCGGCCACGCTCCGGCCGCTGTTTGACGCGCTGGGGCTGCGCGTCGGCGTGGTGCTGCAGGGCCAGCCGGCGCCCAGCCGCCGCGCCGCCTACGCCTGCGACCTGACCTACTGCACCAACAAGGAACTGGCCTTTGACTACCTGAAAGACCGCGTGGCGTTGACGCGCGGCGGCGGCCGGCTGCCGATGGCCACCGCCGCGCTGGCCGGCGCGGCCCCGCCGACGCTGCTGCTGCGCGGGCTGCACCTGGCCATCGTCGACGAGGCCGACAGCGTGTTCATCGACGAGGCGCGCACGCCGCTGATCCTGTCGGCCAACGTCGACGCCGCTGAGGAAAGCCAGCGCTGCGCCACCGCGCTGCGGCTGGCCGACGATTTGATCGACGGCCGCCACTACCTGGCCCGGCCGCTGCAGCGCAGCGTGCGCCTGACCCCGGCCGGCGAAGCCTGGCTGGCCGACGCGGTGCTGGCCTTGCCGCCGGCGGCGCAGGCCGACGCGGTGTGGGCCTCGGCACGCGGCCGGCGCGAGCTGGTGCAGCAGGCGCTGGTGGCGCGGCAGTTCTTCCTGCGCGACCGGCACTACCTGGTCGCCGACGGCAAGGTGCACATCGTCGACGAAAGCACCGGCCGGGTGATGCCCGACCGAAGCTGGGAAGCCGGCCTGCACCAGATGATCGAGGCCAAGGAAGGCCTGGCACTGACCGCGCGCCGCGTGACGCTGGCGCGCATCACCTACCAGCGGCTGTTCCGGCGCTACCTGCGCCTGGCAGGCACCACCGGCACCGCGCGCGAGGTGGCGGCCGAGTGCAAGCAGGTCTATGGGCTGACCACGCTGGCGATTCCGCTGCACCGGCCGTCGCGCCGCCAGATGCTGGCGCCGCAGTTGCAGCCCGACTCAGCCGGCCAGCACGCCGCGGTGGTGCAGGCGGTGCAGGCCATGCAGCGCCGCGGAAGGCCGGTGCTGATCGGCACCCGCTCGGTGGCGTCCAGCGAGCGCTGCAGCGCCGCGCTGCACGCCGCCGGCATCGACCACGCGCTGCTCAACGCCCGCCAGGACAAGGACGAGGCCGCGCTGGTCGCCTGCGCCGGCGCGACAGCGCGGGTGACGGTGGCCACCAACATGGCCGGCCGCGGCACCGACATCGCCCTCAGCGCGGGCGTGGCCGAGGCCGGCGGGCTGCATGTCATCCTGACCGAATGCCATGCCTCGGCGCGCATCGACCGCCAGCTTTTCGGCCGCGCCGCGCGCCAGGGCGACGCCGGCAGCGCCCAGAGCATTTTGTCGGCCGACGACGAGGTGCTGCGCCAGCTCGCCGCGCCGCTGCTGAAGCTGGCGCTGAACTGGCGCGGCGGCGCGCCGGGCTGGCTGATCCACGCGCTGTGCCGCGCCGCGCAAACCCGCGCCGGCTGGCGCGACGCCGCGCAACGCCGCGCCACCTTGCAACTTGACGAACAGTTGGACCGCATGCTCGCCTTCGCCGGACACGCGCAATGACCGCCCACCGCGCATCCACCACCGCCCGGTCGCGCGCGACCGGCTACCCACCCATGGCCGTCGGCCGCCGCCGCGCCACGCTGGCCGGCCTGCCGTTGCTGGCCGCACTGGCGACGTCTGCCGCTTGGGGGGCGCCGACCGCGCCGACCGCGCTGGCCGCGCAGGCCTCGGCCGCGGCGCCAGCCGCGACGGCGCCGGTGGCCACGCACGCGTTGCCGGCCGCCGCGTCGGCCCTGCCCGCCCCGCGCGCGGCAACACCGGCCGCCGCCGCGCCCGAACCGCGCGCCGGCGCCGCCGGCAGCGGCTTCGACTGCCTGATCGAGCCGCACCAGACGGTGGAATTGCGCAGCCCGGTCGAAGGCCTGATCGCGCAAATCACCACCGACCGCGGCGCCTGGGTGCGCCGCGGCCAGGTGCTGGTGGTGCTGGATTCGCAGCTCGAACAGGCCACGCTGGCCCAGGCCCGCCACCGCAGCGAGATGGTCGGCCGCATCAACCAGGCGCGCAACCGCGTCGCCTACGCCCAGGCCAAGCTGACCCGCGTCGACCAACTGGTGCGCGCCAACTTCGTCTCGGCGCAATCGCAGGACGAGGCCGCGACCGAGCTGAAGCTGGCCGAAACCGAGCTGCAGGACGCCCGCGAAGTGCAGCGCCAGGCGCAGCTTGAAATGGCGCGCACCCAGGAGCAAATCCGCCAGCGCACGCTGCGCGCACCGTTTGACGGCTACGTCGTCGACCGCATGCTCAACCCCGGCGACCTGGCCGAGGCCGGCACCGGCCGCAAGCCCATCCTGAAACTGGCCCAGCTTGACCCGCTGCGCGTCGAGGTGGTGCTGCCGCAGGCCGTGTTCGGCCGGGTCGCCGCCGGCGGCAGCGCCAGCGTGCAGGCCGAAGGCAGCGCCACGCCGCAGCGCGCCAAAGTGGTGCTGGTCGACCGCGTGATCGACGCCGCCAGCGGCCTGTTCGGCGTGCGCCTGGCGCTGCCCAACCCCGGCGGCAAGCTGCCCGCCGGCCAGCGCTGCAAGGTGGTGTTCGAGGGCTTGGCTGGGGCGTGACGGGCGCTAGGCGCGGGGCGCGCGGGCCGCGACGCAGTCAGGAAAACTGGAGTTCGATCCTGCCGGCCCGTCGGCGCACCGGGCCGACGACGATCTTCACGTCGTGGCCAAGCCGGGCCACCAGCTCAAGCAGCTTGGCTTCGCTGACGCCGCGGAACTGGCCGCGGATGATGCGCGATACCTTGGACTGGTCCACCCCCAGCAGCTCCGCCGCGCCTTGCTGGGTCAGCCCGCGCGCCTTGATGCCACGGGCGATCCCGGCAGCGAGTTGTGACTTGCGTTGCATCTCGGCCGCATCGGCATAGCCCAGATCGGCGTAGACATTGGTGCTGCCTTCTTCGATCACGGTCTCGGTTTCGGCGTCGGTCTTGCGGCTCATCAGCGGGCCCCTTGCTTCGTTTGCCAGGCGTCGAAGTCCAGCTTTGCAGCCTTGAGTCGGGCGTGGATCAAGTCCATGTCTTCCTTCGGCGTCCTGATGCCACTCTTGGACTTCTTCTGAAAGCAGTGCAAGACGTAGACCCAGCCCGAAAACCTAACGGTGTAGACGGCGCGGTAGGTGTCGCCACGATCGTCTTCGACGACTTCCAGCACGCCGGCCGACCCAAAGCCGGTCATCACCTTGGCGTCCGGGTGCTTGCCGCCAGCCTGGGCCAGGTCGATGGCGTGCCCAAACACGTCCTTGACCTCATCCGGCATGGCATCCAGGTCACGCTTGGCGGAGCCGACCCACTTGTCAGGCTTTCGAGGCTGCTGCTTCGACGCCCAGGGGATTATGCCAATTTGGGCATGGGCAGCGGCTTGACGCGCTCGCTGCTGTCGTGTTGGCGGCGGGCTGGCCGAACGGCGCGGCAGTCACCCCGCGGCAGCAGGCCCGCGCGCAGGAAGGAATGCATTGCCCGAGCGCCCTGCGCCGGGGGAATGACCACCCGGGCGCCGCGGCAAGGGCGCGCCCGGGCGGTCCCGCAGGTCAGCGCAGCACCGCGATGTCGGCGCCAAAGTTGATGTGGAACGGCGCGCCGTCGATCACCAGCGCGGGCACCGACTTCACGCCCAGCGCCTCGGCCTCGGCGACGCGGCCCTTGGCTTCGCCAAGGTGGACGACTTCAACGTTGTAGCGCTGCGGGTCAAGCGCGGCGACGAACTGCTGTTCGGCCGAGACGCAGACCGGGCAACCGGCGTGGTAGAAGGTGGCTTGGGTGCTCATGGGGACTCCTTGGGTACTGGGCAAAGCGGGGCATGCCCGCGGTGGGTGGTGCGCCACGCAACGGAGCTGGCGGCGCGCGGAAAACTCAGCTCGTGGCCCGGCTCGGGCGATGGACGTTGTCAAGCTTTGTGGTTTATTTGTAGGACTCCTAAATTTGAGGGACGAAAAACAAGAACCACATGTCGAAAGACTTCAGTGCGCCGTGTCGCTGCGCAGCGCCAGCCAGCGCGCCGAGCTGAACGCCGCCGACACGGCCACGTGTTCCGGGCAATCGATGCGCAGCAGCCTGGCCGGCAGGGCCGCGCCGACCAGATGGCAGTGGTGCGGCGCGTCGCTTCCTTGGTGGCGCTGCGGCTCGAAGTGCTGGCAGGTGACGCAGGCGCGCAGTTCGGGAAAGGCCTCGCTGCGCTGCAGTTCGCCCACCAGTTGCAGCAGCACCGCCAGCAACTGGTCTTGCGCCAGCGTCGGCAGCGCCGCGGCGGCTGACTCCACCAGCCGCGACGGCGCGGCCAGGCGTTGCGCCAGTTCATGGCCGGCGTCGGTCAGCGACAGCGACAAGGCGCGCGCATCGTCGGCCGCGCGCAGCTTTTTCACCCAGCCTTTGGTGACCAGCGCCGCCACCGCGTCGCTGGCGGTGGCCGAGGTGACCGACAACTGCTCGGCCAGCCAGCCCAGCCGCACGCCGGTTGACCGCGCCGCCATCAGCGCCAGCAAGTCGGCCTGGGTCGGCGTCAGCCCCTCGGCCGTGGCACCGCGCCAGGCGTCGGCACGCATCACCGAGGCCAGCCGGTTCAGCACCGCGGCGATGCGCGCCGCGGTCGGCGGCGTGTCGGCCCAGGCAGGGGTGGGGTGATCAGCCATGGCATCAGCTTATCGCATCGCGAAACCAATGTAAAGGACTCCTAATTAAAAAACAAAACTCGCCCCGACCCACTGACGCGCCACCAGCCCGCCCACCGCGCAGGCCGCCAGCACCGGAATGACGCCCAGCTTCAGCCGCAGCAAGGCCCACAGCGCGGCCGCGGTGATGGCCGCGGCCAACAAGTCAAAGCCGCCACCCAGGCCGCGCGGCCACAGCACGTGGTAGGCGAAAAACAGCCCCAGGTTGACGATCACGCCGACCACCGCGGCGGTGATGGCCGACAGCGGCGCGGTCACCGCCAGCCGGCCGTGCGTCGCCTCGACCAGCGGGCCGCCGGCCAGGATGAAGACGAACGACGGCAAGAAGGTGAAGAAGGTGGCCACCGTGGCCGCCAGCGCGCCGCCCAGCGCCAGCGCGTCGGGGCCGGCGACCTGCCCCTGCCAGCCGCCGACAAAGCCGACAAAGGCCACCACCATGATCAACGGCCCGGGCGTGGTTTCGCCCAGCGCCAGACCGTCGATCATCTGCGGCCCGCTGAGCCAGTGGTGGGCCTCGACCGCGCCCTGGTACACATAAGGCAGCACCGCATACGCGCCGCCAAAGGTCAGCAACGCGGCCTGGGTGAAAAACCGGCCCATCGTGGCCAGCGTGCCGTCCCAGCCGGTGGCGCCGACCAGCAGCACCATCACCAGCAGCCACAGGCCGAGGCCGACCGCCAGCACCCACGCCAGCCGGCGGCGCGAAAAGCGCGCGTGCGGCGGCGGTGGCGTGTGGTCGTCGATCAAGGCCGCACCGCCGCCCTGCCCCGCGCTGGCGTGCGCGCCGCCGAGCACGAACACCTGCGGCCAGCGCCGCGCGCCAAAGTGCCCAACCAGCGCCGCCGCCAGCACGATGGCCGGAAACGGCGTGGAAAAGGCAAAGATGGCAACAAACGACGCCGCGGCCAGCGCCACCGTCCAGCGGTTGTTCAGCGCCCGCGTGCCGATGCGGTGCGCCGCCTGCAAGACCAGCGCGGCGACCGCCGGCTTCAAGCCATAAAACACCCCGGCGACCAGCGGCATCTGGCCGAAACGCATGTACAGCCACGACAAGGCCACCAGAATGACCAGCGACGGCAGCACGAACAAGGCGCCGGCGGCGATGCCGCCACGGCGGCGGTGCAGCAGCCAGCCGATGTAGGTGGCCAGTTGCTGCGCCTCGGGGCCCGGCAGCAGCATGCAGTAGTTCAGCGCATGCAAAAAACGCCGCTGGCTGATCCAGCGCCGGCGCTCGACCAGCTCGGTGTGCATCAGCGCGATCTGCCCGGCCGGGCCGCCGAAGCTGATCAGCCCGAGCTTGAACCAGAAGCGCAACGCCTCGCCAAAGCCGACGGCGGCCGGCGCGGTGGCTGGATCGGCTGCCCGATCTGCTGACGAATCAGCCGCCGTCATCGACAGCGGCGCGCCGCAGCCCGGGCCATCAACCGCCCGCCGGCTGCGCCAGATCGGGCATCAGCACACTGGTAAAGCCCAGCGTGCGCAGGTCGCGCATGCGCGTTGGGTACAGCCGGCCGATCAGGTGGTCGCACTCATGCTGCACGACCCGGGCGTGGAACCCGTCGACTTCGCGCTCAATCGGCTGGCCCAGCGGGTCAACCCCGCGGTAGCGGATGCGCGCCCAGCGCGGCACCACGCCGCGCAGCCCGGGCACCGACAGGCAGCCCTCATAGCCGTCGACCATTTCGTCACCCAGCGGCGTGATCGTCGGGTTCAGCAGCACGGTCATCGGCACCGGCGGCGCGTCGGGGTAGCGCGGGTTGGGCTGGCCCGAACCAAAGATCACCAATTGCAGGTCGACACCGATCTGCGGCGCGGCCAGCCCGGCGCCATCGGCCGCGGCCATGGTGTCGTGCATGTCGGCAATCAGCGCGTGCAACTCGGGCGTGTCGAACGCGGTCACCGGCTGCGCCACGCGCAGCAGGCGCGGGTCACCCATTTTCAAGAGTTCGCGAATGGCCATGGCGGGGTCAGGTGGCGGGGGTGGCGGCGGGCCGGGGCATCGTATCCGTCCGGCGTGCGGGCTTGAACGGCGGTGCCGGGCCCGCGCGGTCTGCGGCGATCCACCGCAGACTTATGAACCCCGTAGCGGCAATTCCCAGGCTGTGTCGGGGTCGAGGTGCTGCGCCAGTTCCATCGCGTCATGCAAAACCCGGCCGACCACCAGCAAGGCAGGCTCGACGCGATAGACAAGAAAGTGGCGCGGCCGGCGCACGGTCGCCGCACCCGTACCGAGACGGTGACGGCTCAGC
>WBZS01000287.1_pt1 | contig 79252 bp, 77 predicted proteins | sample 5204201 | NCBI WGS metagenome assembly WBZS01 (sample SAMN12344357, study PRJNA552823) | activated sludge metagenome | biome: Activated sludge suspended growth; feature: Nitrification reactor; material: Wastewater; isolation source: activated sludge from nitrification reactor of wastewater...
CCTCGGCACCACGAGTAAACTCGCGTGCCCTCGGCCTTCGTCGGGGTGCTCGCCGCAAGCGGCTCAACCCCTTCCTCGGCCTCGGCACCACGAGTAAACTCGCGTGCCCTCGGCCTTCGTCGGGGTGCTCGCCGCAAGCGGCTCAACCCCTTCCTCGGCCTCGGCACCACGAGTAAACTCGCGTGCCCTCGGCCTTCGTCGGGGTGACAGGATTTGAACCTGCGACCTCATCGTCCCGAACGATGCGCGCTACCAAGCTGCGCCACACCCCGATGGCCCGGAGGCCGTGGGCGAGTCTAGCCCATCCAGTCGGAGCCGTTCACATCGAGGAATCGGTGGACCGCGGTACCAGGGTGAGCAAGGTCGCCTCCGGGGGACAGGCGAACCGGTACGGCGCATACGGCGAGGTGCCAAGCCCAGCGGAGACGTGCAACGCCGACGTGTGACCGCCGAAGGTGTGCGACGACAACCCCTTGACGCGGTCCTTGTCGATGTCGCAGTTCGTCGTCAACGCGCCGTAGATCGGCAGACACACCTGGCCACCGTGCGTGTGGCCCGCCAGGATCAGGTCCAGTCCGTCGGATGTCATGTCGTCGAGCACCCGCAGGTACGGCGCATGGGTCACCCCGATCGACACGACCGCGCGAGGGTCGGGTGGGCCGGCCACCGTCTCGTACGTGTCGATCTCCATGTGCGCGTCCTTGGTGCCACGCAACTCGACGGGCCGACCCGCGACGTCCAGCACGACCCGTTCGTTCTCGACGTCATGCCAGCCCCGCTCGACCAACGCTCTGCGCAGTGCTTGGTGAGGCAGCTCCTGCCTCTCGGCCTTGCGTTTGCTGCCGACGCCGAAGTAGCGCAAAGGGTTCACCGGCGTCGGGGCGAAGTAGTCGTTTGATCCGAACACGAAAGCACCCGGCACGACGAACAGACGGTCGTACGCCTCCAACAACGGCCCCATCGACTCCGGAGAGGAGAAGTTGTCCCCTGTGTTGACGATCAGGTCCGGACGCAGCCCCGCGAGGCTGTCGACGAACCGGACCAGGTTGTGCCGGTCCGTCGACAGATGGAGGTCAGAGATATGCAGGATCCGGATCGGGTGTTCGCCCGTCGGAAGCACCGGCACCTCGACACGGCGCAGCGTGAACGCATTGCGTTCGACAACCATCCCGTACCCGAAACACGCCGCGGCAACGAGTGCACCTGCACCAAATACTTTGCCGATCACGAGGGTTGAGACCCAGGCTCATCCGGAGGCCGGGGCCCTTGCGAGAAGTTCAGATAGCAGGTTCCGCCGACAAACCCCTCGCACTGGACGCCCAGGTACTTGCCTGGCTGGGAATCGTCGTACACGTTCCGCTTGACGACGGTGTAGCCCATGCCCTCGAGGATCGACTGAATCTCGCTCGTCGACTTGCCGCGCAGGTCGGGCAACACGGCCTTCTTGCCCTGCAGAATCTCGGCCGGGGGATCGGTGAAGTCACTCGCCGGTAGGTCCTTGAGCGCAGTAGCCATCGTCGGCGTCCAGATGTCGCCGGCATCGCCGGAACCCGAACCTTCCAGGTACATGCCGCCGGGCAGCTTGAGATTCTTCAGCGAGCCGCCGTGCGCGTCCCAGTACGACTTGAACCGCGGGGCCTTGTCGATGGCGATCATCGCCACACCGGCCAGGTTCGGGGTGTAGCCGGCGAACCACACGGCAGCGTTCGAGTCGATCGTGCCTGTCTTCCCGGCCTCCGGGCGGCCGTCTGGAAGCCGTACCCGCCGACCGGTTCCGTCGGTCATCACCTTCTGGAGCACGTTGTTCACGCCGTCGGCCACTTCGGGCCGAATCACCTGACGGCAGTTTGCGGACTGGGTCGCGATCGACTGCCCGTCACGGGAGTTGATGGACTGCACGATGATCGGGTCGCACCGAACCCCGCGAGCCGCGAACGTCGCGTAGGCCACCGCCATCGAGATCGGGGTCACCTCGGCGACTCCCAGGGTGAACGACGGGATCCAGGAGTACTCGCCCTCCATCGTCTTCCCGTTGCTCAGCTTCGCCCCGACCGTGTCAGCCATGCGCGCGGCCTGACAGATACCGGCGATCTGTTCCAGCTGGATGAAGTACGTGTTCACCGACATGGCCGTTCCGGTGTACATCGTCATCTGTTGGCCACTGATCGTCGAGTTCGAAACCTTGTAGTCCTGGTTGAACTTGAAGCTGACGTCCTGGCCGTTCTCGCAGGTCAGGAACGACTTGCCTCTGAACTCCATGGGAGACGTCGCGTCGAAGGTCTTCGTCGGTGGAATGCCCCGATCCAGAGCAGCGGCCACCGTGAACGCCTTGAAGGTCGACCCTGCCTGGTAGCCCTCGGCTCCGCCCATCCTTCGCTCGACGGCGTAGTTGTAGTACGTCTGACCCGCATCTTCGTTCGACCCCATGGCAGGCCTGTTCTGTGCCATGGCCAGGATCAGACCAGTGCCCGGCTGGATCATCGTCATCGTCGAGATGACCGGGTCGGTCGGCGCGATCCGCTTGGAGACCTCGTTCTGCGCCACGTCCATCATCGTGGGATCGATCTGCGTCTTGACCACCAGACCGCCGCGGTAGACCACGTCGCGTCGTTCCTCAGGCGTGTTGCCCAGGGCTGGGTTGTCGAGCAGCGTGCGGAGCACGAAATCGCACATAAACGGGTACTTGGTGCCGATGCACCCCTTCTGGCTGCGCTGCACCTTCGAGGCGTCGAAGCCTTCCTTCTTGGCCGCGTCTGCCTCGTCCTGGGTCACCAGCCCGAGTTCCAGCATGCGGTTGATCACCACGTTGCGCCGCGTGATGGCAGCGGCCGGATGGTTGACCGGGTCATTCGCGGTGGGGTTCTGCACGATGCCGGCGATCATCGCTGCCTGGGCGAGCGTCAACTGGTTGGAGGTGGTCGAGAAGTAGTGCCGAGCCGCCGACTCGACCCCGTAGGCCCCGTCGCCGTAGTAGGCGATGTTCAGGTACCGCTCGAGGATCTCGTCCTTCGTCAAGCGCGTTTCGAGGGCGACTGCGTACCTCAACTCCTGGATCTTGCGCTCCAACGTGCGCTCCTGCGCCTTCGCGACGCCGGCTTGGTCGCCCTTCGCGGCAGCCGCCTCGATCTGGACCTGTTTGACGTACTGCTGGGTCAGTGTCGATCCGCCCTGCACCGACGAGCCGCCCCCGGTTCGGACCAAAGCCCTCAAGGTCCCGATGAGGTCGATAGCGCCGTGCTCGTAGAAACGGTGATCCTCGATCGCGATCTGCGCCTTCTGCATGATCGGTGCGATGTACGGCAGTGGCACCACGACGCGGTTCTCGTCGAACAACTCCGCCAACTGCTGGCCGTTGGCCATCAGGATGACCGTCTTCTCCGACTGCGGCGGAGTGTCGAACTCGGCGGGCAGGTTCTCCAGGGTGGTCGCGGCGGTCTTCGCCGCGCTGCCGCCCAGAGCTGCGACCGGCACGAGCAGGCCTGCGACCAGCAGGCCTGCCAGCACGCTGACAACGCCGAACATCGCCAGGGCATAGGCCTTCGAACCGACTTGGGGACTACGCATGACGACAAGGGTAGGTGAGGCGACCGACAATCTTGGAACCTGTGAACGCTCCGTACGAAGGCCAGGTTTCGGATGGTGGTCAACAGAAGGCTCGAACTAGGCAGAAACGCTAGGCCATGTATAGGTTGACCTTCAGTCCTGACAAGGAATCTGTGGATCTTGCGAGAATCACAGGACCGCCCCACACGAAGGGATCGATGACGATGCCTGTGAGCCGACGTGACGATTGGACCCTCCAAGCGAAGTGTCGCGGCCGTCAAGACGAGTTGTTCCCCGAAGGTGCCGACCAGAAGCGCGTTCGCGCCTTGTGTTGCGGTTGCCCGGTGCGCACCGAGTGTCTCGCCGAGGCCCTCGACAACCGCATCGAATGGGGAGTTTGGGGCGGAATGACGGAACGCGAGCGGCGGCAACTGCTGCGCCAGCGGTCAGACGTCCAGAACTGGAGCCTCGTCCTGCTCGGCAAGTCCAGCCTGAGCGACCACAAGACCACCTAACTGCCGTACGGCCTGAAGGTCGGTGATCTCCTGGGAGACCACCGGCACGGTCGTCACCGGCACTGATGCGCCCAGGTGCGCGATCACCGCGCGGCGCTGGAAGCCGTACCTCTCCCAGGTGCTCGACCACCATGCGTGAGCGGCTGGGTCTTCCCGCAGTCGAGCTTCTTCGGGGCCCGTGAGGCTGACCGGGTGCGTGAAGCAGTTCACCACGACCCCACGCGCCTTGGTTGCGTGCCGTTCCCGGAGCCGGTCGACGAGGAACATGGCCTCGTCGAGAGCCTCGACGTGCGGCGTGGCGACGACCACGAAGGCGGTGGCCGGAGAGGCGAGCAAGGCCCGTACCCGGTCGGCTCTCGCTCGGAACCCGTGCATGACGAGCTCGAACGCCGAGGCGAACACTTCCAGGTCGGCCAATGCCTTGCTCCCGATGATCTTGGACACGACCTTGGTCGCCTGACTCACACCGGCGCCGATCAGCTTCAGCGGGCCACTGCGCGGCGCCAGCAACTGCATGACCGGGCCGTCGGCCAGTCGATCGAGCCGAGCGGGAGCATCCAGGAAGTCCAGCGCCGATCGCGAGGGCGGCGTGTCGATCACGATCAAGTCCCAGCGGCCGCTGCGCTGGGATTCCTCGTGCAGCTGGCCGAGCTTCTCACAGGCCATGTAGTCCTGCGTCCCCGAGAACGACGTCGACATCGCTGTGTAGAAAGGATTCCTCAGCACTTCTTCGGCGCGTCCTGCGGGAGCATGCGAGCGTACGGCGTCGTCGAACGTCTGCGTCATGTCGAGCATCAAGGCGTCGAGCGAGCCGTTCACCACCCCGGGGACCGGTGTCGGATCCGAGCCCAGCCCGGCCAGACCGAGCGCCGTGGCCAACCGTTTGGCTGGATCGATCGTGACCAGCACGACCTTGCGGCCGGATTCGGCTGCCGACACGGCGATCGCGGCGGAGATCGACGTCTTCCCGACTCCGCCCGTTCCGCACGTCACGAGCACCTGGACCGAACGGTCGGCCACGAGTGCGCCTACGTCGAACTGGTGCCTCACTGCCGCCATCTGGCCTCCAGCAGGTCGGTGAGTTCCCCGATCGAATCGGTCTCTCCGGGCGGCAGCAGTGGAAGCTCGATCATCGGCGGCAGGCCCAGGTGGTCGACGGTCGACGCGATCAGGTCTCGCCACGGCTGCTGGGCGTCCACGATGGCTTGCGCATCTGCGGCGGCCTCTGCGAGCGGGCGGCCAACTCCGTCAGGCATCGCGGGTACGGCGGACAGGACCTGGTTGGCGACGACCCGCCCGGGGCGCAGGCGATGACGTACCAAAGCCTGCAGGGCGGCCACCGTCTCGGTCGCAGCCATCTCGGTCAGTGTCGTCACGAGGTGAACCCGCGTGTCCGGTGATCGCAGGAGCCGCATCACAGAATCAGCCTGTTGCCAGATCGGGCCGGACTGGACCACCTCGGCCAGGGCGTCACCGGCCGTGAGGAAGGTCTCGATGCGTCCGGTCGGAGGAGCGTCCAGCACGACGGCCTCGACCGCCTGGGGCGCACCTTTGAGCCGCCATCGGGCCGCCTGGTAGACCTTCCCGATCAACAAGACGTCCCGCAAGCCCGGTGCGAGCTCGGTCGCGAAGTCGACGAACCCCGTGGCCTGCAGAAGTTTGCCGGCCAACCCGAGCTTGAAGTGGGATTCGAGGTAGTCCTCGAGCGCGTTGTCCGCGTTGACCGAGAGGGCACTCAGCCGGTGCCCGTCGACAGCGATCTGACGGATCTGTCCGAGCTCGACGGGCGGCACGCCAGCCGCGGCCGTCAACCCGTGCCTCGCCTCGACTTCGCACACCAGCACATCGCCGGTTCGACGCGCGAGCACGCGGCCGAGGGAGAGCGCGACGGTGGTCTTGCCCGTACCTCCCTTGCCGCTCACGATGTGCAGCGGGGCAGCCGTGGGCATAGCTCCAAGACTAGGTGCCCTGGACCACTGACGGACTGTGCGTTCGCCCAGTGTTAGGGCCCTGGGTACGGCTTTTCCGTGTCGACCGTCGGAGTGGGTGTCGGATACACGGGCGGCAGGTACTGAGTGGGTTCCGGATAGGTCCCGGCCGGAACTTCCACGGGGAAGCCGGGGGGCGCGGAGGTCGGCGATTGGGGAACGTCGCCCATCGGATACGGGGCACGTGGCCACGACTCAGCTGGCTGCTCCTCCATGGCCCTCCCCTTCCTCGCACTGTGGGGCCAAGCGTAGGCGCGCGGCAGGCGTACGGGGCCTCCAAGCACCGTGGGGGTGTCAGCGGCGGGCACTACAGTGCGCTCATGACCAAGTGGGAGTACGTCACCGTGCCGCTGCTCGTGCACGCAACCAAACAAATCCTCGACAACTGGGGTGCCGACGGCTGGGAACTCGTGGCCGTCGTGCCGGGCATGAATCCGGAGAACCTCGTCGCCTACCTGAAGCGCCCGGTGACCGACTGATGGCCACGCCATCCGAAGCTCTGGCAGCCCTCGGACTGTCGCTCCCGCCGGTAGCTGCCCCCTTGGCTGCCTACGTGCCGGCCACCAAGGTCGGCAATCAGGTCTGGACCTCGGGCCAGTTGCCGACCGTCAACGGCAAACTCGTCGCCAGCGGCAAGGTCGGTGGCGCAGTCAACCCTGACGACGCCGCTGAATTGGCCGGCATTGCCGCCCTGAATGCCCTAGCCGCAGCTGCTTCGGTGGCTGGCGGGCTCGACGCGATCACGCGGGTCGTGCGCGTGGTGGTCTACGTCGCCAGTGATCCCGGGTTCACGGGCCAGCCGACGGTGGCCAACGGCGCCAGCGAACTCGTCGGGGCCGTGTTCGGCGACGCCGGTCAGCACGTGCGCAGCGCAGTCGGCGTGGCCAGCCTGCCGTTGGACGCTCCGATCGAACTGGAACTCGTGGTCGAGGTCGGCTGACACGTGGTGGTGGTCGCCGAGACACGGCTGGGCTTGGTACGGCGCGCCCGCAAGATCGACCGGGGTCTGGCTGCGGCGTACCCCGACGCGCAGTGCGAACTCGACTTCACGAACCCGTACGAACTGCTGGTCGCCACGATCCTGTCGGCACAGTCGACCGACCGCCGCGTCAACCAGGTGACGCCCGAACTGTTCAGGCGGTGGCCGGATCCGGGCGCCCTCGCCGGGGCAGATCGCGCCGAATTGGAGGAGTTGGTGCATCCGACCGGGTTCTTCAGGGCGAAGTCGGACATGTTGCTCAAGTTGGGCGCGGCTCTGGAGGGGAGGTTCGGGGGTCGCGTACCCGGCCGGATGGCGGACCTGGTCACTCTGCCGGGCGTGGGTCGCAAGACCGCGAACGTCGTGCTCGGTGACGCCTTCGGCGTGCCGGGCATCACCACCGACACTCATCTGCTCAGGTTGGCCAAGCGGTTCGGCTGGACCGCGAGCGACGATCCGGTCGTCGTGGAGCAAGACGTGGCAAGCCTGTTTCCCAAGTCCGACTGGACGCTCGTGTCCCACCGCGTGATCTGGCACGGCCGTCGGTGTTGCCATGCGCGCACCCCGGCGTGCGGGGCGTGCCCGGTGGCGGCGCTGTGCCCGTCCTTCGGGATCGGGGTCGTCGACCCGGTCAAGGCAGCCCGGCTGATCAGGGAACCCCGAGGATGACGCGCCGAGCGGAGGTGTGCGCCGTACTCCTCAGCGTGGCTTTGGCGTTGACGGCATGTAGCCCGCGGCCCACGCTCCCGACGAGCGCGCTGACGCCCCTGGAGTCGCAGGCCCCCGTACCCGGCGTCGCGGAACTCGTGGCGCAGCGCAAGGCTGCGGGGCTGCCCGATTGCCCGGCGTCGTCGGAATTGCCGGCCGTGGCGGGTGGCCTTCCCGACGTGACCCTGAGATGCCTGGGTGGGGATACGGAGGTACGGCTGGGCGGCCTGCGTGGGCCGCTGATCGTGAACTTCTGGGCCCAGTGGTGTGCTCCGTGTCGCCTGGAATCCCCGCACCTGCGGGAATTTCACCAGTTGAGCGCCGGCAAGGTGCAGGTGCTGGGGATCGACGCCAACGATCCCCGACCTGAGTTGGCGATCGAATTCGCCTCCCTGGTGGGCTGGACGTACGTGCACCTGCAGGACCCCGATCGATCCTCGATGACGCCTCTGGGGTACGGCTCGATCCCGATCTCGCTGTTCATCGACGGGGAGGGCAAGATCGTCTACCGGCAGATCGGTGCGTTCGGGTCCACCCAGCAGATGCGTGACCTGACGGCTCGATATCTCGGTGTGACCGTATGACGTGGGGCGGCCACGTCTCGAGGCCCCCGTCATGGATGCCGACGCTGGCGTCGGGATTGGCAGATCCGGACCTGTCCGAGGCGTACCGCAGCCGGCTGTTCGGGCCGGAGGAGATCGCGGCTCCGCGGGAGGCAGCCGTGTTGGTGCTGTTGAGCCTGGACGAATCGGCCGCTCTGTTGCTGACCGAACGTTCGTCTTCGCTCCGCAAACACGCTGGTCAGATCGCCTTTCCGGGCGGAGCGATGGAGGTGGGGGAGACTCCCGAACGGACGGCGCTGCGTGAGGCCCACGAAGAGGTGTCGCTCGACCCCGACCACGTGACGATCCTCGGCCGTCTGCCGTCAGCCCAGATCCCGGTGTCGCGGTTCGCCGTCCACGCCGTCGTGGGCGTGTGGAGCGCAGACACCACCCTCGAGCCGGACCCCGCCGAAGTCGACGCGGTGCTCCTCGTACCCGTCGAGGACCTCGCCGACCCGGCCAATCGGTCCACGTGGCGCCACGCCTCGGGGCGCGTGGGTCCGGGGTTCGAGGTGGCCGGGGTCTACGTCTGGGGCTTCACCGCCTACGTCGTCGACGCGGTGCTGAAAGCCGGCGGCTGGGCGCGGCCCTGGGACGTGGATCGTTCCGCCGAGATTCCTCCCAGATTCCTGCGCTGACCCCCGAACCGCGAGCTGGGCCGGCCTGCGCCGTACCCTGTGAGGGACCAGGTCGGGCGCTTTACCTCGGCGCATTTGACCGTTCCTAGTCGTGGCTTCGAGAATTGGTGCATGACGTCCTCGGCTGCCGAACACGCCCGCGCCAACCGCCCCGACGACTGGTGGCGGAGCGCGGTCGTCTACCAGATCTACCCACGCTCATTCGCCGACTCCAACGGTGACGGCGTCGGGGATCTGCAGGGCATCCTCGGCAAACTCGACTACCTCGCGACGCTGGGCGTCGACGTGGTCTGGCTGTCGCCGATCTACACCTCTCCCCAGGACGACAACGGCTACGACATCTCCGACTACACCGACATCGACCCGCTGTTCGGTTCGCTGGCCGACGTCGACGCGTTGATCGCCGGACTGCACGAGCGGGGCATGAAGCTCGTCATGGATCTGGTCGTCAATCACACCTCCGACGAACACGCGTGGTTCGTCGAGTCACGGGATCCCGCGTCGCCGAAGCGAGATTGGTACTGGTGGCGGCCGGCGCGCCCCGGGCACCCGGCCGGAACTCCGGGCGCCGAGCCCACGAACTGGGGCTCGTTCTTCTCAGGGCCGGCCTGGGAGCACGATCCCGCCAGCGACGACTATTACCTCCACCTGTTCAGCCGCAAGCAGCCCGACCTGAACTGGGAGAACCCGGAGGTACGGCAGGCCGTCTTCTCGATGATGCGGTGGTGGCTCGACCGGGGCATCGACGGCTTCCGGATGGACGTGATCAACCTGATCTCGAAGTCGGCCCTGGCCGACGGTGAGGTGAGCGAGGGTCAGGTTCTGTCGTACGACGCCCGACTGGTGGCTGACGGCCCCCGTCTGCACGAGTTCCTCACCGAGATGAAGGAGCAGGTGCTCGCCGGACACAATCTCCTGACCGTAGGGGAGATGCCGCTGACTACGGTCGAAAAGGCTGCGTCGTACACCGACCCTGTCACCGGCGAACTCAGCATGGTGTTCCAGTTCGAGCACGTCGACCTGGACCATGGGCCGTACGGCAAGTACTCCGGACAGCGACTCGACTGGAACGACTACAAGCGCAACGTCGTGAAGTGGCAATCGGGGCTGGGTGCGGGCTGGAACTCCCTCTACTGGGAGAACCACGACCAGCCGCGCAGTCTCTCGCGGATCGGCGACGACTCGCCTGAGCTCCGGGTCGCGTCGGCCAAGACTCTGGCAAGCCTGTTGCACCTGCAGCGGGGTACGCCGTACGTCTACCAGGGCCAGGAACTCGGCATGACGAACCACCCGTTCGCCGAACTGGGCGAGTTCCGTGACATCGAGGCGCTCAGGTACGCCGCAGAGGCGCACGATCGCGGGCAGCCGGTCTCCGATCTGTTACCGCATCTGGCTCGCATGAGCCGGGACAATGCCCGGACCCCGATGCAGTGGACGGCCGAGCCTGGTGCCGGGTTCTCGACCGCAGAGCCGTGGATCGCCGTGAACCCCAACCACGCCGAGATCAACGCCGCCGCCCAGGTCGACGACCCAGCATCGGTCTTCTCGCACTACCAGGCGCTGATCAAGCTCCGTCACGATCACGAGGTGGTACGGCTCGGCGACTTCGAGATGCTGGCCCCCGACGATGACGGGTTGTTCGCCTTCACGCGGACGCTGGGCGAGGAGGTCTGGTTGGTGCTGGCGAACATCACGAGCGAGCCGCTGCGTTTGCCCGAGGATCTGCCGAGTCATACCGGGGACGACCTGATGCTGGGCACCCACGAGAGGGTCGACCCTGCCCTGCTGCAGCCGTGGGAGTCGCGCGTCCTGCGCGTGAGCCGCTGAGAAGGCAGCGCGTCGAGCTCAGAGGGTCGCCGAGGAACGTTCCAGTTGGGGCAGCTTGGTTGCGGCGACTTCGGCTTCGACCTGGGCCTTGCCGAGTTCGACCCCGGCCTTGGCGTGGTCGACGGTTTCCTTGGCCTCGTCGACGACGTCCAGGGGCTTCTTGAGCTCAGGCAGACGTCCCTTGCCGACCAGAGCCAGGATGCCCGCGAGGATCAGCAACACGACGGCCATCGCCACCAACCCGAGGGCGACGGAGCCGTACGGGCCCATCCAGTTGCTGAACAACGCCGCGAACCCGGCCGCCCCGGCCAGGAACAACAGCGAGGCGGCGTTGAGCCCGAAGTAGCCGGCCGCGCCGAACATCCCGCCCATGATCCCGGCGGCTGCCGCTTTCGGCTTGGCCTCCTCGATCGCCAAGGCGACGTGTGCCTTGACGAGTGCTTTGACGTCGGCCTTGATCGAATCGACCAGGGCCATGGGGTCGGGCTTGTCAGTCATGATGGTGCTCCGCTCGGTGCGTGCCGACGGCATTGAGCCTAGTGGCAGTCGCCACGTCGTGGGCTGGCGCGCGCCCGTTGGTGGTTGCCGGCTCCGTCCACTCGGGAACCGTGTGCCGAACGGGACGGCCCGGGTCGCGGAGCCGGCGGCCGTGCCCCGGCGTCCAGATCGGTCGCAGCCTGGTGTTCGCCGGATCAGGCCGGCGTCGCGCGCGGGACGCCCAGTCGAATGTGAAGGGCGTCGTCGAGCGGCACGAGCGGTGAACTCAACTCGGTGTGGTCCACCGTGCCGCGCCAACAGGCGAGCCGGTACGGCAACTGGAGCGGCTCGGGCGCGCGCGCCGAGGAGTCGTAGATCCCACCGACCTCCCGCGCCAAGGCGTCGACGTCCGCGGCGCTGAGCCGGTCGGCACCCTCGGCGTGGCGAGCCATGTCGACGAGTTGCTGGCGGCTGCACGGGATCCACAGGCGGTTCGGATGCTCGGCGAGGTCGGAGAAGTACGAGCACTCCCGGAGCTTGTCGACCGAGTCAGTGCCGTAGGCGCCGGTCATCGCGTTCGGCAGCCAGCTCTGCACGACGTGAGTGAGACGCTTGACCCAAGGCACGGAGTCGTCGCGGGTGAGGTACGTCACACCGATCCGTCCCTGGGGTGCCAGCACTCGGGCGAACTCCGCGAACGCCAGACCGGGGGCGAACGTGTGCAGGTTCTGCGGGCAGATCACCCGGTCGAACTGGTGTGCGTCGAAGGGGAGCGACTCGGGTTCGGCGACGACACCGCCCAGATCGGGGCGGCGCAGCACCAGCCTCGTCAGCGCCTCTTGGTTCTTGTCGACCACAAGCACGGCATGGCCGGCGTCACGGATGGCGGTGGCATACGGCCCCGCAGCGCCGAGCACGAGCACCCGAGCCGGCTCGCTGCCGACCAGCCAGGTGACGGCGGATGCTGGGAAGTACGGGCGGGCCATGTCGGCATGGTAGCCAGGGCGCACGCCGTCACGTGGGTGGCGTCGCGGGGCGTCGCGGTAGCGGTTCAGCCGGGACGGGTAGGGACGTGTGGCGTCGGGTCGGATGCCGACGTCCGGGGGGCGGGGCCGGCGGGGCAGAGACGCGGGTTATCCACAGGTTCTGAGCGTCAATGTGGACGACGACTCACAGCTCGTGGGCTGACCCGGCAGTCGTGACGCGGCGCGGCCCATGGTCTGGCCATGGAGAACGTGACAGCGGGGCCGATTGTGCTGTGGAGCCGGGACGCCGACGTGGTGTCGGCGGTCCAGGCGGCGGCGGCCGCCGCAGGAGCTCAGATAGACCTGGTCACCGAGGCAGAGGGTCTGGCGGCCCGCTGGCGCTCGGCGACCGTCGTGCTGATCGGTGCCGACGTGGGTGAGTCGGCGATCCGATGCGCCCTGCCGCAGAGGCGAGATCTCTACCTCATCGCGACCGACGACCACGGGAGGGCGCAAGCCTGCCAATCGTCGGTGCCATTGGGCGCATCAGTCATCGCGATGCCGGAGGGAGGCCGGTGGCTGCTCGAAGTCTGCGCCGGACGGCGATCCACCCCGCAGGCACGGCTGGTAGCCGTGCTGGGCGGGTCCGGAGGGGTCGGGGCGTCCACGCTCGCGCTCAGCTTGGCCTGTGCGGCTGCCGACCCCGGCGGTGCGGCGCTCGTCGACGTGGATTCCCTCGGCGGTGGGATCGACCTGTTGCTCGGCGCCGAACGCGCCTCCGGCTGGCGATGGGGCAGGCTCCGAGGGGCGCGAGGTCACGTCGGCGACCTGACCGGTCAGATCCCCACCGTCGACGGGGTTCACCTGGTGTCCATGGCGCGGGTCGGGGCCACTGCCCCGGGCCGCGATGCCGTTGCCGCTGTCCTCGGGGGGTTGGCGAGGGCCGTGGATACCGTCGTGTTGGACATCGGCCGTTGTCTCGACGCGGGCGCACGCGAGGCGGTGAGGTCTGCAGACCGAACCGTTCTCGTGTGTGCCCAAGACGTCCGTGGGGTTGCGGCGGCACGCATGACCTTGGCGGCTGCCGACGTGAGGGCAGCCGGCGTGGTCGTCCGTGAACGCCGAGCCTCCAGCATCGCCCTGGCCGATGTCGCCGAGGCATTGGATCTCCCCCTGTTCGGCAAGATCGCCGACGATTCCCGACTGGCCGTCGCTGCCGAACGAGGTGTCTCTCCGATGAAGGTGGGTGGGCGTCACTGGAGGGTTGCGTGTACGGAGTTGCTGTCACGCCTGCGCGAGGGGAGCGCGGCATGAGAGCGCTCGCACCGCGACTGATGATGTCGCCCGACATCGAAGCCCCACTCGGGTTCGACGTGTCCGAGGTCGACCTGGAAGCCGTACGTTCACGCGTCGCGGAACTGGGGCGGCAGCCTGACCCGACCGACGTCGCCGACGCTCTGCGCTGGACCGGGCACGTCGTGTCCGACGAGAGCGTGCGGGCGGTCACGGAGGCCCTGCGGCGTGACTCGGTGGGTGGCGGGGCGTTGGATCCCCTCCTGCGGTTGACCGGAGTTACCGACATTCTCGTCAACGGACCTGACGACGTGTTTGTCGACACGGGGACTGGCCTGGTCCGTACGGAGATCCGATTCAGCGACGAGCAGGCCGTACGCAAGCTCGCCGTCCGCTTCGCCACCATGGTCGGCCGACGGCTCGACGACGGTTCGCCGTACGTCGACGCCCGGCTGCCCGACGGAACTCGGGTCCACGCCATCTTGGGCGGCATCGCCGATCGCGGCACGTGCATCTCCCTTCGGATCCCGCAGCGGCAGCGATTCACGCTCGACGATTGGGTGCGCACCGGGTCGTTACACCCGGAACTCGCCCACCTTCTGCGACGCGTTGTCGAACGACGCATCGCATTCCTCGTATCAGGAGGAACCGGATCCGGCAAGACCACCTTGCTCGCATCGCTCCTGGCTTTGGTCCCCGGCGAGGAACGCATCCTGGTGGTCGAGGACTCACGTGAACTCGACCCGGACCACCCGCACTGTGTGCGGCTCGAGGGCCGGGTGGCGAACGCCGAGGGCGTGGGTGCGGTGACGATGACGCAGTTGGTACGGCAAGCCCTCCGCATGCGACCGGATCGGATCGTGCTCGGTGAGGTCAGGGGCGGCGAGATCGTGGACCTGCTCCTGGCTCTCAACACGGGCCACGAGGGTGGCTGCGGCACCGTGCACGCGAATTCGGCTGCGACGGTGCCGGCCCGACTCGAAGCGCTGGCTGCCTTGGGCGGGCTCAGCCGAGATGCGGCGCACGCACAGCTGGCGGCCGCCTTGAGTGTGGTGATCCACGTCACCCGCGGACGCGACGGACGCCGCCGCGTCGCCGAGGTGCGGATGCTGCGGCGCGGGTCGCACGGATTGGTCGAAGCGTTGGGCGCCTGGTCTGTGTCGGCCGACGGCAGCTTGGTCAGGGGCGCGATGGCCGACGAGTTGGCGTCACTCGACCTGGAACCGGGCGCATGATCCCCCTGGCAGCCGTCCTGACCGGCGCGCTCGTGTGGTGGCTGGTGGCGCCGGGAGGAGGATCGTGGATGTCGCGCCTCGGCCCGGTGGTCGAATCGCGGCAGGTGCCCCGACGCAACGGACTTCTCGTGGTCGCGGCCGGCGTGGCGGTGGTGACCGTGGTTGCGCTGGTGTGGGGGATGGGTGCCGCCGGGATCGCCGCGGTGATCGCTCTGATGTCGGCGACGGTGGGTTGGCTCGTGCATGACCGCCGCCGGGCCACGGCAGAGATCCGGCACCTGGGAGAAGTCGCCGAGGCGTGCCGTGTGCTGGGGTCCCTCGTACACATCGGCCATGTGCCGGCGACAGCCTTGCGCCTCGCCGCCGTGGATGCGCCTGTGCTTGCGACTGTGGCTTCGGCACAGTCCCTGGGGGGTCGCGTGTCCGCTGCTTTGCGCGCCTTGAGCGACGAGCCTGGCCGGGACGGATTCGCTCGGGTCGCCGAAGCCTGGGCCGTGTGTGAGGAGACCGGGGCCCCGATCGCGCCGACTCTCGCGGTGGTCAGCGACGAGTTGAGGGTCGAGCGTGAGTTGGCCAGCACCGTTGCCGGTGAATTGGCCGGGCCACGGGCGAGCGGCAAGGTCTTGGCGGCATTGCCGTTCGTCGGATTGGCCATGGGCTATGGGCTTGGCGGAGATCCGATCCGTTTCCTCACCACGGGACTGATCGGCCCGGCCTGTCTGGTGGCCGGGGTCGGGCTCGCGTGCGCGGGGATGATCTGGACTGAGATTCTCGCGCGCCGAGCCGAACGACGCCGACGGCCGCGACTCCGGACCGCGCCGATCGCCGGCAGAGCACCGACAGGGGACCGATCGTGACCCTGTCGTGGCCGGTTGCGATCGGGGTGGGATGTGCCGTACTCGTGCTGTTGCTGTGGGCGGAACCGCCGCTGCGGCGGCTGACGGAGATACGACGGGAGCCGTCGTCGTGGATACCTCAACTCCTGCGGTCCACACCGGGTTCGCTTCCTGCGGCGCAGCGCGGCCGCACCGCGGTCGTGGCTGGGGTGGCCGTAGCGTTTGTGTGTCCAGGTCCCCTGCTCGTCGTTGTGGCTGTTGCTGCGCTCATCGCTGTGGGCACGTTCGTCGTGTTGGGGCGGCTCGAGCCTCGGTCCCGGGGGGAGGCTCAGGCGGCGTTGGTCGACCAACTGCCCGGGGCTCTCGACCTGATGTCCGCGTGCGTCGATGCCGGTCTGCCCCTGCGGATTGCCACTGAGGCTGTCGCCCACGCGGTCGGGGGATCGTGGGCGGAGCGGGCGGATCGATACCTGTGGCACGTACGGGTGGGCTTCAGCGACGCGGAGGCATGGCGAACACTGGCCGAGGACCCTGTCGTCGGACCGCTCGCGCGTGACCTTGCTCGGGCCGCGGATGCCGGCACCAGCGTCGGCCCGATTCTTCGGCTCCACGCCAGAGATGCTCGAACGACTGCTGCGGCAGCGGTCACGGCCCGCGCCAAGACCGTCGGGGTCTCGACGATCATCCCGGTCAGCCTGTGCTACATGCCGGCGTTCTTCTTGATCGGCGTCGTGCCGGCGATCGCCGGCCTGGTCAGCGGACTGTTTCGGTAGCGCCCAATGGAAATCCGCTCAGAGACGGGCCGGAACGTGGCCCCCCGACTCCTCGGCGTCGAGCAACGCGGCGCTTCCCTCTAAGACGGGCTCAGCAGATCGCTCGCCGGCTGTGCCTGAGGGGCGGAACCGACCAACCCACGTCACCGAAAGGGGCGTGCCGACGTGGTGCACGGGAGCTCTGCCGCCGCGTTGTCCACAGGCGAGAAGCACGTCCGAGCCATGTCCACAGGTCCGGAAGGTGCGCGGCGTCGGGGTCGGTCGAGGGCGCATTGTCCCGGCGAGGGAGGCGAACGACGGCTCCCCGAACCCGAAAGGAATCACCCCCATGACCGACCTCGTCGAAACCACGGTGGCCGAAGCGGCTCCGAGCACGATCTCGAGTCGCAGGCGGCTGCTGGACCGCGGCGCCGTCACGGCGGAGTACGCCCTGGTCACAGTCGCAGGGCTGGGCGTCGCAGGGATTCTCTGGAAGATCATCACCGATCCTCAGTTCCAGGACCTCCTGTGGCAGCTGATCCAGAAGATCTTCCAGTTGATCCTGCAGTACCTCTGACCCCTGCATCCATCTCTGTCGACACGGGCAGCCCGGCGAAGGCCGGCGGCGTCGCCGCCGGCCGTTCGGGGTCCCGACCTCGAGGAAGGAATCGATCCGTGACTGGCTCGATGAACGTGATCCGCCCCTGCAGGGGGGCGTGGCGACAGCGCCGACGGGGCGACCAGGGAGTCGTCACCGCCGAGACGGCGCTGGCGTCTTTGACTCTGGTCGCTCTGGTGGCGTTGATCCTGGCGCTCATCGGCGTGGGCCTCGTGCAGGTTCAGGTCGTCGATGCCGCGGCTCAGATCGCTCGGCACGCCGCGCGGGGCGACACGGCAGCCGTCGAGAAGCTGACCGCCGAAGTGGCGTCTGTCGCCACCGTCGATGTGACCCGCCGAGCGCCGATGGTGGACGTTCGGGTGGCTGGTGACGTGCGGCCGATCCGCGGCCTCGCGTTCACGATCCATGTCGAGGGAACCGCCACGGCCGTCCTTGAACCTGGCGTGTCGTGAGCCGCGCCCAAGCGAGGTTGGTGGTTCAGACCCGGTCCCGGCACTCCAGATCACCCGATCACGGCTCTGCTTCGGTTCTTGTCGCCGGGTGGGCGCTCGTGGTCATCACACTCGCCTTCGCCGTGGTCGTCGTGACGGCCTATGCCGTGGCGGTCCACCGGGCGCGAGCGGCAGCCGATCTCGCAGCTCTGGCAGCAGCCCAGCGATTCGCGACGGGACAGGACGCGTGCCCGGCTGCCCAATCCGTTGCCCTCGCGAACGGGGCACGGCTGACCGGCTGCCAAGCTGAAGGTAGTCCCTATGCCTTCGTCTTGAGGGTGACCACCGAGAGCGACGTGAGCTCCCCGATTCCCGGTTTGCCGACCACGGTCAAGGGACTCGCCGTCGCCGGGAACGTCTGAAGAGGTCCCGTCCGCGTCAGCTCACCCAGGCTCGGAGCAGTGAGACGGCCCCCGCCTTGTCGAGATTGTCGTTCCCCGTGGAACACCGGAACGACACACAGCACTTGGGGCACCCCGCCTCGCACGGGCAGCCGAGGAGACGCGACAGGGCTGCCGTGAGCCATGCCTCCCCCCGTACGTACCCTGCCGCACAAAAACCCGATCCTCCGGGCTGACTGTCATGAACGAAGACGGTCAGGTGACCCGTATCCGGATGACAGGCCGACGAAAACCCGGCGACGTCACCGGCGTCGTTCAAGGCCACGGTGGGCAGAAGCGCCAACGCGACATGCTCCACGGCATGGGCGGCGCCCGATCCCGAACCGCCGGGGATCAACCCCGTAGGTCCCGCAGGCAGCGTGAACCACGTCGCCATGGTGCGCACCGACCTGGCGGGCAGATCCAGCGCCTCCCGACCGATGACGACCCCGGAGGACTCGGACCGGCGAAGGAATCCGGTCACCCGCCGGGTCACGTCGACGATCCCGCGGTGTACCTCTCCGGCTCCGAGAGGACGCCACAACTGCTCGGCGACGATCTTCACCGACGTGTCGACCAACGGCTGGGTGACGTAGTGGCCGTGGCAGGGCCGTACCAGGGCCTCACCCTCGTCGCGATCCAGTTCTTCGACCAGCCACGGCTCTCCCTGGTGCACGTAGACCGCCCCCGGGTGTGCCGTCGTCTCCACGGCGTCGGCACTGATCGACCCCAGAACCCGCCCGGTCGTCGGTTCGACGATGTCGTACGGCTTCCCGCCCGAGGACCGCAGGTCGATGGCATCGACGGCTCGTGACGGGTGACACCAGAACCAGCCCGAGGCACGAAGGCGCAGGGTCCCGTGGTCGGCCAATTTGTGGATGATCGCCACCGACGACGCGCCGAACCACCGCGCGTCGGCCTCCGTCAGCGGCGCTTCTTGTGCCGCGGCGCCCAGATGTGGGCCCAGGATCGCCGGGTTCTCCGGATGGAGCACGGTCGCTTCGACCGGGCTGTCCAACAGCAGCTCGGGGTGGTCGAACAGGTAGGCATCCAGCGGATCGTCGCTCGCGATGATGACGACGAGGGAATCGCCTCCGCGTCGCCCCGCTCGGCCGGCCTGCTGCCGTACCGAGGCAATCGATCCCGGGAACCCCGCGATGATCACCGCGTCCAGGCCTGTGACGTCGATGCCCAGTTCGAGCGCGTTCGTCGCGGCCACGCCCCTCAACGCCCCTGTCTGCAGTGCCTTCTCGAGCTCCCTGCGTTCATGAGGAAGGTACCCGGCCCGATAGGCCGACACAGCGCCCGCGGCGACTCGGGTCTGGGCCGTCCTCGCGACCCGCTCGGCGCCCACGCGTGACCGCACGAAGGCCACCGTCTGGAGTCCGTCGTCGACACATCGTGCCAAGATCTCCGCGGCCTCCTGGTCGGTTCCTCCGACCGGCTGCCAGAACACGACGTCGCGAGCCCCCCGCGGCGAGCCGTCCCCGGTGATCTCCGCGATCGACCCTGGATTCTCCCCGAGCAGCAGGCCGGCGGCCCGCCCGGCATCGCTGGTCGTTGCCGACGCGCAGATGAACACCGGCTGGGAGCCGTACAGCGCGCACAGCCGCCTCAGCCTTCTCAGCACCAAGGCGACGTGGGCGCCGAGTACGCCCCGGTAGCGGTGTGCCTCGTCGACGACCACGTAGGCCAGCCCGGACAGGAACGAGCGCCACCGCGCATGGTTCGGCAGCACGGACCGGTGCAGCATGTCGGGGTTGGTCAGCACGTACGTGGCGAACTCGCGAGCGAAGCGCCGCTCCTCGGGCGTCGAGTCACCATCCAGCGTGGCGTGGCGCCAGCCAGGTGGACCGTACTTCTCCGAAACCCGAACTTGGTCGTGAGCGAGGGCCTTCGTCGGGGCCAGGTAGAGCGCGGTCGTCCGCGTGCCGGTGAGCGCCAGCCGTCGCCGCGACGTCAACGCCGACGGCCTGGCCCGACCCAGTCCTGGGAGCACCGGTTCTGATTCGCGCGGCCCGGTCGCCGCCAGGATGGGCAGGAGGTACGACAAGGTCTTGCCCGATGCCGTACCCGTCGCCAACGCCACATGCTGCCCACGATGCGCCGCCTCCGCAGCCTCGCTCTGGTGACTCCACAATTCCCCGACGCCCTCAGCCCGCAGGTGCTCCCGGACTTCCTGAGGCACCCACTCGGGCCAGGTTCCCGCCATCGCCGGCACTGCAGCGCGCGTCGCCCGGTGGACGGTGCGAGGATCACTCGCCAGCCAGGAGGGAAGCACGGCGTCACTGTAGGCGGGTGATCCGACAGTCAGTCTTTGCTGTCAGTCTTGCGGGGTGAACAGTCCCGAGACTCTGCCCTGGCTCGCTCATGACGACATCGACAGGCTCAGGGACGCATTCGGGAGTGCCGGCTACACCGTGGACGCAGCTGGTGACGCAATCGGGCCCCAGGGACGGTCCTCGCTCGCCCGCAACCACTCGATCGCAGCCGACCGGGCCATCGGCTCGCGCGTCGATCCACTCGCGACCCTGATCCGGCTGTTCGTCCTCCAACAGCCCGTCGCTGCAGAAGCCGTCGCCCGAGCCCTCCCCGTACCTCCGTTGCTGTCGGCGGGCATTCTCGCCCGTGACGACGACTCGTTCCGGGCCACGCTGGACATCCGGCCGTACGACTCACCCGACGACGGCGCCTCCGGCTGGCTGGTCAGTGACCACGCCGCGACCCTCGACACCGCCCGGGCCACGGCTCGACCAGACCACGTGCTCGGTGTGTCGCCCGCCTCGACCACCTTGGCGCAACTGACGATCCGCAATCCGGTTGCGCGCGCCCTCGACCTCGGCACCGGCTGCGGTGTGCAGACGCTCCACCTGGCCAGGCACGCCGAGACCGTCGTGGCCACCGACCTCAATCCCCGCGCCGTGATGTGCGCCGAACTCTCCCTCGCGCTCAGTGGCGTCGAAGCGGACCTGCGGGTCGGCTCGCTCTACGATCCGGTGCCGGACGAGACGTTCGACCTGGTCGTCACCAATCCGCCGTTCGTGATGTCGCCACCCGAGAAGTCCCGACTCACCTATCGCGAGGGGGGCTTCGACGCCGACGGACTCATGCAGGCCGTCGTCACCCAGGGGATCGGTCACCTCGCCCCCGGGGGTGTGCTCCAGGTGCTGGGTAACTGGGCTCACCTGCAGGACCAACCGTGGCCCGACCGGCTCTCGGCCTGGCTCGACGACGCGTCGGTTCCGTGCGACGTGCTCGTGCTCGAACGTGAGGTGCTGGACCCGTACGAGTATGTCGAGATTTGGCTCGCCGACGCGGGCCTCGCCGGTTCTGCCGAGTACGACACCCGCTATCGAGAGTGGGTGGACTATTTCGACCGGCTCGGCATCGAAGCAGTTGGGATGGGTTGGCTCACGATCAGGCGTACGGCTCGACCTCCTCAGCGACGGTTCGAGTCATGGCCGCATGCCGTCCAGCAGCCCGTGGGGCCGCTGCTCGGTCGCTGGCTCGACGACATCGCCCCTAGCCAAGCATCAGATGTCGAGATTCTCGACGCATGCTGGCGACTGTCGCCGTACGTCTCCCAGGAGACGATCGGCGAACCGGGCGCTGCAGATCCCACCCACGTCGTGCTGCGTCAGCAGACTGGTCTGTGCCGGGCCGTCGAGGTCGATACGGCCCTGGGCGGTGTGGTGGGGGCCTGTGACGGGACCCTCGCCCTCGGCCAGATCATCGGGGCTGTGGCGGGCATCCTCGATCTCTCGGCCGACGCCCTGACGGGGGACCTGCTGCCCCGGTTCCGTCGCCTCGTCGCCGACTCCTGGTTCGAACGCGACGCCTGACTGCTGGCTTCCCTGGTCTACAGTGACGACGATTCCGTGTGGAGAAGGAGTGAATGTGCGTCGTCTCGTGATCGTCGAGTCGCCGACCAAGGCGTCGAAGATCGCGTCGTACCTCGGTGCCGGGTACGTCGTGGAGTCGAGCCGCGGCCACATTCGCGACCTCCCGCAAAGCGCCTCGGAGGTGCCGGAGAAGTACAAGAAGGAGCCGTGGGCTCGCACCGGGATCGACGTCGACCACGACTTCGCACCTCTCTACGTCGTCAACCCCGACAAGAAGTCGACGATCCGCTCGCTCAAGAGCCACCTCACTGGTGTCGACGAACTCCTGCTGGCTACCGACGGTGACCGCGAAGGCGAGGCCATCGCCTGGCATCTGTTGCAGGAGTTGAAGCCGAAGGTCCCCGCCAAACGCATGGTCTTCCACGAGATCACGCCGCACGCGATCGCCCACGCCGTCGCCAATCCGCGCGACCTCGACATCGATTTGGTCGATGCGCAGGAGACCCGACGGATCCTGGATCGCCTGTACGGCTACGAAGTCAGCCCGGTGTTGTGGAAGAAGGTCATGCCGAGGTTGTCGGCCGGGCGGGTGCAGTCGGTGGCCACGCGGCTCGTGGTCGACCGGGAGCGGGAGCGCATCTCGTTCGTGCCGGCCTCGTACGCGGATATCGACGCCACGCTCGACGCGGGTCCGGACGCCACCCCCTCGACGTTCCCGGCTCGGGTCACGAAGGTGGGCGACGTCAGGCTGGCTCAGGGGCGGGACTTCGGTCACGCGGGCGTCTTGCGGCCGGGTCTGGTCCACCTCGACGAGCCCGCCGCGGAACGGCTGGCCGAGGCGCTGCGGCACGGTTCCTTCGCTGTGACCGGGGTGGAGGCAAAGCCGTACACCCGCCGCCCGTACGCACCCTTCCGCACCACGACTCTTCAGCAGGAAGCCGGTCGGAAGCTCGGATTCACCGCCGAACGCACCATGCGGGTCGCGCAGGACCTTTACGAGGCCGGCTGGATCACTTACATGCGAACCGACTCGGTCACGCTCTCCGACACCGCGATCGCGGCCGCGCGGGCGCAGGTCGAGCAGTTGTACGGCACGACCTACCTGCCGCCGAAGCCGCGGATCTACGCCTCCAAGGTGAAGAACGCCCAAGAGGCCCACGAGGCGATCCGACCCGCCGGTGAGGTGTTCAAGACCCCTGCCCAGACGGGGCTTTCCGGCGATCAGCGGCGCCTGTACGAGTTGGTCTGGATGCGGACGATCGCCTCCCAGATGAAAGACGCGGTGGGCGAGTCGGTGTCGGTGCAGATCGACGCCCGCCACGACGCCGTCGACGTGAACGGCTCGCACGTCGCCCACTGCCAGCTGACGGCCAGTGGTCGTACCCTCACGTTCCTCGGGTTCCTCAAGGCCTACGTCGAAGCCCACGACGACCCCGACGAGGCCTCCGACGACGCCCAGTCGCGCCTGCCGCAGCTCGCCGCCGGGGCTTCGCTGACCGCCGCCGACGTGGTGGCGGTCGGGCACACAACCCGCCCCCCGGCGCGCTACACCGAGCCGTCGCTGGTCGCGAAGCTCGAGGAGCTCGAGATCGGGCGACCGTCGACGTACGCCTCGATCCTGCGCACGATCACCGCCCGCGACTACGTCTTCAAGAAGGGGTCTGCCCTCGTGCCCACGTGGCTCGCCTTCGCGGTCACGCGGCTGCTGGAGGAACACTTCGCCAAGCTCGTCGACTACACGTTCACGGCCGACATGGAGCAGACCCTCGACGAGATCGCCAAAGGCGATGCGCGCCGCGTCGAGGTGCTGGGCGACTTCTACTTCGGGCCCGACGGATCTCAGCACGAGGGGCTGCACACCGCCGTCTCCGAGCTCGGCGACATCGACGCGAGGAAGCTGAGTTCGTTCCCGGTGCCTGGCGCCGACGACATCACGGTGCGGGTGGGCCGGTACGGAACCTACATCGAGGGCGCCGACGGCCGCCGGGCCAACGTAGCCGACGACCTCCCGCCCGACGAACTCACCGCCGACTACGCCCGCAGCCTGCTCGACGCGCCAGCCGCGACCGAGCGGGAGTTGGGTACGGCATCCGATTCCGGGTTGCGGGTGGTCGCCAAGGACGGTCGTTACGGCCCTTACGTGACCGAAGTGCTCCCCGACGACGCGCCCAAGTCGGCGAAACCGCGGACGGGATCGCTGTTCAAGTCGATGTCGGTCGACTCGGTCACCCTCGACCAGGCGATGCAGTTGCTGAGCCTGCCCCGGGTGGTGGGGACCGACTCCGACGGGGTGGAGATCACCGCGCAGAACGGGCGGTACGGGCCGTACCTGAAGAAAGGTACGGACAGCCGTTCGCTCGCCCACGAGGATCAGATCTTCGACATCACCCTCGACGAGGCGCTGGCGATCTATGCCCAGCCGAAACAGCGCGGCCGAATGGCAGCAGCGGCGCCGCTCAAGGAACTCGGCACCGATCCGGCCTCGGGCAAGCCGATGGTCGTGAAGAGCGGACGGTTCGGCCCCTACGTCACCGACGGTGAGACCAACGCCACGCTGCGCAAGGACGACCCGCCCGAGACGCTGACCCCGGAGCGCGCGGCCGAGCTGTTGGCCGAGAAGCGGGCCAAACCCGCGCTGCCGAAGCGGACACCTGCTCGCCGGACCACGACGAAGACCGCGGCGGCCAAGACCGCGACCACCAAGGCGGCGACCGCCAAGACGACACCCGCGAAGACGACATCCGCGAAGACGACCGCGGCCACGAGGTCGACCACCCGCACTCGGGCGACCAAGGCTACGTAGGGCCGACGGTGTTCATCGTTCTCGAAGGCGGCGACGGCGCCGGGAAGACGACACAACTGCGGCGGCTGGAGCGGTGGCTGAGCGAGGCGGGATACGACGTCGTCGTCACGTTCGAGCCCGGTGACACGGCCTTGGGAGCGACGATTCGACGGCTGGTGCTCGATCCGTCATCCGGTGACGTGTCGCCTCGGGCCGAAGCGATGCTCTATGCGGCTGACAAGGCCCAACACGTGCACGAAGTCGTCGTACCCGCGCTGGCCCGGGGGTCGGTGGTCGTCTGTGACCGCTACGTCGACTCGATGGTCGCCTACCAGGGGGCGGGTCGGGTGCTCGACGCGGGCGAGGTACGGCAGCTCGCCGAGTGGGCCACGGGTGGACTGGTCCCGGACTTGACGGTCGTGTTGGACGTACCTATTGCCCAGGCGGTGGGAACCAAGGCCGAGCTCGACCGCGTCGAAGCTGCGGGTACGGACTTCCACGAGAGGGTACGGCAGCACTTCATCGACCTCGCCGCTGCCGACCCGGACCGCTATCTGGTGGTGCCCGGGCGCGAGGGCAGGGACACGATCGAGGCGGCGATCCGCGCCGAGGTCGAGCGGCGGCTGGCCCGTCGATGAACGTGGTGCTCCGTCCGGTACGGCCCACACCCGCAGTCTGGGCCCGGTTCGGCGTGGCGTTGAGCACGATCCTGGTGCTGGCGTTCACCCTGTTCCCCAACCGCTACGCGGTGAACCGGTTGTTCGTCGAGGTGTACGTCTTCTTCCTCTACTGGCTAGGGGTGAACCGGTCGCCCGAGGACTACCACGCCGCCGCTCACGTGCTCGCGTTCGTGGTGACGGGGGTGCTGCTGGTGCTCGCTTGGCCCAGAGTGAGGGCTGTGTGGTGGCTGGTGGTGCTGGCGACCTTCAGCGCGACCGCCCAGTACGTCAAGCACCGCCTGATCCCCGAGGAAGGTGACCTGAACGACGTCCTGCTCAACGTGGCAGGAGCGGTAGTCGGCGTGCTGATCGGTGTGGGGTGGCGGAGGCTGCGTGAGCGCCGACGGTCGATCCGTCAGGCGAGCGACTGAAGTGTCGGTGGCGTACGGCAGAGTAGGCGACATGAGCGTGTGGGCCGATCTGGTCGGGCAGGACGCCGTCGTGGCGACCCTCCGCCGAGCCGTGGCCGGCGGGCCTCATGCGATGACGCATGCCTGGCTCGTCACCGGACCGCCGGGGTCCGGCCGATCCAACGCCGCCCGGGCCTTCGCAGCCGCCCTGCAGTGCGACCGCGGTGGTTGCGGGGACTGCAAGGCGTGCCGTACAGCCTTGTCAGGGGCCCATCCCGACGTGACGATCGTGCGTACGGAACAGCTGAGTATCGGCGTCGACGAAGTGCGTGGATTGGTACGGCGAGCCGCCATGAGCCCGACCCTCGGTCGTCGGCAGGTCATCGTGGTCGAGGATGCCGACCGGATCACCGAGCGGGGCGCAGATGCCTTGCTGAAGGCCATCGAAGAACCCGCGCCCAAGACGGTGTGGGTGTTGTGCGCGCCGACGGCTGACGACGTGGTGGTCACGATCAGGTCCAGGTGCCGGGCAGTGCATCTGACCACGCCGACCGCGTCGGCCATCGCTCGCTTGCTGGAGCAGCGCGACGGGGTCGATGCCGCCATGGCCGGGTTCGCGGCTCGTGTCGCCCAAGGCCACATCGGCCGGGCGCGAGCGCTGGCGCGAGACGAAGCATCGCGAATCCGGCGCCGTGACGTGCTCCAGATCCCCCCGGAGTTGGTCACGCTCGGCGCGTGTCTGCGCGCGGCAGCGAACGTCATCGCGGTCTCGACCGAGGAAGCCGAGTCCCAGACGGCAGACCGAAACGCCAGGGAAGTGGCCGAACTCAACGAGGCCCTTGGCTTCGGCACGAAAGGGGCCCGGCCCCGCAACGCCCAGGCGGCGGTCAAAGATCTCGAAGAGCAGCAGAAGGCGCGAGCCAAACGGTTCCAGCGCGACGCCCTGGACCGGGTGCTGACAGAACTGACGACGTACTACCGAGACGTGCTGACCGTGCAGATGGAAACGGGCGCCGGACTCATCAACACAGAATGTGCTGGTGCTATCGAAAAGGTGGCGCGGCGCACCGCTCCGGAGCAGACCATGCGCCGGCTCGACGCGATCCTCGCCGCACGCACGGCTCTCGAGACGAACGTGGCGCCGCTCCTGGCCATGGAGGCGCTGATGGTTCAACTCGCCGAGTCGCTCTGACGACGAGACGAAGGGCTTCTCTCGATGATCAGTCGCTCGTCGCGGAGAACACGGCCCAGCCGGAGGCGATGGGGCGCACGGTCAGCAGTTGACCGGCTGGGTTCTTGAAACCGGTGGCCTTGGCGGGTGGTTTGACCAGCCGGGCGTAGCCGTTCTCACTCAGGAATCCGGCGCCCTGCACGGCGACGTAGAAGCCGGTCGAATCCGACCAGCATCGCGAAACACGCAGCCAGCCCACGATCGGTGGACAGATCCCCGTTCGCGCGGCCAACTCCAGCGTCGGCTGGGCGGCGGTCATCGCGGCCCGTTCGGGGAGTGAGGACATCGCAAGCGTCCAACCGCCGGCCAAGACCAGAGGGCCCAGCACGAGGAACACCACGAATCGGCGCCTCACGACGGCCATCACCGCAATGATCAGCCAGAGCAAGACCCCCACCGCCAACATGCCCAGTCCGATCGTTCCCGCCAACACGTTCCCCCCGGGGTGACTCACGGCGTACAAGACGACAGCGAGCCCGCCCACCAGGGACGCGTAGCCCAGAAACCGAAGCAGGCGAGGGACCCGCTTGCGCACCCGGGGTGGCGGAGGTGGCGGGGGTGGCGCGGGCACAGAGTGCGGCGATGCGACGGGCATCATGAGTCGAGGGTACCGAGGGGCCGGAAGCCGGTCGGGTGTTACGACGTGGCGTCGGCGAAGAGTTCGAGCACGTGGCGGTACGAGTGGCCCGTGGCGCGGGTCATGGCGATCTCGCAGGTTCGATTGGCGGATGCGTACGCCTCGAAGTCTCGCTGGGTCACCTCGCGGGCTTCGGGCGCCGTCGCCGACGCGGTCAACTCCGGATGCAGGAGTCCTCGGTCGCCGGCGAACGCGCAGCATCCCCAGTCGCGGGGCACGACGACGTCGTCGCTCATCGACTCACACAACGCCAGCAGGTGACGCGTCACCCCCAGGTGCGTGGTGGAACAGGTCGGGTGTACGGCCACCGACTCGATGCGCTTCGTGACCGTCAGCCGGCCGAGCAGCCGGGTCGCGACAAACTGGGTGGCGTCGACGACGTCGAGGGCTCGGTACGGCTCCCGTCGGCCCGCCATGATCCCGAACCCCTCGGTGCACGACGCGGCGTCGCAGACGATCGGCAGTTCCCCGTGTCGACTGGCCTCCCACAAGGCCGGAAGCACGCGGTCGGCCATCGTGTCGTACCCGGCCCACATGCCCTTCGACTTCCACGGAGTGCCGCAACACAGGGAGCCCGCGTGGTCTGGCACCACGAGCCCGACGCCCGCCCGTTCGCAGAGCACCCCGAACGCGCGAGTGACCCCGGTGCCGCCCGGTTCCGGGCCGAACATCGTCTGGATGCAGGCCGGCAGGTAGACGCCGACGACCTCGCCTCTCCCGACGAGACCGGATCGGCGGGCGGTGCCGCCGGCGGGCAAGCCGGCTCCGTACCGTGGCATCCGGTCCGTTCCGAGCACCCACCGGGCGACATCGGTGATCCCCGAGACGAAACCCGCCGGCATCACGCGAGCCAGGCCGAGTGCCGTACCCCCGGCTCGGGCCACCCCGCCCCAAGCCCGAGCGGCTCCGTCCCAGGCCTGCTGTGCCACGGCTCCGGCGGCTTCGGCCCGCAGCGTGCGGGTCAGGTCGCCGGTGTCGATGGCGACCGGGCAGGCCAGCGCACACATTCCGTCGACGGCGCACGTCTCGACTCCGGCGTACCGATAGTCCCGTTCCAATTCCGACGCCACCTTCTCGTCACCGGCGGCGCGAGCGGTCTGGATGTCTCGCCGTACGACGATGCGTTGCCTCGGCGTCAGGGTCAGGTCCTTCGACGGGCAGGTCGGCTCGCAGTACCCGCATTCGACGCACCGATCGACCGACTCGTCGACGGCGACCGGGAGCTTCAGCGCGGCCGGCCGGTCGTCGGGCAGGACGACGCCGGGATTGAGAATGCCGTCGGGGTCGAACAGGTTCTTGATCCGGTGCATCATCGCGAACAGGTCGTCGCCGTACTGGCGCTGCACGTACGGAGCCATCACGCGCCCGGTCCCGTGCTCCGCCTTCAGGTTGCCGTCGTGAGCCAGCACCAGATCGACCATGTCGGCCGTGAACGCCTCGTAGCGCTCGACCCCGGCGGCCGTCCCGAACCGCTCGTTGATCAGGAAGTGCACGTTGCCGTCGCGGGCGTGACCGAAGATGACCGAGCCGTCGTAGGCGTACTTCTCGAACAATCCCGTCAGCCCGCGGCAGGTCGCCAGCAGCTGGTCGACCGGCACGCAGATATCCTCCAGCAGGGCGGTCGTGCCGGCTGGGCGAGCGACCGCCACGGCCGTGTACAGCCCCTTGCGCACGGTCCACAGGCTGTTCCGTTCGGCGGTATCCGTCGAACGGGCGTACGGCATGGCCAACCCGAGTTCGGGTGCCAGACATTCGAGCCGGGCCACCTGTGTCGTCAGATCGTCGACTGAAGCCGCGTGGTATTCGACGAGGAGTGCCGCCTGGTCGGTCACCTGCAGCGCCGTGATCGAGGCAGGGCAACCGGTGAGTCCCTGTGCGACGCGCAGCGATCCGGCGTCGAGCAGTTCGGCGACGGCGACTCCGGTGTCGACGAGCGGGCCAATGGCAGAGGTGGCCGCATCGAGCGTGGGGAAGACCAGCAGCGACGTGGCGATGTGGGGGAGCACGGGGACGGTGTGGAACCGCGCTTCCGCGACGAAGCCGAGCGTTCCTTCGCTGCCGACCAGCAGGTGTTCGAGGATGGCGACCGGGTCACTGTGGTCGAGCAGAGCGTTGATGCCGTACCCCATCGTGTTCTTCATCGCGAACCGCCGCCTGACGATCTCGACCAGTTCGGGGCGCCCCAGGAGTTCCTCCCGAAGGGCGATCAGTCCCACCTCGAGGTCGGGTTCCGACAGCCGGAGTTGCTCGGCTGCGTCGGGGGCGCCAGTGTCGAGGATCGTGCCGCTCGGCAGGACGGCGACGAGCGACGCCAGCGTCGCATAGGGGTTGGCGTGGGTGCCGCAGCTCATCCCCGAGGAGTTGTTGGCGATGATGCCGCCGATCGTGCAGGCGATTTCCGATGCCGGGTCGGGGCCGAGACGGCGGCCTGATGGGGCGAGTTCGGCGTTCGCGCGGCGGACGGTCACGCCCGGTTCGGCGACCAGTTGGGCCCCGTCGCGATCGGTGTGCAGGCGCTTGAAATGCCGTCTGGTGTCGACCGACAGGCCCTCGGTGAGTGCCTGGCCGGACAACGACGTTCCACCCGAACGGAAGGTCACACTAATGCCGGCCGCTCGGGCCACCCTCATCAGTGACGCCACCTCGTGCGCAGATCGTGGCGTGGCGACTCCACGCGGAAGCAGCAGGTAGTGAGAGGCGTCGTGGGCTGCGCTGTGGCGCGTGAGGGCGTCGTAGGACACGGGTACGACGGACAGCTCTGTCCGTACGGGGCCAGGTGCAGCCGGGGTGCGGCGACTCATGCAGACGACACTACGACCAGGCGACAGATTCGGCGGCGCGCGGAGGGCCTCCCTCGACTTGTCAGGGGTCGATGGAAACATAGGCTCGATGTCGCACCCACGGAAGGATCAGCCGTGACTCATCCCGAACCCCCCCAGGAGCGGAGCCTCCGCGAACGGGTCGACGATGCCGTGTCGTGGTTCACCCACCGCCGACACGACGAAGCGACCCCGAGCGATCCGACCGGCGACCCAGCAGCACAGACGCCGGTGTACGGCTCTGCCGGTGACGTAGCGCCTGTGACGACCCCTGACGACGCGCCCGAGACCGACTCTGACGTGCCCGACACCGACTCTGACGTGCCCGAGACCGACTCTGACGTGACCGACGCCAGCGACACCGTGCCCGCCACCGACTCTGACGTGGCCCAGGCCAGCGACACCGTGCCCGCTACCGACTCTGCAGTGCCCGAGACCGACGCCGCCGTCCCGGAGACCGCCTCTGCTGTGGCCGAGACCGAGGCCGCCGTGCCGGAGAGCGACGCCGTCCTCGCACACTCCACGCAGGGCGATGCACCTCTGACCGACGAGCAAGGCCACGCCGACGAGCAGGCGCACGCCGAGGAGCAGGCGCACGAAGCCGCCGCCGACGCAGAGCCCGAACCGGTCACGACGAGTGACGGCTCGATCGTCGCAACCGGTGACGCGGCTGCAGGCCTCGTGGCCGGATCGGGACACGCCGACGAGGGGTCAACCGACCACGTGCCGGCCGAAGACGTGCCGGCCGACGACGCGTCCGCTGAGGGCGAATCGGCTCTCGAGCACGAGGAGCAAGCCGTACCCGCAGAGGCGACGGCAGCCCCGTCCGACGTGCCTGCCGACGTACCTGTCGACGTACCCGCCGACCAGGCAACCCCAGACGTGCCGGCCGACGAGAGCCGTGGACCTGCAGGAGCCGGCACCGCGGATCTGACCGACCAGCAGGCGGAGTCGTTGTACGGCAGGCCGGCAACTCAGATGGACGCCGGACCGGACACACAGGCCTACCAGCCGATCGAAGAAGACTCTTCGCCGCCCCGGTCCCTGTACCGCGACGAGGCGATCGCCGCCGGTGCGGCCGGTGTCGGGGCTGCGGGGGTCGCGGCGCTGGCGTCGACGGGTCGAGGAGCGGAGGAAACCGTCATCCTCGACGCCGACGAGCAGGCTTGGATGAGGGACGAGGAACGGGTGGCTCGGGACCGGTCGCTCGGCAAGGTCGAGACCGTCGACGATGCGCCGAGCGGGCCGGCACCGTTCGCCGTACCCACCACCTACCGCGGCTTCCCGTCGTTCGGGTTCTTCCTGTTGCGCCTGGTCGTGGCGGGGATCCTCGGTGTCCGGGCGTACCAGCACATCACGGGACTCACGGCCACGAAGGCCATGTGGGCGAACACGGTGCTGCCGCAGCCGGAGCTGGTCGCGTGGGTCCAGATCGGGCTCGAGATCGCGATCGCCGTGATGCTGTTGCTTGGTTTGGCGACTCGCATTGCCGGATTGGCCTTGCTCGTGCTGTCGGTGGCTTTGCTTGCCTTCGTGTTGTGGGGTGTGGCGCCGATCTTGAGCCAGGGCACGTACGGCTTCCTCGGCGACCTCGATCTCCTCCTGGCCACGCTCGGGCTCTTCTTCTTCGCTACCGGGGGTGGCGGCGCTGGGATCGATGCCAACATCCACCGCGGCCGGATCCAGCGCAAGAACGACAAGGCCGTCGCGAGCTGATTCACGACCCACGGCCCCGGTCACGAAGGATGTTCGGACCGGGGCCGTTGTTCGTTTCCGGACGTCAGCTGACCCGGTAACGGTCCAGCAACCGGCCGATGATCGCTTCGGTTTCTCCCTCGCCGGCGTAGGTTCCGTCGAACGCTCGGTAGTGGTCGACGATCTCGCGCGCGCCCTGGCTGAACGGCACGGTGCAGGTGAAGTCGGGCACCAGGCGCCTGATCAGGCTGTTGTCGAAGATCGTCGGATGCGCCTTGTCGCCGAGCAGGCCGGCCCCCCAGTCGGGATCCGCGGCGTTGATGGCGTCGGACGGCACGTGCACGATCCGAGCCGGCATACCGGCCGCGTCGGCCAGGGTCCGGGCGATCGCGTCCCAGGTCAGCCACTCGTCGCTCGTGATGTGCACGGCCAGGCCGAGCGCCTGACGGTTCCCGAGCAGGCCGACGAAACCCTTCGCGAAATCCGTGGTGTGGGTGAGCGTCCACAAGCTCGATCCGTCACCGTGGATCACGATCTCCTGCCCGGTCAGGAGGCGTCTGATCGTGGCATGGCGACCACCCAGGATGGTCATGGTCTTGTCGTACGTGTGCGACGGCCGCACGACCGTCACGCCGAACTGCTCGGCTCGCCACAGGTCGAACAGGTACGTCTCACACGCAATCTTGTCGCGGCTGTACGACCAGAACGGGTTGGCGAGCGTCGTTGCCTCGGTGATGGGCAGGATGCGAGGCGGCTTCTGGTACGCCGACGCCGAACTCACGAACACGTACTGGTCGGTCGCCTGGCGGAACGCTCTCACCGACGCGGCGACCTGGTCGGGCGTGAAACTCAGGAAGTCGCAGACGGCGTCGAAGTGACGACCCGCGATCGCCGAGTTCAGCGACGCCGGATCCCGCACGTCGGCCACGATCGACTCCACCCCTTCGGGCAGGGAACGTCCGGTGGACAGGCCCCGGTTCACCACGCTGACCTGCCATCCCCGGTCGGCGGCCAGGGCCACGCTGGCCGCGCTGATCACACCGGTCCCGCCGAGGAAGCAGACACAACGTTTCGTCATGGCGCCCATCCAATCCTGATCGAGCGGCTTCGGCGAGCTTGGTCCGGGTCTGCGTCAAGGTGTCTCGCCGTTCGCCTTCGGGATCCGGCTCTGGTTCGGGCCTTCCTGGAACAGTGGGGCCGTACGGCCGTACGGCTCAGGTGTCGCCCATGCCGTCGAGCTCAAGCCGGTCCTCCCTGACCCGCGTGGCCAGGTCGAGCTTCGTGTACGTGGGGCGCCCCGCATCGGTGTATTTCCGCTTCACACGTTCGAGATATTCACGCGCGGTCCCGTACGCCACCCCGGCTCTGCGGGCCGCCGCAGCCAAGGTCGCGCCCGACGCGTACGCGGTCAGCACCACTCGCTCCTGGCTCGACAGTTGCGGGCGGTTGGGCCGGTTGTCGCGGCTCAACACGAACGCCAGTTCAGGGCTCACCACGGAATGTCCCGCTGCGACGTCGCGAATCGCCTGGACGAGGGCCTCGAGATCCTGGTCCTTGGTCACGTACCCGGACGCCCCCGCCTCGATGGTGGCCAACACCCCGTCGGCGTCAGGAATTGTCGACACCACCAAGACCCGGGCGCCGGATTCCATCACGCGTCGGACGTTGTCGGCGGGATTCGAGTGGTCGCGCAGGTTGAGATCCAGGAGCACGACTTCAGGCGGCTGGGTGCCGACGGCCGCGAGGTACGCCGACACCGTCGTCACCATCGTGGCCAGGTCGATGTCCTCGATCGGGCGAAGCCACGAGTCGAGCCCGCCCAGTAGCATCCGGTCGTCGTCGATCGCGGCGATCGTGATCATCCCGGCCACCTCAATTCGACCGTCGTTCCTTGTCCTGGTTCGGAATCGACCGTGGCCACGCCGCCCGCTTCGGTCATCCTGGCCACGATCGAACCCTTGACCCCGAGGCCTCGCGACGGAGAGCCGACTTCGAACCCGCTGCCGCGGTCGGTGACGGTGACGACGAGTTTCGCCTCGTCCGGCGCCGGGTGGTCGGGCGTCGCTCCGACGATCGTCACCCAGGCCTCGCTGGTGCCGCTGTGCCGCACGACATTGGCCAACGCCTCACGGATGCAGTCGCTCACGGCCCGCACCACGTCGACGGGAAGGTCGTCGGGCACGTCGGAGATGTGGGGGTGCACCCGTAGACCGTCCTGTTCGCGGGTCATCCTCGCCAGTTCGCCCACGAGGTACATGCCGGCCGCCGAGTCGGTGGTCGCAATCAGACCCCGGAGGTAGTCGGCATCGGTCGAGATCCGGCGCCGGATGTCGTGCTGCTGGGGATCGAGGGTGCCGCGCGAGAGCGCCGACAAGGTGGAGAGCACCGTGTCGTGGAGCACACGATATTGCTTCGCACGCTCGACTTCTCGCGCCTCGGCGGCTCTCACTGTGGCTCGGGCCGCTTCGAGTTGCCGTTCGGCCAGCTGTTGGTCCTGCCCAGCTTGCAGCCACGTAGGTACGAGCCAGGCTGCCAGCGCCGGCACGCCCAGCAACGTCACCACTTCGGTGGTGAGGCTCGAAAGGATGACGGCGCCGTACCCCAGGGTCGTCGCGATCCCGACCAGGAAAGCGAGGCACAGACCGCCGAGCACTGCAGCGGCCGTACGACGAGGCAGGCAGACCGCTGCGACGACCCCGGCCCCGACCGCCAGAGAGAACGTGGGATGGGCGTAGCTGGTGCCGTACCCAGGCGCCGTCGCGATCCCTCCCAACAACAGCGCCACCGCCTGAGCCGCGGTGTTGACGTACACCACCCGCGGCGGAATCTGCCGCCGCCACCAGCCCACGAGCAACGTCAACCCGGTCGAGATCGTCGCCATCCACCAGGCGATCCAGGCCAGGATCGGTTGTTCGACACCGGCCCCACCCGTCAGCCAATGGGCGAGCGGCCACGCCGCCGCCTGCGCGAATCCGATCACGGTCAGGACAGCCAGCAGTCGCTTGACGAGCAGGACGGGCTTGCCCGTCAAGGCCGACGTCGACGCGGCTGGAGGGCTCATGCGCCCAGCATGCCAAGGCCTGCAGCTCAGGTGGGGGATCACCGCCGACCGGACGACCTGCCTCTCGCGCAGCCCGGTCGCCACCAGCTCACGCCGAGCCGTCCGAGCTGTGTCGGACGAATTGCCGACAGCAGGATTTCCGTCGTGCGTAGGCAGGCGTACCGGACCACAGTTGTCTCAAAGCGAAGGGAGCCCGGGACATGGCGAACACCGACAAGATGATGCGGGCACTGGTCCTGTGCGTGACGTCGTGGTTCGTGATGGCCGTGATTTCCCTATGCATCCACACGTTCGCCCGGTGAGTCGCCCCCTCTGAGCCAGGGGAAGCAGGCGGTGGTCGGCGAAGTACAGTGACCGCCATGTCGACGGTGATGGCGGTGACCTTCGTCAGGCACGGCCGCCTCTACTACGTCGACCCGGGCGACGTCGACGCTCGGGTGGGTGATCGTGTCCTCGTCCCCACCGAGGGCGGGCCCGAAGTCGCAACCGTGGTGTGGGCGTCGGAGGACGTCGACGAGGTGATGACCTCGCTGCCCGTCTGCGTGGGTCTGGCCGCGGCCGCCGATCTCGAACGCGACGCAGCCAATGCCCGCCGGAAGGCCGAGGTAGAGCTCATCGCGAAGGCTTTGATCGGCGACCACGGATTGCCGATGAAGCTGGTCGGGGTGGACGTGATCGATCGGTCGGCCGAGTACGGCTCGCTGGTCGCGATCTACTACACAGCCCCGCATCGGGTCGATTTCCGGGCCCTCCTGGGTGATCTTGCGCGCTCCCTGAAGTCCCGGATCGACCTTCGGCAGGTCGGCTCCCGCGACGCCGCGCGGTTGATCGGCGGCATCGGGTCGTGTGGCCGGGACCTGTGCTGCAGCACGTTCCTGGACACCTTCGAACCGATCAGCAAGAGGTTCGTGAGAGGCCAGGAACTCGTCAACAACCCGCTCCAGATCCAGGGTCAGTGCGGTCGGCTGAAATGTTGTCTGGCGTACGAACGCCCGCTGTACGAGGATTTCGATCGTCGGGCGCCGGCTCCGGGTACGGCGGTGGACACTCCGGACGGGCCTGGGGTCGTGGTCGCGCGCTCGATGCCGACCGAGTCGGTGACCGTTCGTACGTCGAGCGGCGAGCTGCGGGGTTGTGCCCTGGCCTCGGTGTGCGTACGGAGTGGCCGAACCGCTGTTCGTCCATCACCAGGATCGGCTTCCGTCGACACGTGAAACTGTCGGTGCTGGCCTCTACCCTCATTCTCGTGAGCGAGCACCACCCTCAAGGCCACACCGGTCCACAGCCGAACCAGGCGAGCGCGCAGTCGCGGCAAGACGGGTACGGCCAACAGCCGCCCTACCCTCAACAGCCGTACGGGCAGAACCCTCAGCAGCCGTACGGGCAGAACCCTCAGCAGCCGTACCCCCAGGGTCCGCAGCAGCCGTACCCGCAGCAGCAGCCGTACCCCCAGGGCTCGCACCTGGGCGCGGGTGGCAGCCTGCAGGCCTCCGGCGCGACCACGCACCACGGCCAGAGGCCGACGGCGTACGGCTCAGGCGGCGGGTACCAAGGTCCTCCGGCCCCGGGGACCTACGCGGGAGGCCCGCCTCCGAAGAAGGCGAAGACGCCACTCGTGATCGGTGCAGTGGCGGTCGTGCTGGTGGTCGCGTTGGTGGTGGGGTTCGGAGTGATGCAGGGCTGGTTCACCGGGCAGCCCACTGCTTCGACCACGCCGAGCGCCACCGCTGCCTCGTCATCGGCGACGGCGGCGGTCTCCCAGCCGGGAGTCGTGATCAGCAAGCCGGCCGTCCCGAAGCCCGCTACGACGACGGATCGAACCTTCAGCTCGCCGGATCGTCCGACGGTGCCGATTCCTGACGTCAAGCCGGCGGGGTACGTCAATCCGCCGGCCGGGTCGGGGATGAGCCGGTACACGAGCCAACAGCCGAGTTGGCAGCCGTGCACGATCGACAACGTCGCACTGGACTGCGCCACGGTGTCGGCGCCGCTGGACTACACCAAGCTCGACGGGCAGGCCATCACGCTCAAGATGTCTCGGGTCAAGGCCACAGCAGAACCTCGCCTCGGCACGATCTTCGTCAATCCGGGCGGGCCCGGCGCCGCCGGCACAAGCCTGGCGGCTGGCTTCCAGCGAACCGGGCTGGAGATGTACGACATCGTCGGCTGGGATCCTCGTGGCACGGGCGGGTCGACTCCGGTTCAGTGTCAGAACGGGGCCCCGATCGACGCTTTGCGACAACTCGACCAGTCGCCCGACACCGAAGCCGAGAAGCAGGCGCTGCTCAAGGGCTGGGCCGACTTCGGCATGGGCTGTCTCGAGAGGTCGGGTTCGCTGCTGCAGCACATCACGACAGTCGACACCGTCAACGACCTCGACATGATGCGGCAGATCGTCGGCGACCAGGAGTTGAACTACCTGGGCTACAGCTACGGCACCTACATCGGCGCCGTCTATGCAGAGAAGTTCCCCCAGAACGTAGGCAAGCTGGTGCTCGACTCGGCGGTCAACATCACCCCCGACGAGTCGGTGGTCCAGGCGTCGGGCTTCGATCACACGTTGGGTCTGTACGCGGATTGGTGCGTCCAACAGGCGTGCACCTTGGGCACCTCCAAAGACGAAGTGCTCAAGTCGATCACCGACCTGTTGGCGCAACTGGACAAGGCCCCGATTCAGGGATCAGGCACGCGCAAGCTGACCGACTCCGAAGCGATGGACGGCATCGCCTTGTACCTGTACTTCGACCAGACCTACTGGGGAGACCTGACGACGGCAATCGAAAACGCGCGTAAGGGGAACGGCGCTGCGCTCCTCCGAGCTGCCGACGCGATCCGTGACCGGGGTTCGAACGGTCAGTACGACACGGGCTATCTCGCGTTCTACGCGATCGGGTGTGCCGACAGCGGAGACGACGGCATCGATCGGGCCTTCGCCGACTGGCAGGCAGATTCGGTCAAGGCGCCGATCTTCGGCAAGTACTTCGGCCCGAACGTGAGCTGTGTCCAGTGGCCGGTCAAGGGCCTGGCCCCGTTCGACATCAAGGGTGCCGGGGCCAAGCCGATCGTCGTCGTGGGCGCAACGGGAGACTCGGCCACGCCGTACCAATACGCCGCATGGATGAGCGACCAGCTCGAATCGGCGGTCCTGGTGACCTACGACGGGGCCGGCCATGCGACGTACGGCGGCAAGAGCGCTTGTGTCGACGCTGCCGTGGTGGCGTACTTCGCGAAGGGAACCGTGCCGCCTGACGGCCTGTTCTGCAAGGCCTGACCGATGCGCCGACCGGCGCGACGTCAGGTCAGCGGGGCTGCTTCGCGTCAGTGAGGGTCTGGATCGACTCGACGATGATCGTGGCGAACCGGTCCCAGTCCAGGGTCATCGCGACGTCGGTCCGGGCTTCGCCGAGGCCGTAGCCACCGATGCCGCGGTGCCGCATCCCGGGCACCGACTCGAAGTTCGTGACCGTCATGCCGCGCGTCCAGTCGCCGCGCAGTTCGACTTCCACATGGGCCTTCTCGGTGGTGAAGAGTTGCGGGTCGGCAAGGTAGGCCACGCAGCAGGCATCGTGTACGGCCGCGGCCGGCAGTCCGGAGAACTCCAGGTGCGTGCCGCTCACGAAAGCCCAGATGTCGAGCACGAACTGGGCGAGCTCGCCGCCGACGGCGCGCACTCGGTCCTGCAGCTCGGGGGTCGCGAGTGCCTGATGGGTGAGATCGAGGCCCACCATCGTCACCGGCCAGGCGCCGCGGAAGACGTCGGCGGCCGCCTCGGGGTCTGCGTAGATGTTGAACTCGGCGGTCGGGGTCGAGTTGCCCCGCGTGTAGGCCCCACCCATCAGCACGACCGACTTGACCCGCTCCACGATCCGAGGCTCGCGGCGCATCGCCATCCCGATGTTGGTCAGGGGGCCGACCGGAACGAGGTGCACCGTGCCGGGTTCGTGCGCCATCACCGTGTCGATGATGAGATCGATGGCGTGGCGCGGGTCGAGCTCGAAGGTCGGCTCGGGCAGGACGGGCCCGTCGAGCCCGGTCTCTCCGTGGATGTCGTCTGCGATCACCTGCGGCTGAACCATCGGCCGGTCGCAGCCGCGCGCAACCGGCACCTGGAAGCCGCCGATCGTGCACACGCTCAGCGCGTTGCGCGTGGTCTTGTCGACCGTCTGGTTGCCGGCCACGGTCGTGACGGCGAGCAGCTCGATCGACGGGTGAGCTGCGGCGATCAGCATCGCGATCGCGTCGTCGTGGCCCGGGTCGCAATCGAGGATGATCTTCTCCATCGGGAGCCTTTCGAAGCTGGGTTCGACGCGGGTTCGTCGACCGGCGGCGACGAACTTCGTCGCTGTCCGCCTGCGATTCTGCAGCCTCGGGTCATGCTGATCAATCGTCGGCGTGGTGGAGCGCACGAGGGCCCAGGCGCTTCGGCATGGTTTCGCGCCGGGGTGACCGGATCGCTATAGTTCTGCTTCGGCTGGCCGTCTGGTACGGCTCCGCCGCCTTAGCTCAGTCGGCAGAGCGGCTCACTCGTAATGAGCAGGTCTGGGGTTCGACTCCCCAAGGCGGCTCCATGGACAGATCGCGCCGCGTGGCCGGGGTTTGGAACGCCCCTTCGAGCGGTGACCGTTGACGGGAGATCCTCATGGCAGGTGGCTTGGCCGCACTTCTCGACGACATCGCGGCCTTGGCGAAGCTGGCTGCCGCATCGATCGACGACGTCGGCGCCGCGGCCGCGAAGGCGAGTGCCAAGGCAGCCGGTGTGGTGGTCGACGACACGGCAGTCACTCCTCGGTACGTGCACGGCTTCACCGCCGACCGGGAATTGCCCATCATCAAGAAGATCGCGCTCGGGTCGTTGCGCAACAAGCTGCTCTTCATCGTGCCGGCCGCGTTGATCCTGAGTCAGTTCGTCCCGTGGTTGCTGACACCTCTGCTGATGGCCGGTGGCACGTACCTCTGTTTCGAAGGGGCAGAGAAGCTGTGGGAGAAATTCGGCGGCGGGCACCACGACACCGCCGAGGTGCCGGCTGCGATGTTGGGTGCCGACCAGGAGAAGACCATGGTCTCCGGGGCGATTCGAACCGACTTCATCCTCTCCGCGGAGATCATCGTCATCGCGCTCAACGAGGTGGCGTCCGAAGGTTTCTGGACGCGCGCGGTCACGCTCGTGATCGTCGCCGTCGCGATCACGCTGCTGGTGTACGGCGTGGTCGCCCTCATCGTGAAGATGGACGACGTCGGGCTCAAGCTGGCCGGTCGGAAATCTGCCGGCGCGAAGAGGCTGGGCACATGGCTGGTCTCGGCCATGCCCACCTTGCTCAGCGTGCTGTCGGTCGTCGGAGTCATCGCGATGCTCTGGGTCGGCGGTCACATCCTGCTGGTCGGTGCCGACAGCTTGGGGTGGCATGCGCCGTACGAGTTCGTGCACTGGCTCGAGCATTTCGTCTCCGGTCTTCCCGCGGTGGGCGGTGCCCTCGCGTGGCTCGTCAACACGCTCTGCTCTGCGCTGATCGGGGTCGTTACCGGCGCGATCGTGGTCGCGATCGTCAGCTTCCTGCCCAAGCCGAAGAAGAAGGCAACGCCGACCGACTCCGAGCCCGTCGCCCACTGACCTCAGAACTGCCCGCCCCAACGCGGACCTCGGGCAGGGACCGAAGACCAGCTCAGGGCGGTCCGGTCGTGCAACCCGTGCCAGGCGACCGCAGACCCGCTCATTTGATCCTTCAAACAGTTACTTGTATGGTGCAAGCAAATGAATCCATCCCTGGCCGATGCCGTGACCGGCGACATCACCCGAGCATTCAAGCTGATGGCGGCAATTCGGAACCGTTCGCTGTCGGACGACGGCGCCGTGACCAGCGTGCTGTTCAAGCTGACGAGCGGTCCGAAACGCGTCACCGAGCTCACCGACGGTCGGTCGGCTGATCTCAGCGTCGTGAGCCGTCAAGTCACCCAAGCGGCCCACCGCGGGCTCGTGCGCAAGACGAGTGACCCGACCGACGGCCGTGCCCAACTCGTCGAACTCACGACCAGCGGTCACGACGCCATCCGCGACGTTCTCAACCTCAGGACCGACGTGTTCGGCCACGTTTTCGAGGAATGGAGCGTCGACGACATTTCCGCCTTCTCCGGCTATCTGCACCGCTTGTGCGAAGGCCTGGAGTCGTACCACGAACGGACACTATGACCAGTCCCGCCCAGACGGAGCGGCATGCCGACGAGCTGACGCCTCGGCAGATCACCACCATCTTGATCGGTCTCATGACCGGCATGTTCCTGGCCGCGTTGGATCAAAACGTCGTGGGTACGGCGATGAAGACGATCGCCGACGACCTGCAAGGCCTCGACCAGCAAGTGTGGGTCACCACGGCCTACATGATCACGTCGACGATCACGACCCCGATCTACGGCAAGCTCAGCGACCTCTATGGTCGCAAGAAGTTCTTCCTCACAGCGATCTCGATCTTCATCGTCGGGTCCCTGGCGTGTGCTTTCGCATGGTCGATGCCCGCATTGTCGGCCTTCCGCGCGATCCAAGGCCTCGGCGCCGGTGGTCTGTTCTCCCTCGCTCTGGCGATCGTCGGCGACATCGTGCCGCCGCGGGAACGGGCCAAGTACCAGGGGTACTTCCTGGCGGTCTTCGGTACGTCGTCGGTTTTCGGCCCGCTCATCGGCGGCTTCTTCGCCGAGGCCAACGCGGTGTTCGGCGTGACCGGTTGGCGCTGGGTGTTCCTGATCAACGTCCCGGTCGGGCTCATCGCGCTGGTTGCCGTCACGCTCACGCTGCATCTGCAGCACGTGCCGAGGAAGGCGACCGTCGACTGGTTGGGCGCGTTCACTCTGGTCGTCGGCGTCGTACCTCTGCTGCTGGTCGCAGAACAGGGACGTACGTGGGGATGGCTGTCGACGAACTCGATCGCGTGCTATGTCATCGGCCTCGCCGGTCTGATCGCGTTCGTCTTTGCCGAACGTCGGGTCGGCGACGATGCGCTGATCCCGCTGCGGATCTTCTCCAACCGGACGATCCTGATCTCCCTGGGGGGCGGATTCGTCATCGGTGCGGGCATGTTCGGCGGAATGCTGACGATTCCGCAGTACCTCCAGATCGTCCACGGCGCAAGCCCGACCCAATCGGGGGTGCAGATGCTACCGATGGTGCTCGGCATGATGACGGCGTCGGTGCTGTCGGGGCAACTGATGTCCAAGACCGGTCACCTGAAGGCATTTCCCCTCGTGGGCGTGACGATCATGACGGTTACCATGTTCCTGTTCTCCCGCATCGGCGCCGACACCGACATGTGGAAAGTCATCGTGCTCATGGCGATGTTCGGCTTCGGGCTCGGCAATACGATGCAGCCGCTCACGATGGCGGTCCAGTCGTCGGTGGCTCCCCGTGACATGGGGATGGCGACGAGTTCCGCCACCTTCTTTCGGCAGATGGGTGGCACGCTCGGAGTCGCCGTGTTCCTGTCGTTGCTGTTCAACACGCTCGGCGACAACATCAGGAACGCGTTCATCGAGGCGTTCAAGACGCCGGAGTTCCAGCAGGCCCTCCACGATCCGGCCGTGCTCGCCAACCCGGCGAATGCGAACTTCGTCAAGGCATTGAACTCCGGTGACGCAAGCATCCTCAGCGGTGTGGCGAGTGACTCGTCGATCATCGGCAAGCTCGATCCTCGCCTTGCCCACCCGTTCAAGGTCGGCTTCTCGCAATCGATGGACCTCGTCTTCCTGATCGGGGGATTCGTCTGCCTGGCCGGCGTGCTGGTGTTGTTGTTCCTGCCCAACGTGAAGTTGGCGAGCCAGTCCGCAGCGGCTGCCCTCAAGGCCGAGCAGCGCGCCCGTCACACGGTGACCGACGACCTGGTCGACGTTTCGGCAGCCGAGTCCATGGGTCACACGGTCTACGAACTCGATGGCGACGAAGACACCTGGATCGCGCCTCGTCGGGCCATGCCTACCGCTCGCCGGGCCGTTTCCGAGTCCGGCCACGAGCCGGCCGAAGAGGTCGCCGTACCTGGTCGTCGCGGCCTTCCCATCGACCATCCCTGAGGTGAGCCGTCAGCCGTACGTCGTCACCAGGCTCAGGCACTTCGTGAACCCCCTCGAAGCCAAGGGTCCCTAGGATCGGGGAATGGGCAGCGAGAGAGACGAGCACGGCAAGGGCGGGGTCTACAGCGTCAAGGGTCAGGCGTACGAGCGTGACAGTCGCTACATCCCGACCCGGATCATGCGAGAGCCGCGAGCCGGAACAGACGACTACCCCGTCGAACCCGGCCGCTACCGACTGGTGGCAGCGAGGGCGTGTCCGTGGGCGAACAGGACCCTGATCGTACGTCGCCTCCTCGGCCTGGAGCACGTCTTGTCGGTGGGCCTGCCTGGCCCGACGCACGATGCCGATTCGTGGACCTTCGACCTCGACCCAGGCGGAGTCGACCCGGTGCTCGGCATCCCGCGCATCAAGGACGCCTACCTCAAGCGGTTCCCCGATTACCCGCGCGGCATCACCGTACCCGCGATCGTGGACGTCCCCACGGGTGAAGTCGTGACCAATAACTTCGACCAAATCACGCGGGATCTCAGCTCGGAGTGGGTCGACCACCACCGTCCGGGCGCCCCGAACCTCTTCCCCGCCGATCTGCGCGACGAGATGGAACCCGTGATGCGCCGCATCTACACCGAGGTCAACAACGGCGTCTACCGGTGTGGTTTCGCTGGATCTCAGGGGGCGTACGACGACGCCTACGACCGGCTCTGGGTTGCCCTGGACTGGCTCGAAGATCGGCTCGCCGATCGGCGATTCCTGATGGGGGAGTCGATCACCGAGGCCGACGTGCGATTGTTCACGACGCTCGTCAGGTTCGACCCCGTCTATCACGGGCATTTCAAGTGCAACCGGCAGAAGCTCACCGAGATGCCGCATCTGTGGTCGTACGCCCGTGACCTGTTCCAGACCCCCGGCTTCGGTGACACGATCGACTTCGAGCAGATCAAGCGGCACTACTACCAGGTGCACACCGATCTGAACCCGAGCGGGATCGTGCCGAAGGGGCCGGACTTGTCCGGTTGGTTGGAGCCGTCGGGCCGTCAGGGAGGCCGGCCGTTCGGTGACGGCACGCCGCCCGGACCGGTCCTAGAAGCCGAACGTCCGCCCCACACGATCCTGGCCTGACCATGGCCGACTGGCGGTCCTTGGGGGTGGGTGTCGTCAGCCTCGGGTGGATGGGGAGGCTGCATGCGCGGGCCTATCGATCCTTGTCGGAGCACTATCCACAACTGCGGGTACGGCCACGGCTCGTCTCGGCGGCCGACCCCGTCGCATCCGCTCGCGCGGACGCGGTCGAGGTGATGGGGTTCGGGCGGGCAGTCCCCGACTACCTGGAGGTGATCGCCGATCCCGAAGTCGACGTCGTGTCGATCTGTGCGCCCAACTACCTTCATGCCGAGGTGGCGCTCGCCGCGGCTGCCGCCGGCAAGCCATTCTGGATCGAGAAGCCGACGGGAATCGACGCTGCCCAGAGCGCCCAGATCGCCCGGGCCGCGGAGTCTGCCGGTCTCGTCACGGCCGTCGGGTTCAACTATCGACAGGCGCCGGGGGTGGCATTCGCACGGGAATTGATTCGATCGGGTCGGCTTGGGCGAGTGACCAACGTACGGGTGTGGCTCATCGCCGACTACGCCAGCGACCCCGACGGCCCGCTGACGTGGCGTTTCGACCGTACCCGCGCGGGCGCCGGTGTGCTCGGCGACCTGATGAGCCACGGGATCGACCTCGCCCATGATCTGGTCGGCCGGATCCGGGAGGTCACCGCCATGACCACGACGTTCCTGCCCGACCGGCCGATCCCGTTGGCCCAGGGTGTCGGCCACGCCAGTGTGCCTCTCAGCGACCGTCGTGGGCCGGTCGGCAACGAGGACTACGTGGCACTGCTCGCCCGCTTCGACTCCGGAGTGTTCGGGACGTTCGAGGCGAGCCGGGTGAGCGTCGGCCCCCGGAGCGAATACGTGGTGGAGGTGTACGGCACGGAGGGCTCGATCCGCTGGAACTTCGAGGACCAGACGAAGATGCAGGTCTCGATCGGCCGTACCGGCGACCTTCACGGCTACACCACCGTCATGGCCGGAGAGCACGGGGATTATCTCCGGTTCCAGCCTGGACCCGGCATGAATATGAGCTTCGACGATCTGAAGACGATCGAGTGCAGCTTGTTCGTGAGGTCGGTGCTGACCGGGGAACAACTGGCCCCGTCGGTAGCCGACGCCTGGGCCGCTGCCGAGGTCAACGCCGCCGCACTGGCCTCAGCCGCGGACGGTCGGTGGCATGCCGTAGCTCCGGTCGAGGGACGAACCACAATCGGCTAGCGCACAGGCGCGCTCATCGGCACACCTTGACAGCGTGGGATTCGCGGTAAGGTCAGCCGGGAGTCACGGACATCGTGGCGCGTGGAAACGATGCCGTAGTCGGCACGGGAGGCGGGCCCATGACCGTACCGATTCCCCTGTCCACTTCACTCTCGGGCGGCGACGTAGCCGTCGTGGGTGTCGTCACAGCTCTCGCGGCGATCGCGGTCGCGATGTCGCTCGTCTTCCGGGCCGAGGTGTTGAAAGCGGCAGAGGGCAGTACGGCGATGCAGACGATCGCGCAGGCCGTACAGGAAGGTGCGGCGGCGTACTTGGCTCGCCAGTTCCGAACCCTCGGGGGGTTCGCCGCCGTCGCGTTCGTGGGTCTGCTCCTCCTGCCGGCGCACACCGAGGGCGGCAACGCGCTCGTCGTCCAGATTGCCCGATCGGTGGCGTTCCTGGTGGGGGCTGCGTTCTCGGGGTTGATCGGATACCTCGGCATGTGGCTCGCCGTACGTGCGAACGTGCGGGTCGCGGCCGCCGCCCAGTCGCAGGGTCGTGATACGGCGATGAAGATCGCCTTCCGTACGGGTGGCGCTGTCGGCATGGCCACCGTCGGCTTCGGGCTGCTCGGCACGGCGATCGTGGTGTTGGGATTCCGCGCCGACGCCCCCACCGTGCTGGAGGGATTCGGGTTCGGCGCCGCACTGGTCGCCATGTTCATGCGAGTCGGCGGTGGCATCTTCACCAAGGCGGCCGACGTCGGTGCGGACCTCGTGGGCAAGGTCGAACAGAACATTCCCGAGGACGACCCGCGCAACGCCGCCACGATCGCCGACAACGTGGGCGACAACGTGGGTGACTGTGCGGGGATGGCCGCCGACTTGTTCGAGTCGTACGCGGTCACGCTCGTCGCGGCGATCATCCTCGGCAAGGCGGCGTTCGGGTCGTACGGTCTCGTCTTCCCCCTGATCGTGCCCGGGATCGGCGTGGTCACGGCGTTGTGCGGCGTCTACCTGACCCGCCCCAAGCCCGGCGAAAGCGGCCTGACCACGATCAAGCGCGCGTTCTATGCGTCGGCTGCGGTCGCCGCGGTGTTGTCCGTGATCGCGTCCTTCGCCTACCTGCCCGCCACGTTCGCCCAGATCGATCCCGCGTTGGCCGATGGCCGCCCGGTGTCGGACCCCAGGATCGTCGCCGCGGGGGCGGTCGTGATCGGGATCGTGCTCGGCGTCGTGATCCTGTCGCTGACCGGCTTCTACACGGGAACCGAGGACCGGCCCGTGCAGGACGTCGGCCGTACCTCGCTGACCGGCCCGGCCACGGTCGTGCTCAGCGGCATCTCGCTCGGTTTGGAATCTGCCGTCTTCACCGCGGTCATCATCGGATTCGCGCTCTACGGAGCCTTCCTGCTCGGCGGCTCGGGCGTCGTCGGCCTGTTCGCGATCGCTATGGCGGGCGGCGGGCTGTTGACGACGGTCGGGGTGATCGTGGCGATGGACACGTTCGGACCGGTCTCCGACAATGCCCAGGGAATCGCGGAGATGTCGGGCGAGGTCGGCCCGGAGGCTGCGCAGATCCTGACCGAGTTGGACGCCGTCGGCAACACCACCAAGGCAATCACCAAGGGCATCGCGATCGCGACCGCGGTGCTGGCGGCGACGGCGTTGTTCGGCTCGTTCACCGACGCGATCCGGTCGGTGCTGGGCCCGGAGTACGACCGCTTCGTCACCGAGTCGGCGGTGTTCGGTCCACGGACACTGGTCGGCGTCATCATCGGGGCGGCCGTGGTGTTCCTGTTCTCCGGCCTGGCGATCTCGGCGGTGGGCAGGGCGGCCGGGGCAGTCGTGTTCGAGGTACGGCGTCAGTTCGCCGAGATCCCCGGGATCATGACCGGCCAGGGCAGGCCCGAGTACGGCAAAGTCGTCGACATCTGCACCCGGGATTCCCTGCGTGAGTTGGCAACTCCGGGGTTGCTGGCGATCTTGGCTCCGGTTGCGGTCGGCTTCGGGCTGGGGCCCTCGGCGCTGGCCGGCTACCTGGCCGGCGCGATCGCCTGCGGCTCCCTGATGGCGATCTTCCTCGCCAACGCCGGCGGCTCGTGGGACAACGCCAAGAAGCTCGTCGAAGACGGACACCACGGAGGCAAGGGGTCGGAAGCCCACGCGGCGACGGTGATCGGGGACACGGTCGGCGACCCGTTCAAGGACACCGCCGGCCCGGCCATCAATCCGCTGATCAAGGTCATGAACCTCGTCGCGGTGCTCATCGCACCGGTGGTCGTCGGTCTGTCGCCCCTGAGCGGTTCGCCGAATCCCTGGCGGTTCGCGATCGCCGGCGCCGCGGCGATCGTCGGAGTAGGCGCCGTGCTGTTGTCGACCAAGCGTGGCATGGCCCTGCCGGGACACGGCGAAGAAACCCCGCCTGGGCTCGTCGGTGACGGCGAGGACGCCGAGTGGGACGTCACCCATGGCGCTCCCGAACGGTCCGGCCCGTTGTCGGAGCTCGAAGCCGACCGCTGAGCGGGACTACCGCCCCCGCGTCATGAGGTAGTAGATGACCACCCCGGCGACGACGAGGACCACGCCGAGGATCACGCGGGGGATCGGCTGCTGAAAGAGCGGTACGGCTGGTGCGCCCGTCTGTGGAACCGCGGGGGCGCGGGTTGGCCGTACCGAAGAAGCAGCCGGGGGTACGGCAGAAGTGACAGCCGGGGGTACGGCAGTCCCGTCGGTCTCGGGGACAGCCGGAGAGTGCTCTGCCTCCGGGCGCAGGTGTTCGGGTTCCGGCTCGATGGGCGGCTGCGTCACGCGAGGGCCGCCTTGACCTTGGCGGCGATGACCCGGCCGTCGGCGCGGCCTTGCGCCCGCGCGTTGACGGCCTTGATGACCTGGCCCATCTGCCTCATCGTGACGCCCTCTCCGGCGGCCGCGACTTCTTCGGCGACGATCGCGTCGAGTTCGGCTTCGGTGAGCGCGGCGGGCAGGTAGGCGCTGAGCAGGTCGACCTCGGCCAGTTCCTTCTCGGCCAACTCGGGCCGGTGCCCTGCGGTGTACGCCTCGGCCGACTCCTTGCGCTTGCGTACCTCGCGGGTGAGGACGGCACGTTCCTCGTCGGGGCTCAGTTCGCGCGCCGCATCGCCGGCGACCTCTTCGTTCTGGATGGCGGTCAACGCCATGCCCAGAACCTGGGTCTTGAACCGGTCCTGGGACTTGCGCGCCGCGGTCATGTCCGCTCTGAGCGTCTCCTTGAGAGTCGCCATCTGGTCCTCCTTCACTCACTTCATCCTCTCATTGGTTGTCGGTCCCCCCCGGTACCGTGGTGACATGAGACGGATAGCTGCACTCCTGGGCGCGTGTGCCCTTCTCGTCGCGGGTTTGTTGGCGTTTGCTCCGCCGAAGGCGTATGCCGCTGGCGCCCCCATCACGAGGATGACGATCGACGTGTCCCTCGGCAGCGACGGGCTGGCTCGTGTGCAGCAGTCGTTCGACATGAACTTCACCTCGGCCGGCCATGGGCCGTACCTCTATTTCACAACCCGGCAAGCGATCGCCGACGATCCGACCCATTGGCGGGTGGCCAAGTATTCGATCACGTCGGTGACCAGCCCGACGGGTGCGCCGGTGCAGTGGCAGACCGAGAGTCCTGATCCGGGCACCATGGCCTTGCGGATCGGCGACGCGAACCGCACCGTCACCGGTTCGCAGACCTACGTGGTGTCGTACAGCGTCGACGGCCTCGTCAATCCGAAGGTTCAGTCGAGCGGCTTCGACGAAGTGTTCTGGAACGTGATCGGCACGGGTTGGACCATTCCGATCAGCAACGTCAGCGTCACGATCAACTCGCCCGCCTCAGTGTCACAGACGCAGTGCTGGACCGGCAGCAACTTCGACGTTCCGTGCACGTCGAACACGTCGAGTGCGGCCACGGCGACCTATACCCAGAGTCAGATCGATCCGGGCGAAGGGCTCGCTGTCGTGGCCGGCTGGCCCATGGGCACGTTTACCTCCACACCGATCCTGGAGCCGCGCACCCAGCCGGTCAGCCCGTATGCGGTGACTCCGTTCACCGGCATCGGTGCCGGTGCGCTCACCCTCGGCATCATCGGGGCGTTGATCTTCGCCGGTCGTCGAGGCCGTGACGAGGTCTACCTCGGACTGACGCCCGGCCTGACCCCGACCAAGAACGCAGATGTCACCGTCGGCCGCGCCGGCAAGCAGCCGGTCGCGGTGCAGTTCACGCCGCCGGCAGGGCTGCAGCCGGGGTTGGTCGGCACGCTGATCGACGAGAAGGCAGACCAGCGCGACGTGACCGCAACAATCGTCGACCTGGCGGTGCGGGGCTACCTGCGGTTCGAGGAGAGCGACTCCAGAGACGTCACCCTCGTCAAACTGCGGGGGCCGGACGGGCTGGTCCCTTACGAGCGTCGGCTGTTCACCGAACTCTTCCCCGGTGGGGTGGAACGGGTCGACTCCGACGATCTGGTGCGCCGCAGCTTCGGGTTGACGATGAAGCAGGCTCAGAACGACCTCTACAAGGAGGTAACGAAGCGGGATTGGTTCAAGGCGAACCCCGAGACGGTGCGGTCCGCCTGGCGCGGGGTCGGCATCGCGGGCCTGGTGATCAGCTTCTTCGGCAACGGCCTCCTCGGTGGGTTGGGCCTGGGCCTGTTCGTCATTCCGTTGGTCGTGGGATCGATCGGGCTGATGATCTACAGCAAGTACGCGCCGGCTCGCACGGCGCAAGGCTCGGCCGTGTTGGCTCAATCGTTGGGGTTCAAGCAGTACCTGGAAACCGCCGAGGCCGACCAGATCAAGTGGGAAGAGGGTGTCGACATCTTCAGTCGCTACCTCCCGTTTGCGATCGCGTTCGATTGCGCCGAACGCTGGGCCAAGGTGTTCCAGGAACTGGCCGCTCGCGGTGTGCCGATGCCGGTGCCGACCTGGTACGTGGGTCCGTCCTGGGGGTACGGCTATCCCATGGGCATGGCCAGCGGCGGGTTCAACTCGATCGTGAACAGTCTCGACGGCTTCAGCCACACCGCAGCCACGGCGATGCAGGCGGCGACCGTCGGCTCCAGTGGTGGCTCTGGCTTCTCCTCGGGCGGATTCTCCGGTGGCGGTGGCGGCGGCTTCGGTGGCGGTGGCGGTGGCAGCTGGTAAGCCGAGGGTGCTCCGCGCGGCAGGGGAGGTACGGCGTCACTACACTGCGGCTTCATGACCTCGTGTGCTCGGTGTGGCAAGGATGTCCCCGACGACGCGTTGTTCTGCCCCGCCTGTGGTGCCCCGTTATCGGCGCACAGCGAGTTGTTCCGGCCCGATCCTGAGCCTGACCAGCCGCGGGCGCGGCGCGGGATCGCACCCGAGGGCGGAGGGCACGAGGGGCCGGACCCGATCGATTCGCCCCTCGAGCCCGTGACGCCGAAACACCCCGATGCCGCGGCGGGGTCGAGCGAAGAGATCGATCCAGGGCCCGAAACTCAGCCGTTCTCCGCGTTCCTTACCCCCGGCACCCCGGGGGATCCCCCCGCGAGCCAACCGTGGGACGTCGACTACGCGCGCCCGGAGATTCCCGAAGATCTGTTCCGGGATTCCGTGCCACCAGAACCGGCCTTCGACCCCGACGCCACAGCGATCCGTGCGCCTGACGGCACGACCCGGATGCCGTACAGCCAACCGGTTCGTCCGGGCCAACCGAGAGCAGTGCCGTACCGGTCAACGCCGACCAGCGCATTACCGACCCCCGGCACTCCGGAGGCAGACCTCCTACCGGGCGAGCGGGCCAGGCAGGCCGCACAACCGCAGGGCGTGCCACCGGCGGCGCCGACATCACCCGAGCCTTCCCCTTCGAAGAGTCGGCGCCCGGCCTTGATCGTGATCGGGATCCTGGCAGCCCTGCTGCTCGTTGCGATCATCGGTGCGATCTTCTGGTTCTCGGGTGCGGCCTCGCCACGCCCCTCAGCCGCGACCCCACGGGCGAACGCGTCGACGGCCACGCCGAGTCGGGCCGTCTCGTCGTCGGTCAGGCCGACCACGGGCGCCAGCAATCCTGGCTACTCCACGACTCCACTGCCCACGGGCACGCCCACCTTCGTGACCAGCTTTGCTTTCCCGCCGCCCGGGGCGAAATCGTGCAGCGACGGCGTCGCGGCAGGTGATACGACGAGTTGCGAGTTCGCGTTGAACGTGGCCGCCGCGATTCCTGCGGGTTCGACCGGGACGTTCACCGTGAGGGCGACCTCTCCGGTGACGAACCAGGAGTACGAGATGACCTGCACGGTGACCGACTTCACGACCTGCACCGGGGGCGTGAACGCTCACGTGTACGTGAAGTAATCGCGTCGCCCGGCGTTTCGTGACGTCCGCGAGCCCACCCGGCTGTGCGCAGTCGACAAAGCCGGTGGCAGACTGCCGAGTATGGCTCTCCTCACTCGTCGCCTTGTCGTCCTGGGTGCTGCCGGGGGACTGGCGCTGCTGACCTCGTGCTCCAGCAAGCCGGCTGCCACCGCCGCGCAGCCCGATATCGTGGTGGAGTCGCCGTGGGTGCGGACCACCGACGGATCCACCGACACGACGATGAGCGCGGCCTTCCTGACACTGTCCAACCCGGGCGACGCCAACGTGTCGCTGGTGGGGGCGTCGACATCGGTCGCGAACATGTGCGAGATCCACGAAATGGTCAAGGACAGCTCCGGAAAGACCGTCATGCAGAAGGCGCCCAACGGCGTCGCTATCCCGGCGGGCTCGCACTTGCACCTGACTCCGGGTGGGTACCACGTCATGCTCATGGGCCTGAAGCAACCCTTGCCCGTCGGTTCCGAAGTGACAGTGGAATTGGCCTTCTCGTCTGGTCAGAAGCTGACGGTGACCGCGCCCGTCAAGGTGTTCAGCGAAGAAGAAGACCACTACCACGGCACGCCTACCCCGTCGACGAAGTGACCGACGTCAGCCGGCGAGGGCTCCTCGGGTACGGCGCCGCCGGCGGGGCAGTAGCCCTCGGAGCCGCCGGACTCCTCGCCGTCACCCGCCCGGCTGTCACACCGGTCCCGGCCCCGAGCGGGCCGCAGCATCGGACGTACGACCCGTTCGGGCGGCACCAAGCCGGGATCGATACCCCCACCCCGGCGGCGACCACGCTCGTCGCGTACGACCTGCTACCCAGCACCGACGCGCTGGCGCTGGCCCGGCTGCTGCGGGTGTGGAGTTCGGACATCCCGCCCCTGATGGAGGGCAAATCGCCGTTGGGTGACCCGGTGCCGGAACTGTCGTACGGGGGAGTCTCGCTCACGGTGACCGTCGGGTTCGGTCCGGGGATCTTTGCCCTGACGGGACTCGAGACCAAACGGCCCGACGGATTCCTCGACGTCCCACCCATGACCCACGACAAACTCCAGTCACGGTGGTCCGGCGGCGACTTGCTCGTGATGGTGGCCGCCGACGATGCGACCTCGGTGGCATACGCGGAACGCGTCATGACGAGGGACGCCGCCCCGTTCGCCACGGTGAGGTGGCGACAGACGGGGTCGTGGCGAGGAACCGACGGTGCCGGACAGCCGCTCACCGGGAGGAATCTGTTCGGGCAGGTCGACGGGACGGGGAATCCCACGGGGATCGACCTCGAACAAGCGGTCTGGTCCGCCGATACCCAGGGCTGGTTTGCCGGGGGAACCACGATGGTGTTGCGCCGGATCGAGATGAACCTCGACGTTTGGGACACGCTCAACCGGGAACGGCAAGAAAAGGTCATCGGGCGCCGACTGAGCGACGGGTCCCCCCTCACCGGGCAACGGGAGACCGATGCGCTCGATCTGGGTGCAGTCGATGCGACGGGTCAGCCGGTGATCCCGACGAACGCCCACGCGCGGCTCGCCCATCCCGACGTCAACGGCGGTCGGCGAATGTTGCGCCGCGGGCTGAACTACACTGACGATTCCGACGGAATCCGCAGGTCGGGCCTGCTGTTCATCGCGTTCGTGCGGTCGATCGCCGCCCAGTTCACCCCGGTGCAACAGAGGTTGGATGCCATGGACGCTCTGAACGAGTGGACAGCGGCCATCGGGTCGTCGATCTGGGCCTTGCCCGGCGGCATTCCGAGAGGCGGCTGGCTGGCCCAAGGCCTGGTCGGCCCGGCGTGGCCCACCGCACCCATCTGCGAATCCTGCACGAGGCAGGTCTGAGCGGGTCGGTCCGCACGGCTGACGTGGCGGGTACGGCAGGATGTCGCGCATGATCACTGCCGCGGCCGACGGTTCAGCCTTGTCGAACCCGGGGCCGGCGGGGTGGGCGTGGTACGTCGACGACGACCGCTGGGCGGCCGGGGGCTGGCCCCACGGGACCAACAACATGGGCGAGCTGATGGCCGTACTGGATCTCCTCCGGCAGACCAGGGACAGCGGCGAGGCCCTCCAGGTGCTGTGTGATTCGCAGTACGCGATCAACGTGTGCACCACGTGGATCCCGGGCTGGAAGCGCAAGGGGTGGCGGAAGGCGGACGGCTCGCCGGTGCTCAACGTCGACCTCGTCAAACAACTGGATTCGGAACTGTCTGGTCGTACGGTCCAGTTCGACTGGGTCAAGGGCCACGCGGGTCATTCGCTGAACGACAAGGCCGACGAACTTGCCCGGGCGGTGGCGACCGCGTACCGCGACGGTCAGCCCCCGCGCCTCGGCCCCGGGTTCGGTGGCCGTCGCAGGGAGGCATCCGTTGTCCAGGTGGACCTCTTCACTTTCGACGAAGACCCCGGCGAGCTGCCGTCTCGGTCTGGATCCTGGCCCTTGTCGCAGCAGCGGTCGGCGGATCGGGCGGATCGGTCCGGCGCCGCAGCGGTGTGGCCGCAGGCCGTACCCGAGCCTGAAACCCTGGTGGTCGAGCTCGAACGAGCGTTGCTCACCGACGAGGTACGGCTCGACCGGGAAAGGCTCGCCGACTTGCTCCATCCCGACTACGTGGGCTTCGAGGCCTCCGGGCAGATCCGCACGCGGGGGTCGCTCTTGGCCCGGGCGGCGGTGCTCGGAGGACGTACGGAGTTGACGGTGCTCGGTGTCGATGCGCTCGCCGATCATGCACTGCTCGTACGGTGTCGGCTGCGTCGCGAGGGAGAGGAGTTCCTCTCCTCCTCGGTGTGGGTGCGAGTCGGCGACTCCTGGCTGTTGCGTTTCCGTCAGGAAACGCCGACGGGGTGAGGTCGCCTGGTCCGAACGGTCAACGTGGCGGATGAGCCAGGATCGTACGGACGAGGCAGGCCTGTTCGAGCCCCGACCACGAACCCTGGAAGCGCAGTTCGCAGCACGTGCCGGTCGGGAAGTGGGTGGAGATCTGCGCCATTGCCTCGTGGTCGGACGTTTCGTCTGCGAGGTCGTGAACCAGGGAAGGGATTCCGGGGCTGTGACCGACCACGAGGGCGACTTTCACGTCGTCGGCCAACCCCTGAACCCACTCCAAGATCGTCCAGGACCCTCCGTTGTACAGGTCGTCGAGACTGACCGTGTCGACGCCGAGGCCCAACTGCGACGCGGTCTGCCGGGTACGGGCCGCGCTCGACACGAGTACCTTCTCGATCGCGGCGTTCGCGAGGTCCCGTCCGACGCGAGAGGCTTCTTCGCGACCACTGGTCGTCAAGGACCGCATCCGGTCGCCGCCGATCCCGAAGTGCTCAGCGGTCGCATGCCGCATCAGGAACAAGACCTTCTCGCCTGACTGGTCCTGGGCCACGTCGCACCGGTCCTTTCGTCGTACCTCGATCAGGAGGGTACGGCAGGCCCGAGACGGATACGCTGAGGCGGCCGTGAGAAGGGAGCCCAAGTCGATGGCAGACCTGGTGCGGCCCGACTCACGTCCCGAACTGCCCGTCGACGCCGATGTCGACGCGGTCGTGCATTACCGGGGGCCCTTGCACCTGCGATTCCGCTACGTCTACGTCGTCTTCCTCGGCGGTGCGTTCGGTACGGTCGCCCGGTGGGTCGTGGGCGATGCCGTACCCCGCCTCGCCGGACTGCCTGTGCCCACCCTGGCCGTGAACCTAGCCGGGTCGTTCGCGCTCGGGTTGATGCTGGAGTTGTTGGCGCGTCGTGGCCCGGATCACGGCTGGTTGCGCCTTGCGCGACTGCATTTCGGCACCGGATTCCTCGGTGCCTTCACCACCTATTCCGCCTTCGCGGTCGACACGGTCGTGTTGGCGGGTCAAGGGCGGTGGTGGTGGGCTGTGGCGTACGTCATCGCCACCCTCGTCAGCGGAGCTCTGCTGGCCGCGGCCGGCATTGCCGTCGCCTCACGGAGACATCCCCGATGATCATCGTGGTGATGGCCCTGGCCGGGGGACTCGGCGCGGCGACGCGGTTCGTGCTCGACGGGCTCCTGCGGGCGCGGATTCGCACCGTGGGTTCGGTCGGCACCGTGGTCGTCAACGTCAGTGGCGCGTTCTGCCTCGGTGTGGTGGCCGGGATGGTCGCGGTCCGGGTCGTTCCGGCCGAGTTGCTGTTGGTGGGCGGCACGGGGTTCCTGGGCGGCTATACGACGTTCTCGACGGCGTCGTTCGAGACGGTACGGCTCATCCAGCAGCGCCGTACCCGCCTGGCTCTGGTCATGCTCATGGTTCAACTGACGCTGTCACTCGTCGCCGCCGCAGGAGGCTACGCCCTCGGCGTATGGATTTAAGGAACCGCTGATCAGCCGGCGCGGGAGCGCCTACGCCAGATTGACGTGGTGGTGCTCGAAATGCGTGCCCTTGGCGCGCTCGTAAGATGCGCGAATCTCGGCTTCAGCCGCTGCGCGACCGGTCCAGACGGCACCTTCGACAGACTTTCCGGGCTCGAGATCCTTGTACACAGTGAAGAAATGCTGGATTTCCAGCAGCATGTACTCGGGAATATCGCCGATATCGCGCAAGTACGCCTGACGGGTGTCAGCGGTCGGCACGCAGACCACTTTGTCGTCGCCGCCCATCTCGTCGGTCATCCGGAACATGCCGATCGCGCGGCACTCGATGAGCGCCCCGGGGAACGTTGCCTCGGGAACCAACACCAGCGCGTCGAGTGGATCGCCGTCCTGCCCGAGCGTCCCCTCGATGAACCCGTAGTCCGACGGGTACTGGGTCGAGGTGAACAGGGTCCGGTCCAGCCGGATTCGGCCCGTCTTGTGGTCGAGCTCGTACTTGTTCTTCGAGCCCCGAGGAATCTCAATGGTGACGTCGAAGTGCATCCCCTCGGGACGCTCGATGTGCAGTTGCTGCCGGAAGTCAGTGGGCACGTAGGGCGTCTTTCTATGATGAACGAGTCCTTGAAGACTCACCATAGACCGCAGGAGACGATCGTGCTACGAGCCGAGTGGCGCCCAGCGCTCGTCATGCTGGTCGTGCTCGCTGTGGTCGCCGGCGGTGTCTGGTGGGGTGGGCCCCGTGTGCTGTACGCCACGGGTCTGTGGGTCGACGGCGGCAACTCCACCATCGATCCGACCTTGTACGCGGCCACACCGACACCGACTCCCACCCCGGTGACGCCGGCGCCTGCGGCGGGTACGGCCACGGGTACGGCTCCGAACCCGCAGACGCTCCTGACCAAGCTTCAAGCCGTACCCCGCCCCGGAGTGGGTACGGCCGCGATGTCTGTGGTGGACACCGCCGGCACCCCGATCACGGGAGAATCGGCCGATCGGGCCCTGATTCCGGCCTCCTCCCTGAAGCTGTTGACCTCGGCGGCGGCCCTGGCCGCCTACGGCCCCGATCACCGGTTCACCACCAAGGTCGTCCAGGGGGCCGGCAACCAGATCGTGCTCGTGGGCGGTGGTGACCCGTACCTCCGTGGCGCCGGGACCCAGACGTACCCCGCCCGCGCCTCGATCGTCGACCTCGCCGAGGCGACGGCCACCGCCCTCAAAGCAAAAGGCGTGACGGCCGTGACGTTCGGGTACGACGACACCCTTTTCACCGGACCCGGCTGGAATCCGGCCTGGCTGCCCGGTTACAAGGAGTTCGCGACGCCCACGTCGGCGCTGTGGATCGACGAGGGAATCGTGGGCGGTGTTCACCGTGACACCCCGAGTCAGGACGCTGCCGCCGCCTTCGCCGCCCAGTTGGCCGCCCGCGGCATCACGGTCTCAGGTACGGCTTCCTCCGTCGCGCCGGCCGGCGCCGCCACGGTGGCGAGCGTGCAGTCCCTGCCGTTGGACCTCATCGTGTCCGAACTGCTCCTGCACTCCGACAACGACGGGACCGAGGTGCTGTTCCGGCACGTCGCGCTCGCGGCGGGGCGTCCGGGTTCGATCGCCGATGCCCAGATCGCCGTACCTGCCAAACTCGTCGAAATCGGGCTCTGGCGAGACGGGACGGTCATGCAGGACGGGTCCGGCCTGTCGCGAGGCGACCGAGCTTCGGCCACGGCGTTGGCGGAGGCGGTCGCGAAGGGATTCTCCGACGATCGCTACCGGGCCCTGGTCACCGGACTCCCGACGGCCGCTGCGGACGGGACTCTCTACGCGCGGTTCGACGATCCGACCACCGAGGGAGCAGGCCGGGGGATGGTGCGCGCCAAGACCGGCACTCTGACTGGCGTCCACACGCTGGCGGGATTCACCAAGACGGCCGACGGCGCGACGGTCGTCTTTGCCTTCATGGCCAACGACGTCGTACCCAACGGAGACCTGGCGGCTCGTGACTGGCTCGAACGAGTCTCTACGGTGGTCGCTGCGTGTGGATGCCCCTGAACGGCCGGCGATCAGGACGGGGGCGGCTCGCGCGCAGAGTGTCCGTGCCCGCCAGTAGGCTCCGCGGGCATGAACAACGTTCCGCCGGTGGACTGGTCGTCGGCCACCAAGGTCGGTCTCGGCCTGGTGCCGGCCGGGCCGAAGCTGTCTCGAGACGAGATCGCGGAGCTGGTCGCCGACCTTCGCGTCTGCGCCGAGCGGGCCGAGGCGATCGTCTCCGAGACGACACAGCTCACGGCCCCGCCGGCGGCTGAGCCGTACGTCGTGGACCGGCCGACCTGGTTGCGCTGGAACGCCGATCTCGCGGGCGGACTGCTCGGGCCGTACACCTCGACCTCCCCGACCCTGGTCGAACGTGCCGTGGGTGGGGCCGCAGCGCTGCAGGTGGGTACGACGCTGGCCTGGCTCGGAACGAAGGTGCTCGGTCAGTTCGATCCGTTCGCGGCGACGCCGCGGCTGTTGCTGGTCGCGCCGAACGTGGCCGACGCAGAACGCAAGCTGGGAGTCGACCATCACGCGTTCCGGCTCTGGGTGTGCGTGCACGAGGTGACGCACCGGTACCAATTCGCACACGCGCCCTGGCTGGCCGACCACCTGCGCGGCCTCCTGGCTCGGGTCGTCGCCGGCGAAGCCCAGACTCCGGCGGGGTGGCGACCGTCGCTCGGTGCGGCTGCGCTCCTGGAGGCTGCTCTCGGAGCCGACGGCAAGGCGGCCCTCGGCGAGATCACCGCGGTGATGAGCCTGCTCGAGGGCTACGCGGATTTCATGATGGATCGCACCGGCAAGATTCCTGGGGTGGACGCCATCCGGGCGCGGTTCCAGGTGAGGCGGGAGGCGCCCGGCTTCGACGCCGTGCTGAGAACGCTCACGGGGCTCGACGTGAAGGTCGCCCAGTACCGCAACGGCGCCTCGTTCTGTCGCCAAGTGGTCGAGGCCGTGGGCGTCGACGGTCTTAACCGGGCCTACCTCGGCGTCGAGACTTTGCCGACTCCCGAGGAGATCTCGGAGCCCGCTCGTTGGGTCGACCGGGTCTGCTGATGGCCAGGCGGGAGTTGGGGCCGTCCGCGCTGACCGTGGCGGTGGCCGTACGCGACGCTGTGACCCCAGTCCTGGCCGAGCCACTCGCAGCGGGTCGTTCGGGACTCGGCCAGAGACCGGTGTCCGGCCTGGTGGTGGCGGTGTCGGGTGGCGCGGATTCGCTGGCGCTGGCGGCAGCGGCGGCCTGGTGCGTGCGTCGTGACGCGTGGCCGGGTGTTTCCGTCACGGGCCTGGTCGTGGACCACGGCCTGCAGCCGGATTCGGCGGAGGTGGCGGCCGCGGCTCGGGCAACGGTGGTACGGCTGGGCCTGCCCTGCGACGTGGTGGCCGTGGACGTGGTCGAGCGGGGTGACGGTCCCGAGGCGGCAGCACGGGTCGCTCGTTATCGCGCACTCCTGGCAGACCGAAACTGTCTCGTCTTGCTCGGTCACACCCGTGACGACCAGGCGGAATCGGTGTTGCTGGGACTGGCCCGTGGGTCGGGTACGCGCTCTCTCGCGGGCATGGCCGTACGGTCAGGTCGGCTCGTACGGCCACTGCTGTCCGTGCCGCGAGAGGTCACGCGCGCCGCCTGCGAGGAGCAGGGAATCGCCTGGTGGGACGACCCCCACAACGCGGACCCGGACTTCGCGCGCGTGCGTGCGCGGAACGTGATGGCCGATCTGGAATCGGCGTTGGGACCGGGGATCCCCGAGGCGCTGGCGCGAACCGCGGCGTTGTGCCGCGTCGATGCCGACCTGCTGGATTCCCTCGGGGCACGTGTGTTGCGCGATGCCGCGGTCGCGGCGAGGCAGGAAGACCCGGCGTCGACGGGTGTGTCGGTGAGTGTCTTGGCCGAAGCGCCGGCCGCACTGCGACAGCGGGCGTTGCTCGGTTGGCTTCGGCGTGAAGGCATGGGGGAGTGTGCGGCAGGGCACGTACGGCGGGTGGTGGCGCTGATCCTCGATTGGCACGGCCAGGCGGGGGTGGACGTACCGGGAGGACGCGTGGTCCGGCAGCGCGGGCGGCTGGAGATCGTGCCGCACGCGGGCCGATAGGCTCGGCCGCTGTGGATCTGACTGACGTCTCCGACGACCTTGCGAATGTCCTGTTCACCCAGTCCCAGATCGACGATCGACTGGACGAAATCGCGGCCGAGGTCGACCGCGACTACGACGGCAAGAATGTCCTGCTGGTCGGCGTGCTCAACGGCGCTGTCATGGTGATGGCCGACTTCTCGCGACGCCTCCGGGGTCACTGCGAGATGGATTGGATGGCGATCTCCTCGTACGGGGCCGGCACCTCGTCGTCGGGTGTGGTGCGGATCCTCAAGGACCTCAACACCAACCTGCTCGACCGGCACGTGCTCGTGGTCGAAGACATCGTCGACACCGGGCTCACGCTGGCCTACCTGCTGGAGAACCTGCGCTCGCGCCGCCCCGCCAGCCTCGAGGTGATGGCCATGTTCCGCAAGCCGGAGGCGGCGAAGAACGCCGTCGAGGTGAAGTACGTGGGCTTCGACATTCCCAACGAGTTCGTCGTCGGGTACGGACTCGACTACGCCGGCAAGTACCGCAACCTGACCGGCGTGGGCACGCTGGCTCCTCACGTGTACTCCTGAGGGTCGTCGCCTCGGGCCGATCTTTGCTGTCCCTGACGATCGGGGCCAGCCTGTGACAGCCGGACCCGGCTCACGCACAGGGGGCGCTTCGCGCGCGCTGGTAAGGTCAAGCCGCTGTCGGACGACCTCTAGGTAGGGCATGAATACACTCCAACGACTCCTGCGCGGGCCACTGTTGTGGATCCTGATCGGACTGGTGGCGCTGACCGGCATCGTCCAGTTGACCGGCGAGGCGACCGGTTTCAAAGAGGTGCCCACCTCGGAAGCCGTCTCGATCATCAACGGCAACGACAAGCTCAAGCAGGTCGTCCTCACCGACGGTGAGCAGTTGATCCAGATCACCAAGGACGACGACAAGCAGACGAAGGTCAAGGCCAACTGGGTCGGCACGCAGTCGGACGACATCATTCATCGCCTCAACCAGCGTGTGGCCGACGGCTCGCTGGAGTCGTGGAAGGGACTCAACCCCACTCCCGGCTTCTGGGGCACGATGCTCGGAACCCTGGTGCCGTTCGTCATCATCGCGGTCATCTTCTTCTTCCTCCTGAACTCCTTGCAGGGCGGCGGCTCCCGCGTCATGCAGTTCGGCAAGACCAAGGCCAAGATCGCGGTCAAAGACACACCCAAGACCACGTTCGCCGACGTCGCAGGTGTCGACGAGGCGATCGAGGAACTGGAGGAGATCCGAGAATTCCTTGCCGAAGAAGCGAAATTCCGGGCTGTCGGGGCCAAGATCCCGAAGGGCGTGCTGTTGTACGGCCCTCCCGGCACCGGCAAGACCCTCCTGGCCCGCGCGGTTGCCGGTGAGGCAGGCGTTCCTTTCTTCTCGATCTCGGGCTCGGACTTCGTCGAGATGTTCGTAGGTGTCGGCGCGAGCCGCGTGCGTGACCTGTTCGAGCAGGCCAAGGAAGCGGCCCCGGCGATCGTGTTCATCGACGAGATCGACGCGGTCGGCCGTCATCGCGGCGCCGGCATGGGTGGTGGCCACGACGAACGGGAGCAGACGCTCAACCAGTTGCTCGTCGAGATGGACGGCTTCGACGTGCGGGGCAGCGTCATCTTGATCGCCGCCACGAACCGACCCGACGTTCTCGATCCGGCCCTGCTGCGGCCGGGGCGGTTCGACCGGCAGATCGCGGTCGACGCCCCCGACCTCAACGGGCGCGAGAAGATCCTTCAGGTTCACGCCCAGGGCAAGCCGATGGCGCCCGGTGTCGACCTGATGTCTGTGGCTCGCCGTACCCCCGGCTTCACGGGCGCCGACCTGGAGAACGTGCTCAACGAAGCCGCGCTCCTCACGGCCCGCACCAACCAGACCACGATCAACAACGCTGCCCTCGACGAGGCCATCGACCGCGTGATCGCGGGGCCGCAGCGCCGTACCCGCCTGATGAGCAGCCAGGAGCTGCTCATCACCGCCTACCACGAGGGCGGCCATGCCCTGGTCGCAGCGGCGATGCCCGGCACCGATCCGGTGCAGAAGGTCACGATCCTGCCGCGCGGCAAGGCACTGGGCTACACGATGGTGCTGCCGGACCAGGACAAGTACAGCCAGACTCGCGGCGAACTGCTCGACCAACTCGCGTACATGCTCGGCGGCCGGGCCGCCGAGGAACTCGTCTTCCACGACCCGACCACCGGTGCCAGCAACGACATCGAGAAGGCGACCAAGGTGGCGCGCGCGATGGTCACGCAGTACGGCATGACCTCCCGCCTGGGCGCGGTCAGGTTCGGTTCCGACGACCGGGAGCCGTTCGTCGGCATGGAGATGGGGCAAGGGCGTGGCTACTCCGACCGCACCGCTGCGGTCATCGACGAGGAGGTGTCGCTGCTGATCGCGTCGGCGCACCAGGAAGCGTTCGACGTGCTCGAACTGAACCGTGACGTGCTCGACGCCCTCGTGCGGGAACTGCTGGCGAAGGAAACCCTCGACAAGGAACAGGTCGCGACGATCTTCGCGTCGCTCCAGCGGCGTGAGAAGAGACCAGCCTGGACCGGCTCGGACACGCGCAGGCCGTCGGAGATCCCGCCGGTGCCCGCCCCGGAGAGGCCCGCGGCCGAGTTGCAGCCCGTCCCGGCCGGCGGTGCGCCGCTGCCTCCCGGTCACACGCCGCCGGCTCACCTGCCGGGTCAGGCGGGCCCCAGTGAGCCGTGGACCGATCCGACGCCGACCGGCTCGTGGCAGCCGCCCGCCTGGGATCCGCCGGCCTGGCCTGCTCCCGGCGCTCCCGGGTCCGAGGGAGGAAACGGCTCGTCGCTCGGCGGCCCGCCCAGTGGGCCACCCGAGACCGGACCTCGGCCGCCCGGATCGACCGCCTGACATGGCGACGGACCTGCCACGGATCGAAGCCGCGGTCCGAGAGATCCTCATCGGCATCGGCGAGAACCCCGACCGCGACGGGTTGACCGAGACTCCCGCGCGTGTGGCCCGCGCCTACGCCGAAGTCTTCTCCGGGTTGGAGGAAGATCCTTCGGAGCACCTGGTGAAAGTCTTCGACGTGGAGCACTCCGAGCTCGTGCTGGTGCGCGACATCGAGGTCTACTCGATGTGTGAGCACCACTTGGTGCCGTTCATGGGGGTCGCTCATGTGGGCTATATCCCCGGCCGCAGCCGGGGCGTGACCGGTCTGTCGAAGCTCGCTCGCGTCGTCGACGGGTTTGCCCGTCGCCCGCAGGTGCAGGAGCGGCTCACCACCCAGATCGTCGACGCGCTCGTGCACCGGTTGAATCCGCTCGGCGCGATCGTGGTGCTCGAGTGCGAGCACCTGTGCATGACGATGCGGGGGGCGAAGAAACCGGGTTCGAAGACCATCACGTCGGCCGTACGGGGCGTCCTGCGCGAACCGGCGACCCGAGCCGAGGCGATGAGCCTGATCCTCGGGCATCGCGGATGATCTCGCCGCTCCTCGTGCCCGACCGCACCCGCGTCATGGGGATCGTCAACGTGACGCACGACTCGTTCTCCGATGGGGGGCTCTATGCCCGCACCGAGGCGGCGATCGAGCGGGGCCGTACGCTCGCCGCCCAGGGAGCGGCCCTCGTCGACATCGGAGGCGAGTCGACCCGCCCCGGAGCTGCCCGGATTCCGGCGGCCGAGGAGCTGGCCCGCGTTCTGCCTGTGGTCACCGCCCTGGCCGACGAAGGGATCGCGGTCTCCGTCGACACCATGCGCGCAGAAGTTGCCGAAGCCTGTGTGCAGGCCGGTGCGGTGGCGGTCAACGACGTCAGCGGCGGCCTCGCGGACCCACTCATGCATCGCACCGTGGCCCGACTCGGGTGCGTCTACATCGCGATGCATTGGCGGGCGCACAGTGACCGGATGACGGGGTTCGCGACGTACGGCGACGTCGTCGACGACGTGGAATCAGAGCTCATGCATCGGGTTCGCGACGCTGTCAGGGCGGGGATCGAACCGGAGCTGCTCGTGATCGACCCCGGGCTCGGTTTCGCCAAGACTGCGGATCACAACTGGGAACTGCTGCGGGCTGTCGACCGCTTCCAGAAGATCGGCCTGCCCGTGCTGTGGGGAGCGTCTCGCAAGCGGTTCCTGGGCTCTCTGCCGCACAGCGCCGAGCCTCGGGATCGAGATGCGGCGACCCTCGCCGTGACGACATGGTGCGCTCTGCGGGGAGTCTGGGGAGTCCGTACCCACACTGCCGCCGACCACGTCGCGGCCGTTGCGGTCGCCCAGGAGCTGAAGGAGCGCCCATGAGACTCACCGACGAGATGGCCAGAATTCTCGACTCGCTCGACCACATCGACATCACGGGGCTGAGTGCGTTCGGGATCCACGGGGTCTACGCCGAGGAGAAGCGCAGGGAGCAGCAGTTCGTCATCGACGTACGGCTGAGCCTCGATCCCCGCGACGGTAACGCCACCGACAATCTCGCACACGGGCCCGACTACACCCAGGTAGCCGCGGCCGTCCGGGGGGCCGTGGCGGCGTGGTCGTTCAACCTCATCGAGACTCTCGCCGACCGGCTCGCCGACCAACTCACGACGTTCCCGGCCGTCGTGGCGGCCCGGGTGACGGTTCACAAGCCACGGGCGGCCCGTGACACCGAGGCCGTCGACGTCTCGGTCACGGTCACCCGGGCGCGGTCATGATCGTTGCCTACAGCATCGGTTCGAACATCGGGGACCGGCTCGGCTACCTTCAAGGGGCAGTGGACGGTCTCGCTGCCGGCGGCCTCGAGGATCTCCGGGTCTCCGGGGTCTACGAGACCGATCCGGTCGGGTACGTCGATCAGCCCGCTTTCCTCAATGCCGTGCTCGTCGGTCAGTCCGACCTGGACCCGCGGGACCTTCTGCGGCTCGGGCAAAGCCTCGAACAGGCTGCTCACCGGGTCAGGACGATCCAGCACGGCCCCCGTACCCTCGACGTCGACGTGCTCGCGGTGGGAGCCGTACGCCTCGACGAACCGGACCTCGTCGTGCCGCACCCGCGAGCCGCCGTACGGGCTTTCGTCCTCGTGCCGTGGGCGGAACTCGATCCCGACCACGTGCTGCCCGGGTACGGCAGGGTCGCCGATCTGCTCGCCGTTGCCGACGTTGCAGGGGTACGGCACCGCCCCGACCTCGCTCTCAGGGTGCCTCGTGGCTGACGACGAGCAGGGCTTGCAGCCGACGCCGGTCCGGACCATCGTCTGGTCGGTCCTCCTCGGCGCGGCGTTGACCTACCTGGGGCTGACCCTGGTCGCGGCGTTCGAGTTCGTGACGCCGGAGCTGTCGTGGGCGACCCCGATCCTGCTCGCGGTGGCGGCAGCGGGTGCCGCAGTGCTGGCCCGGGTCACGTGGCTGCGCAACCACGTGCTCAAGCGCCCGGCCGAGCCGAAACTGTCCGTGGCGACGTTGGCCGTGGCCAAGGCCCTGCTGCTCGGAGGCAGCCTGCTGGTCGGAGGGTATGCGGCCTTCGCCATCTATCACCTGCCGCACCTGGACGTGCCCGCCCAACGCCAACGAGTCCTGATGGGCATCGCATCGCTGGCCTCCTCGGTCGCATTGGTCGTCGCAGGTTGGTTCGTGGAGCGCGCCTGCCGGGCCCCGCTGCCCCCGAGTGACGACGAGAACGAGACCTCCTGAGGAGACGATTCCGACACGCGTGAGAAACGTCCTCATGGTCCACGGTTCGGGGGGTCGCCGTACGTATGCTCAGCCGCGTGACTTCCCCGACGCGTAAGCAGCAAGTGTCCAGGTACCGTCGTTACGCCGTCATCACTCTGGCTGTGGGCGCGGCGGTTGCCCTTGCCTCCGCTTACTGGTCGACACCGATCGGCTGGATCGGCGCGGCTGCGGTCGTCGTCGCGGCCCTGATCGCGCTCCGGTTCTCCTGGCGCGAGGTCAAGACGACCCGCGTTGCCGGTCACCGGGACCTGATGCTCATGGAATCCCGGGCGCGCGACGTTCGGGCGAAGGAGCGTCGCATCGAAGGACTCGTGCGCGACAGGCTGCGGGACACGAACGTGTCGTTGGTCGACCAGGTCTCGTCACTGCGGGCCGAGCTGGCAGCAGACCAGCGGGAACTGTCCAAACTCCGTGGCGACGCTGTCGCGCTCACCGAAGAGCGCGACCGCCTGCGGGTTCGGGTCGAGGAACTGACCGCGTTGGTCGAGAAGCTCGAACTTCAGGTGGACGGCGACCTCGACCTCGACTCGGCCGCCGAAGTCCTCAGCTTGCCTCGCCGTGTGCGCCGCCATCAGCGGGCCCTGTGGGACGACACCGACGTGTGGGCGACCGGTGAGATGCCGAGCGTGAGCGACCTCGTGCAGGCCGATGCGGAGGCTGGCGTTACGCCCGTCTACGAGGCACACGCCCAGTAGTCCTGGGACCCGACAGGGGGTTCTACTTCGGCACGTCGCCGATCGACGCCGACCTCACCGGCGATGGTCCGAGGAGCCGCGGACGATCAGTTCCGGCAGGAACCGGATGTGTTTCACTTCGCCGGGCGACGACAGGAGGAGGTCGGCGGCGTACCAGCCCATGTCGTGCATCGGCTGCCGAACCGAGGTGAGCGGCACGCGCAGCTCCCGAGCGAACGCGACGTCGTCGTACCCGACGACGGCCATGTCGGTCGGTACGTCGATGTCGAGCGAGCGCAGCCCCCTCAGCACCCCGAGCGCGACGGCGTCGTTGACGCAGAACACCCCCGTCGGGCGGTGGTCGCTGTCGGCGAGGAGGGCCTGGATCGCCTCGACGCCGGCATCCGGTGTCATTTCGGTGCGCTGAACTTCGACGAGCACCTCGGCGGGGTCCAGATTTCTTTGCATGACAGCGAGTCTGGCCCCAGCTGAGCGGTCCTGGCACTGCTGGATCTGGCTGGGGCCGTTGATGAGCCCGATGCGTCGGTGACCCTGTTCGAGGAGGTGGTCGACGGCCAACCGGGCCCCTTCGACGTTGTCGACGCTGACGCACGGCATGGCGTCGGCATGGGTGTCGAGCAGAACGACAGGGATCTGAAGCGCACGGATCTCGTCGAGACGCTGTTGTGTCGACTGGAACGGGGTGATCACGATGCCTCGAACGCCCTGCTCGGCAAGCAGGCGGAGGTATCGGCCTTCGCGAGCTTCGTCCTCGTCGGAACTGCACAGCATCAGCAGGTGGTCGACATCGGCGAGGCGATCTTCCAGGCCCCGGGCGAGGCCGGTATAGAACGGATTCCCGAGGTCGAGTACGACCGCACCCACGGTCTGCGATTGCCCGGCCCTCAGTTGGCGGGCCGTGGCATTACGGACGAAGTCGAGCTCCTCGATCGCTGCCTGCACGCGCTGGCGGGTGACTTCGGCCACGAAGTCCGGACGATTCAAGACGTTGGAGACGGTGCCGACGGACACGCCCGCCAGCCGCGCGACATCCTTGATGCTGGCTCGGTCTCGACCCATGGACTCCCCTTCGATCGGGGACAATCCTGCCGGATCGGCCGCGAATTGGCGACGCCGCCCCCCATCGGGCGTTCTGGCCGGGTGTAACTCCCTCGTTCGCCTTCTTGAGACTTTGATTTATAGTCTACTGTTGCTAACGTGCGGAAATAGGAGTTCCGCAGACCACAACAAGACACCGGCTGGAGGCCCCCAATGGTGCAGCGAATGACAGTTGTTCTAGAAGACGACGTCGACGGCGGTCACGCCGACGAGACGGTGAGTTTCGCGCTCGACGGAGTTTCCTACGAGATCGATCTTTCTGGAGCCAATGCCGAGAAGCTGCGCACGACGTTGGCCACCTGGATTGGTCATGGTCGTCGCGTGGGTGGTCGCCGCGGGCAGGCTCGTCCGGCCAGGGCGAATCGTGCCGAAGCCAATGAGATCCGCACCTGGGCGCGAGCGAACGGTTACCAGGTTTCCGATCGCGGTCGAGTCTCGGCGGAGATTCGCACGGCATACGAGAACGCTCACTGACGGCGGGGCAGCCGCACAACCGGTCAGGGGTCTGGGCAGGTCTGCCCAGACCCCTGACGTGTGTCTGCGCTCACAGCGAACGCGGAACACAGGGGACGCACGCGTGCGTTACGTAGACTGACGAAGCCCACGGCGCGAGCGTGCCAGCGGTAGGAGGCCTCAGGGAGCCTCCAAGGAGGAGAAGAAGGTGTCGATGTTCGAGCGGTTCACTGACCGTGCCCGGCGGGTCGTCGTCCTGGCCCAGGACGAGGCACGCATGCTCAACCACAACTACATCGGGACCGAGCACCTGTTGCTCGGTTTGATCCACGAAGGCGAAGGCGTCGCGGCCAAGGCTCTCGAATCGCTCGGGATTTCGCTGGAGGCCGTGCGTGAGCAGGTCGAGGAGATCATTGGTCACGGCCAACAGGCCCCGACCGGTCATATCCCGTTCACTCCGCGGGCCAAGAAAGTGTTGGAGCTGTCGCTGCGCGAGGCGCTGCAGATCAATCACACCTACATCGGCACCGAACACATCCTGCTCGGCCTCATTCGTGAGGGCGAAGGCGTGGCTGCGCAGGTGCTGATCAAGCTCGGTGCCGACCTGAACCGGGTGCGCACCCAGGTACTGCAGCTGCTCAGTGGATTCCAGACGGGCAAAGAGGCGGCGACTGCCGGAGCGCCCGAGGCGGGTCCTCAGTCCGCTTCGTCGAAGGTGCTCGATCAGTTCGGCCGCAACCTGACCCAGGCCGCGCGAGAGAACAAGCTCGACCCGGTGATCGGTCGCGAGAAGGAGATCGAGCGCGTCATGACGGTGCTGTCGCGCCGTACCAAGAACAACCCGGTGTTGATCGGAGAGCCCGGCGTCGGCAAGACCGCCGTCGTGGAGGGCCTGTCGCAGGCGATCGTGCGCGGTGACGTGCCCGAGACTCTGCGCGACAAGCAGATCTACACGCTGGATCTCGGCGCGCTGGTCGCAGGGTCGCGCTATCGCGGCGATTTCGAAGAGCGACTCAAGAAGGTGCTGGCCGAGATCAAGACCCGTGGTGACGTGATGCTGTTCATCGACGAGATTCACACGCTCGTGGGTGCCGGTGCCGCCGAAGGCGCCATCGACGCCGCGTCGATCCTGAAGCCCATGCTCGCCCGAGGCGAGTTGCAGACGATCGGTGCGACGACGCTGGACGAGTACCGCAAACACATCGAGAAGGACGCGGCGCTGGAGCGTCGGTTCCAGCCGATCCAGGTCGCCGAGCCGTCGATCGCTCTGACGATCGACATCCTGCGGGGGCTGCGTGACCGGTACGAGGCTCACCATCGCATCACGATCACCGACGAGGCACTTGCTGCCGCTGCGCAGTTGGCCGACCGCTATATCTCCGACCGTTTCCTGCCTGACAAGGCGATCGACTTGATCGACGAAGCCGGAGCGCGGCTGCGCATCAAGCGCATGACGGCGCCGCCGGATCTGCGGGAGTTCGACGAGAAGATCGCCTCGGTGCGCTTGGAGAAGGAAGCCGCGATCGACGCCCAGGACTTCGAGCGGGCAGCCGGTTTGCGTGACCAGGAGAAGAGGCTCTCGGTTCAGCGGGCGGAGAAGGAACAGGCCTGGAAGGTCGGCGACCAAGACGTTCCGGCCGAGGTCGACGAAGAGCAGATCGCCGAGGTGCTGAGCTCGGCAACGGGCATCCCGGTCTTCAAGTTGACCGAGGAGGAGTCGGCTCGCCTCCTCCACATGGAGGAGGAACTCGGCAAGCGCATCATCGGCCAGGCCGACGCGGTCAAGGCGTTGTCGCGCTCGATCCGCCGCACCCGGGCCGGGCTCAAGGATCCGAAGCGGCCGAGCGGGTCGTTCATCTTCGCCGGCCCCTCGGGCGTCGGAAAGACCGAGCTCACCAAGGCCCTCACGGAGTTCCTTTTCGGTGACGAGGATGCGCTGATCACGCTCGACATGAGCGAATACTCCGAGAAGCACACCGCGTCACGGATGTTCGGATCCCCGCCAGGATATGTCGGGTACGAAGAGGGCGGTCAGCTCACCGAGAAGGTGCGTCGCAAGCCGTTCTCGGTCGTGCTCTTCGATGAGATCGAGAAGGCGCATCCCGACATCTTCAACTCGTTGTTGCAGATCCTCGACGAGGGTCGCTTGACCGATGCTCAGGGTCGCGTGGTCGATTTCAAGAACACGGTCATCGTGATGACCACCAACCTCGGCACGCGGGATATCTCGAAGGCCGTCAATCTGGGCTTCCAGATGGGCAACGACACGGAATCGTCCTACGAGAAGATGAAGGCGAAGGTTTCCGACGAACTCAAGCAGCATTTCCGGCCTGAGTTCCTCAACCGAGTCGACGAGATCGTGGTGTTCCACCAGCTCTCGCCCGCCGAGATCGAGCGGATCGTGGATCTGATGGTCGGTCAGATCGAGGATCGCCTCAAGGATCGCGACATGGGGATCGAGCTCACCCCCGCGGCCAAGACCCTGGTCGCGAAGCGTGGCTTCGATCCGGTGCTGGGTGCCCGTCCTCTGCGTCGCGCTCTGCAGCGGGACATCGAGGACATCCTGGCCGAGAAGATCCTGTTCGGCGACCTGCGCGCAGGCCAACTCGTGCTCGTCGACGTGGCGGAACCGGGTGGGGAGTCTCCCTTCACGTTCGCCGGCACCGAGAAGCACCTGCCTGACAATCCTCTCGCCGAGTTGTCCAGCGGCGCTGGCGAGTAGCGCGCCCCTGCAACCGACAGCGTCTGCCCAGCCGGGCAGGCGCTGTCGGTGTTTTCCAGCTCAGCTGTCGGTGTTTTCCAGCTCAGACGGCGTGGACTGGTCGGTGTCGAGATGCAGCGAAGACTGCACGATGTCGTGCGGCGCACTTTGCAGAGATCGGCTCGTCCGGTGGGGTCGTGCAATCTTCGTGCGCGGCCCTCCGGCGTGGTCTCAGGTGATTGTTTGTGCGCGGAGGCGGAGTGCGTTGCCGATGACGCTGACGCTCGATAAGGCCATGGCTGCGGCGGCGATGATCGGTGAGAGCAGGAGCCCGAAGACGGGGTAGAGGACGCCGGCGGCGATGGGGATGCCGAGTGCGTTGTAGACGAAGGCGAAGAAGAGGTTCTGTCGGATGTTGGCCATCGTTTTCGCTGAGAGGTGTCGGGCTCGCACGATGCCGGTGAGGTCGCCTTGGAGGAGGGTGACGCCGGCGCTTTCGATGGCGACGTCGGTGCCGGTGCCCATGGCGATGCCGACGTCGGCGGCGGCGAGGGCGGGGGCGTCGTTGACGCCGTCGCCGGCCATTGCAACGACGTGGCCCAGGCTGCGGAGCCTGGTCACGATGTCGCTCTTGTGGTCGGGCAGGACTTCGGCCTCGACCTGCTCGATCCCGAGGGTCGCGGCGACGGCTTGGGCGGTCACCCGGTTGTCGCCGGTGAGCATGACGACGTGGATGCGGTCCGCACGCAGTGCTTTCAGGGCGTCGGGGGTGGATGCCTTGATGGGGTCGGCGATGGCGAAGAGTCCGGCGAGCTGGTCGTCGATACCGATGTAGATGACGGTGGCGCCGTCGCCGCGCAGGTGGTCGGCCGTCTCCCGGACGTCGGTGCTGTCGATGCCGTGTGAGTCCAGGAAGGTGGCGCTGCCCAGGGCAACCCGGTGCCCGTCGACGACACCTTGGGCGCCGCGACCGACGGGTGAGTCGAAGTCGGTGACGTCGGGAACATCGAGGCCTCGGGTCGTGGCGGCCTCCACGATCGCCAGGGCCAGTGGGTGTTCGGAGGCGCGTTCAACCCCGGCGGCAAAGCGGAGCAGGTCGTCCTGGGAGTGTCTACCGGAGGCGACGATGTCGGTCACTGTGGGTCGGCCTTCAGTGAGGGTGCCGGTTTTGTCGACGACGAGGGTGTCGACCTTCTCCATCCGTTCGAGGGCTTCGGCGTTTTTGATCAGGACGCCCAGGCTGGCGCCGCGGCCGACGCCGACCATGATCGACATGGGTGTGGCCAGTCCGAGTGCGCAGGGGCAGGCGATGATCAGCACGGCGACGGCAACGACGAGGGCGTGTGCCAGTTTGGGGTCGGGTCCGACCAGGCCCCACACGATGACCGCGATGATGGCGATGACGATGACGACGGGCACGAAGATGCCGGCGACCTTGTCGGCCATCCTCTGGATGGGTGCGCGGGAGCGTTGCGCTTCTGAGACCATGGCTACGATCCGGGCCAGCATGGTGTCGATGCCGACCTTTTCGGCTTCCATCATCAGCGCGCCGCTGCCATTGATGGTGCCGCCGATGACGGGGTCGCCGGTGGTCTTGGTGACCGGCATCGACTCGCCGGTGACCAAGGACTCATCGACGGCGGAACGGCCATCGATGACGGTCCCGTCGACGGGGACGGCTTCCCCCGGTCGGACGCGGAGTCGGTCGCCGCGTTGGACGGCGTCCAGGGGGATCTCTTCGTCGTCGCCACTGTCGGTGATGCGACGGGCCGTCTTGGGGCTGAGGTCGAGCAGTGCCTTGATCGCCGCCGAGGTTTGCTCGCGGGCCCGCAGCTCGAGCACTTGGCCGAGGAGGACCAAAGTGGTGATGACGGCGGCGGCCTCGAAATAGACGTCGACGGTGCCGTCGTCGCTGCGGAAAGAGGTGGGGAAGATCCCCGGCGCGAGTGTCGCGACGAGGCTGAACAGCCAGGCGATGCCGGTGCCCATCGCGATCAGGGTGAACATGTTGAGGTTACGGGTCCGGACCGAGGCCAACCCGCGTACGAAGAATGGCCACCCGGCCCAGAGCACCACCGGCGTGGCGAGCAGCAGCTGCGCCCACACCGAAGCAGTGGCCGGGATCAGGTCGTGCAGCCACGGGACGAAGTGCCGTCCCATCTCGAGAATGACGATGGGGATGGTCAACGCGGTGGCGACCCAGAAGCGGCGGGTCATGTCGGCCAGTTCCGGACTGGGCCCGGTGTCGGCGGTCACGGTGACCGGTTCCAGGGCCATCCCACAGATCGGGCACGACCCGGGGCCGGGTCGGCGGACCTCGGGATGCATCGGGCAGGTCCACTCCGCGACCTCACCCTGCACTGGCGAGGTCGCGGCGGGGCTGCCTCCTGGGGCGCCCACGGCTTGGACATACGCGGACGGGTCCTGCTGGAACCGGTCGCGGCACCTTTCGGAGCAGAAGTGGTATGCCGTGCCCTCGCGCTCGAGAGTCAGCGCGGTCTCGGGGTCGACGTCCATGCCACAGACGGGGTCGGTCGCGACCGGTCGGGTGGGCACGTTGTCGTGGGGGTCGTGTTCATGCTCGATCTGCATGTCCGCTGCTCCTGACGGGGCGCTCGGGATGCCCCTGAAATCCCCGGGGCCGGATCGTGTGGTCAGCGTCGGCTGGCGGCGTAGCCGGCCTCGGTGACCGCGTGGACGACGACTGCGTCGTCGACTGGGAGATCGCTGATGATCGTGAGGTCGCCGGTGCCGGCGTCGATAGTGAGGTCGCGGACACCGGTCACCTTGGACACCTCCTCACGCACGCTGCTTTCGCAGTGCCCGCACGTCATTCCGGTCACGAGATAGGACTGGGTCGAGGTCATGGTTGACACCCTCTCTGCTTCGGGGGATCGCTCCCACCATACCCCCATGGGGTATACGTCCGTTCGGTGTTCACATGGCGATGCGGTGGTCTCAGTGTTTGGGTTGGTTGTTGCCGTGGTTCATCCAAGCCATCATCAGGCCCATCATGAGCAGGCAGCCGGCGGCGTAGATGAGCCCGCCGAGGCCGAGGCGGCCGGTGGCGATCAGGGCACCGACGAGCAGCACCATGGGCAGGCACATCAGCCACATGAGCCAGTGATGGCGGGCCCCGTGGTGCGCGTGTGGGACCTGGGTGTCTTCGGCGGCGGGCGTGTTGGTCGGTGTGGTGAAGGCGGCGTACTCGTCGGGGTGTTGTGTCGAGTGGTTCATCGTTCCGCTCCTTGGGTGTCTTCCCGGGCGGGTGCCTGGGTGTTCTTAGCCTGCGCAGCTGTTGCCGAGGTGGGGCCGTGGTGGCGTGAAGGTCTGGTCAAGATCGCGTCGCCGGATCATGGCAGGAGGTTCTCGGTGGTGGTGCCGCCATCGAGGGTGCGCAAGACCTTGCTGTCGGCGACGACGACGATCTCGAGGCCCCCGTCGCTGCCGCGCCGCGCGTGCAGCGCCTCAGCGGTGCCGATGCGTGTGGGGTTGAGGGTCCAGGTGGCTCCGGCGTCGCTGCTGACGCCCAACTGGCCGGTTGTGGTGGCGATGACGATGGTCTTCTCGTCGGCCCAGGTGACGGCCAGGGCGGTCCCGGGCGGGGACAGTGGTCGCCAGGTGCTGCCGGTGTCGCTGCTGGCCAGGAGCCCGGCTTCGGTGGTGGCGAGCAGGGTCCCCGAGGTGGGGGCCGCAGCCAGTGTGCGCGGCGGAGCCGGGATCGAGCGGGTGGTCCACGTCGTGCCGTCGGTGCTCGACCGAAGGACACCGTCGAAGCCGACCACCGCGGCAGGGCCGGCGGTCAGGGCGTGGAAGTCGGACTGGCCGCCGCGGGAGGCCACTCGCCAGGTTCGGCCGGCATCGGTGGAGGTGATGAGTCCGACCGGCTGTGGGAGATCGACCCCGGCGCCGGGGTGTCCGGAGGCGTAGTAGGTGCCGTCGGGGGCGACGGCAAACCCCATCAGGTCGATGACCTGGCCGTTCTGAACCAACTCGCCGTTGACGTGGCGGAAGAGTCCTTCGTGGGTGGCCAGGAGGAGTTCCCCGGAGTTGGGGTCGCGGGCCACGGCGTGGATGTGGGTGATCGCCACGGGAGGCCGGCTCGACGAAGTCTCCGCCGGGGACGTTGCCGCGGCCGTGGCGGCGGGCGCTGTGGCAGGGGACCCGCCGCGTGCCGAGGGGGTGGCGGCGCCCGTGGAACCACAGGCGGTCAGCACGGCCAGTGTCGCGAGGGCGCTACCGGCGAGGAGGAACCGACGGCGGGCGCGGGTGTTCATGTCGCGTACTCCAGCGCGATCATCATGCCGGCTTCGGCGTGGTAGATGTTGTGGCAGTGGATCATCCAGTCGCCGGCGTTGTCGGCGTCCAGGTCGATCGCGAAGGACTGCATCGGCGCCATGAGGACGGTGTCCTTGCGCAGCCCGGAGGGCAGGGCGAAGGTGTGCCCGTGTAGGTGCAGCGGGTGGGTCATCATCGTCTGGTTCGTGGCGTTGATCCGCAGCCGCTGGCCAGCCTTGACGGTCAGTGGTTCGTTCTCCCCGAACTTGGCACCGTTCATGCCCCATTGGTAGGGCTTCATCGAGCCTTGCAGCGCCAGGTCCACGGTGGCATCCGGGGCCCTGTCCGGTAGTTTCGCGGACTCCGCCGGCCGCAGCTGGGAGCCGATGAGGACCTGCCCGGACAGCTCCGCCGGAGCGGCGTCGACGGCGGGCGCGCTGCCGCTGCCGGTGCGGACCACCGCGATCGCCTGGCCGCCGCTGGTTTTGCCGAACGGGCGGGCCACGAGCGGGAACACGCCGTCGCCGAGGGTGACGATCGCGTCATAGCGTTCACCCATCCCGATGTAGAACGCGCCGACCTCGGTCGGTTCGACGGCGTGGCCGTCACTATGGGTGATCGTCAGCCGGTGTCCGCCAAGCGTGACGGTGAAGATAGTGTCAGAGGCGGCATTGATGACGCGCAACCGGATCCGCTGACCCGGCTTGGCGGTCAGGACATCGGGGTCGGTGGGTGGTTTGCCGTTGATCAGGAAGAACGGGTAGGTCACGTCCCCGGCATCTCCCCACGGGGGCGTCCCCATCGACATTCCGCCCATCGACCCATGGTCCATGCCGCCCATCGACCCGTGGTCCATCCCGCCCATGCCGCCGGAGGAGGCGGGGCCGCCGTCGGCGATGAGTTTCTTGAGGACGTCTTCGGGTGTGGTGCCGGTGCCGTCGATCCAGTCATCGAGGACGACGATCCACTCGGCGTCATAGTCGCCGGCTTCGTTCGGGTCGTCGATGATCATCGGTGCGTACAGGCCTCGGTCGAGCTGGACCCCGACGTGGGGGTGGAAGAAGTAGGTGCCCGGGTCGGGTGCGGTGAACTCGTACACGTATTTGGTTCCGGAGCTGATCGGGTCCTGGGTCAGGCCGGGCACGCCGTCGGCGGCGTTGCGCAGCCGGATCCCGTGCCAGTGGATCGTGGTGTCGGCCGGGAGCTGGTTGTCCAGGGACACCCGCAGGAAGTCCCCGGCAGTGGCCCGGACCAGCGGCCCGGGGAGGGTCCCGTCGTACGCCCAGGTCGACACGGTTCGACCGCCGAGGTCGAGACTGACCGGCTTGGCCACCAAAGTCTTCTCGACGAGACGTTGGCTCGGGGACGGGGAGAGCGGGGCCGGGGCGCCGAAGGTGCGCGACGGCATACCTGCCTTCCCCGGCGCCGGTGTGGTGCATGCCGCCACGGTGGCGGTGGCGGCGATGCCGAATCCGCCGAGGAGGATGTTGCGTCGCGAGAGCAGGGGGGAGGTCATGGTGCCTTTCACGGTGGGGTCAGTGGCCATCAACGATCAGGCGGCGTCGTTGCTCGTATTCCTCGACGCTCACCTCGCCGCGCGCCAGGGATTCCTTGAGCAGCGTCAACGGATCGGGGCGATCCATGCCGCCCCCTGCCGATTCCGGGCCGGGAGCAGGGCGCGGACCACCAGGACCACGGCGATCCAGAACGTCAGGGTTCCGGCGGCCATCAGCAGCCACATCCACCAGCCCATGCCGTACCCGTTGCCCCACATCATCGGTGCTCTCCTGACCCTGTCCTGCCCGCCTCATGAGGAGAGGCGGACAGGACCACTGTCCGTGGGTGACCTCAAGGCCCGGCCGTGGTCACGTTGAGATTTGACGAAGATCGTCCCCCGAGCAGGCCGGGAGTGGACGAGGTTCGCGCTGGAGCCGGGAGACTGAGGCGGTGAGCACGAACCCCACACCACCGGCAAGGGTGCTGGTCATCGAGGACGAGACCACGCTGGCCGGGCTGATCGCCGCCTACCTGTCCCGGGCCGGGTATGTCACGACGACCGTCCACACCGGACCCGACGGGGTGCAGGCCGTGCGCGAACACGCCCCCGACGTCGTCATCCTCGACCTCGGGTTGCCCGGGCTGGACGGCATCGAAGTATGCCGCCAGATCCGAACCTTCTCCGACTGCTACGTCATTGTCGTCACCGCCCGCAAGGACGAAGTGGACACCCTCATCGGGCTGTCCGTGGGCGCGGACGACTACGTCACCAAACCGTTCAGCGTCCGCGAACTCCTCGCCCGCGTCCAGACCGTGCTGCGCCGCCCCAGGACCGCGTCCACGACCGCGTCAGGGCCATCAAGCAGCGAACCGGTCCGAGTGTTCGGGACGCTCCGTGTTGACCCCAACGGGCATCGCGTCCACCTGGCCGACATCGAGGTGGCCCTGACTCCCACCGAACGAGATCTCCTCATCACGCTGGCTCGACGACCCACGATGGCCTTCACCCGCCGCCAACTCATCGACGACATCTGGGGAACCGACTGGATCGGAGACGAGCACCTCGTCGATGTTCATGTCGCCCACCTGCGCCGCAAACTCGGCGACGACCCCGACACCGGCCGCTACGTCACGACCGTGCGAGGCATCGGCTACCGGATGGGACAAGGATGACCACCACCCACAGTCCCTCGTCGACCGGCCTCGCGACCAGGCTCCTGGCCGGGCAGGCCATCGTCCTGGTGGCCGGCGCGCTGACCGTGGGACTGGTCGCAGCCGTCATCGGACCCCCGATCTTCCACCAGCACCTTCTCGAGGCCGGACACCAGCAGAACTCCCCCGAGCTCGTGCACATCGAGATGGCCTACCGCGACTCATCCCTCATCTCCGTTGGGATCGGTCTGCTCATCTCGCTGCTCGCCGCAGGCGCCGTCACCTGGTTCCTCACCCGCCGACTGCGCCGCCCCCTCGAGCAAGTCACCCACGCGGCCCGCGAACTGACCCTCGGGCACTACGCCACACGCGTCCCTGCGATCGCTGCCGGCACCGAACTCGAAACGCTCGCCGCAGCCTTCAACACCATGGCCGCCCGGCTCGACAGCGTCGAAGACACCCGTCGCAGAATGCTCTCGGACCTGGCCCACGAACTCCGCACCCCCATCGCCACCATCAGCGCGTACCACGAAGGCCTCCACGACGGCGTGACCAGCCTCGGTCCCGAGTCCAGGGCCGCACTGGAGGAACAAACCCAACGGCTGGCCCGTCTCGCCGACGACATCGACGAAGTCTCCACCGCAGAGGAAGGCCGACTTGCGCTCGACCTCCGGAGCCACCACGTGTCCCACCTGCTCTGGGCGGCCCACGAAGGCATCCGCGACCGGTACGCCGCCAAAGGCGTGAATCTCCTCGTCGACGACCGATCAGTGGCCGGACTCCAGGTGCTGGTGGACAGAAGCCGCATCGGACAGGTCCTGACCAACCTCCTGAACAACGCCCTACGCCACACCCCGGCTGGCGGCACCGTGATCATCTCGGCCGTCAGCGGCCGCGACCACGTCAGCATCACCGTCAGCGACAACGGTGACGGCATGACCCCCGAGCAGCTCGAGCACGCCTTCGAGCGGTTCTACCGAGCGGACTCCGCCCGCACGCACGACCGCACCGGCTCAGGCATCGGCCTGACGATCAGCCGGGCCATCATCAACGCCCACGGCGGCAGCCTCACCGCAGCCAGCTCAGGCCCGGACCAAGGAAGCACGCTCACCATCAACCTGCCTACCCCGTAGCGGCACCCAGATCGGCGCGTCAGCTGCCTCGGCGGCGAGCGAAGCAGACATAACGTCACGTTTGGTCACCCGGAGCAGGGCAACGCCGCGCGTTATTGCTGCAATAGTCACGCCACTTTGCAATCTTCGCTGCATCTAGACATCAGATGTCGAGATGCAGCGAAGACTGCACGACCTTGTACGGCGCACATTGCACACATCGGCCCGTTCGGTGCGGCCGTGCAAGATTGATCGCGAGGGAATAAGGCGAGGCCGCGCCAGACCGACGGCACCGACGCTCACCAGCCGCGATAGTTCAGGCCTGCGTGAGTCTGAGGGCGACCGAGCCGGAACCGCTCCTCGTGGGGCCAGTCCGGCACGTCCCCGGCGGGGACCATCACCGTCGTCGCCGGGTCCAGCTGGTCGACTAGACCCTTGGCCCAAGCAAGGTAGTCCCGGGCGCCGGCTTGGCCTTTGGCCTCGATC